>VOFH01001238.1_pt1 | contig 70000 bp, 104 predicted proteins | sample 5384091 | NCBI WGS metagenome assembly VOFH01 (sample SAMN12384727, study PRJNA508395) | human gut metagenome | isolation source: healthy gut G | host: Homo sapiens | reverse complement strand
ATATCATTTCCCGGTTGCACCTTAAATAAGCCACCGGTGCACACCACTGTTCCCCGAGTTTTTGTAATCGTACCGTCAATCGTCCCGCCTTCGACACAAAGTGTGCCTTTATTGCCTGCAACAATGTCTCCCGTGAAAGTTCCACTCAGTATTGTGAGCTTCGAATTTTTCCAAGTATTGATGTCTCCAGTAAGCTCAATAGAAGCATTTACTGTCCCTGTCTTTCCCTCGCTGCTGTCTTGAATGGTCAAATAACTAGTGACATTCTGAATCGTCCCCCCTATGGTGGATCCGTTCAAATCCAGAATAAAACTACGGTAGTCATTATAATCAATAGTAATTTCTTCCTCAACGTCTGCAAGCAAGGTAATCTCTGTCTCTGAACTCGTACTTACAGAGTTGAAAGCCTCTTGCAGTGTAGGGAATTTATCCCCCAATTTGGGCTACGGGCTCTGCCGGAACCTCCTCCGCAAAAAGCAACGCCTGGAATCATGGAGATTACTAGACCTGCAGTGAGCAGCATTGCTAAAAACTTTTCATATTATCGTTCTCTCCTTATACTTTATTTCGGTTCATAAAAATCGTGGAAATGACGGAATCAAGCGGTCAAGTCTGCCAAATCAAGATTTGGGGACTTTTCGCATGAGACCTGCCAACGATTTACTTAAAGTAAATCGGGCTAGGGCTTCAAGATTCCCATTTCCACATGCCGAACGCAGGGGCGACGCTTCGCAAGGTACGCTCTTTGCCCTTTCGCCCCAGCTTTAGCTGGCTCGAGCGAAACGGACAGCGAAAGGCACGTTAGCGACTGGAGGAGTGAGTAAAGCAACGATGAAACATACGGAAATACGTCCTTTGGACGATATTTCCTATGTTGATTAAAAAGAGACAGGCCAACGCCTGTCTCAAATCATAAATATACAATCTGATATTACATTGGCAACTGGCAGCCATCCTTCTGGAACAGGCCCTATAGCTTTGCGTCCCTGCCTTTCGACAAGTTTGCTCTTTTCAATTTTTCTGTCTTCTAGTATACACTTTTTTCTTTTTTTCTTCAATGCCGAATTTTTCTTGAGTTTCCGCAGATTTATATTAAAACGAAAGAGTTTATTCTTTTCAATAAGGTTTCCAAACATTTTCTCCCAAAAATAATCTTTCAGTTCTTCAATCAAAAGTCTAATCCAATAATTCTATTGCCTCACTACAGAAATTAACAGAACGCTGTACATCCCTCGTCGTCTCCACTGAATCGCCCTGTTTACTTCACTCCCAATATTGGCAAACCGTGTGCCTGCCTGCATTGCAAACCAAGTTAGTGTTCTATTCATTTCGCTACAACTCCCTCTATTTGTTTTGATCCATCTTGCTGAATATAAAGTATTTTCATGTGTTTTCAATATGCCATTCTTGATTGCGGTTTTGTCGTATACTCCAGTTTTTTCGACAGGTATTTACATTTACACCTTCAAATTGGAAAGTAAAATAGTTGCCAGCTCCAGGTTTAAAAAAATGATTCTGGTCATGATTGTCCCTTGCACAGCACTTTGCAAGTATCTTTATATCCTGCCAGTCCATTATGCCTTAACAGCTGTTGATTTTTCATTCTTTATTGATGTTAGCGGGATTCGTCTTGTTTCGTTAGCGATATGGCGTTATTCAGGTAACAAGTGCTTAAAATAAGTAATCGCGCCTTTCCTGCGTTTCTAATTCCAACCTAAAAAGCCGGCTCTTATTCAGGGCCGGCAAGGGTCTTAACAATGTCAATTGTTTTGTTTCATATACAATTTATCAATCACCTTCTGAAATTCCACCGAAGCAGAATTCCTAAGTTTTCTCCAGGCAATAATGTGAAAAAGCTCTGCTCCTTCATCGTTGATGTCAAAGGTTCTGACATTCAGAAAAGGATTTCCTTCTTCAAGGGGCGCCGGAAGAATGGCAATGCCGATTCCTGCATTGACTGCCAGCGGCACCAATTCAGCCCGATTGTAATAGTTGATGATATTTGGCGTAAAGCCTCTCTTCGTGCAAATTTCGAGCACTTGCTCGGTGAGCACCGTATCGGTGGGACTGATGGAGACAAATGGCAGATCTTTGAGAGCCTCCCAATCCGTCACATCGTTTTTTTCAACAACTTCGTTGTGGACGAACAACTTCAACCTGGTTTTCTTGGTAATCACTTGATTATAGCCTACCAAATTTGAAAACATTCGGTTCGCGCCAAAGTAGAAATCATACTCGTCTGCACTGATGCAACGCATGAACTCGTCACCTTCCATCTGATCGATGATTACCTGTATTTTAGGGTGGTTCTTTGATAGTTCAGCCAGGCAGCAGCATAACTCCTCATTCAGTGTAGGGATTGCCGCTACCTTGATGACACCCTTCATCCGTCGGTCATGTTTTTGATAATGGTCTTTGCCGGGCTTCCGTCTTTAAGATGTCCAGCGCATGCTCCAAGAACACTTCGCCCTCTTCTGTTAGGATTACCTTGTGGCCTTTTCGATAAAGCAGGGCCGTTCCCAGTTCCATCTCTAGTGACTTTATGTGATGGCTCACTGCAGGCTGTGTAATAAAGCTGTTCCTCGCCGTCTCAGAAAAGTTCAAGGTTTTCGAAAGTGATACGAATATCTGTAGTTGACGCAAATCCATAATTGACACCTTCCCATGTAGTTAGTAAGCGCTCTCCAAGATAAAGAGAATATCCTCTTTAGAGACATTTTGACGAGGATTAAACTGCAGTGGCGCCTCCTTTAGTGCGTCAGCGGCTATAACATCAAAATCTTCCCTATGAATACCCAGTTGAGATAATGTTTGGATTCCAACCGCATCGCACAATTCTTTTTAGCGCCTGCACCACCGCTGCGCTGTCTGCAGTTGCGTCTCCGCTATTTTTAAGGCCTATCGCTTCTGCTATCTGAGCCATCTTCTTTCTGCAAGCCGGCATATTAAATTCCATTACATACGGCAGCACTGCCGCGTTAGCCATTCCATGGGCGATAGCAAAGTGTGCGCTCAGTGTATGCGCGATTGCGTGAACCATTCCCAGATTTGCATTAGAAAATCCAAATCCTGTGATAATACATCCCAGCATCATCTGTTCTCTCGCATCAAGATTTGATCCATCCTCATATGCCCTCCGGATATTCTCAAAGAGAATCTTTAAACCCTTGAGGGAATGATATTCTGTCAGTGGCGTTGCCATATTAGAAATGTAGCTCTCCATCGCATGGGTTATGGCATCCATCCCCGTCGCCGCTGTGACTGATTTTGGCATAGTCAGAGTCAACTCCGGATCAGCAATGATATCTGATGCAATAATCTTGTTGTCTATTATAACATACTTTACAACCCTTTGTGTATCAATCAAGGCACATACATTGGTAATTTCACTGGAAGTTCCTGCCGTGGTCGGTATGGCGATCAATGGCAGGCAGGGTTCTTTGACAGTGTTTATCCTCCATAATCTCCGATTGCGCCAGGGTTTGTCATTAAAATGTTGACAGCCTTAGCAAGATCGATGCTGCTTCCACCGCCGATAGCGATCAATCCCTTCACTCTGTTTTCCTTTGCAATCCGTGCTGCCTTTTCAACCACTTCGTTAGTAGGATTTGGAATTACTTCGTCAAAACAACAATAGGATGTTTCACTTTTCTCTACTTCCGCAAGAATTTTTTTTCGTAATGCCGGCAGCTTTACTCCGCCATCATAGACGATCATTACTTTTTTCAAAGGCATAGCCGGACAAAATCTCTGACAGGGCGCTCATTGACCCCGAGCCAAAATGGATATTACTCTTAACTGTAAAATTATACCTCATTTTATTCCTTTCCTGCACATATTGCGGCAATTTCTAATCTGGCCTGTTTTCAACAAAGACCTCGATTAAATATGGTTCCTTGCAGTTCCTTCCATTTTCTATCGCTTTGCTGAGTTCCACTGCCTTATGAACTTGACATCCGAAACTCCCATGGATTTGGCAAGTGCCATAAAAGGAAATGACTGGATTATCAATTTCCATCCCCAGATGAGGTTCATTCAAGGGATAATCCCCTAAAATCCTCTTTCGGACGTTTTTGACCTGACGGTAAGTTCCGTTGTTGGTAATGATCATAATGACCGGTATTCGATAATGCGCTGCCGTCCAGAAAGTCTGCATAGACCAAAACTGCGCCACCGTCCCCTGATAATACCAGCACTTCCTTTTTCCGGACAGGCCAGCTTGACGCCAAGACCCCCAGGCAGGCCGAAGCCGATACTGCCTCCGTTACGCGGACGATAAAGGCTCTTTTCGTCTTTAAAGTCTACAATAGCGCGAAGCATGGCCGAAGATGACCAGCAGTCATCGACGATGTAAGTTTTGTCAGTCATCGCCGCAGATACACCGGCCATCAACGCAGTCACTGCTACAGGTTGCCGGTTCTTTTCAGCCTCTATCTTGTTTGACAGCGCCTCCTGTTGTCTTTCCGATTCTGCAGCCAGCAGTTTCCTTCTCTTTGCCGCCTTTTCCGCCAGATCGTACTCTTTTTCTAGCAGTCCATTCAGTTCTGCAAGGACTTCTCTGATATCTCCTTGGATTGGGCAGTCCACGGGAAGTTCTTTCCAAGCTCCCATGGGTCGTCGTCAATTTGTACGACAGGGAGCGCCTCTGGCAATACCTCTGCATCGCTGTAAAATGCATCGTTAAACAACTGTCCCCCGATTTCAATCAGAAGATCCGATTCGCGCAGTACTCTTACCATTTGTGGGCTGGTCGAATCGATATCCCCGCGGTACTGAGGATGCCTGACCGGAAAATTGACGTCCCCCATCCAAATTTGATACACGGGCGCACCCAAGAGTTCAGCAAACTTTACCGTTTCAGCGAGGGCCCTGTTGCGCGCCACGCCCTCCTGCACCAGCAGTACTGGATTCTCTGCCTGTAAAATCAGGGATTTTGCATGGGCAATCTGGTGGCTGTCACCCCCTGCCTGCATTATATCCATAAGGCGGCAAAGAACGTAAATCGAGCTGCACCTCTTCATTCATTAAATCCGAGGGAATCGACACGGCCACCGGTCCCATCGGCGGCTGCATCGCCATTTTGAAGGCCCGGTTCACTGCCACAGGAATGTCCTGTCCGCGATGGATTTCTGTCGCCCACTTCACTACCGGCTTTGCCATTGAGACGATATCCCCGATAACTGTGGATCCTTTACGAGGAGGCGGGTGTCATTCTGTCCGACCAGGATGACCATGGGCACTTTTCCGTATTTCGCATTGAGCAGGAGGGGCATCGCTGCGGCCATCCCAGGTCCGGTATGCAGATTCAGCACCGCTGGCTTTCCCTTTGCCCTGCCATATCCTTCCGCCGCCCCACACAAACCATTTCATTGAGGGCAAGAATGAACTTTATTTCCGGTGTTCTTTCCAGCTCTTCCATGAAAAAAATCTCTGTTGCACCTGGAATTCCAAATACACATTCCGTTCCATGATGCTTCAGTAACTCTATTAAGGCTTTACTTCCTTTTACTTTCTTCATCTTTATACTCCTTGACTATCTGAGCATGATGACTTGCTGAGAGTAATTCTTCCATGAACTTTGGACCTTCTTTTCTCCCTCAATCCACATCGCTGTGTCTGGATATTCATCATATTCTACAGGCAGAATCATCCCCCGCAGGAATGCAGCCGGTTCATCGCCATAGGTGGTCGAAATAATCGGATAGGAACCTTCTTCATACCATGCGTCTCCTGTTTTAGTGTTGTCTGAGCATTCCCCAATGACGCCGCGCACATGGAGATTTCCCTCAAGCAAGCAGCGGATGCCGGAACCCGGATGGGAATGCAGTCCTGTTGAACCCAGATTGCCATAGATACAGTCCAGTCTGAACAGCCACTTACTGCGGGAGGTCAATTCAAACATCTGCACCTTCCTGCTGATTGCAAGCTTGCTTTGTACTGGGCCTCCTTCTAAATAGGTGTTTGCAGCTTCCTCTCTGACAATCTCCCACCGCCAGATAACGGCATCCATTTCTGCCGTCTTTATAAAAAGCTATCCTTACAATAAACAGCCTGATCTGCTGCGACTGCTTCGCCATTGATTTCTGCGCCTCCCGTAGTACATAAAGGATGGAATGCTGCGACTCAATCTGCCTGCATTCGATATTTGCTGGAACATAGTCCTGATATAGTCTTAATGTATACATTTGTTTTTCCTCCATCACATATTCAATATTTTAAGCTCCGAGAATCAGATTCCCCAGAGGGTAAATCAGCAGCGCCAGCGACGCACAACTGATAACCGTCATAACCAGTCCGTTCTTTAAAACGGATTTCCCTTCACACCATTCGTCAGAATAAGCCATGCCGATAGGTACAAAGGCTGGCGGTATCGTATAAGCCATGTTGGCTGCGATGCAAATGGTGACGACTAGCAGGAACGGATTGATTCCGCCGCCTGCGCAAGCGGCACGCCAACGCTGACAAAGATAATGCCTACTGGTATGTTGTTGGCAATGTTCGTGATGGCGCAACTGAGTACGGCAAAGAGCGCAATGACTGCATACGGGCTTTTGCCTTCTGCCAGTGGGATGATATTCTTGGCAATAAAATCCGGAATACCGGTGGTTGCTTCACCCATGGCAGTCGCAATCATCAGGATGCCTGCCAGGAACACAATCGAAAGCCAGTCCACCTTCTTCATGGCGGCATGTAAATCTAATACCGGTTTCCCTTCAATATGGACGATTGCAAGGAATACAATGGCGATAAACAGCGGCGCTGTAGCCGTCAGGTTGTCCATAAACAGGAAGACACTTGAGGTCGGTGCCAGGAATGACAGAAAGCCTGGTATAATCCAAAGTATCAGAACCAGAATGCTGACTGCTCCCACCAGCTTTTCTTTCTTGTCCATTGCACCAGGCCGCATCGCTTCAATTGCAGCAAAGTCAATTTTGTCAAAGTGAGAGATATCCGGTTTTACCACAAAAGCGGAACCAAAGCAGCATCAGGAACCAGATGACAAACCCTACCGGAATACCTACCAGCATGTAGCCCAGCACATTGGCTGCCTGACCGGTGATTCCTGAGTAAATCCCCATGAACAAGATGCTTGCGGTATGGCAGATCGGCGTCATGGCAAAAGCCAGAATAACCGTGAAGGTAATGCCGATTACCATATATTTCGGCCATTTGTCGCCCTTCTTAAAACCGAAGATTGCAAATATTTCATGTGCAATCCCGAGCATGAAGAATTCTGCCGCCACGCAGTCTAAAAACAGCGAAATGGCCATCGTTGCAAAGAGGAACATGAAACTGAAAGTCCATGCATTGTTCTTCGCCTGTTTGCTGGTAATGAACCAAAAATACGATTCTTCGGATAATCCCTGATTCCTCCAGCAGTACACACAAAATTGAACAGCCCAGGGCAAACAGTACGATCCAGTTACCAAAGGATTGCTGTCCCGCTTCGTAGATTCCGTTGGTCTGCCATGATGCAGGGTAAACGTCCAGGGCGTGAAGCCCGAACAAAATGATGGCCAGAAAGGTCGGCCACGTCATATCCACGAAAGTCCACAGGATAATCAATCCCAGCAGCTGCGTCCGATAATCACCATGCCCACCGTTGTAATCGGCGCTGGTGCCGGAAGAATCGGGAAAAAGCAGCATGATCAGTATGCCGATAAGGGCTTTGATATAGTACGATATATCCTTCTTTTTTTGTTTAAGTTCTTCATTTTTTCCTCCTTAGTCTTTTCGATCGATCGGATTGATAAAATTCTAACACGCTACCGATTATAAGTAAAATTAGTAAACACTCTAAAACAATAAATAAAAATTATAATTTTTCTTCATTTTTCGTACAAAATCAAAAAAAAAATGCAAAACAGCTTTTTATGACTGTTCTACATTTTTTAAAATTGAACACGATAAATTATATTTATCGCAGGGTATTACTTCTTCCTCCGATGACCAGCAATGGCACCACTGGCACCCAGTGCGGTAAACAGCAGCACGATATACATCCCAAGGGAGGCCCGATCCCCTGTATCTGGCGTCTGTGTTGAAACTGGCTTCTCCGTCACGGCCTCTTTTTCTTTGTCGATTACATATCGGAGTATCAGCCCGTCCGTCTGCCAGTCTCCCAGCGTAAAAGAATCCAGCTCATAATCTGACCACTTGTAATTGTCGTAGAGGACGTAAGAATCATAGCTGCCGATATAGTCGAAGAACTGTCCGTCATATTTACAGTTTACAAAGTCCTTCGCCTTGATGATATCCCCCCTGTGTAGCCCTGAAGGCATTTCCTCAAAGTAATCATCATAGCTGCCTTCATAAACCGTAGCCATCAGCTTCAACCTGCCGTCAGTCCGCTGGTAGTACTTGTGAATAATCTGGAAGTAATCTATGGACGGACACTCGCAGGCCAGCTCGGCGCCTGCGATGAGAAGGCCGGTGAAATCCGAACTGGTGATATAGGCCAGCAGAGGGTCCAGGTTTTCAATCAAATTCTTGACCGCCTCCGCGTCTTCAGGTTCCAGTTCTGCCAAGAACTGATCCATTGTCAGGCCGGCGTCCTGAAGCAGCACGTCAATCAGGGATGCAAACTGTCAAAATCGCCAACTTCCTCTTTGATCAACTCCTTGAACATGTCCACAATCTGCTGGAAGATATCATTTGTGAGAATGATGGAACTGCTGACAACAGAATAATGATTCTCTGGCAGACCGATGATCTCCACATGAAACTTCGACAAGACGTTATCTATGTCTGTGAGAAATTTTTCCGATCCTTTTCATAGGTGCCCAAATCTATATTCCCCTGCACTTCCGCCAGTTCCTTCATAATGGCATCGCTGATCCGGTCTTTGGGATAACCCAGCCAAAGACCCAGTGTCTCTCCATCCTCTTTCACTTCTTCAACGGGAATGATAATATTGATATTCGTACCAGGTGCGGTAATCCGCACACTCAGGTCTTTAAATTAGCAATTTCTGTGCAGTCTTCATTATCTATGGTGACAAGCGCCATAGCATTGGGTTCTTTCTTAAGGTCGTCCACAATGTTTGCAAAAGCTGTTGTCGTAAAAGACATGACAACCATGCAGACAATAAAGAAACGTACCAATATCTTTTGGTTTTCATCTTAAAGTTCTCCTATCGCAGTAGTCAGCTCCCGGGCATCGTCAATTAAGTTGATTTTTCCTCGCAAAGCGGCGCTTCCGGAATGCCCTTTGAGATACCAGCCCACAAATTTACGCATTTCGCGGACTGCGGCGTATTCGCCCTTTAATTCTATCATATCATGAAAATGACGCAGCATCATTTCTTTTTTTTCGACAAGATTTGGCAATTCTGGCTGTGGTTCTCCCTTCCAAGCCGCCAGAACGTCGCGGAAAATCCAGGGGTTTCCCAGAGCGCCACGACCAATCATCACAAAGTCACAGCCGGTTTCCTCCATCATAGCCATGGCAGAATCGCCGTCCACCACATCTCCGTTGCCAATGACAGGGATGCTGACCGCATTTTTCACGGCCCTTATCTGCGTCCAGTCCGCTTTTCCACTGTAATACTGCTCCCTCGTCCTACCGTGAACAGCAACTGCCGCCGCGCCGGCTTCCTCAATAGCTTTTGCCGTCTCCACGGCATTTATACAGGATTTGTCAAAACCGATGCGTATTTTTTGCCGTCACCGGCTTGCTCGTATTGCTGACCATGGCAGAAATCAAATCATAAACTAGATCCAATCGCTTCAAAAGCGCCGAACCTCGCCATTCTTTACAATTTTCGGTACAGGACATCCCATGTTGATATCCAGAATCGCATTTTCCCGCTCTTCTAATGCGCGGGCAGTGAATGCCATGATCTCCGGTTCACTTCCGAAGACCTGATATGCCACCGGCTTTTCCTCCTCGTAGAGAAAGAGCAGCTGGTCTGTCTTCCTGTCGCCGTAATACAGGCCTTTTCCGCTGACCATTTCCGAATAGACCAAAGCCGCTCCCATCTCGCGGCAGATTCTGCGAGTGGGAGCGTCTGTAATTCCTGCTAGTGGAGCCAGAAGAAAAGGATTATCAAGTTCAATATTTCCTATTTTCAAGCTTTTACTCATTCTGTATTGGTTCCTTTTTTTCCTTGCACGGTTTTGCCGGCTTCTTATTTTTGATAGATGATTTCAAGCCCTTCCAGGGTCAACATCTTGTCCACATGATCGATACAGTCTACCCCGTCATCAATCAGCGTAGACAGACCGCCAGTTGCGACAACTGTGACCGCTTTGCCCGATTCCGTAATGGCCTCCAACGCTCTTTTCATCTTTTTACGATGTAGTCCACCATTCCCATGTGTCCGTAAACAAGCCCGGACTGCATACTCTGAATGGTATTTTTGCAGATCGTCTGACCAGGCTCCTCCAGTTCTACCTTTGGCAGCTTCGAGGTCTTTTTCAAAGAGCGCCTCAGATGCAATCTTCAGACCCGGGGCAATGGATCCGCCTAAGTACTCGGCCTTCTCAGTCACCGCACAGAACGTGGTCGCTGTTCCAAAATCGATGATAATCAAAGGTCCGCCGTATTTTTGGTAGGCGGCCACAGCATTGACAATTCTGTCGGCCCCCTACTTGTTTAGGGTTGTCATACTTTACAACCAGTCCAGTCTTTACACCGGATTCTACAGTGATGGCGCGCTTTTTTAAAATACTTCATGGCCAAGTGCTGCAGCGTGTAGAGAACTGACGGTACAACGGTAGAAATAATGATGTCTTTTTACGTCCGATGCCTGCAGCCCCTTCATACTGAAAGAGCTGGGTTACGATCATGCCGTACTCATCGGCACTTTTGTTGTTGTCTGTTTCGATTCTCCAGTTGGTGACCAGCTTTCCGTCTTTGAATACTCCAAGTACGATGTTGCTGTTTCCAACGTCAAAAGCTAAAAAGCATTGTCTTTCTCCATTCCTAATGGCGCTGACCCAATTTTGCGGGACAGGCCTTATGTTGTGATTTCACGACTTTACAAAATGCAATCGGTCGTACTATTTCACAACTCTGTCAAGCCTTTGAGGGCCAGGGCCATAGTCAATCCCGGTATAACGCGATTTCCGGTGATTTCTGCGCCCAGGACTTCGTTGATTCTCTTCAGTCTATATTGCACAGTGTTGGTATGAATCCCCATAAACTCTGAGGTTTTGCCACTGTTCATCCCGGCGTCGAGAACAAAAGTCTCTAAAGTCTCCAGCAGTTGTTTTTGCTTTATTTTCTCCCATTTCTTTTCTAAAGGGTTCCAGAAGATCCATGTAGTTCTTCTTTAAATACCCGCCCTGTACCTGCAAATTGATACAGTTAGAAACCAGAGCAAGTTCATATTTGGTAAATACTTTATAAGGAAAAACGCTTTCCACAAAAGTCCAGGTTTCGCTGATCAGCCTGAAGGCGTCGCCTGCACCCTCGATTCCGTCAACACCCGTGGCATGGAAGATTCTCACCGTCTTGCTGCCCTCTTTTCAACTTGTCGAAGAGCACCAGACAGCTGGACTTCTGCGTCGTTTCTTCATCCTCCGGCTTTTCACCGTTCTTCAGAATCATGCCGTAGGTTTCTTCCCTTCGGTAATCCTGAGAACCTCGATATTCTCTTTCTTTTTTCAAATTCGCTGATGACTCCATTGCCCTGGTTGTTTTCGATACCTTTGGCATAGAAAAACGCTGAGGATGTTGTCCGCTTTGATCTCCATCTCGTCTTTTAAAGAATAAGCCAGTGATTTGTTGCCTCTGATCAAAGCCTTAATCAGTTCGGCTCTCACGTCTCTTTCCGGCGTGTATTTCCACATGCCCATCGCCAGCTCAATAATTTCCGCCAGCTTGGTTATCTCCCCCGCTGAATAGTTGTCTTCGTTGTCTACGATAAAGAGGAAGTACTTTTCTTTATTGATTGTGATGGGACCCCAATAGGTCAGAACGCCGTTGACATCGATAAAGGTGTAGATGCCCGCCTTTTCAACATCTCGTTCTTTCCCATTCTGATTGCATCAGCGATGGTAGTCTTCTGTCTTGTCTCAATGGACAAAATCGGATTAAAGTCCTTTGATAAGAGCACCACCTGAAAGTCGTTGCTTACGGCAGCCCTCTCAGCGCTGCCTGAAAGGTCTTATGTTTTTCAAAGTTCAGCAGATGATAGATGGTATTGTTAATCAAGCTGTTTTTAAAATTGTCGCCGTATAGAAGTTTGTCCATGATCTGTTCAATGGCGTCAGAATACTCTGCTTTGTTATTTTTCGGTATGACAATCAAAAGTCCCACCTGCTCGGCCGTTTCAATGACTTCGCTGTCCGCTCCGGTCAGACCTTTTTCAACATGAAAAATGACCAGCGCACTGACTCCCTCCTTTGCCAGGCCTTTGACAACTTCGCATTGCAGCTTTTCCTTGCCCGTCATTCCGTAAAATGATGTAAGAACAATCTGTTCCCTGACCCCGTTATTTTTATGGCAGTCTCCACATTGGCAGCGTCCATTACCGAAACGGAACGGACCCTGTTGCCAATATTTCGTTTTCCTGCCGCAAGAATGCTGGGGCTGAATGACTCCAAACTCAAACAATCATTTACAGTTATTTTCATAAATTACCTCTATTCTTCTTCCTTAGGTTCCTCTTTTTTTTTCAGCGTTTTGGCTGTTTCGTCGTCGGAACTGTCTTCACCTATAGCTTCTTTCCCTTCTCCGCTTTCAGTGTCGTCATCGGAATCAGATGGATGGTCTTCGTCATCCATATAGTCAGTATCATATTTTGCAAGTTCAGCAGCCAGTTTTTCCTCTTCTTCTTTGCGAATTCTCTCGAATTCAGCCGCTTCCTCTGCGTTGACTCTCTGAATTTCTTCTTCTTTTTCTTTTTACCAGTTCTGCCAGACCCTGGGCGTCAACTTCACCAGTGTACAGTGCTTCGAACTGCTCGCCGTCGAGCGTTTCCACCTCCAGAAGGGCTTGTGCTACTCTCTCCAGCTTATCCATATTGTCAGTCAGAATGCGAGATGTCACTTCGTAAGCTTCTTCAATGATGGATTTTACCTCATGGTCGATTTCTGTGGCGATTCCTTCTGAGTAATTTTTCCTCGTTGAGAAATCCTTGCCCAGGAATACTTCGTCAGACTCGCTGTAATTGACAGGTCCGATCTTATCGCTGAACCCGTATTTTGTAACCATTGCTCTGGCAATCTCCGTCGCTCTCATGATGTCATTGCTGGCGCCTGTGCTGATATCGTCCAGGGTCAGCTGTTCAGCGACACGTCCGCCCAGCAGGTGTTTGATGCTGTTAAGCATGCCATTCTTCGTCTCAAAGCCTTTGTCTTTCTCTGGCAGAGACATGGTGAATCCGCCGGCATTGCCTCTCGGAATGATTGTAATCTGATGCACTGGATCTGAATCCGGCAGACTTCTCATGACAATCGCGTGGCCTGCTTCGTGGTACGCTGTCAGCTTTCTCTCTTCGACTGATCACTCTGCTCTTCTTAGCAGGTCCAGCCATTACCTTGGTGGCAGCTTCTTCAATTTCTGCCATTCTGATCTTGCGGCCGTTTCTTCTGGCCGTAATCAAAGCGGCTTCGTTGAGCAGGTTCTCTATGTCGGCCGGTGTAAATCCCGGCGTTCTTCTCGCCAAAATCTTCGGAGAAACCTCGTCAGACAGCGGCTTGTTTTTGGAGTGGACTTTGATGATCTCTTCTCTGCCTTTGATATCCGGAATGCCAATGACCACCTGTCGGTCAAATCTGCCCGGTCTCAGCAGAGCCGGATCCAATACGTCCGGTCTGTTGGTCGCAGCCAGAATGATGATGCCGGAGTTCTCTCCGAATCCGTCCATCTCAACCAGCAGCTGATTGAGCGTCTGTTCTCTTTCATCGTTGCCGCCGCCCAGACCTGCGCCTCTTTTCCGTCCGACGGCATCGATTTCGTCGATGAAGACGATACAAGGCGCGTTCTTTTAGCCTGGTCAAATAAGTCTCTCACTCTCGATGCACCGACACCGACGAACATTTCGACGAAGTCAGAACCGCTGATGGTGAAGAACGGTACGCCTGCTTCACCTGCAGTCGCCTTAGAGACATAGGTTTTACCTGTTCCCGGAGGGCCGACTAACAAAATACCTTTCGGTATTCTGGCGCCTACTTCTTTGTATTTGCGCGGATCTTTCAAAAAGTCTACGACTTCTGAAAGCTCTTCCTTCTCTTCGTCCAGCCCGGCCACTTCGTCAAAGGTGATCTTCTTGCCTTCTCCTTTATATAGCCGCGCCTTGCTCTTCCCGAAGGAAAATGCCTTGCCGTTGCCTCCCTGATTCATCATCAGATAGAACAAGAAACCCAGCGCCACTACCATGATCAATGTAGGCAGCAGACTGAGAATGGTGGAACCGGAAGACGGTTTTGGCGTCTCAACGGTCAGCTTTTTTCCTGCATCTGCGGGAAAATATAGTTTTCCTCCAGCCAGTTGATTTCTGTGATATACGGTGCATAAGCATAGACGTACTTATCTTTTCCTATCTGTCCAGTAATCTTCGTGTCTTCAATCTTGATCTCGGTTATCTTCTCCTGCTCCAAATAATTGGTTAGCGTCGAAAATTTTACCAGTTTGTACTCTGAGCCGCCGCTGCCATTATAGAAAAAAAGGCCGCTGCTAACACCAGAGCAAAAATAACTAAGTAGATACTGATATTCTTTGCGAATTTTTTCAATTTCGTTGTTCTCCTCCCATATCTATATTCTCAAATTCTCGTATTATAAATTTGTTCTCCCTTAACAAAACAGTCTTATAATTTTATCATATTCAACAATTTATTTCAATACAAATCACCTTTTTGTATCCTCACACAGTTTGTATCTGGCTGCATACCGGCCCCTGCCCTGGTGCGGCAGAATCCAGAGAATCTCCCGGTTGATTGCAACAAGCTCTACGCTGTCTCTTTCGTCCTTTGGAATCTTGCGGTCCACCAAGTAATCCTGCAGTTTTTTCGTCTTGCCGCCGAAGATTGTGATAAAGTCTCCTGCCATACGCTTCCTCAAGGTGATCTGTGCTTCCGCATTTTCCCCAAAAGCCGCTCTAATCAAATCATAGTCAAAAACCGCATGTTTATCTTTAGGTAGTTTTCGTTTTTCATAATCTTCCTTGGACAAAACTGCCACGTGGACAGTCCTCGTCTGCAAGGGCGCAGCTCTTGCAGCCTTGACATCGTCATAAACCTTTGTCAGATAATATCCTCTCGGCAGATCAAACCGTGCAGACGGCTTCGGGTGAAAGGCGATCTCTTCACAGCCGTCAAAATGGATGAAGGCCAGGTCTTCTGTCAGACCGATGCTGTGAAAAGGCTTTGGCAAAAAACTCTCTGGCGTACCGCACGGTGCAGGCGGCGAAGTTTTGCACCGTCCATCAGAACGCTGTTTTCACTCTTTTCTTTGACCAAATCTGCAAAAGTCTCAAGGGCCTGCCGCCACAAAAAGTCTTTGTCTACAGAGGCAGTTTTCCCCATTCTAATCATTGTATCCTTTATATTCGTGTTATATTCCTTTTCCAGATAGGGAATCAGATTTAAGCGAATTTTATTTCTCGCGTAAATCGGTTCCTAAATTGGTATGGTCGATGCAGGGGCGCAGATCATGCTCTGTGCAATAGGCCAAGATCTCCGCTTTGCTGACATCCAGCAGCGGTCGTATGATTTCATTTCCGTATTCATCAAAGCGTCTGTAGCTGATGCCGGAAAGCCCGTCCGTTCCAGCCCCGCGTAAGATGCGGAACAAAATAGTCTCCGCTTGATCGTCAGCGTTCTGCGCCACGGCAATCTTGATGTTTTCTCTCGGGATTCCCTCCGCTGCTACCTCTGCGGCCACCTCTGCAAAGGCCTGGTAGCGCACTTTACGGCCAGCCTCTTCGGAAGTAATCTTTTCTTCAGCGGCAATTTTGCTGCAGTCGTAGACAAAGGTCCTGCACGGACAGCCGGCCTCATCTGCGATTTGCTCTGCATAAGCCTGATCGCTTTCCGCATCACCCGGTCTGAACTTGTGATTGACGTGGACCGGATGAAGTGTCAGTGGCCACTCTTTCGCCAAGTTCTGCAGAACATGAAAAAGGCACACCGAATCAGGACCTCCCGAGGGCCGATGACGATGTGCTGATTTTTTCAATTAAATGATGTTCCCTGATCGTGTTTAACACTGTTTCTCTAATCATAACAGAGTAAGTATACCACAAACAGGTGGGTTTTAAAAGATTTTATTGCACTAATATATATAACCCACTTCTGTCACTTTACCGCCTTGAATACATGCATATCCCACTGTTTCACCGCTTTGGAACAGCCAAATTTGGTAACCGGGATATTGGTATCTTGCAATCGGCTTACCCCATGTGGTCTGCAGCGCCTGGCTGCTGGTCATTCCAACATAGAGCTTATTGCCAAAATACACCTTGGTTTTTTCTGGAACAAATCTTCTGATTATGAGAATTATACAGGTACATGTAGACAGCAGAACCCGTTGTATGTTTGCCAGTATAAATTTTTACAGTCGGGCTGCCGCTCGTCTTTCCAATTTTTTCTTATAGATCTTCCCGTTGATTTTTACTTTTATCACATCGCCTTGAGAAGCGCCTCTGCAGCGTACATAAACGTATTTTGAGGTCCGCAGAACATAATATTTGCTGGCCACGCTGCTGCCTGTTCTCTTATAGACCTTCTTGCTTATGGATTTGGTACTCCCATTTTCGCTGATAACAGTAATCTTAATACTTTTTACCTATTTTCTGTTTCGGAATTTTCAGTGAAAAAGCGCCGCCGCTCCCGGCTTTTGTCTGATAGAGTTTTCCGTTCAGTACCGTTTTTCACAGTCATTCCCGGGTATGTCTTTCCCTTGATTGAGGTACTTTTTATCGTAAATCTTATTGACACTGAGTTCAATCACTGCATTTTTACTTTTACAGTCTTTGTAATTTCTTTGTCGAGATCATCTTTTACTACGATTTTGATTTCCCGTCCTTTTTCTGTTCCGGATAAGTCGCTTTGATCAACGCCTGGGTCCCTTTTATCTTCAATCTTACAGGAATATTCCGTTTCTCCGATGAAAACAGATGCCGACACGATTTTTTCCGCAGTCAGCTTATTGATAGAGGCAGACAAACCCTTTTCTTCTGCTAAAATAGTTCCAAAGTCAATACTGCTGCGTTTTACGTTGACAGTCACCTGCGCAGAGGCTCTGCATAACCTTTCATGCCGACAGTTCTCAGTGTCACCACGGCAGTTCCTTCACTGTGAGCATGAACCATGCCTTCTGCATCTACCGTGACAACTGCCGGATTACTAGAGGTGTAAGAGAAACCGGTTCCGTCTCCCGTAGCCTCTGCTTCAATTTTGAAAGGCTGACTCCTTATATACGCATCATAGACTGCTTTGGCAGGGGTGACTTTCTGCTCTTTTCCCTTGATGGTAAAATGAATCTCTTTCTCTCCGTGAAACTTACCGATACCAGTAATTGTAATCGTAGCAGTCCCCCACTTCCATGTGGTTCTTGTATGTAGTTTTATAGTCGTAACTCTCCCTCAGCCGCTCGCCATTGTAGGTCACTTTTACTGATGGAAATTGGTAACGGCCCGTGTAGACAAATTCACCGTCCTGATACAATGTGGCGTCAGCTCGGGCTATATCTCTGCCCACAGTATAGTTGATGCTTTTAGTGCCTGTATAGTTGCCGATTCCTTTTACGGTTACAACGCCTTTATCCTCTTTCTCCGTATAGTCTGTTACTTGGTAGTCTACATTTTCTATTAAAGCTGTGCTGCCAAAGGAAAGTTTGATCCCCGGCTTATGCCCTTCTTCTGTATACTTATCTACAACATAAAAACAGCCTTTGATGTCCTTGGGCAAAATAGGGATAATCAGCTGAACTTCTCCGCAGTACGCTCCAATTCCTCTCAAAGTTACCACCATGTCTCCGACGTTGATGTTGTTGGTCACTTCCACTGTAAAGTCTATGTCCTTCTTTAAAGACTTATGGGGTTTGATTCCTCGAGATACAGAGTGCTCAGGTTTTGGGCAGTTCCATCATAGGTGATGGACTTAGGATAGTAACCTAAAGTTAATGTGGAGATATCAGTTTTTCCACCTCAGTCTGTCCGCCGCCATCTGTCTCACCGTCTGCCGCAAAAGCAGATGCCGGCATATAGCTAAACAGCATGGTCAGAGATAACAATATCGCAAGTATTCGTTTCATTATTTTCACCTTCTCAATTAAATTACTTTCGATTATACGCTGAACTTATGTATTTTTCAACCGAATATGGCAACTTTCCCTAAAGGCAAAACCGCACTGTCTCCAGTGCGGTCTCTTAGTTTATATTTTATTGGTTAAAGGCTTGCGATATAAGTCTCCAGTTCTTTCAGGCTTTTGGGAACTGGCAGATCGGCGGACAGAACACCTTTTTGCTCACCAAGCTTTCAAAGAGTTCGATAGCCGCCGGTTTTTTCAGATTGGTCTTCTCCAGAACCTGGCCGTTTGAAAGCACCTCTACGGGCGAACCCTGCATCAAAGTCTTTCCATCGTGAATCAAGATGATTTCTTCCGCCCACTCCAGGGCATAGTCTACATTGTGAGTGGACATCAGTACAGTGATTCCCTGGTCAACCAGCATGTCTACGATTTTGTTGACAATGACCGTGTGCTTAGGGTCCAGTGAGGAAGCCGGCTCGTCCAAGATAATGACCTCCGATTCATGACCAGTACATCTGCGATAGAAACCTGCTTTTTTCTGACCGCCGGAAAGAGAGTGGGTCGGTTTGTCCATAAAAGGCGTAATTTCCAGGGTGTCAATCACCTGTTCCACCGCCGTTTTGGCATCCGTTTCACTCATGCCGATGTTCAGCGCGCCGAAAGAGATTTCTTGAAAAACTGAGGCAGAAAAGAGCTGATTATCAGGGTCTTGAAAGACGATGCCTACTTTGCTCCTCAGATTTAAAAGTCCTTTTTACTATAATCTACCGCTTCTCCGTCAACGTACAAAGTGCCGGCTGTCGGTCTGTGAATCCCATTGAGACAGAGAAAAAAAGTGGATTTCCCCGCGCCGTTGGCCCCCATAAAGGCCACCTTCTTCCCTCTTTCGATTTCCAGACTCATGCCGTTGAGGGAATAACTTTTTCGTCATCATAGGAAAAATATAAATCATCTGCTTTGATAATGATGTCTTTCATCAGAACTCCTATCCTTGCATCTTTATAAACACGGTGAACCCGAAGAGAACGAGTTCAAATACTGCAATCATTATGATATTTCGTCTGCTGACTTCATGATTCTCCTCCAGCACTCTGATTTCGCCGTCGTAGCATCGGGCTTCCATGGCGTCATAGAGGTTCCTGGAACGCTTCATGGCGCGGATGAAGAGCGCCTGTACCATTCCGCCAAAGGATTTGATAGAGGTGCGCAGATCCTTATGACCCAATCTGGCATTCTGCGACGTGGAGATAAAATCAGCCACATCGAGCAATACAAAGATGTATCGGTAAATTAAAAAGCATCAGTTCTACAAGCAGTGCGGGACAATGCATTTTCGCAGTACCGAAAGAATGTCCGTCATGGTCGTATTGAGAGACAGAAAAATAGAGGCAGGATACTGCCGCCATGGCTGTCACAATGAAGCTGCAGGCCGTGCAAAACAGAATTCCAGCTGCCGGTCAGATACCAGCCTCCAATCTGCAGTGCAAAGGCATCCAGAGGATGCTTTGACAGATTGACGATGATAGCCACCGTACTGAGCAATAGGAAAGCCAGAGGCACCAGCATGAGATTGCCGTACCTCCTGGCTGAAATTCCGCCGATCTTTATAGTCAGGAAACTGTTAAAGGCCAGGATGAAAAGCCCCATCACGATGGAACGACTGACAATACAGAATATGAGAGTCAGCACCGCGAAGGCGAACTTTTCTGCTGGATTAACGTACCTGATCTTTGATAAGTAACAGAGCTTATCAATTAGTATCACTATTCTACCTCTTCTTCATCCTTTTTTCCACTTATGTCTCTCGTAGAAACGACCCATGATAAAGGCGACGATCCCGACGCCGATGCCTGTCTGCAGACAGAAAATCAAACTCTCTATTTCGCCTGGGATTTCTCCTCCCAGATACTGTTCAAGAATTGGTTCAAACCAAGGCGTATACTCGCTGCCCTGGATTTCGGCAACCATCTGGCTGCCCGCATCGTCAGATCCTCCAAACTCCGCGCCTTTTAGGGCGAGGAATGGGATTACTGCGATGAGAATGGCGATAACCAGCAGGACGATGACGAGTCCTTTTCTGCTTTTTTTTCTTTTCCATGACTATCTGCCCTCCTTAATAAAGCCTATTGATCTGAGTTCAGGTTTTGCAAAGGACTCCAGGCCGATGACGATGACAACCGTCAAAATACCTTCTACGATTGCCAGTGGAAGCTGTGTCGGCGCAAAAACGCCCAGGAACTTCACAGCTGAAGCCATGACGCCTCCTACTTCAGAAGGATATGCAACGGCAAGCTGAATACTTGTCACACAATATGTAAAAATGTCACCGATCATCGCTGCCAAAAACACAGAGACCATCTTGTTGACTTTTAACTTTTCGCAGAGCTTATACACACCCGAAGGAAACAAATGGTCCTGCAATGGCCATGGAAAAGGTGTTTGCTCCCAAAGTGGTCAGTCCGCCGTGAGCAAGGAGGATTGCCTGGAATAGCAATACGATAATTCCAAGGATGCTGACAGAAGCAGGCCCAAAGAGAATGGCGCCCAGTCCTGTGCCTGTCATGTGAGAACAGCTTCCTGTAACGGAAGGAATCTTCAGTGATGATATAACAAAGATGAATGCTCCAGCCATAGCCAGAACGGTAATTGCTTTTCTGTTTTCGCTGAGGGTTTTCTTAATGGAAATGAAACCCCATACGACGAAGGGAACACAGATAATTCCCCATACCAGAGAATGCATCGCCGGTAAGTAACCCTCCATAATGTGCATTGCACTTGCCGTCGGCACGACGCCAAATACAATGGAAAGTGCTGTAACAATTGATAAAGTTAGTTTTGCCTTTTTTTTGTCATTTTATCTCCTTTCATGGTTAAACAAAAATTCACGCAAAATAAAAACGCTTGTCCGAAATCAGACAGGCGTCTCGCTGGAATCCATAAGCAATGACACCGCTTTGGGTTTTCCATGCGCGTTCACACCCGGCCATCGTTCGTAACCTTGTGCAAATTGGCTGTATTCAGGTAGTTCTTCTGACTTAGACATCAAACACGCACATCTACGCCTTCCCAGTTTCCCAGTGACATTGTTGAGATGTGGCTACGTCTTCACAGCGGCGTGACCGTGCAAGTCTCTCACTTGCTTCTCTTTTAACCCCGATTTGGGGACCTTCTTACATTCAATTGTAGTTTCATTCTACTACGACATTTACGCTCTTGTCAAGGCAAAGAAAAAAAAGAAACACCATGGCAAACTGTGCTTTGCCAAGCTCGGCTGGCTTTTTTGCTTAAAAGGTGTTTTTGTCGATTTCGAAAAAAAGTTTTTTGAGCGAGTATTTGCAACGGTTTCAAAGCGTAAATCATCAAACTGCGTTAAAGCTCTTCCTATAAATGTCTGAATTTCAGTATTTTCGAGCTTTTTTCCAAAAGCATAGATTTTGCCCATTTTGGCAAAAAAAGCAACAGAATTTTATAAGATTGGACAAAAAGCGGCAGCCTAAATGGCTGCCACCATGACGGTCAAATCGTCCCGTTCTCTGATTCCATATTTCTCCGCTGCTTTGTTTACAATCAGTTCTGCCACTGTATCTGGATCGCGGCTGCCCAGCTCCGTCAGCCGCTCTCTCAGCCACTGGCCGTCAGGGTCGCTGCGGTCGCAGTCAGTGACGCCGTCAGAAACCATAATCAGCAAGTCTCCCCTTTTTAATCTTACATCGATGTACTCTAACTTCAGTCCGTCCACAATGCCCACCGGCGGCGCCGGCCGTTTCAGCATAGAGACGCTGCCGTTGTGTTTTACGTAGGTGGAGGCTGCGCCCATTTTAAAGATCTGCGCTCTGCCAGTCACCTTATCTATGATTGCCAAATCCACCGTGGCAAACATCTCCGCACTGTTACCCGTCATCAAAATGGCGTTGACCGTCTTCATGGCGATATCTACGTCAAAACCGGCAGACAGCAGCTTGGATAAGGTTGTAACTACCAGCTTGCTTTCTGTGGCCGCCCGGCTGCCCTTGCCCATGCCGTCACTGATAATCAGCGCCTGCTTATTTTTGCCGAAAGAAAAGGACAGGCAGCTATCGCCAGACACTGCTTCAAAGGCATAAGATGCGCTTCCCACCAGAATCTGCGGCGCGTTTCTAGCCGCAGAAGATTCACCTCGGCCTTCCAAGTCTTGCATCAGCTCATTAACCGTCCTCGCCATGCCGTCAAACTGATAAGAAACAATCTGTTTGTTGTCCATGCCGGCACTGTATAGCTTGCTCAGACTGAGAAAGACTTCCCTTTTTTCATCAAGTCACGCCGAATCGCTTCCAGCTTCAAATCCGCTCCCGTGGCAGACTGTTGACAGAACCGCTCCTCACCAACACACCATAACCTGGTGATGATACCGCTCGGCACAGCGATAAACAGAGCCATAGCTGCCGCGGCGCCGTAAATCTGGTCACTGGCAGATAATGCGATTGTAGCAAAAATCGTCAGCGCCAGCATCGTTTTGCGATATTTTCCGTCAATCAGCGAAGCCAGGAACCATCCTGTGAGCATGCCTGCAAAAGACCGATAAAGAGCTCTGCGTAATCCACATGCTGACATTGCCAGAAAACGGCCGCAATACCGGCGGCTGCCATAGCCGGCTGAATCCCTTTGCAGTACTGAATCACCACAATGGCAAGCAGCCAGAGTGGAAAGACTACTTGTACAGAATCAATGGCACCGATTAATGAGATTAAGAAAATCTCGTAGGCTAGTCCAATTTTTCTTCCGAGATCTGCATGGGATTTTTCCCTACGAAAAGAATCCTTGCTATGGTATTGAATACTCTGATAAAGACGATGACCGCAATCGTTTCTTTGATCATGGTCTCTATGCTCAACAGGTAGGTCAAATGCCCATAGGCGTAATAAGCGCAGTTGAAGACAATAACTGCGGCAACTGCTACTGACGTTCTCTGATTTATGGTAAATCTGTGATTGTGAAAGAACAGAAAAAATATCCCGCAAAATATCATAGCCATCATATCACCATAGAGATTTAAGACGGCTCCCCATAAGTCAGCATCGCAACCGCAATGACCGGCACCAAATATATGTATACTGTCGATACCGCCACCATGACGGTAATCAGCGCCACTGTGGCCGGAAAGGTCCCTTCGAACAGATTGATCCGACCAATAAAGAAGGCCACTGTCAGTGGCCAACACGGTTTTGAAATTAATCTGGTTCCCTACAAATTCCATATTTCTTCCCCTTTGTTCCCTTTGATTTTTATAACATAGGAAATATGAACCGTAAGCGATATTTCCGTATGTTTCAAAAACGTTCCTTATGAAATGTCGCCGCCATAGCGGCGCATGTGTACATAGGAGCTTTCGCTCCGTTATGTGCTCATTTTTTACATATTCTATCATGAACTCTGTGGGGGTTGCTGTCGAAGGCGGGTGTCGAAAGAGAAACTTACTGGGCCAGGAGTTTCTCCACCTGTTCCCGCTTTTCAAACAATACACATCCGCCCTGATGGTCTGCCGTCAAAAGCTCCTGTTCGTGAAGAAACGTAAACAACCTGGAGTGAAGAGCCTCTTTCAATGATGTCTCCTTGACGTTGATATCAGAGTAGGGTGAAAAGGGACACGGTTCTGCTCCGCCATGGGAATTGATGTGGAAAAATCCCTGCCCGCCGCCAAACAGCCGCCGGAACTCTTTTCATCGCCGGGAAAAGAGATGAAGACCATCTCCGGCTTCTCTTCTCTCACCGCCGACAGCTTCGATTGAAACCACTCTCGTTCCTCATCGCCAAAAGCCAGTTCTCGGCTCTCCTCCGTTACTGGCACATATTCCACATAGATGACCGCCTTACAGTCGAAACAGGAAAGCTGGCTGAGAAAAATCGGGGGAAGTAACGACGTCTTTGTTTTCGGTCGTCACTGTGACAGAAGTTCCAAAGAGCAGACCGCGCCGTTTCATCTGTTCCATAGCCGTCAGTAAAGTGGCGTAAGTCCCTTCCCTCTTCGCTGGTCTGTCAGATTCTCATCTCCTCGATGCTGAAAATGGGAACAAGATTTCTGCACTGCTGAAAAAGCTGCAGATACGCTTCATCCATCATGGTCCCATTGGTGAAAATCGGAAAGAGTATTTCCGGCACTTTGCAGCCGCTTCAATAATATCCTCCGTAAAAAGGTTCTCCCCCTGCCAAGAGGATAAAGTTAATGCCCAGCTCCTGGCTTCCAGAAAAATTGCCAGCCATTGTTCCGCTGTGAGCTGACAGTCGGGCAGCCCATCTACGCAACTTTCGTTGCTTCTGGCATAGCAGCCGCTGCAGTGTAAATTGCAGGCGCTGGTGATACTGGCGATGAGAAAGGGCGGATATGTTCGCCCTTATCCGCCCACTGTCTGCGGCGGCTGGCCCCTTTCTTGCTGGCAGCAGCAAAAGAAACCATAAATGCGCTTTCCTTGGGGTCTTTTAAGGTGGCCTTGATTGCACCCTTCACGATATTTTCAACCCCTGTCGTCAGATAGTTTTCCAAATCAAATTGTTTCTGTACTGTCATCTCTAATCCTTTCTGTAATGCGCTGCAAAGTGTTCTATATGCTGATTCAGCTGCCGAATAATGACTTCTCTCTCCGCGCCGCTGTCATACCTGGCCATGAGAAAATGATTGGTGAGTAGAATTCCAGAGCGAGAAACTCCCAGTCTTCTTGTATGAAGCATTCTCTTTCAACGAGCAGTCTGAATAATTCAGCCATAAACTTCAGCGGCCCGTCTGTCAGATATTCGTGATACAGCCTGCTCTTCTCTTCACTCTTATACTGTTCCACCAGAAGCATCTTGCGAAAACGAGAGGCATAATCGCTCTCCGTCCAATAGAAAAACATTCCTCTGGCAATCTCCTTCAGTTCCTCCGTCGTAATGATCTCGTAAGCCTTTGCTACATCCTGCATCGCACCCTGCGGCGCACGAACCTCTAACGTCATTCGCTGATACTGTTCTTCCATCCGAATCAAAATGTTGTCAAAGATGTCTTGTTTACTCTCGTAATGTTTATACAAAGAGCTCTGTCTGATTCCCACTTCTTCTGCAATGTCACGTACACTGACGCCGTCAAAGCCCTTCTCCGCAAAGAGATTCAATGCGGCAATCAAAATATCTTCCTTCGTGTTCCTCTTCAATGTTCCATCCCCCCCTTCTCTTTAGGCTAACGTTCGTTCTCTTTTTTTTATATTTTAGCTAACATTTGTTCGCCTGTCAAGACTTTTTGATTTCTTTTCTCGTAAATAAAAAACTGTTATGATCGCTAGAGGTGTAATCATAACAGTTTATCTTTTAAAATTCCTTTTCATTCATCGATTGCATTTTTTTACGCTGCTCTGGATATCCAGCAGCGAAACCAGAGTGCCCTCCATCTGATACAAGGCTTGTTCCGCCCAAAGGCCGGACATGGTATCGGGATGCAGGGAATCAATTTCCCTCTACGTCCTTCTGATCGATGATAAAGGGTTCTTTTGATACTGCCATGGCAAAAGGCAGTCATTACATCGAATGATAATAAATTCTCGCATCAGCCTCTTCAAGGCTGATAACTGGAATAATTTGCCCCTTATAATTGTACATGCCGATATAGTGTGGCGGCAGACAGGGAAAGGGAGAAATATGCACGTCTGCATAAATTTCTGCAATCCACTTCAAGTCCAAGGCATAGTTCTTTTCGCTGCCCGTAATGCAGAGCAGCTCTCTGCTGCTTTTAGAATTCATGAGCGCCCTCCTTCTCAAAGTTGCCGATGACGGTCTCCAGGTCTAAGGCCGCGCAGATATTTCCGTCTCCCATAATGCTGCAGCCGCTGATGCCAGTTGCTTTTCGAAAGCTGCTTCCCAGCAGCGTGGGCAGAGGTCTGACGACAATACGCTTTTGTTCCTGCATGGCATCAGCCACCAGGCAGCCTTCCCGCCTCGTGCCTCTCACATAAATTACAATGGAGTGCTCGGGGACTTCCTCTTCCAGCCCGCATACCTTGCGCAAATTGATCAGCGGAACCATCTTGCCGTCATATAAAACATAGGAGTGACCATCAATTTGGCGGATTTGTTTCTGCTTTTCCTCATACTCCATAAAATTGAATACGTACCGTGCCGGTACGGAAAAGTGATAGGCTCCCACACGGAAACAGGCGCTCTCTATGGTCGACAGCGTTAAAGGCGCCACCATGGTAAATTTACTGCCCACGCCTGCCTGGCTTTCAATATACAGATGCCCGCCGATTTCTTCCATGATGTTGTTTACCACGTCCAGACCGACTCCTCTGCCAGAGTACGCGTTCACCGTCTCGTTGGTAGTAAAGCCTGGTTTCAAAATCAGTTCATAAATCTCCCTGCGAGGTGTATTCTGCTTCTGGCTTCACAAGCAGCTCTCGTTCTCTCGCTTTATTGAGGATTTTCTCCTCATCCAGCCCACAGCCGTCGTCACTCAGGGTCAATAGCAGTTCGCCCACCGTGCTTTCCACCTGAAAGACAATTTTGCCTTTCTTCTCTTTTACCCAGATCCTGGCGCACCTGGCCAGACTCGATGCCATGGTCAACGGCATTGCGAATCAAGTGCATTAAGGCCTCTGAACAGCACTCTACTATACTCTTATCCGCTTCGATATCGCCGCAGTTTATGACGAGTTCTGCTTCTTTCCTTCATCCCTGCAAATATCTCTGAGAATCCTGCGCAGCTTCGGTACGATCCGGTTGACAGGCCGCATGCGCATTTCCATGACGGTCCGCTCCATTTCACTGATTAATAGATTGATCTGACGGGCGGTCCCTCCCTGATATCTTCCAGTCCGTTTTTACGAAGCGCTTCTTCTAAGACCAGCATTTGGATGACCATTTCACAAGAAAGATTCTGCATCTTGTCCAGCTTTTCCGCCTTCACATCTAAAAATTCAGTTTCTCTGGTTTCCTGCTGCTTCTTTGTCTGTGATTCCTGCGGGATCAACTCTTCTGTCGACTCTTCCGGCTCTTCCTCATCAGCAATCAATATCACGCGGTTGACAAACAGGCCTTTTTCCATCAACTCCAAAACTTCTGTTTTCTGATCACTGGTGAAGCAGATATAAAGCCCCTCTTCTCCGATAAAGGCGCTGCTCTCACTAGAGTGCTCCAGATCAGGCGGATAAGTCTCCAAATCAGAGCATAATCCGCGAATCTGCCGAATCAGCATAAAGGCTCTGACATTTTCCAAACGGCAACCCTGTTCGAAAATGACATTCACTATGGTACCGGATTTTCCATCAAAGTAGTCGCACTTCTGCGGATCCTCCTGTTGTGGTTCCACGATCTGCTCTTTTTTCTGCTCATCACAGCAGAACTGTTCCCAATACTCTTCCGCCTGCTTTTCAATTCGCTTTATATCTGACGGTACATATTCTTCCGCCTCCATCCGTTCCATTTCGGCTGTAATGTGATCCGAAACCAGAAACATCAGATCGAATATTTCCTGTTCTGGATTTTCTATGGTTCCGATCTCTTCTCGATAGTAGGCAAAGATGTCTTCCAGCTTATGGGCAAGAGCGGAAAGCTGTGTCAGGCCCATCATGGCAGAAGAACTCTTGATCGTATGCATGACACGAAAAATGCCGTGAATATCCTCTTCAGCAAATCGATTGTTCTTCTCCGCTTCCATCAGACAGTTATTCAGCTGCTCTGTCAGTTGTCTGGTCTCCAGCAAATAGACCTCCAGCATTTCGCGGGCATCTTCATCAAAATAACTCATTTATTTCTCCATTTACTAAATCTTTTCATACCAGATGCTGCAGTTTTTTCCCCTGCGTTTTCCTTCGTAGAGGCCTTATCCGCAAAGTTGATGCTGTTCTCGATGCCTTCGTTTTCATTGTATGCATGCAGTCCCAAGGTAACGGTACACGAAAACTCTCCATTTTCATGAAAGAACCGAAACTGCTCTACTTCTTTACGAATTTGTTCGCTGATTGCAAAAGCTTCCTCCTCTGTAACGGATAGCAGAATGATTAAAAACTCTTCTCCGCCCCAGCGAATCACCCGGTGTTTACGGCATGCCCCTTCCAAAATATTGGCGATGCAGACCAATGTCGTATCCCCACTTCATGACCATACGTATCGTTGACTTTTTAAAATCGTCGATATCAGAGAGAATCACCACATTTTTCAATTCTTCCGTTTTATATCCCGCATGTCCTCAACCAGCTCGCTGATGACATATCTGCGGTTATAAAGTCCCGTCAAGCCGTCTCGAAAGGCCATATAATTCAGCTTTTCCATATTTGTACGCAGTTCTTTATTCTGTTGATTTAGTTCGTCCTTCTGTCTTTTCATCTGCAGATGCGCCAAGACTCTGGACTTCAACTCCGCCGGTACAAAGGGTTTCTTAATATAATCACAAGCGCCCATGGTGAAACCTTTTACCACATCTTCGTCTGTCGCTTTAGATGTCAGAAACAAAATCACCGCGTCATTTTGATCTCGTTCTCTCAGTCTGTGAAATAATTCATAGCCGTCTGCATCGGGAAGAACGACGTCAAGCAAAATCAGATCAGGCTGATACTGTTCAATCAGTTCCTCTGCCTCTCCGCCAGTGTGTGCTTCGCAGATAAAATATGGCTCATCCTTTAAGGCCATCTTCACTTGTTTACATATTAAAAGACTGTCGTCTACGACCATCACAATCTGTTTTTTCTTTTCATCCATCTCTTACCTCCGCTACTATAACTCGATTGAAGGGTGCTTGGCCGCTTCAACTCTCACCCTGCCGTCTTCGGCAGTAAACCAAACTGTTCTTCCATAATCACTGCCTGTATCTTCCGCCAAAAGAGGAATTCCTTCTGCCGCAAGGATTTTCTTAGCCATCTGAATGTTCTTCTTACCGATGTCCCATTCATAATTTATGGTCTGAAACATCTGCGCGCCTCCCACCAGCTTTGCAGTCAGTCGGGATTTCTTTGCCCCGCAAGCTGCACATTTGGTCGATCAGACGTCTGATGCCTTGGTCTGCATACCGATACTGCTGCTCTGCAGCCGTGACCTCGCCGCCTTTTTTGCTGGCAGCACGGCGTGGACCATTCCCGCTATCTTAATTTCTTTATCATAGAGACAGACCCCGATGCACGAACCCAAGGCATAGCTGACTAAAGTCTGTCCCGCTGCGGCTGTGTTTCCGTCTCCAATCTGTACCAAAATCTTATTCATCACTTCCCAATCCCCAGCTTCATCAGAATCGGTTCCAGACATTCCGGATCTGGAAAAACAGAATACGACCGGAAAAAGAATGGTGATTAATTTGAAATTGATTTTCTATCAGTAAGATGTCTGCGCTTTTGCTCATTATTCTTGCCAACGGCACACTGAGGATAGCGCCTCCCATATCGACACAGATCTCCGGGACAGAAACATCAATATCCATATCCATGAGAGCCGAAAGCGCTCTGATGTATGAACCGCACATGATATTGCCCAGCTCGCTGAGCAGTGAACGTTCCAAATCGTCTAATTCTAAAATGTTCCGCTCACGTTTTCTAAGATTTCATCTAAAACAATGTTGGTAAAGCTTTCGTTGAGAAAGAATAAAAACATTCCCGTAATCTCACCTTTTATTTCTACCAATATACCTGTTTCCACTTCCCAAGCGACTGTTCCAGCAAGGTATAAATCTCCTGCACCTGTGCCAGATGCAGGGAGGAGATGAAATATCAAGGGGATCCCCATCATCTGGGCCAGAGAGGTAATGGCATTGCCAGTACCGATATTGCCAGTTTCTTTCAGTATGTCTGCTGACATTTCGTCCATCTCTGCGTAGCTCTTCATCTCTGACTCCTTTATATTTCAAACTGCTCTACTAACGACTTCAAGAGCTGCGCCTGAGCGGATAGCTCCTCGCTGGCAGCAGCGCTTTCCTGTGACGTAGCGGAGTTTCCCTGCACGATATCCGAAATCATCTCCACATTCCTTCTGATCTGACGATGGCATTCGCCTGCTGCGTAAAGGTTTCAGCAATTTCATTGACCATCTTCGTTGCCGTTTTAGCACCTTCTACGGATTTTGTCAGGCCGTCCGCAGTTTCGTTGACGATGGTAATTCCCTTATTGACCACGTTGGCATTGCGGTCAATCAGTTCGGCCGTCATCTTGTCCGCCTCGGTGGTCTTGGTTGCCAGTCGTCTCACTTCACCTGCCACTACTGAAAATCCTCTGCCCGCCTCGCCGGCTCTCGCCGCCTCGACCGAAGCGTTTAAGGCCAGGATATTGGTCTGGAATGCAATATTTTCAATTTCTTTGAGGATACTTGTGATTTCTTTTGAGTTCTCCTTGATTTCATAGATAGACTCGGTCAAAATTGTCATCTGATCGTTGCTATCGTAGATTTTTTGGATACCTTATCCGTCAATTCACTGGATTTCTCTGATTTCTCTGCGCTTTCCTTTGCGTTTTCTGCGATTTCATTGATGCTTACCGCTAGCTCTTCAATAGATCCAGCCTGCTCAGAAGCGCCCTGGGCCAAAACCTGCGCCCGCTGGACACCTGTTCCGCTCCGCTGGATACTTGTTCCGCGCTGTTAGTGATCTGGCCCATGGCATCACGCAAAAGCGCTCCAATTTCATTCATGGTATTCCCCACAGCGACAAAATCACCTACGAATTTCACATCGCTGTGATAGTTTAATTTCCCATTTCCAAGGGCTTCCATACCCTTGCGTATTTCAGTCACATATAAAGAGAGGGCTGCCGCCGTATTTCGGATGTCCTCACAAAGCTGTCCTAACTCATTTTTGTTGGTATAAGAGAGCTGGATATCCAATTCACCGTTGGCAATGCTGGCCGATGCGTTCTTCAATTCCTTAATTGGATTTACAATACTGCGTGTCATAGTAATACACAGAATAATCGTGGCGAAAATGCAGATCACCGAAATAATAATCAAAACAAGTAAGACACCTGCAGCCTGGTTTCTGAACCGATGCCAGAGTCTCTTCTGCATCGATAGAAGCTTTCGACAACGTCTTTCAGTAAATCTGTCACGATGCCGGACTGTTCTTCATATTCGGTGAGGCAGATTTCAAGGGCTTTTCTGTTTATTGCCTTTCTCCAGATAATCGATAATTTTTCGCTCTCAGGTGCCGCCAATTTCTCATACTCAATTAGCAGCTGATCCACTTTTCCCTGGCCGCTGATATAACCAGTGGATAGTTTCTCTAAGCCGTCATCGATTTGTGACAGCCGATCGTTGATATCAGCCAGCTTTTGCATCCTCATCAATATCTGTCGAATCCGATAGAAGCAGCAAATTGCGTCGGTTGCACTCTAAGTCATATCGAATCTCCTGCGAATTTTCAACGTTGGCGAAGGGACCATTGTACAAGTCTTCCGTGCTTTTTGCTAAGCTCTTGATATTGGTTCCGGCAGTAATCATTGTGATGCTGTATAGTATAATGATAATAGCAAAAGCTGCCATCAGTTTTTTTCCAATCTTCAGGTTTTTTATCCAATCTTTCATCTGCGGTATCCTCTCATTCTTCTTAAACCAAGTGGTAATCAATCACTCTACAAAATTCTTCTTTTCTTAAAGGGCTTCACGATAAAATCTACCGCGCCGGCTTCCAAGGCTTTTGAATCATCATCTCCTGTCCGATTGCAGAGCACATGACGACCTTTAATTGAGGATTTTCATCGTGAATTTCCTCTAAAACTTCAATGCCAGATTTGCCCGGCATTGTGATGTCCAGTATGATCAGATCTGGCTGATGCTCTCTGAAGGAGAGCAGTGCTTCTTCTCCGTCCTGGGCTTCAAAAATATGCTGGTACCCCATCTCGCTTAATGTCTTGCGTATGACGCTTCTCATAAACATGGCATCATCTACAATCAAAATCTTCTTATCCATATGCGCTCCTATTTCTTCTAAATTCTTTTGGTATACCGCCGGAAAGACTGGCTCTAGTTTTGTATCCTCCCGTGAAAGGAGTTCCGCATGACCCAGAATCAAATCACCGCCCGGTTCAAGCTGTTTTCGAATTTCCTGATCAGTTTTCCCTTCGCTTCCCGGTCAAAATAAATCATCACATTGCGGCAGAAAAATCAAATCGTACTTGACCGCTCCTCAGGCTGCATCAAATTTTCTTTTCGAAAGTGAATCCAACTGCGAAGATTTCGATCCACCTGAAAGCTCTTCTCTCCCACTTTTTTCAATACCGTTCTCTCCACGGCTTCGGTATTCGCTCCAGCTCCTCAATAGGATAGATTCCCTCCTCCGCCTCCCTGAGAACGGATTTGGATATGTCTGTCGCTTTGATACTGATCTTCGGCAGTGCGCCTGCTCTTTTATCTCTAAAATCTGCAACAGCCATAGCCATGGAATAGCATTCCTCGCCTGTGGAACAGCCTGCGCACCAGATATTGCAAACGCCCATGCGAATTCTATCAAAGATATCTGGCAGTATTTTCTCCTGAAGCAGATCAAAGTGAGCAGGTTCCCTCAGAAAATAAGTGTAGTTTGTTGTAAGACAATCCACCATTTCTGCTGCCGCCTGTCCGCTGCGGTCTTTTTTCACCATATCCATATACCCGTCAAAAGACTCTATCCCATGATTTTTCAAGGGCTTTGCAAGCCTGCATTCAATCAGGGTTTTTTTCTTGCTCAAATTAATTCCGAAGTGTTCTTTCATGTATTCCACGATTTCTAAATATTCAGCCTCACTTAATCTAATCACACTTCATCACCCACAATCCAGGGCAATCCCTTTGCATTTCATCCAACTCCTCAATTTCACCTAGAATTTCTTCTACTAATATGCCATTTAAAATACTCGGCTCATTAGCCAGCAAGACGCCGATACGCCCCGGGCGTTGCTGATCAGTCTGATAGAAGACGACCGCCTTATCCTGGTAAAGAGATGCCTCGAATATTGTCGTTCGTTTCTGGTATTTCACTAATCAGAGGGTCCATTACCAGGGTGATAAGTTTCTCTTTTTCCAACGCATAGATTTCGTCGCCGTTTCTAGCAGTCTGCCATTTCCTTTGACCGCCTCCATCTCCATATGCAAAAAGGCTCCAAAGAAAGGCGGCCTCAAATGGATACGCTTCGTTCTTATTTTGGATTACGGCCTTCAGATAGCGGTTTCTCTCATTTAAAACCGATTCCTCAGTTTGGTAAAACGGTACTGATCCAGGGTTTCGATGCCCAATACCTCTTCTGCCGCCAAGCAGAGTTCTTTACCATCTAATCCGAGAACGACTTGGTACCTCTCTATAGGTCCGTCTTTATGAAGTCTTCTTGAAAAAATTAAATTCTTTTGTTGTCGTCTGTTCTGCTGTTCTTTCCCGCACTTGTTTTACATAACACAGAGGAGCAGAAAATAGCTGCCTCCTCCTAAAAAAAAGCAAGTATAAATCGTCTATGTAGTCTTCCATGCTAAATCCTTCAAATATGATATGCTGCTCTTCTAATCATATATTATTTTACAACAGAATACAAGGAGGATCTTACTTTAACTTTCCCATTTGTTCCGCCCAGTAGCCCCACATCTCAGTGAGCAGTTTCTTGCCGCAAACATGGCGGTCAGTGATGGTCTAAGGCCGGCGCTACCTCTACGATATCAAAGCCGATGATGTTCAGGCTGCGGAACAATGTCTCCAGCAGTGTCAGACACATTCTCGGTGTCAAACCGCCAAACTGCGGCGTTCCAGTCCCTGCCGCATACCCAGGATCTAAGGCGTCGATATCAAAAGTCAGATAGACTTTATCATATTTGCTCATGGCTGCAACGCAGTCTGCGGCTAAACTCGAATGCTGTCACGAAACAATCATAAGCAGTCTTTACCTGTATGTCATTTTCGCTTTGAACGCAAATTCATCTGGTTCAATGGAGCGGATTCCGATAAAATAAAGGTTTTCCGGTCCGCCGATGTTGTTCATCTCCAATGCTCTTCTCACCAGTCCAGGCCGTGTGACAGCTTATCACCGTACAGGGTGTCGCAGAGGTCAAAGTGAGCGTCGATATGTATGATACCGAACTCCTCATCGAGGGCTTTGTTCACACCCCGCTCTACCGGGATCGTAACGGAATGATCGCCGCCCACCATGGAAAATTTTATGCCTTTACGCACCAAATCCGCTACATAATCCTCTATTTCGGCAAACATCTCGTCTCTGTCGGCATCACAAAAATTCCAGCGTCCAAGACTTTCAGTTCCTCTATGGATTGTAATTTTCAGTGTACGGCGTTGATGTGAAAGCGTTCTGCCTCAGACAGTCGGGACCTTCGGCTGCACCCACCTCTGTAGCTGACTCCTTTATCATAGGGAATCCCAAAAATTACAATATCTACATCTTCCTCACTACAATCTGGCTGGTTCAGATTACACCAAGCCTCTTTGTCGAGGGCAAATTGGTCTTTCTTTAACATACATACCTCCCATTACAGGTCAAACCTGACTTTTTACTTACTATCATTATAAGGGACTAACCGTCCAAAATCAACTGATCAATCATCGTTGAAAAATGCTTCGCATTCTCACATGTAATCCGGGCGGCTTCCTCAGGTGATGCCTTTGATCTCCGCCACTTTGCGGGTCGTATACTCCACATAAGGCGATTTGTTCGGTCTGCCGCGGAAAGGCTCCGGCGTCAGATAGGGCGCGTCGGTTTCCACCAGTAAAAATTCCATTGGAATCGTCTCCACTACTTCTTTCGTCCTGCGGTTGTTCTTAAAGGTAACTGGCCCGCAGATGGAAAGGGGTCGCTCCCAGCTTTACATACTGGTTCGCCAATTCCTTGCTGCTTGAGAAACAGTGAAGCAGCACCCGGCTGTCAGCCAGCTCTTTGCCTTCAGGCCCTCTGCGCTTTGGAAACCAACTCTGCCGCTCAGCAGAAAAATGCGCCTTCTTCTTTGAGTATGGCCATGGTATCCTGATCGGCTTCTCTTGTGTGGATGACAATCGGCATTTTTAACTGGTTAGCAAGCTGGATCTGCCGTCGAAACCAAAACTGCTGTACGTCTCTTTCTGAATGGTCATAATAATAGTCGAGGCCGATCTCGCCGATGGCCTTCACCTTATCTTTTTGCCAGCCCTCCGATCAGTTCTAAGGTCATGTCGTCCATGTTTTTCGCATCGTGGGATGAAACCCGACGACCGCGTAACACCAGTCGTTCTCCTGGGCATCTTTGACAGCCTGCACAGAAGAGGCCAGATCAAATCCGATGTCCATGGCATAAGATACATCGGAAGCAGCGATTTCGCAATCAGCGCCGCCCGCTGCTCATCAGTGTAATTTTCGTTGTTGATATGTGTATGAGAGTCAAATAACATTGGTCACCCTTTTTTAAAAAAACAGGGCCTGTCTTCATTTCAGGCCCTGTGAGTTGATCGTTTATAGATAACTGGAAAAGCACCCTGTGCCTTGGTACCATAGACCGCGAGGTCACAGATGAATTTAACAAGTATTAGTCTACGACGACGCCGTCTTCCGCAACAGTCGTCATAATTTCGCATCTGCCGCCGTTTTCGGCAAACATAATCATACCCTTGGATTCCAGCCCTCTCAGCTTTCTCGGCTTCAGGTTGGCTACGATGAGCACCTTCTTTCCGACAAGGTCTTCTGGTTTGAAGTCTTCAGCAACGCCAGAGATGATCTGCCGTCTTTCTGTCCCCATCTTGATCTGGAACACCAGCAGCTTATCTGCTTTAGGATGTTTCTCCGCCTTTTCGATGAGGCCGACTCTGAAGTCAATCTTATCAAAGTCCTCGTACTCGATTTCCGGCTTCAGTTCCAGCGGAATGTTCTCGTCCTCCGGTTCCTGACCTTCTTTCTGCATCGCGTCAAGTTCTTCCAGCTCTTTCTCGATATCCAGTCTCGGGAAAATGGCTTCGCCCTTCTTCACCTGTTCCTGATACATCATATTAAATTCAAATGCGTCTTCCCAGACAACATCGGCATACCAAAGTCCCATCTGCTTCCTGATCTTCTCAGATGTGGTGTGCATAAACGGATGGATCAGAATGGAGATAATTCGTAAGGATTCTGCCAGATTGTGCAGACAGGTATCCAGTTCCGGCTTCTTCGCTTCATCCTTGGCAAGAATCCAAGGCGCTTTTTCATCGATATATTTGTTTGCTCTTCTGACGACGATCCAGATTTCCTCCAGGGCCATGTTAAATGCGAATTTATCCATCTGGGTTTCTACCTTTGCCGCTGCGCCGGTAGCAATGGCCTTCAAATCCTTATCGAAATCGTCTTCGCCGTGAGATTCAGGCACGATACCTGCGCAGTATTTTTCAATCATGGAGGCCGTTCTCGACACCAGATTGCCCAGGTCGTTAGCCAGGTCGTAGTTCATCCTCTTCAGCATCACTTCGTTGGTGAATACGCCATCCTGACCAAAGGTGTACTCTCTGAGCAGGAAGTATTTGAGGGCGTCGATGCCGTATCTGTCAATCAGTTTGACTGATCGACTACGTTGCCCTTGGACTTGGACATTTTGCCGCCTTCCAGCAGCAGCCAGCCGTGACCGAGTACCTGCTTCGGAAGAGGCAGTTCCATGGACATGAGCATTGCCGGCCAGATGATGGTATGGAATCTGACGATTTCCTTGCCCACCAGGTGCACATTTGCCGGCCAGTATTTTTCGAAAAGCGCTGGATCGTCAGGATACCCCAGTGCAGTGATATAGTTGGTCAATGCGTCGAGCCATACGTAGATGACGTGCTTTTCATCGATCGGCACTGGAATTCCCCAATCAAAGGTAGATCTGAAATGCAGAGATCGTCAAGACCCTGTTTGATGAAACCCAGCATCTCGTTTCTTCTAGTCTCCGGCTCCAGGAAGTTAGTATTCTCTAAAAGGTCAATCAGCTTGTCCTGATACTTGGAAAGCTTAAAGAAATAGGCTTCTTCTTTTGCTTTCTGCACTGGTCTGCCGCAATCCGGACAACAGCCGTCAGCTAACTGGCTCTCTGTCCAAAATGATTCATAAGGCGTACAGTACATGCCCTCATACTCGCCTTTGTAGATGTCGCCTTTTTCGTACATTTTATTGAATATGGCCTGTACCCGCTGTACGTGTCTGTCCTCTGTGGTCCTAATGAAATCATCGTAAGAGATTTCCATGGTCTTCCAGAGGTCTTTGATGCCGGCGACGACGCCGTCTACGTATTCCTGCGGGCTTACGCCTTTTTCTTCTGCAATGGTTTGGATTTTCTGTCCGTGTTCATCTGTACCAGTCAAAAATCTTACGTCATAACCAGAAAGTCTTTTAAATCTAGCCATAGCATCCGCCATGACGGTACAATACGTATGTCCTATATGAAGATTGGAGCTTGGATAATAGATCGGGGGTTGTAATATAATAAGTACCCTTTTTCTCTGTCATTTTCAAATCATTCCTTTCGTCTCCTGCGCCGAATGGGGCGAGGTAGTTTGTATCTTTTTAGGATACCACATTTTGCAAGGTTTAGTCAACGTTTGAAGAAAACTTACAAGCTGAAATCTTAAAATTAGTATGATCAGCACCCATCCACTGAAAAGTGTAGACCGCAGCAGACATTGACATGGGTTTTTATCAACCAAAAAGGGACTGTCTGCACAGTCCCTTTCATGTATCAACTACATAATTATTTAGCGGTTCTGATCGCCTTGCTCGACCACTTGGTGTAGACCTTTACGCCATCAATCGTTCTGACGCCTCTCACCTTGTAGTAGTATCTCGTCCCTTTTTCAGAGCTTTTGTGTTCTTGTAGCTCTTCTGGTTCCACTCTTGGTGGTGTAGAATGCCTTTGTTCCATATCCGCTGTTTTTCTTCGTCGATCTGAACACCTGGAAGTAGTCCACCTTGTATCCGTAGCTCTTCTTCCACTTGATGGTGATGGAGCCCTTCTTCGCAGTGGAAGATGCCTTGAGTGTCGTGGCCTTCACGCCTGCCTTCAGTCTGTCATTCTTCGCCTTTTCCTGCTCCCTGATGACCTTGTCAGCCTCTTCAGCCGTCATGACTGCATAGGTTGAAAATGGCCGGTCGTGAAGGTATAGGTGCCGTCGGCATTCTTCACGCCGCTGACCTTGGTGTAATTGCCTTTCTCATCGATGTAGACGCATACGACCTCCTTGTCCTTCAGGGCTGCCGGAAGTGCAACCGTCACCTTCACGCTGCCTCCCTTTGAAGTCGGTGACGTTCCCGTTGTCTGTGACGACCTTCAGCTCCACCTGGACCTGGCTGTCGTCTTCCCTTGACCTTGTCGACGACGATGGTGACGCTGCCCGTCTTTGCCTGGTCAGCCACAGCTTCTGCCGCTTTCTGATCCAGTACCACTTCCGCAGCGTCGGTCCTGATGACCACGTCTGCGTCAGTCTTCTCGACGATGGATTTGACGGTCTCTGCCGGCAGGCTGACTTCCGCAGTCTTGGCATCCCCCTTTGTCGTCGCATCGACGATGACCTGTTCGGATTTGTTTTCAACTGCCTTGTCGACCAGCTTGTCAGCAGTGGCCTTGTCCACCGTGGCAGTGGCCTTGCCGTCTGTGCCGGTTGAGGTCTCCACGTCTGCAGTCGTCGTCTTGTCACCAGGGTTGCTGGTTACGTTGTCATCCGGTGTCGGCGTTGGTGTCGGCGTTGGGGTATTTGCGTTTGTCACAGTGAATGTCTCCTCATTACTTGCAACAACTGTATCTGGATCCTCAGCCTTTTACAATTTGATATTTAATTGTGTAGGTCCCTGCTTCTTTGAATGCTACTCTAAATCTGCTTGTTGCATTTACCAATGGGAACCCATCACTCGATCCGAAATTGCCTTCCAGCTTGTTCCATGTACCACTTGTTGACTCATAATACTCACATGATGCTAATTATCCATTGCATCCTTACCGTCTTTTGTCAATGTTGCATTTCCAACAACCATTACTGTATCAGCAAGTGGTAAATTTGTAATTGTGCTTATTTCAAATTCGCCTTTTTCATTGACTACGAAATTAGGTAATTTAATGTTAATGGAGTTAGTTATTTTCTCAACATCAAATGTGTTGTCATCCTTCTTCACACTTACAAAGCCTGGAAGAAGAAATTCTTTAGGATCAGAGGAAAATTGCCGCCATCTATTGTAACGTAATCTTTTGCATTAGTCCACACAGATGCTTTTCCACCCTGCCAAGTATATGCAAGTACTGCTTCATTCTTCGTAGACTTTATGGTCCCTCCACTTATCTTAATAGATGGTACTCCACTATATCCTGGGCGATTGACAACTGAGATACCTGATCCATCTGACACTGCTCCATCACCAGTTTTTCCTCTCTTTCATCCTCACCTGTTCCAATGATAGAGCCTCCATTCATGTTGACTACAGACAAATTGCCTGAGCACATTTGCAGTCCTGTAGATCCCTGAATGATTCCACCAGAAACATTTATAGTGCCTTTTTGTGGATGATAAATGCCACAAAGCCGCGGGGTCATTACTTATAACCGCTCCACCTTTAATAGAAATTTCCGTGTCATTTTCATTTAATCCATTTCCTGCAAGGCCGTACCACTCTCCTTTAAGTGTTCCAGCTTCCAGTATAAATTTTGAGTTTTTTGAATGTTCCAATAGCGCACTGGTACCCAAAAATTTCACCTGCCTTATTCTCACTGCTATCAGTAACAGTAAGACTGCAACTTTCTAACCGAATTGGGCATGCTGTCTTTGAGATATTATCTCCAATTAAACTTTGACTAATCTTAAATCCATTTAAATCAAGCGTATAAGTTCCGCTGTTAATCAGAACTCTGTCTTCTTCGGTCTCAATAGTAACATCAGCCAACAGTTTCACTGTTTTTACCACTATTTTCCACGGCAAATGCATCCTTTAGGTTAGTGTACATATTACCATCTACCTGTGCAACATTTGTTGAATTCTCTGTAGGTGTTGGCCCCACATTATCACCTTCTGTTGCAAAAGCCATCATCGGCATGTAACACATGACCATGATCAATGACATCAGCACGACAGCGGTTTTTTTCATTTTGTTTTCATCCCCTCATTCCTTTCTTATTATTATAAAGTTTTGAATTCTGTATGCCGAAATGGACATACAAAATGAATGGAGATGCTGATTTTCCTTAGCGATAGAAGGCTAGCTGGAGGACAGCTTGTCCGCGTTCCTATCATAATTTTCAGTCATCTCTTCTTTTCATTATAGTCGCTTTATCGACTATAGTCAAAAAGCCGAATTCAAAATATACTTTTCTGTAGAAGGAAAAGACTGGAGGACGCATGATTACCCACAAGCCATTTTGGGAGACACTTAAGAAAAAAGTATCAGTACATACGCTCTTATTAATAAGCACGGGGTCAGCAGTTCTACGATTAACCGCCTGCGTCACGATGAACCACTGAGCACTATGACAATCAATGATTTGTGCACCTTTCTGCACTGTGGTGTCAACGACATCCTTCAGTATATTCCTGATGCAGAAGCCGAAGAAGGACATTCTGCCTGACCTGCAAAGGCTTTGCTGCAAACTACAATTTGTTTCCTCTTATCGTATTCAAAATATAAAGGAGGCGCCTCATGATGAATTCATTATGAGGCGCCTCCTATTCCAAAGTTCGTTTTAAAAGACCGGCAAATAAATTTGCCGGTCTTTATTTCTATCCTTTATTTCGCTGTTCTATAAGCCTTTGGCGACCACTTCGTATAGATTTTCTTACCATCTATGGTTCTGTAGCCTCTGACTTTATAGTAATATCTAACTCCTTTTTTTCAAGGACTTCGTGTTCTTGTAAGTCTGGGACTTCGTGGTTCTCATCAGCTTATATCCGCTGTTCTTTTTTGATTGAACGCCATACCTGATAGCCGTCCACTTTGTAACCAGAGCGGGACTTCTTCCACGTCAAAGTGACGGAGCCCTTCCTCGCTTTGGTTTTCAGGCTTATCACTTTGGTTTTCTGCACGCCTGCCTTGGCGATTGCACCCCAATAAGGAATGCTGTCAAAGCGATCTGTGGTGTAGATAAGCCAGCCGTCTTTCATCTCGTTAGTAAAAGCTGCGATTTTGCCGCTGGCATATACGTATTCAGCAGACGATTCAGTCTGCGTCCTTACGCTGACCTTCGCCGTTCCGCCATTAAAATAGTTTATGTCTGCCTTGCCGCTTGTCATTTTAATCTGCACGGTAAATGCTTCACCGTCTTTATCAGTAACTTTTACACCCCATGTTCCGTCGAAATCTCTTTTTGCGGTGAGAAGGAGCGTCTCGCCTTTTGCCTGTGCTTTTTATGGCTTTGATCGCTTTTCTATCAAAGGTGATGATAAAGTCGCCGATTTGGTAGGTGAGCTTGCTTGTGCCTGTTTTGATCATAGCGCCTGGCACCTTGACCGGCAGTGAAACCTCCACAGCGTCCGCCTTTGATACAGTACTCTTTGGCTGCGTCTCGATAATCACTTCTTTTGCCTGTTCTTTCTCTATGGCTGCAATCAGCCGATCCGCATCACTGTCACTGACGGTGACAGACTCTACGCCGTCTTTGATAGCACTGTCCTGCTTTAATGTCGTTTTCTCCCCACTGCTGGTTACAGGATTCTTCTCCCCCGGCGTATACGGAGGCACAGAAGTACCCTTTGGTTCGTAGGCGATCGCATAGGTGGAGAACTTATCTGTTTCAAAGGTCAGCGTATGAGCAGATTGATCGTGTGCTGGCACAATGACTTCTGAACTGCCGTTATGCACTCTGATGATCTTGTAATTGCTGCCGTCTCTCATATTTTCTGGGATTGCCACGGTAATGGTAATTGGCTTAACTGCATTGGTCACTGCTTGTGTTACCGGATTGCCAGTAGCTTTGGATATCGTCTTCTCCAAAATAATATCCAGATAGACGCCGATTCTTTGGTTTGCGGTAACTTTTGAATCCACCAGATCCTTGTCAGCCGGATTTGGTTTTTCTTCAACTGACAGAGTTACATCGATTTGAGTAATCTCGTTATTATTGCGCTCTTCATCGGTTACCGCACCGTTAATCAAGTTTTCTTCCGGCGCTGTTACTGCAGGTGCGCCTGGTTTGCTTTCAACCGTTGCATTTGCATTCATACCGCCGACGCCGGGTACTGCAGTCCCGCTATCGAAAGAGCCTCCGTCAATGGCCGTGCCGCCAGTTCCCGGTTTCCCGCTGCCGCCGTCAGAGATGTTGCCACCGTTGCCGCCGATAATGGTCCCATTGCCGTCAATTGATCCACTTTCTGTTTTCGCACCCGTACCGCCATTGCCGCCGTCTTTGCCGCCTGCACCATTTCCGCCGTTACCTCCAGTGACAGTACCATTCACTATTGTACTTCCGCTGGCAGTTGATGTACCAATGCCGCCGTTGCCTCCTGCTGTATTATTGTTTCCCTTGCCGCCTGCGCCGCCACTGACAATGCTACTGGTCCCTACGGTAATTTTTCCGCTATCCGTTTTTGCACCTGTTCCGCCAGTGCCGCCTGTTGTTCCATTGCCGCCGACAACTTTTCCGCCATTTTCTACGGTGATCGTTCCATTTTCGGTTTGAACTCCAGCTCCGCCAATTGCGCCGTTTCCTCCTATAGAGGTGCCGCCGCTAATGGTAGCCTTGCCGTCTCCGCTCATCGCAGCACCACTTCCACCGGTACCGGTTCCCGCACCATTTCCGCCGCTAAGAGTCGTTCCGTCCGTTACAATCACGCTGCCGCTTCCGCTGACTGCGTTGCCGCCTGCGCCATTGCCGTTCCGTTTCCGCCTGTAATGCTGCCACCGCCAGAAATCGTTACTTTCGTTTCATGGTCCACGACAATGGCGTCTTTTCCGTTTCCACTGTCAGGCTTTTACGGTGATATTATTATCATTTAAATCTATGACAACGTCTTTTCTCCCGTTACATCTTTGTTGATGGCAACGGTATTTTCAAGCTGAATATCCTTGTTGATGTCTATTTTGTGATTCTCCTCATCGAAAGTCACATTGCCTTGGCCGAATAGCTTATCCAGTTTTTCCTGCGTTGTTTCACCTGCAGGGTGGAATATCACCATCCAGTCCGCCGGAGATTTCGCCCTTCTCATTAATGGTAATCGTCTTTGTCACCGCAGAGGATGCAGCACCGCTGGAATTGACAACCCAAAGTGCAGATCGTGACTGCCCGCCTTCAGATTAGAGATATCCAGGATTTCAGTGATAGAATCGGTGTCTTTGCCAGGTATAAAATCGCCTAGTTTGATGCCCTCACCGCCGTCGATGTCATAAAAACAGGCTTGCCGTCACTCCATCGACATGAGCGACTTTTGCACTGACATTGATACTGAGAGCCTGCTGCTCCGTTGCCAGGGTCAGACTGATCGGAGATGTATCACCGCCTGTCTCCCATTCTGGCGGATCCGACTTTTCTCCTACGCCTAAAAATAACGGAATAGGTTTTGCTCTCGCCTGCTTTTAGATTGATATTCTGCCAGGAGAAAGCCATGCCGCTGTCTGTTCCAGAGAGTTTGGTGAAAATATCACCGTCTTTGCTGTAAAGTGCCGCTGCTGCTCTTATTTTCTTCAGCCAGCTGATTAAAACAGTTCTTATTTCTGTCAGAATAGTTGCCAAACCAGTAGGTATTCACCAGGGTAACGCCTCCTGCGCCGGCAAAGTACAGATTGAACTGCGCGTTATACGTAGAATTACTTGTGTTATCCTCCACCATTTTCAGACCGATGACCTGTCCATCGGCAGCCTGTATCGCCTCTACGGCAGCTCTGTCATTATCGCCGATTTTCACGTCAGCATGAACGGCAAACTTGCCGTCTGTAATCGCTCCCCTGTTTGCGGTTACAGTATAGAAAAGCTGCACATAACGACCATCGTTGATAAAGGAAGCCTTTGCGGTAATATTGTCATCTGTCATGTTCTCACTTTGGATTTCATAACCATTGTCGCTATAGGTCGTCTGGATCAATTGCCATTGTAAAAGCCCTCTACATCTATGATATTTGAGCTGTTTTTAAACGCCATGATACCATTTGCATCTGCAGTATACCCCGCAGGAGGCAAAACCTTGACTCTGCATCCATCCACGTCATTGCTGCTCACACCGCTGCCAGAGGCAGTCCCTGCCACTGCACCGATATTCTTGTAACCGGTGACGCTGCCGCTGACAGTGCAGCCTGTGATCTCCGCATAAGATACAGAGCCTGCGATGGCGCCAACTCTGTGATTCCCAGTGATGTTCACATCTGTAAGTTTCAAATTCCTGACGAAAGCGCTGCTGCCGCTGATGTCGCCGAACAAGCCCTGATAATCCGACGTTGGTTTATCGATGTAAAGGCCGGAGATGGTTTGATGATTTCCGTCCAGTTTGCCTCCAAACGAATTGCAGGAATTGCCTATCGGTGTCCAACTCCCATTATTGCTGCTGCAAATCGAGGAAAGATCTATATTCGCTGTGAGCTTGTAATACTTGCTGTTATACTCTATGTTCCCTGCATTTACCAGATCAGCAAGGGTCTTTAGCTGCGCTGCCGTACTGAGCTGATATGGATCTTGGGCAGTTCCGTGCCTCCTGCAAAATCCACAGTATATAGGGGCTTAAAAGTGATGTCTGTCCTTATGTCATCATAGTTCTTCCATATGGCATTGCTCCACGTTATGCCGCTGTCCCTGGAGTAAAGCCAGCCTATGGCAATAAAGCCAGGCTTTGCCGGCACGTCAGGCAAAATGATACCAGCGCCGTATTCTGCCCCAGTCGGGTAGGCATCTCCCGAAAGGTTCTGTCCGTTGTCGTCCTGCCAGGAGATCTTTTTATCAATTCCTTTTTATGACCAGATTATGTAAGTTGTGGTCAGTGCCTTTTGCAGTTCATAGTTAGTATTTTTTAACGTAAACCTGTCCTTATTAGAATCGTTCACGCCATAGACCGCTATGCTGCCTGAGGAATAATTGCCGCAATTCAGCGTTAACTTGTCGCCAGTGTAATAACTCTGCGTTTCATTGCCATCATTGGCAAACAACTTGCCAGAAGACATGTAGATTGAAGCGTAGCTGCTTCCACTTGTAATGATCGGCAAACCGCTGAGGTAAATTTCACCGCTGTAATTCACAATGCCATTGTCATACATAGAGATCATCGTTCCGCCAGAGATCTTAGTCGTGCCATAGTTCTTAATGCTCGCGCCAAAGATCCCCCTGCCACCTTACCGCCGGAGCCGCAGTCACAGAGGTTTAAAGTTCCGCCGGACTCAACCTCTATGGCCCCGCTTGAAGAATTTGACAAGGTGTTCCCGTTAAGGCAGAGGTTGAGTGTTTTGCCGTTTTCACTATGACACTGCTTGTGAGAGTGACCTGACGGTCAAGGTAAATATTCCTTCAAGGGCCCCGCCAGAAAAACTCTGATCTATGGCCGTATAAGCAATGCCGTCATGGGTATGACTGCCCGGCGCGCCGCCGGTCGTCACATTCTCTATGACAACACTGGCCGCATTACTGCCATTCTGCGCAATGGTAATGTCAGTTTTTCGCCGTCCAAATAGACATCATAGATTCCGCCTGTCGTGGTAACGGTGCCGGAATAGACGCCTTCGCCCTGATGGTTCAGCGGTATTATGTCTGTCTCCTTCGACGATTCCTGGATTTCTACCGTCTTGTCCGAGACAGGCTGCCCATCCTTGTCCTTCAGAGTAACAGAAACCGACCCCGGCGCGCCGCCCAGCCCCGGCTCAAAGCCCTGCAAATAGGGGTAACCGCCGTTTTTAGCAGGGTCAATGGTCCAGGTGCTGTTAAAAATCCCAGCCGCTGTAGGTCTTTTGCTGTTTCAATTCTTCGGAAGTTTTACCAAGATCAATTCGCCCGCTGCCTTCCGAAAAATTAGGGGAAAGGGTCTTGTCAAAATAGGTGCTGACAAACTGGCCGTTGTTTACTGCTCCTCCATCACTCCAGCCGGCAATGGGACGCACCTCTCCAATACAGGCGGAATAGCAGTTGGTAATTTCAATGCTGGTCGATTCATTCCAGCCAGAAATCCCCGCAATATCTTTTTTGTAGTCCCAGTCTTTGTCAGGGAAACTCTGGCATAACAATCGGTCACTGAGGTAGGATAGCTCGCACTATGGGTTGAGCCGAGAATTCCGCTGACGGCGCTTTTTCCCTTGACTTCCCCGGAAACATAGCATCCATTTATGCTGCCGCCCTGGGCATTGCCTGCCATAATAGCCACATCGTTGTCAGTGGAAATTACCTTTGCATCCTCTATACCCAAGTCTTGGATGACAGCAGAGGTACCGATTCTGCCAAAGAGTCCCGCATAGCGAGTACTGGCGTTGACGTTCAAATGATAGATAACGTGACTGTTGCCGTCAAAGGTTCCCATAAACTGATTGTCTTTATTACCTATCGGTGTCCAGCCTCCCGAAAGGTTTATATTAGCAGTCAGCTTAAAGGTACAGCCTTCGGTACTACGCCCGTCATTTACCAAGGTTGCCAGCCGTGTCAGCTGCTCCTGGCTGGCAATGGTATAGACGGTGCCGGAGGTAAAACTGGTTACGCTGCTATTCAATGGAGTTTCTTCGCTAGACGCTGCAAACCCTGTCGATGGAATCAGCGTGACCATCATGCACAGGGACAGGGTCATTACCAGCAGTCTCTGTGCTGCCCTCCCCCTCTCTGTCCGCCAAAGACACTTTGCTTTCGCGCTGATATTTTTCTTTTTAACTTATCCATTACTTCTTCTCCCTGCTTTCTTAATTTAAGATGACGCTCAACCTACTTGAACTTTAACTGTGTAGTGGGCATTTCATTTTAGGAAATCGGTTTTCACTTTATTTTACTACATAAAAAACCGACTCACGCAAATCGTGAAATCGGTAATTTATTTAGGGAAATTTGTATAACTTTTTTTCATGTTTAGTCAAAACAACAAAACGGCAGGAATACCTGCCGCTGTCATTGTTAAGGATTAATAGTCCAAATCTTCTTCTGCCCAATCATCAGTTGACCATTCTTCGTCCGGCCAGTCTTCATTGACAAAGATTTTCTTCATGATTCGATCCATGCCGATGACAAGTGTGGTTCCTGCCACAAAGCCGACGCCCAAAATAGCAAGAGCAGCTTTTGCCGCTGTTGAAGGCCCCTGATTTCTGCCCTTATCCGCCTTGTTCGGCTGTAATTTATTGTCTTTACATTTTCCCATTTCCTCTTCCTCCTTTGTGATCGCAAAACGTTTTATTTATATGACCTGGTATTGATATACTCTACAATTAAATTTGCTGCCTGCTCTTCAGATATGTAGCTGCTGTTAATCGCCAGGTTATAATTTGAAAAGTGACCCCATTTCTGGCAGGTATGATAGTTGTAGTAGTTTGCTCTCGCCTTGTCATAGGTCATTACCGTTTTTTGCCTTTTCCTCTGGAATGCCATACGTGTCTATACAGCGTTTGATTCGGTCTGCAAGCTCTGCATAGATAAAAAATGTTGGTTACGCCTGGCATATCCTTGAGAATATAATCTGCACACCTGCCGACGATAACGCCTTCTCCTGTATCTCCAATCTGATTGATGACATCAAACTGGGTGATGAACAGTTTTTCGTTCACCGAGACAGGCTCGCTCATCATGCCTTCACCGAAATTCATGGCAGAAGACAAACTATAGGAAAACTGCTCTTTTGCCCTAAGCTCCGCCGTCTCCACGATCTCTCTGGACAACCCGCTCTTTTCTACGGCCATATCGATTATTTCTTTATCATAAAATGGAACACCCAGCTTTTCGGCAATGAGGCGTCCGACGATCCTTCCGCCGCTGCCATATTCTCTGCTTATTGTAACTAGCTTTTTCATAAAAACACCCTTTCTATTATTTTCTCTGTCCTTCCCCTTGTGCTTATTATATATCAAAATGCGCCTAAAGTGAATGGAAATTATGTTAAAATATTTTAGTATTCAAAAATAAAATGGTCTATAGAGAAATCTAATAGATAAATAAGTTTCACAAAGGAGGCGCGTATGACAAAAGAACAATTTGCACTTCACACTGAAGAGATCAAATACAAGCTATACCGGACAGCGCTCTTATACTTTGGGAAACGAGGCCCTTGCCCTCGATGCTGTGGATGAATCTATCTATAAAGCACTTTGTTCGCTGAAGAAGGCGGCAGCCAGAATACTTCGACACCTGGATCATCAGAATATTAATCAACGAATGTTATAAAGAGTTGAAACGACAAAACGCCGCGGCAGATTTGATGAGTTTCCGGAGACAGCAGAAGAAGCTTTTTGACCGGTTGCCACTGAAAGAAGCCATCGCAAAGCTGCCGAAGGACTTGAAGGAAGTCATTATTTTAAGATATTTTTCAGGCTATACCTTGGTGGAGGCTGCGGAAATCCTGCAGATTCCTCAGGGAACCGCGGCCAGCCGGCAGCGCCGCGCTTTGTCGCTGCTCAGATTAGAATTAGAAGAGGAGGTGTCAAAATGAATCGCAGAGAAGAATACGCCAAACTGCTGCAAGAGCTGGGTCAGCCGGTTCCAGCCTTAGACGGCGCCTTGCAGAAAGCGCAGGCAAAACGAAAAAGAAGAAACTGGTTCGCAAAGCCATTGACCAGTTTTGCCGTCATATGTCTGACCTTCGTGCTGGCAGTCAACCTCTGCGCGCCAATTGCAGACGCCTGCTCCAAGATTCCTATCCTGAAAGAATTGGCACAGGCTGTGACCTTCTCCAATTCTCTCTCAGAGGCAGTGGATAACGAATACGTACAGCCGGTGGATTTGAGAAAGAGCAAAAACGGCGTCTCAGTCTCCGTGGAATACTTGATCGTCGACCAGAAGCAGGTCAATATCTTCTTTCGGGTCAATTCAGAAAAATACAGCCATCTCGCCATAGATCCCAAGATCAAAAACGCAGACGGCGGCTTCCTCTCCTGCTCCTATTCCCTCAACGATTGGGATGTAGAGAATGGAAGCCTACAGAGCCTCACTGTGGATTTTACAGACCGGGATGTGCCGGACTCTATGGAGATGATATTAAAGCTGTACGACGAGGATGCGCAAAGAGACACACCTGTAGAAGATTCCGAGTTTCCGGATGCGACTTATGACCAGCCTCCATATATAGCCGTCTTTCAGTTTCAGCTACACTTTGATCCTGTATTCACCGCTACAGGAAAGAAGATCCCTGTCGATAAAACCGTGATTCTGGACGGTCAGAAGGTCACTTTTACCGATATCGAAATCTACCCGACGCACATGCGCATCGACATCAAAACCGATACGTCCAATACTGCCTGGCTGGCGAGTCTGGATTTCTACATTCTGGCTGACGGCGGCAAAAGTTCAAACCCACCGCTAACGGGATAACAGCTTCGGGAAGCACGGAGTCCATGGAGATGAATTCCTATTACTGCGACAGCGCCTATTTTCAGAAGGCAGAAAAGCTTTCCATCGTCGTCACCGGCGCCCGCTGGCTCAAAAAAAGACCACTACAGATATCACGTAGACCTACGAACCGGCAAGTCGGAGACGCTGCCCTACGGAATCAAACTCCTCTCAACCAAGCAGAAGGAAAACCGCTGGAAAATCAGGTTTGACAACACCGCAATGCCCGCAGAGCTGTGGATCAGTCATATCTGTGACAGCAACGGGAAGATATACGATATCAACATGCGGGATTCCCTGGGCAGCATCTACTTCGAAGATTATCCTGAAGAGGAAGCCTGGATCGTGCCTTATTATAACAGGGATTGGAAGCCCGATTCGCCAGTAAAGGTGGAAATAAAACAGTAACAAAAACACGAAAATAGCCATTGACTTCCCCTTATGACTGTACTAGAATAGAGTTAGCTTGAACAACGCAGAGCAAAAGTTCAATGCATAACATCACCAAAAACACGGAGGTGCGACTCCGTGTTTTTTATTTGGCTGACTGCTGCTATTTCTTCCTGTCCAGCCATTTGGCTATGTAGTATGCAATTACACTGCCCATGACAGAAATACTCAATGCAGAGCAAAAATCCAGCATTGCTATCACCTCCTTCCAGCAAACTTACTGAAGGTTCAGCAGTGTCATTATCATATCATACATTTTATGTAAATTAAAGCAATTATTGTAATATTATTCACAAAAAACAGGAGCAGCTCCCCTGGGGCATTGCTCCTGTTTCATCTATATCAACCTAATCTTACAGTGCTTCTTCTGCCTCTTCAAACTGTGAATTGTACAGATCCGCGTAGAATCCGTTCTGCGCCAGTAATTCTTCGTGATTACCCTGTTCGATAATGTCGCCGTCCTTCATGACGAGGATCATATCCGCATTGCGAATCGTTGACAATCTATGGGCGATGATAAAGCTGGTTCTGCCTTCCATCAGATTATCCATGGCCTTCTGGATTCGCTCTTCTGTACAGTATCTACCGAAGAAGTCGCTTCATCCAAAATCAGTACCCGATTGTCGGCCAAAATGGCTCTGGCAATGGTAAGCAGCTGCTTCTGTCCCTGGGATACGTTGGAAGCGTCTTCGTTGAGTTCCATGCCGTAACCTCCTGGCAGCGTCCTGATAAAGTGATCTGCATAAGCAGCATCTGCCGCTTTCATCACTTCTTCATCGGTAGCATCCAGTCTGCCGTAGCGGATATTGTCCATGATGCTGCCCTTGAACAGCCAGGTATCCTGCAGAACCATGCCAAAGTAGTCGCGAAGCTCCCTGCCGGTTGAAGTCCCGGATATCGTGACCGTCAAGCGTAATGCTGCCGCTCTGTACGTCATAAAAACGCATCAGCAGTTTTACAATGGTGGTTTTTTCCCGCGCCAGTCGGCCCTACAATAGCGATTTTCTGTCCCGGCTTTTACATCAGCGCTGAAATCTTTGATGATGACTTGTTCCGGATCATAGCCGAACCGAACGTGATCGAACTTGACAGCGCCCTGTGGATTTTCCAGCTTCACCGCATTGGCTACGGTCTGATCCTCCTCCTCTTCGTTGAGGAACTCGAACACACGCTCAGAGGCCGCAGTCATAGACTGCACCTGATTGATGACCTGTGCAATCTGCTGAATCGGCTGTGTAAAGTTCTTTACATACTGGATGAACGCCTGGATATCTCCGATACCGATGGTTCCCTTGATGGCGAGGATTCCGCCGGAGATTGCAACTCCTGCATATCCCAGATTGCCGACAAACATCATAATCGGCTGCATCATGCCGGACAAAAACTGTGATTTCCAAGCCGAGTTGTAAAGGGTCTTGTTGGTATCATTAAACGTATCGATAGTCTCGTCTTCCTTGTTAAAGGCTTTGATAACCAGATGGCCGGCATAGATTTCTTCCACTTGGCCGTTGATAACGCCCAAGTATTTTTCTGCTGAGCGGAAATGTTTCTGCGAAAATTTCACCACGATGGACATCAAGACGGCCGATATCGGAAGTATGACGAATGCAATCAGCGTCATCAGCGGCGATATGGTCAGCATCATCACGATGACACCGATAATGGTCGCTGTAGAAGTGATAATCTGCGTCACACTCTGGTTGAGTCCCTGTCCTAAGGTATCCACATCGTTGGTGATTCTGGAAAGCACCTCACCGTAGGTACGGCTCTCAAAATACTTCATCGGCATCCGGTTGATCTTCTCCGAGATTTCCTTCCGGAGCTGGTAACAGATCTTCTGGGTCACCCCGGTCATAATCCAGCCCTGAACGAAGGTAAAAATGCGGCGCTGGCCAAATAAAGCGCCAGTGTAAATAGGAGTATCTGTGCAATTTTGTCAAAATCAATGCCGCCGGTTCCTCCGATCTTTCTCATCAGACCTTCGGCCAGTTCTGTGGTCGCATGACCCATGACCTTCGGCCCCATAACGTTAAACACGGTGGAAGCCGCTGCAAAGATGACCACGACCAAAATCGCAAACTTATATTTGCCAATGTAAGCCAGGAGCTTTTTGAAAGAACCCCGGAAGTCCTTCGCTTTTCACCAGGCATCATACCTGCGCCCGGACCTCCCATAGGGCCTCTCGGACGCCTTTTTCGGCATTTTAAACTCGTGTTCTCTTTCATTACTCATACTAGCTCACCCCCTCTTCTATCCCAAGTTCCTTAGCAGAAAGCTGTGATTTTGCAATCTGCTGATATACCTCACAATTTGCCAAAGCTCTACATGGGTTCCCTTGCCGACGATCTCTCCATCATCTAATACCAATATTTGATCCGCATGAAGAATCGTACTGATTCTCTGTGCGACGATGACTTCAGTACAGTCTGATACTTTTGTTTCCAACGCTTTTCTCAATTTGGCGTCCGTCTTCATGTCCAGAGCTGAAAAGCTGTCGTCAAAGACAAAAAGCTTTGGTTCTTTTTTGCAATGGCTCTGCCGATGGCAAGTCTCTGCTTCTGGCCGCCAGATACGTTGCTTCCCCCCTGAGAAATATAGCTATCATATTTTTCATCTTTCTCTTCGATAAAGTCCTCCGCCTGGGCGATTTCAGCAGCGGTTCTGATTTGCTCATCCGTCGCATCCTTGTTGCCAAATCGCAAGTTGCTGGCAATGGTGCCCGAAAACAAGACACCTTTCTGTGGTACGAATCCAACTTCCTGACGAAGTTCTTTCATGGAGAGATTTCGAATGTCTTCTCCGTCTAAGGTGATGGTTCCCGTCGTCACATCGTAAAAATCGAGGGATCAGGTTAACCAACGTGCTTTTTCCAGAACCAGTACTGCCGATGATAGCAGTCACTTTACCCGGTTCTGCCTTGAAGCTGATGTTGTGGAGCACATCTTCTTTTGCATTGGGATACTTAAAGCAGACATCGGTAAATTCCAAAACACCTTTTGGCTCTGTAATCTGTTTTGGCTCTGCTGGGTCCTCAATGGAGGAATGGGTTCTGATGACTTCATCGATACGATCAGCAGCAACGCCTGCTCGCGGCAGCATGATAGACATCATCGTCAGCATTAAGAACGCCATGACAATCTGCATGGAATATGTGATGAAGGCCGTCATTGCACCGACCTGTAAATCGCCCGTATCAATTCTGTGTGCAGATACCCACATGATGAGGATGACCAGACAGTTCATAATCATCATCATACCAGGCATCATAAAAAGTCATCACTCGATTGGTAAACAATTGGGTTTTCTTCAAGTTCTGGTTCGCCACATCAAAGCGTTCCTCTTCTGTCTGCTCACGTCCAAAGGCGCGGATAACGGAAAGGCCCGTCAAAATTTCTCTTGAAACCAGGTTTAATGCGTCCACCAGCTTTTGCATCATCTTGAATTTCGGCATGGTGATGGACACCAGGGTTCCTACAAAGCCGATGATGACGAGAACAGCCAGGGCGATGATCCACTCCATATTGGCGCCTGTCTTTGCAACCTTATAGACGCCGCCCAGTCCGATAATCGGCGCATAGAGTACGATTCTCAGCATCATCGCCGTAACCATCTGAATCTGCTGTACGTCATTGGTGCTCCTTGTAATCAGCGATGCGGTGGAGAATTTATCCATTTCCGCATTGGAGAAACCGACTACATTGCGGAAGACCTTGCCTCTCACATCCCGTCCGACACCGGCGCCGACTCTGGCTGCCAGGAAAGACACCATCACTGCCGCCGCCAGCATCAAAAGCGCCATCATAAACATCTTCAGACCTTCAGACCAAAGGTAGTTCATCTGTATATCGTCTACATCTAGTCCTGCGGCTTCATTGCAGGATACGGCATATGCCACACCCATGGAGTGCAGGGTTTCTGCACCTGTGGAGGAAATTGTATCCTCCATGGACTTTCTGGACTCCTTCACCATAGAATCATCCATCTGCCCGCTTGCAATCATGTCTTCCATCAAGGGTCTCATGTCAACATAAGTAGCCATATTGCCCTCTTCATCTTCCGCCTTAAAACTGTCAATATCCGTATGCATCAGTTTCTCTATATCGCTGATGGACATATCGTCAATCTGCTCAGCCATAGGCGCGGTCTGAGGATCTTTCATGGTTTCTTTGACCGTATTCTTAAAATCAGCTTCACTCATATGCCCCAGCTGATAGGTCAGCACAATCGATGTCAGCAGCTTTGTCATCTATTTCATCCAGTTTCTTTTCGTCTGTAATATTCAGATGATAAACATCTCCATCTTTTTGCATAAGCGCTCTGCCAGAGTTCTTTCTCGTCGTCATTCATGAAGATCTGCGCCTCCTTGAACTCCTTTGATGTAATCTTCTCCGGCGTGATGTGCTCTACGCCCCCGTTCTGAATTCCTACGTCTATAATGTCTGAAGTGTATTGCGGCAGCGCCAAGTCACAATATGCCTGCACCATCAACAGCAATACGATCAAAATTATAGTTTTCCAGTAGGGAATCAGATTTTTAAATATTCTCTTCATTCTCTGTCTCTCCCTTCTTGCCCTTATATCTGCGAAGTGCGACCTCCTTTTCAGCGGTATCGAGAAATTCTCTCAAAAAAGAGTTGAGTTTCTTCATATTCTCATCACCCATCCGCCCGAAGACCGCATCTGCAAAATCGTTCATGATTGCGTCTGTCTCACGAAGCACCGCATAGCCTTCATCTGTCACTTCCACATAGGTGTTGCGGCGGTCGTTCCTGTCAACAGATCTGATAATGTATCCCTTCTGTTCCAAAGAGCGAAGGCTTCTGGAAACTGCCGGCGCTGGTACGTTCTTGCACCTGACCACGGTGGATACCTTTACGCTCTTGCCCCTGCTGCGTTCACTGCAGTAATCGATCATCTTGAGAATGCCAAAATCCCCATGATTGATGTCCGGCAGCATTGTGGATATATTCAATTTCCTAAAGGAAGTCATGATATCAAAAAATTCCTTTTGTTCTTCTTTCACCTCGTTCTCCTTTTTGAAAACAGTTTTATCTGTCAATTCATACAATTCGTTAATTTTTATCGCATTTAATTATTAACAACGTTAATTATTATCAGTATTGCACTATTTTAGCACCACGAAAGGTCAATGTCAATAGGGTGATTGTACTTTTTGCAGAAAAACACATCAAAGTCTTGACAAGTAAACTTGGCATGCTATCATGATATTGACAAGTAAACTTGGCAAAGGAGGAAGAACAATGAATAAGGAAGAAATTCTCTCGAGGAGCCGCAATGAGAAAAAAGACGAAGGGGTTGAATATGCGAAAGCAGAGCCCGCCGTATTGGCGAACTGGGCATGTTCGCCGTCTATATTATCGTTATCGTATATAACATGTTCAAGGGATTGCAGAATGAAGTCGCCTTCATCCTCTTCTGGACATATTTTGGCTTTTCATGGCTTGAAAATACCGCGTAACCCATAATACTCTGCAATTAGTTTCGGCAATCTTCGGCATCATGGCTGCAATTCTTTATTTTTGCCGGTTATATCATTGCAACCTGGTGAGCTTTATGGACGATAGATTAATACTGAAGAATCGCTTAAAAGAAGCGCGGGCAGAAAAACGGTTATCACAAAACCAGCTTGCCGAAATGATAGGTGTATCGCGAAATACGATCAGTTCCATCGAAACGGGTCAGTTTAATCCTACAGCTAAGTTAGCGTTGGTGCTCTGTATTGCCTTGGATAAAAAATTCGAAGAGTTATTTTACTTTTAATAAAGAAGTTTCTACATGCAGAAAACTGCCGCATGAACGGTCATATTTCGTTCATGCGGCAGCCTCTTTTCATTACAGAAAGGACTTTTATTCTCCGCTGTAATAATCTTTTAAAATCGCCTTGTATAACATCTCTCTGTCAATGGGTTTGCTGATATGCGCGTTCATCCCTGCATCCAGCGACTTCTTTACATCCTTGTCAAAGGCGTTGGCCGTCATGGCGATGATCGTCACCTTCTTCGCATCACTGCGATGGAGTCTTCTGATTTCCCTCGCAGCGGTCAGGCCATCCATGACAGGCATTCTGATATCCATCAAGATGCAGTCATAGAAAATTCTTCTGAACCTGCAAACCTCTCGAGACAAAGTTTTCCATCGGCGGCAGTGTCAACTCTGCAGCCCACATTCTCCAAAATCTTACACGCGATCTCACGGTTAATTTTATGGTCTTCACACAGCAAAATTCTTTTATCTTTTAACTGATTAAAATCAGCCTCTCTGTTATGAGAAGGTGGCACAGTCTCTGAAACTGTCTGTTCTGCAATTCGAAATGGGAGCGTTACGGAAATTCTGGTTCCCCTGCCCTTCTCGCTTTTGATGTCAATCGTGCCGTCCATCATGTCAACTAAGTTCTTGACGATGGACATGCCCAGGCCTGTGCCGCCTATCTTGTCAACAATATTGCCGTATTCCTGTTCAAAAGGGTCAAATATCTTTGACAGAAACGCTTCACTGATACCGATACCCGTATCTGTTACGAGAACTCTGCTTCTAGCTCCGTTTCACTGCGCCTGCAGCCTTTTACAGACAATTCCACTTTACCGCCTGCCGGTGTAAATTTTTACAGCGTTGGACAACAGATTGATCAAAATCTGTTTAATGCGAATCTTATCTCCGTATAGAACTTCATTCGCCATTTCAGTGCAGCAGATAAAATCCAGCTTCTTTGACTTGGCCATAATCCTAATCTGACTGTCCACTGCATCAATTACAGATTGCAGCAGCAGCGGTTCTGTCTGCAGACTCATTTTCTTCTCTTCGATTCTGCTCATGTCTAATGTATCGTTAATCAAGTTCAGCAGATACACGCTGGAGTTATTGATTTGCTCAAGGTTTTCCCTGATTTCCCCCTTGACATCGTCTTTCTCCAGAGTCAATGTGGTCAAGCCCATGATACCATTCATCGGCGTACGCATATCGTGGCTGACTCGCTGGAGAAATTCTGATTTCGCATTATTTGCTTCATGAAGCTGACGGTTGTTAGATTCTAAGAGTTTGGCGTAGGCCGCCCTCTGACGATTCTTATACGTCAAGAAAATTGCTAAGAAAATCAGCGTCATCAAAGCAAGGAGACTGCTAATGCCGTAAAAGGGATTGGTCCTAATCAATGCTGACAGTGAATACTGGTTCCGTTTGATGGAGTTAAAAATTTTATAATCCTCCACATCGCCCGCGTTCATCATCGAAATGCCTTTGTCAATTAAAGACCTCAAAAGAGGTGACTGTCCATCGGAGATGCCTATATAGATCGGGACACTTATCGTAATAGAAGACACTAGGTCCACGCCGTTTGCTGATTGGTAATTGACATCTGAGTGAATCTTCAAAGAATCGATAAAGGTGATATCTGCCTTCCGCCCCTCACCATACTCAGGCAAACTTCCTCATTGACTGCCGTCACAATGGTCCACTCAGGATAGTTGTTTTCTATAAAAAGATCTCAATCCTTTAAAAGATTCAGGAATAACCACTTTTAGTTTATCCGTCGGATAGACGACGTTTCCCTGCCGCGTCACTGCTGTATTCATCTTGTCAGCATAGCTGTCAGATAAAGTTAATCGATACTTGCGCTCCAATGTATTATCACTGTAGATACCGGCAATCATATCGACTTTTCCCTCTTTTAAAAATGTCCAGGACTCCTGCCGATCGCTGGTCTCTACATATTCAAATTCTAGGCCTGTATTTTCTGCAACACTGTTCAGTACATCCAGGTCGACGCCCTTATACTTCTTTTCTTCCTTATCGTACCATTGGTAAGGATAGGTGTCCGGCGCGACAGCAACTTTGATCGGCTCACTGGCCGAGGCAAACTCCGCCTCTTCCCTTGTCAAGCCTTTGGCATGCTTGGAAAAATCTCCATAATATTTTTCCGTCAGATTAGAAACATAATACGGATTTTCTATATCCATTTTCTCTAAAGCGTGATTCAGCTGCTCCATCAAATTCTGATTTTCCTTTGAAGTTATGAAATAGGCCGGAACAGATTTGGTGCGAAGCAGCAGTTTCTGTCCCTCTTGGATAGACAGATTGCCGTTGACGATGGCATCGATTTTTTTATTTTTCAGCGCTGCCTGCAAATCGACCATGCGTTCAAAATAAACAGGCTCATAGGAAAATCCCTTCGCCTTCGCCGTTTCTTTAAATATCTTATTCAGATGGCTTTCGGTAATCATTCCGACTTTAATACCGTCGTAATTGTCAAAATCACCATAATATAAGTTCTGATTATCTTGCCTTGTCAGCAATGCGACAAAATCGATGCAGCACTGTGTATCGCTGAACAAAATGATTCCGACCGCTCCTCGGTATATTCTGCAGGAAACAGCAGGTCAATCTTGCCTTGCTCCAGCCACTTCAAGCATTGTTTCCAGCTTCCTTCAACGTACTCGTATTGCCAGCCTGTATATTTGCTGATTGCAGAAAGATATTCTTCTCCATATCCGTGAACGTTGCCATTTTTGTCCATCATAAGAAATTGTTCGATATCTACACAGCCCACTTTGATTACCTTTTGTTTAGGCCCCTCCTCCGCAAAGACTGGGTAAACGCAGTATACGAAAGACACGCAAAAAAACAACTAATACTACTGAAATAGCGATTAGTCTTCTCATTCTTAAAAATTGATTCATTACGAACACCACACTTCATTTATTCACTTTTATTCTAACACGATACACCTCCTTTTACAAACGAAAAAAAGGGCTCTGCCCTATTTCTGGCAGAATCCAATTTTTAATTAAATAAAAAATCAATACAACCTTTAGTAACACCCAACTCACATTCAAACATAGAAACGATAACAGTTAGCTTTCTCTCTATTTGTTTTGGTGTCCAGTTAAAAATACCTGGGTCTAAAAGAAAGCAAAACAGAAATAATCGTTTCACTTAATTCCAGTGGATAAGTACAATGAAATACTTTTTCTTCATTCCCTTGCTCTATAATCTGTGCAACGATTGGTGAAAGACTGGTTAGAATTTTAGCCAAAGATTTTTGGTGTATACCAGCATTCTGTGGTTTATGGAGATATGCATCTAAATCAGAAGATATGATAGAACTTCGGTAATGAATATATAAGTGTTTTAATTTTTCAATAGCATTTTCTCCACTAGACGAGGCAATATTTTGACAATCATCAATGATATTTTGATAAGTCCGTTCTACTAAAAGCGTCAAAAAACTTCTTCTTTAGACTTGAAATAATAGTACATTCCTCCCTTTGCTATTCCCGTTTTTTTGCTATTTCACTGACAGAACAGCTTTCTCCCTTTTTTCCGCTAGTAATTCCAGCATAGAATCTAATATTAAGTCCTTCTTTTCCATAAAATCACCACCTTTTGTGATCATTATAGCATAACTTAATGTACTTGAACAGCGGTCAAGTTTGTGTTATGATAATGTTGAACACCGGTCAAAAATATCAAAGGAGCGTAAAAATGGTAGAAGTAATAATCTTTATAGTGTTGTTAATCAGTATGTTTGTCCTCATGGTGACAGAGATTATTTGGGAATTAGTTGGTCATTAAAGAAGCGAAAAAAGTTTCATCTTCAAAAAAAATCAAGTACGATTGAAAAGGAACTCTATTCTGTTGATCGTTACAATTATATTAATGGGAGGTCTTATGCTATATAGTCAAATCACAGTAAGTACACCCAAAATCAAAGAAGAAAATGGAAAAGTAATGGAAAATAGTATCGCTAAATTAGAAAGTGTTGATTTAAACACCAGAAGCGAGTGGATCAGTATTCGTGGACAAAACAAAAAAATCCAGTTCTTCTTTTTTTGGCAGGTGGTCCAGGTGGTTCGCAAATGGCGGCAGTTAGGCATGAACTTTCAGAATTGGAGAAGCATTTTGTAGTCGTAGTATGGGACCAGCCCGGTTCTGGTAAATCATATTCTGTCGGAAACGAAAACTTGACTGTGAATACCTATATTGAAGATGGATTAGCTTTAACAGAGTACCTTCGTAACCAATTTAAGCAAGAAAAGATATATCTTGTAGGCGAATCTTGGGAAGTACGCTTGCAATATTTCTTGCGTCAAAATCACCAGACTATTATCATGCCATAATTGGAACAGGACAGATGGTTGATTTTATAGAAACAGAAAACTTAGACTATGACAAGGCGATTGAAATTGCCACAGAAAAAGGTGATAGAGATAAAATAAAAAAACTAAAAGAGAACGGTCGTCCTCCATATTATGGTTCTGATGTTACATGGAAAAGTGCTGAATATTTAAACTATTTATCTTCATATATGAGTAGCAATCCCAAAATTCAAAATAGGGGCTATAATACCTTTCGTGATATATTTTCATCTGAATATAGTATAATTGATAAAATTAATTATTTACGAGGTATTGTCACTACATTTAATCATGTATATCCGCAATTATATGATATTGATTTACGCACAGATTATTCAAAAATCAATGTACCGATTTATTTTTTCTTGGCAGGCATGATATCATAAAGAAATTGTATGGTTTGAAAATTCTGGTCATAGCCCTTGGATAAATGAAAGCGATAGATTTATCAAGGAATTAATATCTACTTCAAAACAAAAGTATTCTTAACTGATTTTTAATACTTTGAAGGTGTTATGAATATGGCTGCAGGTGGTTGAGTTTATGGGAAAATGCTATTGTTAAATTTGCAGAAAACGAGGATACTATCTTTCAACAAACAGTTGAATAGTGATCTGCTAGGCTCTCTAGTTCTCCAACTTTCATTAAGCAGTAAGTAAATGGATTTCAGATCGCCCTTTTTCAAGAACCTTTATCAGCGATAAAGGTGAAAACGAAAATCTGACAGCAAAAGAATTTGACCTGTTGTATTTCCTCTTTTGCCAGACTATGGGCAATATTTACTGACTGTCTGGGGTGTCGGTTATAATTCAATGAAAAAAGCGTAGGTTAAGTATCACTAATAAGTGAATTACATATAATCTACGCTTTTTTATATTTAATATGTCTTTTAATCATTGCGTCATATCAAAGCTCTTTGGTAAGTGGTAAACTAAACTCTCAAAACCTATGTTATTACTTATAAGCTTAGTATTTAAGCAATCATCGGCATTTCTATTTTTTAAATTTTATAAGATATGTGATTTTATGACCATTTTTACTGTATCACTGACAGAAATCGTCTTTGTCTTCTTATTCCATTTCGCAGTTTTCCCCGTCAGACTCTTGATCGTCCCTGCTGTTATATAGAAGGGCAATTCTCATACCGAATTTCCCAATAAAAAGGACTGATACCTCCTTAGAGTTATCAGTCCCCTTAATTCTATTCAAATGCCTGATAGATCGCTTTGATTGCCTTTTCGAAATCCTTGTTCTCCACGCCGACAATGATGTTCATTTCGCTGGATCCCTGGTCAATCATTCTGATGTTGATATCCGCATCCGCAAGGGCCGTGAACAGCGTCGCCGATACGCCGCTTCTCCTGCTCATGCCGCATCCTACAGTGGCGATGAGTGCAATGTCCTCGAAGACTTCCATGTTGTCAGGACTGAGCTGTTTTTCAAAGGCTTCCAGCAGTTCATCCATCCTGCCATCCACGCTCTTCCTGGAGATGACGACGGAAACCGTGTCAATTCCGCTTGGCAGATGTTCAAAGTTGATATCAAAATCTTCCAGAATCGCGAGAATCCTTCTCACAAAACCGCGCTCAGAACTCATCATGTTCTTGTAGATTGCGATGACCAGGAAGTCCTTGCTTCCCGCAATGCCGGTAACGACATTGGTGCTGGTCTCATCGTGCTCTGCGGTGATAATGGTTCCCGGATCTTCCGGAAGGTTCGTATTTCTGATATTAATTGGAATGTTCGCGATTCTTGCTGGATAGATAGCGTCCTCGTGAAGTACCGATGCACCCATGTAAGAAAGCTCTCTCAGTTCCTTATAGGAAATCTTATGAATCGGTCTCGCATTCTTGACGATCCTCGGGTCCGCCATCAGAAATCCGGAAACGTCTGTCCAGTTCTCATAGACATCTGCTCCCACTGCTCTGGCGACCAGCGAACCTGTAATATCTGATCCGCCTCGTGAGAAGGTTCTCACCTTTCCGTCCTCTTCATTAGTACCATAAAATCCCGGAAGAACTGCCCGTTCGTGTTTTGAAAGCTCGTCGCGGAGCGACTTCGTCCGTCTCTTCCAGCAACAGTCTGCCCTTTGTTGTCAAACTTGATCAAACCTTCTGTATCAACAAAATCATAACCGAGAAACGCTGCAATCAGCACAGCATTCAGGTATTCTCCACGACTGGCAATATAGTCGGCAGAACACCCTTTTTTCAAGTTTTCTTTTATTCTATCAAAATGCTCTTGCAAGTCCACTTCAACACCCAGGTTCAGTTCCACAGCCATGAATCTGTCTGTCACTACCTGAAAAACCTGGTCATAAGGCAGATTGTGTTCCATATGGGTCTTACACAGATACAGAAGATCTGTAATCTTATTATCTCCGTCGAACCTTTTCCCCGGTGCAGATACCACTATGTACCTTCTTTCAGGATCGGCTTCGATGATCTGTTTCGTCTTTGTCAACTGAATTCCGTCAGCGACTGATGAGCCGCCAAACTTTGCTACTTTAATTCCCATGCAGAAATTTCCTCCTTATTTCGCAATATCATTTATTTTCGCGGCAACGCCGTTTAATCATTACAATCATTTAGAACCATTATAACACGACGTTTCCTTTGAAGTTACAATCAAAGTCGTGTTTCAATGATTCTTACCTTGCAGCAACGCCGTTTTAATCATTACAATCATTTAGAATCATTATAACGCGACGTTTCCTTTGAAGTTACAATCAAAAGTCGTGTTTCATTGATTCTTACCTTGCAACAACGCCGTTTTAATCATTACAATCATTTAGAACCATTATAACACAACGATTCCTTTGAAGTTACAATCAAAAGTCGTGTTTCAATGATTCTTACCTTGCAGCGTAGCTGTTACAATCATTTAGAATCATTATAACGCGACGTTTCCTTTGAAGTTACAATCAAAAGTCGTGTTTCAATGATTCTTACCTTGCGGCAACGCCGTTTTAACCATTACAATCATTTAGAATCATTATATTACACAGAAGCATGTCTTGCAACGATTTTTGTTGACGAGTCACAAAAAGCTAAGAACAATTGGACTATTTGTCCAAAGATACGGAAGCAATAAATTTTTCAACATTTATTTTCAGTAATTATTTTACACGTTATAATTTTTAGAAAGGAGGCAGGAACATTGATAAAAGAAAACTCAAACGTAATGATAAAGACAGCGTATTTCGTGTTCTGTTCAATGATGAGGATAAATTAAGAGAACTTTATAATGCTTCAGAGGACACAGTATACGGAGAAGACATCCCGATATTTATCGAAACCTTAGAAAATGGAATTTTTGTAGACGCCGTCAAAGACCAGACCTTTCGTATCAACGATGAATTTGTAGTGCTAATCGAACATAAACGTTCGCTTCGCTCACTCCTCCAGTCGCGTTGTTCCTTTCGCTGTCCGTTTCGCCTGACCAGCTAAAGCTGGGGCGAAAAGTCAATCTACAATTTGTCTGAATATGCCTTATCGAATGTTGGGTTATACCGCCAAAACCTTTGAAAAGAATGTATCGCGTTGTAAACTTTTCAGTACGAAACAGCAAAAGCTCATCGTTCCTGAATTCTACGTTTTATTCAACGGAACTCCTGCTCTGCCCGATAAATCTGTTATCCGTCTGTCTGACAGCTACATCACTGCCCTGCCAGAAAACTCTGCAGAAATTGTCGTCAAAACACTGGATGTCGATTACAATAAAGACAAAAAGAAATACTGAAAAGATCCCCCGACACTCCATGACTACAGCCGATTCATCCAAAAGGACAGTTTTAACACAGCATATCCGGAAACTTTGAAAAAGATGGCTCAAACTGGCTGTGAAAGCCTAAACAATCAATTCGAAGCTAGTATAACTTAATCCACTCAAAAAGCCGGAGGATTTCTTTCCTCCGGCTCTTTTGCGCCAGATTTCTCTCTATTTCAAATTGTTGAATCGCTGATTACTTTTTTAGACTCTATCTCTTTCAGATTCAATCAATGTACCACGTTTGGTAAATTCAAAATCATATTCATACCCATTCTTGTACGCTTCTGCCTCATAGACATATCTGCCGTCATCTCTGTCCAGTTTCACATAGATGATCGTCGCTCCTGGTACTCTTCTTTTGATTTTTGATATGATGGTGCTCTTGCTCACTGCCCCTGCTCTGGATGCAGAATATCTGGAACCCTCATAGTCGCGTTCGCTGTCTCTGACTTCACCTGTATAAGCGTTGATCTCGATCGAATACACATAGCTGCCTTTTACGGCCTTGCCCCCTTGTATACTCTCACGCCATCATCTTTGGTAAGACGCAGATACTTCACGCCGCTCAGAGATGGAAACTCATTTAAGAAGATCCGTTTCGCCTTGCTCCATGAGATCACCGATGAAGCTTTCGCTGATACCGTAGTCCCCTCTGTCACCTTAGGCACAGGTTTTGTATCTGCAAAAGCAAAAAGATGTTGCCAGCAGAGATACGGCGATCGTAGTAACGATCAATACTTTTCCTAATCTGTTTTTTATCGCTTTCATTCTATATCCTCCTTTGAATATCGTGTGTTTTTTGTTTATGGCTTTTAATATAAAGGAGAAAAATGAAAAAGAAAATGAAAAAGAAAAATCTTTTCATTTTCTCAGGTAAGTTTATTTCAGATAGGTTTTTAGTTCCTCTACTTTGTCCAGATGCTCCCATGGAAGATCGACGTCTGTTCTGCCGAAGTGTCCGTAAGCAGCAGTCTGTCTGTAAAGAGGTCTGCGGAGATCCAGGTCTCTGATGATGGCCGCAGGCCGCAGGTCAAAATGCCTGCTGATAATTTCTGCGATTTCCTCATCAGACAGTTTTCCAGTGCCAAAAGTGTCAACCATGATGGAAACCGGTTTTGCTACGCCGATGGCATAGGCCAACTGAATCTCGCACTTTGCAGCAAGACCCGCAGCAACCACATTCTTAGCAGCATGTCTGGCTGCATAGGTAGCGGAGCGGTCTACCTTTGTTGGATCTTTTCCGGAGAAAGCGCCGCCGCCGTGACGCGCATAGCCGCCGTAGGTATCTACAATAATCTTCCGTCCGGTCAGTCCGCTGTCTCCATGCGGTCCGCCGATGACAAATCTGCCGGTTGGGTTTACAAAATACTTTGTCTCGTCGTCTAGTAGTTCAGCAGGAATAATCGGTTTGATGACGTGTTCTATCATGTCTGCCCTGATCTGTTCCTGTGTTGCTTCTGGGTCATGCTGTGTGGAAACGAGGACAGTGTCGACTCTTTTAACCTGATTTCCATCGTATTCCACGGTGACCTGCGTCTTTCCATCAGGTCTTCGATAGTTGAGATTGCCCTCTTTCTAACCTTTGTCAGCTGAAGCGCCAGCTTATGTGCCAAGGCGATAGGCATCGGCATGTATTCCGGGGTCTCATCGCAGGCATAACCAAACATAATTCCCTGATCCCCGGCGCCAATGGTATCGATCTGATCGTCCAAAGTGCCTTCCTTATATTCAAGGGCTTTATCAACGCCCATGGCGATATCGCCGGATTGTTCATCAATGGCAGTCAATACTGCACAGGGTGCTTCCATCAAAACCGTACTTGGCTCTGTCATAGCCGATATCTTTGATCACGCTCCTGACAATCTTCGGTATGTCTATGTAACAGTTTGTACTGATTTCTCCCATTACCATAGCGTAACCGGTAGTCGCCGTCGTTTCACAGGCTACCCTGCCGTATGGATCTTTTCCATGATTGCATCTAAGATTGCGTCCGAAATCTGGTCGCACATTTTATCTGGATGTCCTTCTGTTACGGACTCAGATGTGAATAATTTTTTCATTGAAGTTTTCCTCCTTTTTATTTGTCTGCACATCCCTAGCAAGAAAAAAAGCCTTTTCTCGTCTTGAAAGAAAAGGCATGATATTATCGGTATCATTCCTCATCTTTCAGAATAAGATAATTCTGTAGGATTTAGCACCTTTTTCTGTCAGTAAACTGACACCTAGGTTGCCAGGCATCTTCGGCCTATTCCCTCAGCCGCTCTTGATAAGGATCGTCATCTTCTAAATTATACTCTGATAAAAATCTTTGTCAATGGCATATTGTAATTTTGTAAAAATAGGATATACTCTTATGTAGTAATTCTTATATTGAGGTGTGATTTTGAACAAAGACAATTTTAAGGTAATACGTGGCGGTCTGTTAGACAGCGCCAACACAAGCAGAAAAACTTTCGTATCAGCATACGTGACAAACACCAGATTAATGGGCGTACTGGGTATGTACATCCACTTTAAACTGCCGGACAACAAAGCCCTTTTTGACCTGCATCAATTTTTTTATTTTGATGCGGAGGAGTATGGTTTTGAAACCTATGACAGCGTACTGGTCCAGACGACGGGCGGGTATCTGAAATTGAAAGTTCCTGATCGGTGGGCTGGGGGAGAAAAAATTGATCTGACCCTCAGAGAGGCACAGTTTATTCTGCAGGAATACGTGCGTCTCAACCGCAAGGAAAATATTCCTATGCCTGAAGGATTTGCAGAATATGAGTTCCTGCTGGAAGAAGATATTCACATGACAGAGCCGAACTTTTTATTTTGATGTGCAAACAATGCGTCCAAATTGATTCTCCTTATGAACTAATCAATTATTTTCTGATGAGATGTTTTGAAAAGATTTTGGAGCCGCTGCTTATTTAACGACACAGGACTTTGATCTGGAGCTTTTCTCTGATTTTTAGGGCGGGGACCTTCTGCAAAAATACCATAGACAAAGGGAATGCGCCCAATTCTTATATCAACGAATCTCTCGTCGAATTTGACGACAGTTATTACGTAATCGTAACCCATGTGGAGCTTTCGCAGATGCGTATCTGTAATTATGAACGCATCTCTGCTTTCAGAGTCTCTTCCGCCGAAAGCTGCAATGATGTTGTCTCGCTCGGAGTTTGTATCGGTCTACAAAAATGCTGGCCGATGCGTCGACATTTACAGCCACTTCTACGAAACTGACGCCTGGTGCTATGGTTACAAAAACATGACACCGGTATCCTCTATATGATCTTTCATCCGAACAATAAACATGTGGCAAAAAAAAGAATACCGCCTGAACGAAGACGTCCTCGGCATGTATTTTGTTTCTGATTCGGGACAGCTGATTTCCGCCTCCTACTCGCTGGAAGAAATCCGCCAACTGGAAATTGATTTAGAACTTCCTTTTGGAAGAAAATTAATACCGACTGCAAAATATGAATTTCAAGAACCTGTTCTGTACGAATTTATTCAGAGCGGATTTGAAGATTTTGAACTCTTTGTAGACGCAATAAAAACCGGAGAATAATTTATTCTCCGGTTTTATTTCAACCAGTGTTCGCATTTAGGCAAACAGTTTTCAACAGTGGATAAACCCTTATTTTAAGCCGTTGGACGACTTTTCCACATGGAAAAGTCAAATCGTATACAATTTTGTGCACATTGTAATGTGGAAAACTTTATCGTCTGTATCCATTGAAATTCCAACGCTAAATAAAAACGCTCTCTTTTTGTCAATAGATAGTTATCCACAATTTTGAATGGATAATTATGAGTTGTTTGTTCGACTCGCTATTACTTTATTCGTTTGACTTTTTTGAATTTTTAACGAATACTGATCGGCAATGGCATCCATGATACATTTGCCAGTTTTTGTTGAAAAGCCTCGGATTTCAAGTTTGCCAGGTCCTCAGGATTTGACAGGAATCCACACTCTACGAGAACCATATTACTGTCAACGTTTTTAAACAGGTAAATATCGCTTTTGGGTAGGACGATTCGATCCGTTCCATCGTCGATTCCTGCCGTCAAAGACTTCTGAATCTTCTCCGCCATGCTCTTGTTTTCCTCGCTTACCTCTTCCGTTCCATTCTTTGGATAAAAACCTGCGCGCCTTTGACCTTTGAATCCTGCTGAAAACTATTGAGATGAATGCTGATCATCAGATCGGGAGCGGCTTGTCGATGATTCTTTTCCGTTCTTTCAGATCTCCCAGCTTCAGCCAGCGGCCGCTGGTATTATCTTCTCCGTAGAGTCCCGCATCGCTGTCTCTGGTAAGTACAACCTTGATCCCGTATTTCTCTGCTTCTTGTTTTAAGGCAAGCGAAATGGCCAAGTTGATGTTTTTTCTACGGTACCGTCAGAGGCGACTGCACCGCTGTCAGGTCCGCCGTGACCAGGATCGATGACCAAAGTCATCGGCACCGATAATTTTGCAGCAATCTGAAGCGCCTGTCTATATCCCGGCATAGCGCAGATGCAGAGGATTATTAAAATGCTAAGACAAATTTCTTTATTTTCAAATCACTTTCCCTTCTTTACTCTTTTTCATTCACATTAATATATGTTATACTGTTGTTATCAAGAACCATTATACGACAACCACGAAGGAGCTTTATTATGAATACAATCAGACGATTTCAAGAAGACGTCTATTTGAGAGAATGCCGGGCAAAAAGTAACCGGTTTAACAGAAAAGGATGGTAAATGCCAAATCACATTGAATCAGACCATTTTTTTCCCTACAGGCGGCGGTCAGAGCTGTGATGTCGGAACCATTGACAATCTTCCTATCATCGATGTCTATGAGTCAGACGACGAGATTTTTCATGTGACAGACCAATTAAACCATGGATTGTCAATAGGCGATGAAGTTGAAATAGCAATAGATTGGGCTCATCGTTTTGACAACATGCAGCGTCACTGCGGCGAACATATCCTTTCTGGTATCTTTTCGAGCTCTATGGCGGCGTCAATCGAGGCTTCCACATGGGGAAGAATATATGACTATCGACATCAGTCTGGAGGAAAAGCCGGAATTTGACAAGATTTCCTGGGAAATGGCAAAAGAGGCCGAACTTCGCACAAATCAGGCAATTTGGAGCAATCTTCCTGTCATTACGAGACATTTTGACAAGAGGGAGGATGCAGAGAATCTGCCCCTTCGGAAGGCTCTGGCTTTTGACGAGGATATCACCATCGTCTGCGTCGGCGCTACCTCAAACCCCGCTGATTGTGTGGCCTGCTGCGGCACTCCATCCCAGCACCTCTGGTCAGGTGGGAATGCTGAAAATTTATAAAGTCGAAAGCAATAAAGGCATGTTCCGCATCTACTTTGAAGCCGGTCAGCGGGCATTTACTCAATACCAGGCGCGTTTTGACGTCCTCACCACCTTGGAAAATAAGCTTTCCGCCGGATTCGGCGACCTGCTCTCTAAGTATGAGGCGCAGCAGGAGAAAGCAAAAGAAAGCCGTAACGAATTATATCACCTGAAAAAATCAGTGATTATGCGGGAAATCAGCGACATCAAAGCCTCTCTTACGCCTGCCTTCGTCAAAAAGTACGATAAATTGGCAATTAACGATATACTTGATATCGGCAAGGAGTTGAAAGGCTTGATCCCTACCATCGCTTTTCTAGTCCACCAACCTTCCAATACGGTACTGCTTTTCTCAGATCAGTATGACTGTAATAAACTGGTCAAAGAGAATGCCGACATCTACGGAGGGAAAGGCGGCGGCAATAAAAATTCCGCCCGAGCGATTTTCTCAAAGGCGGAATATGTGGATACGTTTATTGATTTAATTGAAAAACACCTAAGATGACGATTCTTTCTGCCTATTTCAGCTCATCACTGAAATGTTTCAGATCGCGTTTGACTTCATCGGGCAGTTGATGATATTCAATATCGTCAATCGCCCCTTGAAGTGTATATAAATGTACCAAACAGACATTTGGGAAACGCATTTTCATCTGTAGGAAGGCTTCCTTTGCTGCCAATTTGCCAGCAGCTCTTCTCCTGAACGGATTCCAATAGCTTGGAGTTTTTTCAATTTCCTTTCCGATATTTTTCATCGATGATA
>VOFH01001203.1_pt1 | contig 70000 bp, 68 predicted proteins | sample 5384091 | NCBI WGS metagenome assembly VOFH01 (sample SAMN12384727, study PRJNA508395) | human gut metagenome | isolation source: healthy gut G | host: Homo sapiens | reverse complement strand
TCGTCGACGAGGTCGCACGCGATCTGCAGCGCGGCCTGCGCGGTGCGCTTGCCGTTGCGGGTCTGGAGCATGTAGAGCTTGCCATCCTCGATGGTGAACTCCATATCCTGCATATCCTTAAAGTAGTGCTCAAGGCGGTTGGCGATCGCCACGAACTCATCATACACCTCGGGCATCTGCTCCTGCAGGTGGCTGATCGGGCTCGGGGTACGCACGCCTGCGACAACGTCCTCGCCCTGCGCATTGATGAGGTACTCACCCATGAGCTTCTTCTCGCCCGTGGCGGGATCACGCGTGAAGGCAACGCCCGTGCCGGAGCGGTCGCCGGAGTTGCCGAAGGCCATCTGCTGGACGTTGACGGCAGTGCCCCACTCGTAGGGGATCTCGTTCATCTTGCGGTAGACGTTCGCGCGCGGGTTATCCCAGCTGCGGAACACGGCCTTGACGGCCTCGATGAGCTGCTCGTTCGGATCCTGCGGGAAGGGCTTGTGCTCGTTGTCCTCGTAGATCTTCTTGAAGATGACGACGAGCTGCTTGAGATCGTCGGCATCCAGATCGACGTCGTTCGTGACGCCCTTGGCGGCCTTCATCTTGTCGATCTCTTCCTCGAACAGGCTCTTGGACACGCCCATGACGACGTCTGCAAACATCTGCACAAAGCGGCGGTAGCTGTCGTAGGCAAAGCGCGGGTTGCCGGTCTTCTTGGCCAGACCCTCAACGGACGCATCATTCAGGCCGAGGTTGAGGATGGTGTCCATTATTTGAAGGAAATATTGCAACTGCTTCTCCACTGTTTTTCCCTCTTTTTCTGAATCCCAAACTGCTTTTCCGCTTTCTTGTGGAAAATGCCCTTTGAGCCAAAGGGCCCGGCCTCGCTCGCCCGCCGCTTTTGAACGCAGCGGAGGCCGTGCGGACCTTCTTGATGTCCGCACGGCCTCTGAATACTCAGCCGAACAGCTCCACCTCTTCTTCCAGGGGGTGGAACTGGAGCGCGTCCTGGACCGTCAGAAATACTCCCGCCCGGTTCCATGCGCTGGTCATCCGCTTCTCCATGGCGGTCACCACAGGGTACTGGAGCCAGCTGCGCTGGTGGGTGTAATTCACCCAGCTGCTGATGAGATAGCCGTCCTGGAGCTCCGCCACGGGATAGGCGAGATAGCCCCGCTGCCGCCCTCCGTCCGCCGGGAAGGAGAATGCGGCAAAGATGTCCGTACTCTGCTGCTCCCCCCAGAAGACGCTGTCTGAGGTGAAGGTCTGCTCGCCCAGGGAGAAGTACGGCGCGGCATACTCCCTTCCATCCCGGCTGTACAGCACCCGGCCGGTCACCTCCCCGGCCTTGATCCAACCCTCCGGGATGTCCCGGTACACCGGCCAGAGCTGGACGGATTCCGTCCCATAGAAGCCAGGGTCCTCCGTCCAGAGGAAATGGTGGATCAGGACCCACCGCTCCCGCTCACCCGCCAGCCTCACCCCGACGCCGGTGACCCGCAGCTCCTCCGGTCCCCTGCCGTCCTCAGAAAAGGTCTCGCCGGTGACATCCACCACCACCTCGACCCCATCCCGGCAGGCCTCAAGGTCCTCCGGAGCCAGATCGTTCAGCACCTCCTCCGGAAAGCCCAGCGTCAGTAGCTTGGCCCTTACATCCTCCAGGCCGGCCTGGGCTGTCTCCTCCACCGGACGCCAGTCCATGGGATAACGGTTCCCAAACAGGTAGCCGCAGGCTCCGCCGATCAGGACCAACAGGACCAGCCCCTTGACCACCCATCCATCCGGGATCCGGACCGGGGCGGACTGGATCCCATACCCCGCCTCATCCAGTTCCCGGGAGCAGCGGAACAGGCTGCGGAGGATCAAGAAGTACACAGCCAGCAGAGCGGCGACCAAAATCAGCCCGCCGTACTCCACCACACCCAGGACACACATCAGGAGGTACCAGATCACCAGACCCCCCGCGGCCCCGGCACGGGGCGGGAGCCCTGCCTTTTCCCGCACTGCCCGCAGCCCCTGCCAGAGGCACACATACACCGCCAAAAGGAGCAGTAAGCTGGCCCATTTCAGCGGGACCAAAAGGGCAGAGAGGACGCCGGCGCTGACCCAGATGGTGGTGTTCAGGAGCAAAAGCAGGAAAAAGTGGACTGCCCGGAGCAGCGTCAAGACAAAGCAGCTTCGGAACCATCGGTTTTCACGCCGCAGGCTGCGGAAGCCCAGCAGCATCAGCACCCTTCTCAATGGCGATGGGGGTGATCAGCTCGACCTTCATGTCCACGTTGTCGCCGGGCATGCACATCTCAGTGCCCTCGGGCAGAGAGATGATGCCGGTCACGTCGGTGGTACGGAAGTAGAACTGAGGACGATAGTTGTTGAAGAAGGGGGTGTGACGGCCACCCTCGTCCTTGGACAGAACGTACACCTGGCCGGTGAACTTGGTGTGGGGGTGGATGGAGCCGGGCTTACACAGAACCTGGCCACGCTCGATGTCGGTCTTGGCAACACCGCGGAGCAGAGCGCCCACGTTATCGCCGGCCTCAGCGTAATCCAGAGTCTTGCGGAACATCTCCAGGCCGGTGACAACGGTGGACTTCTTCTCGTCGGACAGGCCAACGATCTCCACGGTCTCGCCGGTCTTGATCAGGCCACGCTCCACACGGCCGGTGGCCACGGTGCCACGGCCAGAGATGGTGAACACGTCCTCGACGGGCATCAGGAAGGGCAGGTCGTCGTTACGGGCAGGAGTGGGGATATAGCTGTCAACAGCGTCCATCAGCTCCTTGATGCAGGCATACTCAGGAGCGTTGGGATCGTTGGACTCGGAGGTCAGGGCGTTCAGAGCGGAGCCCTTGATGATGGGGATGTCGTCGCCGGGGAACTCGTACTTGGACAGGGTCTCACGGACCTCCATCTCGACCAGCTCCAGCAGCTCCTCGTCATCGACCTGATCGCACTTGTTCAGGAAGACGACGATGGCGGGCACGCCGACCTGACGGGCCAGCAGGATGTGCTCCTTGGTCTGAGCCATGGGGCCGTCGGTGGCGGCGATGACCAGGATGGCGCCGTCCATCTGGGCAGCACCGGTGATCATGTTCTTGATATAGTCGGCGTGGCCCGGGCAGTCAACGTGGGCATAGTGCCGGTTGGCAGTCTCATACTCCACGTGAGAGGTGTTGATGGTGATGCCGCGCTCGCGCTCCTCGGGAGCCTTGTCGATGGAGCTGTAATCGGTGTAGTCGGCGCCGCCCTGCATAGCCAGGTACTTGGTGATGGCGGCGGTCAGAGTGGTCTTGCCGTGGTCAACGTGGCCGATGGTGCCGATGTTGACATGGGGCTTGGTACGCTCGAATTTCTGCTTAGCCATTGAGAATTTCCTCCTTATATTACAGTTGATGTCGAGAAAAAGATAGGTATCGCATATCAGGGTTATTTTATCCTATTCCGCCCATAAATGCAAGCCTATTTTCTAACTCAGGTGCAGCCCGGATTTCCTTACTCCTGGCTGCGGCCGCGCTCGGCAATGATCTTGTCCGCGATGCTCTTGGGGATCTCCACATAGCTGTGGGGCTCCATGGAGTACTGGCCGCGGCCCTGAGTGGAGGAACGCAGGTCGGTGGCATAGCCGAACATATTGGCCAGCGGGACCAGCGCGTCGATCTGCATGGCGCCGGGACGGCTCTCCTGACCCTGGATCTGACCGCGGCGGCTGTTCAGGTCGCCGATGACATTACCCAGGTACTCGTCGGGGACGATGACGGAGACCTTCATCATGGGCTCCAGCAGGCAGGGCGTCGCCTTGCGGCAGGCCTCCTTGAAGGCCATGGAGCCGGCAATCTTAAACGCCATTTCGGAGGAGTCGACCTCATGGTAGGAGCCGAAGGTCAGGTGGACCTTCACATCCACAACAGGGTAACCAGCCAGAACACCCGCCTGCATGGCGCCCTGGATACCGGCGTCCACCGCGGGGATATACTCCTTGGGGATCACGCCGCCGGTGATCTCGTTGAGGAACTCGTAACCCTTGCCGGGCTCGTTGGGCTCCACGGTGATGCGGACGTGGCCGTACTGGCCCTTACCGCCGGACTGGCGGGCATACTTGGTATCCTGCTCCACAGACTTCTTGATGGTCTCCTTATAGGCGACCTGGGGAGCGCCGACATTGGCCTCCACCTTGAACTCACGGAGCAGACGGTCCACGATGATCTCCAGGTGCAGCTCGCCCATGCCGGCGATGATGGTCTGACCGGTCTCCTCGTCGGTGTAGGTCTTAAAGGTGGGGTCCTCCTCAGCCAGCTTCACCAGAGCCAGACCCATCTTCTCCTGACCGGCCTTGGTCTTGGGCTCGATGGCCACGCGGATAACAGGCTCGGGGAACTCCATGGACTCCAGAATGATGGGGTGCTTCTCATCGCAGAGGGTGTCACCAGTGGTGGAGTTCTTCAGGCCGACCACAGCGGCGATGTCGCCGGCGTAGCAGCACTCAATGTCCTCACGGTGATTGGCGTGCATCTGGAGGATGCGGCCAATGCGCTCCTTCTGCTTCTTGGTGGAGTTGAGCACGGTGGTACCGGTGTTCAGCACGCCGGAGTATACACGCACAAAGGACAGACGGCCCACGAAGGGATCGGTGGCGATCTTAAAGGCCAGGGCGGAGAAGGGGGCGTTGTCATCGGCATGACGCTCATCCTCTTCCTCGGTATCGGGATCAATACCCTTGATGGCAGGAATGTCCACGGGAGAGGGCATATAGTCCACGATGGCGTCCAGCAGCTTCTGAACACCCTTGTTGCGGTAAGAGGTACCGCAGACCACAGGAACCATGACGTTGTCAATGGTGCCCTTACGGATGGCCCGGCGGATCATGTCCTGAGGAACTTCCTGCTCCTCCAGAACCAGCATCATGATCTCCTCGTCGATGTCGGCACAGGCGTCCAGAGCTTGGTGCGGTACTCCTGGGCCAGCTCCATCATATCCTCGGGGATGGGCTCCACGCGCATATCCTTGCCCAGCTCGTCGTAATAGACGTCGGCGTCCATCTCCACCAGATCGATGATGCCCTTGAAGGTGTCCTCAGCGCCGATGGGCAGCTGGATGGGCACCGCATTGCACTTCAGTCGGTCGTGGATCATGTTCAGCACGTTGAAGAAATCGGCGCCCATGATGTCCATCTTGTTGACGTAGATCATGCGGGGCACGCGGTAGTTGTCGGCCTGACGCCACACGGTCTCAGACTGGGGCTCCACGCCGCCCTTGGCGCACATGACGGTAACGGAGCCGTCCAGCACACGCAGGGAGCGCTCCACCTCCACGGTGAAGTCCACGTGACCCGGGGTATCGATGATGTTCAGATGCGGGTCTGGGGGAACTGGTCCTTGGACCCCTGCCAATAGCAGGTGGTAGCCGCGGAAGTGATGGTGATACCACGCTCCTGCTCCTGCGCCATCCAGTCCATGGTGGCGGTACCCTCGTGGGTCTCACCGATCTTGTAGTTCACGCCGGTGTAGAAGAAGATTCGCTCGGTGGTGGTGGTTTGCCGCATCGATGTGGGCCATGATGCCGATGTTACGGGTATTCTCCAAAGAAACTTTTCTAGACATACTTCGTCTCCTTTTGGATTACCAGCGGTAGTGGGCGAAGGCCTTGTTGGACTCGGCCATCTTGTGGGTGTCCTCGCGCTTCTTCACCGCGGAGCCCAAGTTGTTGGCAGCGTCCATGATCTCGCCGGCCAGACGCTCCTTCATGGTCTTCTCGCTGCGGTTGCGGGCATAAGCGGTCAGCCAGCGCAGACCCAGGGTCTGGCGGCGCTCGGGGCGAACCTCGATGGGCACCTGGTAGGTGGCGCCGCCCACACGGCGGGCCTTGACCTCCAGGGAAGGCATGATGTTCTCCAGGGCCTGGGTGTAGACCTCCATCGGCTCCTTGCCGGTCTTGTCCTTGATGATCTCGAAGGCGCCGTAGACCACCTTCTGAGCCACGCCCTTCTTACCGTCCAGCATAATGCTGTTGGTCAGCTTGGTAACCAAAACAGAGTTATACAGCGGATCGGGCAGAACCTCCCGCTTGGGTACATTTCCTCTTCTGGGCACTTTGCTTCCCTCCTTCATATAGAATTCAATGAAATCATAGGTACTCGTCATACATTGGTATGGCGTGTAATGCCAAGCAGACCTTGGTCCCGTGCCCATACTTAATATATCCCAAACGCCGGTACCATGTACCGGATTTCTATGGCGACTCACGGCAAAAACCTTTGCGCAAACGCACAATGCAATTCAAGTAGAAATAACTTTACAGGGTAAAATTACTTCTTGCCGGCCTTGGGCCGCTTAGCGCCGTACTTGGAACGGGCCTGCATCCGGCCGTTGACGCCCTGGGTGTCCAGGCTGCCGCGGATGATGTGGTAACGCACGCCGGGGAGGTCCTTGACACGGCCGCCGCGGATCATCACCACGGAGTGCTCCTGAAGGTTGTGGCCGACAAAATAAGGGGACCTTATTCTGCTAAAAACGGGGATATAGGCGGTCACCCTCCTCCCATAGCCATTGGTCAGACGCACACGGGCGATAAAAGGGCGCAAAGTCCCTTACCACCGCAATTTTGAATTATAACATCATGTCAAGGCCCCGTCAAGATAAATTTTCCCGGAAATTTGCAGTTCTGCCGCCTCTTTCTGGCCGCTTTGTCCAAAAGCCGGTCCTGCGCCTGGGAACCTTTTATCCCTCCGCATCGTCTAAATTTTAATAAGAGGATTGTTCCCGTCCCGCGCCCTGGTACAATATCCATAAGGAATCATCGAAAGGAGGCCCCCACTATGAAACGCGCCCTCGCCCTGCTTCTGGTCAGCGCCCTGTCCCTCTCCCTGCTGTCCGGCTGCTCCGCCGGACCCGCCGCGGAGCAGCTTTCCGCAGAACCCATTTCCCTGACCGCACAGGAGCTGGCCGCCCACGGCCCGGACGTTCAGGACGCCTGCGACGCCCTCTCCTCCTTCGGCCTGGAACTGCTGCAAAACACAGAACAGTCCGGTGAGAGCACCCTCCTCTCCCCGCTCTCCGTGATCCTGGCCCTGTCCATGGCAGCCAACGGGGCGGAGGGCGAGACGCTGGCTCAGTTCCAGGAGGCGCTGGGCGGCGTCTCTCTGGAGGCCCTCAACGCCGCCTGTCAGTCTCTCCTGTCTGATTACCGGCAGCTGGGCGGCTCAACCCGGGCCAGCATCGCCAACAGCCTGTGGGTGGATCCGGAGGGGCAGATCTCTGAGGAGTTCATCGGCCGCTGCATGGGGATCTACGGCGCCGAGGTCTTTCAGGGGGAGCTGTCCGCCCCCGCTGTCGTGGATAACGTGAACCGCTGGGTGTCGAAGCAGACGGAGGGACTCATTCCGAAGCTGGTCCAGCAGCCCTTCCCCGAGGACACCGCCGCCCTGCTGATCAACGCCCTCTATCTGAACAACACCTGGGAGCTGGCATTCGATCCCAACAGCACCTATCCCCGGGAATTTACCAACAGCGGCGGCCAGGTGGAACGGATGGACTTTCTCCACCATTCCTTCACTGACCTGCTCTACCTCCAGGGCGAGGGCGCTCAGGTGGTGGTGCTGCCCTACGATGACGGTCGGCTGGCCTTTGCGGCCATCCTGCCCGACTCCCCCGACCTGAGCGGATGGCTGGACTCCCTGGACGGAAACGCCCTGTCCCGGCTGGTACAGGGGGCGGAGGAGCAGCGGTTCTTATATCTGGCTTTTCCCAAATTTGAAGCTGAGTGGAGCGGCTCGCTTCAGAAGATCTTAACGGACATGGGGCTGGAGGACGCCTTCACCCCCGGTCAGGCCGATTTTTCCCGGATGGGCGATCACCCCAACGGCTATTACCTGAGCGAGGTCCTCCACGCCGCCAAGCTCCAGGTGAACGAGAAGGGCACTGAGGCGGCCGCCGCCACACTGGTCGCACCCGCCAGCGGCGCTCCCCCACCGGAGCAGGGCGTCGAGCTGCTGCTGGACCGCCCCTTCCTGTACGGCATCTTTGACCGGCAGAACGGCGTCCCCCTGTTTCTGGGAACCTTTGAATGAATGAGGAATTGATCCAAACGATCCAACAAATCCAGTCCCCTATCCGGCCCACCCTCCAATTCCTAACTCCTAACTCCTAATTCCTAACTCCTAACTCCGTGCATATCCCGCCCCCCTCCGGGCATCTAGCCCGGAAAGGAGGGAATGTGATGAACGTCCACGTCAATGAAAACTGTATTGGTTGCGGCCTGTGCGTCAATATGTGCGGCAGCGTCTTTCTGATGACCGAGGAGGGGGTCGCCGCCGCCCGGGACGAGATTTTCCCGGAACAGGAGGGTCAGGTCCAGGAGGCCGCCGAGAGCTGCCCCGTCAATGCCATCGAGATCCTCCACCATTGATGCGTCCGAAACCAAAGCAGGCGGGGCCGTCCCACGGGACGGCCCCGCCTGCTGATTGCCGCCAGACAGAGCAATGCCCCCGCCCGTTCGCTCCAGAAAGGAACCACCGGCCCAGGGGCACCAACATATTTTAAAAGGCTGGAAGGTTGCTCAGGCGTGATGCTTCGTCCAGGTGTGAGTATAGGACCACATGATCCCCACCACAGCGGCCAGCAGGGCGGCCACAGTCACGATCTCATTCAGCATGATAACTCAACTCCTTTCCTGTTCTGTCATTATCTTACTCCTCCTCCCTCCATCCTGTCAATGGACGCTCCGCCGATTCTTCTCCCGGCTCTTCCCAGCCCCGTTGTGCATTTTTTCGTCTTTTCCACAAATTCAAAAACAGATACTATTTTGCTTCATTTCATGTTAATTTTCCGTTAAGAACATGGATTCATTCATTTAATTTTATACATTCTGTTTTGTAATGGGCCAACATTCCTCCATTCTCTAGGAAAACGACGGACCGCCACATGCCCGCCGGTCTTTCCCAATTTTCCCCGCGGCTCCTCTCCCTTCAAATTGTTCTATCTTGACCTTTTTATGTTCCATCTCTCCAGACGTCATCCGAAGTACACCCGCCCAGACGGCCCCCGCTCAAGCGAAATGGCCCCGCCGCGGAACGATATGTTCCGCGGCGGGGCCGCAAAGGGAGGCAGCGTCCGGCGGGACATGGATCACCAGGGGAAGCCGCCGAAGGGCCAGCCGGTGGAGGGCTGCTGCTGGACCTGCTGATTGGACTCCTGCTGAGGTTGGTTGGCCGCCTCAGTCTGCTCATTCTTCTCGTCAAAGGTGATGGTCAGTTCCATTTTGTCCTCGCCCCGCAGCACGGTCAGCTTGGCGGTATCCCCCGCCTTATAGCCGGAGGACAGGGCAGCGGTGAGGGCCGTGCTGGAGTCGATAGCAGTATCATCGATGGCAATGATGATGTCATCGGCCTGCAAGCCCGCCTTCTGGGCACAGGACCCATCCGCCACGCTCTCCACATAAGCTCCGGCACTGACGCCATAGTGCTGGGCATAGTCGGGAACCGAGGTCACCTGCACCCCCATATAGGGCTTGCCGGTAACATAGCCGTTTTCAATCAGATCGGTGATGATCTCCTTCACATCGTTGATGGGGAGGGCGAAGCCCAGGCCCTCAGCGGAGACGCCGGAGCTGCTCTGGGTATACTTGGCGGTCACGATGCCCACCACATTTCCATAGCTGTCAAACAGAGGGCCGCCGGAGTTGCCAGGATTGATGTCACAGTTGGTCTGAAGGACATTCAGCGTGGTGGTCTCCGCAGCGCCGGTGCTGGGGTTGGTGCTGGTGGTGGTGATCAGCCGGTCCAGAGCGGACACCAGGCCGTCCGTCAGGGAGTAGGTCAGCTCACCCAGGGGGTTGCCGATGGTATAGACGCCCTCGCCCACCACAAGCTGGTCGCTGTCCCCCAGCTTTACCGGGGTCAGGTCAGAAGCCTCGATCTTCAGCACGGCCACGTCGTTATCCTGCTCTCCCCCTACCAGCTTGGCGGTATATTGTTTGCCGTCCGCGAAGGAGACCTCAATGGACACCGAGCTGTCCTTGGCCGCATCCTCAATCACGTGGTAGTTGGTGACGATATAGCCGTCCTGGGTCAGCACAAAGCCGGACCCGCTGGCGGCGGAGGTGGTAGTCTGTCCAAAGATATTCACCGACGTGGTGGACACCGTGATGCCCACACAGGAGGCCAGGTTGCTGGCATAGAGCTGCTCTGGAATCATGGGCTCCCCTCCATTGCTGTTGGCTACCGTGTCCACCTCCACAGTGGGCCGCTCGCTCTCATAGATCACGGTGTCCCCCCGGTCCATCTGCCGGTACAAGGCGGCTCCGCCTACACCGGCTCCGCCGCCCACCACGGCGCAGGCCAGCAGAAGAGCAACCGCCTTGGTAGGAAAGCCATGGTGCTTCCGGGGCTGCTCCGGTCCACCAGGTGCGCCGGGGCCCGCGGGAATGGGATCGGTGTAGTCTCCGAAGCCGCCGCGGTATCCGTCGTTCTCACTATTATAAAAGTTGAAATCATTGGTCCCCATATTGATCCACTCCTTAAGTTCTTTGTTCTGGAGGTCTATCCTTTTGACATTGCCCAGTATACGGGAAAAATATGAAAAAACCATGAAGAAAAATCGCGGCTTTTTTTAATTTTTCCCGTCAGTCCCCAGTTTCATCTCTCCCTCCCAGAAAACAGCGTGTTCCCGCCCCAAAATGGGGCAGGAACACGGCTTTGATACACAGGATACAGGCGTTCAATTCTCGGGGCGCTCCCGCAGCAGGGCCATGATGTCCTCGGCCGCCGCAGCCAGATCCAGGCGCAGTCCCTCAAACAGCCCCAGCTTCACCAAGTTCAGGGCAATGAGGGCCACCGTGGGGCCAAGCACCATTCCCAGTACACCCCCCAGGCGCATCCCTACATAAATGCTCACCAGGGAGAGGATGGGGGACAGCCCCGTCTGATCGCCCACGACCTTCGGCTCGCCCACCCGGCGGAACATGGCAATCACGCCCCAGATCAGCATGATCTGGATGGCCTGAGCGTAATCGTGGGTGAACAGGGCCAGAAAGGCCCAGGGCACCATGATCGTCCCTGCCCCCACGATGGGGATGAAGTCCAGCATGGCCAGCCCCAGAGCCAGCAGCAGGCCGTAGGACTGTCCGATCAGGAAAAAGCCCACCAGCAGGATGAAAAACACCCCCACCGACAGTAGAAGCTCCGCCCGCAGATAGCCTCCGAAGGCGGCCAGGGCGATATTCCGCACCTGGACCACAAAGCGGAGGAGCCGCTCGTGGGTGTGCTGGGCCGCCCGGGCCCGGAGTTCCGGATAGTCCACTGTCAGCATATAGGCCGCCATCACATAGATGATGAGCGCCAGGCCAAAGGACGGCACTCGCTTGGCCTTCTCTGTGGTAAAGGCCACCGCATTCTGCAATATGTTGGGCACTGCCGTGTTCAGCCAGTCCATCAGCCCGTCGGCCACCGACTGCACCGACTCTGTCAGCTCCGGCGGCACCAGGGTCCACAGCTGGAAGGAGATCAGCTCCAGCTGATCCAGCACGGTGCGCAGTCCCTCCAGCAGTCCCTCCCAGTTCTGGACCAGAGAGAGCAGCTCGGCCCCCGCCGCATAGCCCAGATAGCCGATCCCGCCCCCCATCAAGCCAAACAGGAGCAGCAGGATCAGCAGGGAGGACAGCTTTCTGGGCCAGTGCAGCCGTTTTTGGAGCCACTGCACCGGCGGATGGAGCAGGGCCGCAGTGATCAGCGCCGCCACAAAGGGGGCGCACAGGGACAGCAGGGGCAGCCCCACCGCCCGCAGCAGCCACAGCGCCAGCAGGGCCAGCACCAGCCTCAGGCCCAGCCGAAGCCACAGCCGCCCCCGCTGGGGCCAGGTCAGCTTCTTATCCTTCATAGAGACAGACTTCCTTTCCCAGAGCCAGACACACGGCCCGGCCCGCCGCTTCCGCGTCAGACGGCGCGGCCCCGGCCCGGAGTACCCGGGCCGGGGCCGCTGCTGCGCTCACTTCTCCCGGTAGATCATGCCGACCAGATTGGGGCCGGCATTGATGGCGATGACGCCGCCGATCTCATAGATCAGGTCGGCAGGCTGGCCCAGGGTCTGTGCACAGGCGTCGATCATGCGCTCCGCCTGCTCCGGGTTGCCGGCCCGGATAACCAGGTAGGGGGTGTTTGGCTCCCGGGTCTTTTGGCACATCTCCAGCAGGGTCGGGATCACATTCTTCTCTCCCCGCACCTTGGTCAGCACCTTGGAATCCCCGCCCTCAAAGGTCATCACAGGCTTCAGCCCCAGCGCCTCGCCCATAAAGGCGGCGGCGGCGGAGACCCGTCCGGACTTTTTGGCAAACCGCAGGTCCAGCGGGGCAAACAGCACCCGGGCATGGTCGATCCAGTCCTGGATATAGGCCAGGATCTCCTGGACGGGCTTCTCCTCCCGGGCCATCCGCGCCCCCTGCACCACCGCCCAGCCGTATGCCATGGTATAGAGGCGGGAGTCCAGGATGTGGATGCGGAAGGTCTCCTCCGCCTCCGGCCGGTCCTCATAGAACTCCTCCCGGGCCTGGAGCGCGTTCTGGTGGGTGGCAGAGCCCTTGGAGTTGATGGAAGTGTAGATCAGGTCGGTATACCCCTGTCGGAACGCCTCCTCAAAGCACTGGCTGAACACAAAGGGAGTCAGCTGGGCATGGGTAGGGATCTGCGGCGCGGCCAGCAGCATATCATAAAATTCCGTGGCGGTAAAATCAACACCGTCCTGATATTCCCGGGCTCCCATCGCAATGGGGAAGGGGAGCACCAGGATGTCCAGCTCCTCCCGCAGGGACCGAGGGATGTCTGAGGCGGAGTCGGTAACAAATTTTATCTTCTGTGCCATAGCGGCCTCCTGTTTTCTCTTGATACAAGCTTTACAACCTTGTTATTATCCCAGATGTCCGGTCAGATGTCAACAAAACGGGCTCAATCTTTCCTCTTTTTCATTTGAATCCGGCTCCCGTCCGGCCGCTGAATGTAAGTGTTGTTCAGCTGGGCCTCCAGATTGCCCCGGACGGCGTCCAGGTACTCCCGCCGCAGCAGGGCCTGCTCCTCTTTTTCCTCCGGTGTCAGGCCCTGGGCCGTCTTTGCCTTTTTTGCCAGCTCATTGATCCGCTGGATCTTCTTCTCATCCATATCGCTGCTCCTCCTATGGCGGCGCGCCGTCCGCCCTGAACTGATTAAATATACCGCTCCAGCACCAGCATGGTACGCCCCTTTTTGGACTGTCCCAGCACTTCCCGGACCACGCATTTCCCCAGCCCGCGGCAGGTGAGGACGTCCCCCGCCTCTACCACCCGGTCCGGCTTGGCGCACTCCCGGTGGTTCACCGACACCCGGCCGGCGCTGACCAGCTCCGCCGCCTTGGACCGGGAGGTGGAAAAACCGGAGGCCAGCACCGCATCCAGCCGCATGGCTGCCACAGTGTCCCGGATGGTCTTGACCTCCGGCGGGCGGGGAGAAAGCTCTGACACAGGGATCTCCCGCACCTTCAGCTTCCAGCGTCCGGCCCCCTCCCACTGGCTGAGGAGGATGGGCAGGGCCTCCCGCAGGACCACCACCTGACAGCGGCCGTCCTCCATCAGGATGTCCCCCAGCTTCTCCCGGGTCAGTCCCAGCCCCATCAGCCCACCCAAAATGTCCCGGTGAGACAGGGAGGAGTCCCGGGGAAACAGAGCCTCCAGGGCCGCCAGCGGCCCCTCCGGGTCAGCCAGAGCGTCCTCCGGCTCCTGCCAGTCAGGGAGAAAGCGGCACACCTGCCGTTCCGCCCCCTCGTATCCCCCGGTCCAGACACAGCGCGGGTGCCCCCACGCATTCAGCAGATCCTGCACCGACGCCTGCTCCCCCGGGGAGAGAAAGGGCGTGTGGGCCGGAATGCCCCGGTTTTGGGACAGCTCCAGCTTGTCCAGCACCCTGGCCAGCAGGACCCGCTCCTCTCCGTCCCTGGCACAGCGGTCCAGCAGCTCCCTTTTATTCATCTACCCGTCCTCCTGTCTTGTCCATCGTCCGCCCGGCGGGCTTCTGCTGACAGTATAGCAGAAAGCCGCTCCGCACTCAAGGGACTTTCACCATCTGTCTCTTCCCTTTTTATGATCCCTACCGCTCCATTTTGCTGAACGCCATGCTCCTGTGCCAAAGCTTCTGCGTCTTCCCCCCTTTCTTTTGTATAATCTACAAGTGTATATTATCTTGACAGCTGTCGTGCAATGCGCTATCATATCCTCGATCAAACCGGATGGAGTGTGAAGCATGGATCAAAAAAACGAGGGACATCTGGACCTGCGCCAGCGCAAGACCCGCGCCCTGCTGGTCAAGGCCCTGGCCGAGCTGATGGAGGAGCGGCCCTTCTCTGAGCTGTCTGTGGTGGATATATGCAGCCGGGCCATGGTCCACCGCACCACATTTTACGCCCATTTCAACGACAAGCGGGAGCTGCTCAGCTATCTGTTCTCCCAGCTGGAGCAGGAGTGTGTGGAGACCTGCCTGCCCAAGGAGGAAATAACCTCCCCAAAGGACTATTTCCTCACGGCGGCAAAAAATACCCTGGAGTTCTTCCAGCGCCGCCGCTCGCTATATCTGGCCTGTCTGAACAGCGGAATGGAGGCGGAGGTCCATGTCCTCTCTGACCGCGCGGCCCAGGAGCTGTGCCGCCAGCTGTCCAGACCCTCCTTCCGGGACGCCGCCCCGGGGGTGGACCCTCAGATCGCCGCCCGTTTTTATATCGGGGCGGTGCTGTCCCTGATCCGGTGGTGGCTGACCAGCGATGACCCGGTCTCCCAGGAGACCCTGCTCTCCAACCTGTCCCACTTCATCCTGATCGACTGACAACGGGGGTTTTTTATGGAACATGAAAAGAAAACGGAAAGCCCCATGCTCAAGCTGGCCCGCTTCATCGTGGACAAACGGAGGGCCTTCTACCTGGTCTTCCTGGCCTCCTTCCTCTTCTGCGCGGTCTCCATCAGCAAGGTGCGCATCAACGACGACATCACCACCTACCTCCCCTCCTATACTGAGACCAGGCGCGGCCTGACCCTGATGGAGGAGGAGTTCATCACCCTGGGCAGCGCGAACATCATGGTGTCCAATATCACCTATGACGCAGCCTACAACCTCTCTTTAAAAATCGAAAAGATCCCTGGTGTCTCTTCTGTGGAATTTGATGATACCCAGGACCATTACCACGATTCCGCGGCCCTGTTCACCGTCTCCTTTGACGGAGAGGAGGACGACCCGGACACCGCCGCCGCCCTCCTCCAGGTGGAGCAGCTTCTGGAGGGCTATGACTACTACCCCTCCACCACTGTGGGCCGGGACGAGTCGGCCAGTCTTCAGCAGGAGATGACCGTGATCCTGGCCATCGCCGCGGTGGTCATCGTGGTCGTGCTGCTGTTCACCTCCAAAAGCTATATGGAGGTCCCCGTCTACCTGATCGTCTTTGCCACGGCCGCGGTCCTGAATATGGGGACCAACTTCATCTTTGGAACCATCTCCTTCATCACCAACTCCATCGCCATCGTCCTTCAGCTGGCCATGGCCATCGACTACGCCATCATCTTCTGCCACCGGTACATGGAGGAGCGGGACAACGGCCTGGACGCCCGGGAGGCTGACATCGCCGCCCTGAGCAAGGCCATCATCGAGATCTCCTCCTCCAGCCTCACCACCATCTCCGGACTGGTGGCCCTGATGATGATGCAGCTGCGCATCGGCTTTGATATGGGCATCGTGCTGACCAAGGGCATCATCTTCAGTATGCTGTGCGTCTTTCTGCTGATGCCCGGCCTGCTGATGCTGTTCAGCGGCCCCATCGAAAGGACCCGCCACCGCAATCTGGTCCCCCACATCAACTGGTTCGGAAAGGGGGTCATCCACCTCCGCTACATTCTCCCTCCCATCTTTCTGGTGGTGCTGGTGGTCTGCGCCGTGCTGTCCAACCGCTGCGACTATGTCTTCGACACCAACGACGCTGATTTCGGCAACAAGCCCGACTGGCAGCTGGCCGAGGAGAAGGTCAGCCGCACCTTCGGGCAGAAAAATACCATCGCCGTCCTGGTCCCCCGGGGCAGCTATGAAAACGAGGGGGAAGATCCTCCGGGAGGTGGCTGATCTGGAGCCCGTCACAACGGCCACCGGCCTTGCCAACATCGAGGTGGAGGATGGTCAAATGCTCACCGACGAGATGACGCCCCGGCAGTTTGCGGAGCTGGCCGGCGTAGATCTGGAGCTGGCCCGGCTGCTCTATCAGGCCTACGGTCTGAGCGTAGAGGAATACGGCGCCATCTTCCAGAATCCGGACGACTACGCCGTTCCCCTGATCGACGTGTTTGAATTCCTTCTGGAGCAGCGGGACAAGGGTGTGGTCAACCTGACTGGAGAACAGGCGGACAAGGTGGATGACCTGAAGGAACAGCTGGACATCGGTCTGGAACAGCTGCGTGGTGAAAACTGGACCCGCATGGTCTTTGTGGCCGACGTACCCACGGAGGGGGCGGAGACCCAGGCCCTTCTCAGCCAGATCCGCTCCATCGCCCAGAAGTACTATGGAGACGATGTGCTTCTGGTGGGCAACTCCACCAACGCCCTGGATCTGGCCAACTCCTTCACCCAGGACAATATGAAGATCAGTATCCTCACCGTCCTGTTCGTCATGGTCATCCTGCTGTTCACCTTCAAGTCTGCCGGACTGCCCATCCTGCTGGTCCTGACCATCCAGGGCTCCATCTGGATCAACTTCACCGTCCCCGTGCTGACCCACACCAATCTCTATTTCCTCAGCTATCTGGTGGTCAGTTCCATCCAGATGGGCGCCACCATCGACTACGCCATCGTCATCACCAACCGCTATCTGGATCTCAAGACCCAGATGGATCACCATCAGGCCGCGGTGGAGGCCCTGGACCAGAGCTTTTCCACCATCCTGACCTCCGGGACCATTATGTCGGTGGCCGGCTTCCTCATCGGAGGCATCTCCACCAACGCCACCATCGGCTCGGTGGGCCTCACCCTGGGCCGCGGCACCGTCACCTCCATCGTGCTGGTCATGACCGTTCTGCCCCAGCTGCTTATGCTGGGCGACGCGCTCATCGAACGCACTGCCATCACCCTCAACCGGGACCGAAAGCAGCGCTTCAACCAGGGCACCATGCGCCTGGACGGCCACATCCGGGGCCATGTGTCCGGCTTCGTGGACGGAGAATTCAAGGGCGTGCTCCACGGCAGCGTGGACGCACTGATCGAGAGCAAGTATCAGCAGCTGGACCTGCCTGACACCGGGAAGGAGGACCCCCATGAAACTGTATAAACGGGCTGCGGCACTGATTCTGACAGCTGCAACGCTCCTCTCCCTGGCTCCCCCTGTTTCTGCCGAGGGCGACCGCGTCACCATCTCCAGCGCCAAAGAGTTTTATGCCCTGGTCCAGAACTGCACCCGGGACGTCTGGTCTCAGGGGGTCACCGTGGAGCTCACCGCCGATTTGGATCTGAGCGGCTCTGATTTTCAGCCCATCCCCATTTTTCAGGGGACCTTCCACGGCAACGGCCACACCATCCGCGGCATCACCTATGACCACAAGGGCTCCACCCTGGGTCTGTTCCGCACCCTGACGGAGAGCGCCGTGGTGGAGGGACTGTGCGTGGAGGGCCTGCTGGAGCCCCAGGGCTCCGCCAGCCAGCTGGGCCTGCTTGCCGGCGAAAATTACGGCGCCATCCGCTCCTGCTCCGCCAAAGGGACCGTCTCCGGCCAGGAGGACGTGGGCGGCCTGGTGGGAGTCAATGGAGAGACCGGCCGCATCGAAGGCTCCTCCAGCCAGGTCCAGATCTCCGGTGTGACCAATGTGGGCGGCATTGCCGGCCAGAATCTCGGCACGCTGGACCGGTGCATCAACACCGGGGCGCTGAACTCCGATCCCGACCAGGAGATCCCCACCAGCGTGGGTGGTGTTGCCGGACTGTCCCGGGGCACCATCCAAAGCTGCTCCAACAGCGGCGAGATCGGGTACCAGCACCTGGGCTATAACGTGGGCGGCATCGTGGGCCTTCAGTCCGGGAGCGTTCTCCAGTGCTCCAACACCGGACAGGTGTGGGGCCGCAAGGACGTGGGCGGCATCGCGGGGCAGTTCGAGCCCAACGCCGAAGTGACCTATGGCGACTCCCCCATGGACCGGCTGAACGACAGCCTGGCCGCCCTGTTCGATGAGATGGAGGTCTTTGCCAATCAAGTCAATGAGATCGCCGGCCGGGGCGTGGAGGACGCTCAGGTGATCCATGACGCCCTCTCCTCCATCCAGGACCGGACCTATGACGCCGGCAAGGAGGGGAAGGATGACTTCCAGGCTATGTCCGACGACCTCTACCAGTACACCAACGACATCAGCGATGCGCTGGACAGCCTGCGGGACCATGTGGACCGCTTCAGCAACGACGCCTTTGATGACCTCAACGAGCTTTTAGACCAGGCCGACCGCCTCAGCCGGCGGCTCAACGATCTGCTAGACCACCTGGACGGCGGCCTTGGCGACGCAGTGCGGGCTCTGGACCGCACAGTGACTGGCATTCGGGATCAGGCCCGGGCCATTCAGACCCACATCACGCAGATGAAACAGGAGCTGGAGGCCCTGAAGCAGTACATTCTGGAGGTCGCGAAGCTGATCGCGGAAAAGGACTATGAAGGCGCGCTTCAGCTGCCCTTTCCCTCCCTGAATCCCAAGGAGCACATCCAGGGCATCCGCACCGCGCTGGACAAGATCTCTTCTCTGCTGCTCCAGCTGCCCAGCCAGTGGCGGGAGATCTTTGAGCAGCTCTCCGACGACCTGGGCGATGACCGGGACCGGATCCAGCGGGCCCTGGACGCACTGAATGACGCCGCCTCCCATCTGGTGGACGCCGGTGACCGGCTCATGGACCAGGTCTCCGGCGATCTGGACGGGGTGGATCTGGGGGCCGATCAGATCCGGAAGCTGTTGAAGGACTACACCGACCAGCTAGGGGATAAGGCACAGGCCGCCGTGGACGACATCGACGCCCAGCTGGATGTGATCCAGGACCGGGTGGACCAGATGACCCAGTACGCCGGTCAGGACACCCAGGAGCTGCACACCACCACCCTGAGCATGATCCAGCATCTTGATGTGGTCCGGCAGGCCATCTATGACCTGGGTAAAGAGCCGGAGATCACCATTACCGACCTCACTGATATTACCCAGGGCCCCGGCCTCATCTCCGGGTGCGCCGCCTCCTGCACCGTCAACGGCGACGCCAATGTGGGCGGCATTGCGGGCAATGTCTCCCCAGAGCTGGGAGACGACCCGGAGGAGACCCTGGAGCTGGACGATCTGAAGCTGCTGGCCGATGTGTACGCCACCATGCGCGCCGTCATCCGCAACTGCCGCTTCAACGGCGATGTGGTGGTCAAAAACGACTGCGGCGGCGGCATCGCCGGCCGGTGTGAAATGGGCGCTATTCTGGACAGCGCCGCCCGCGGCACAGTGGAGACCGGCACCGACTACTGCGGCGGCATCGCCGGCCGGACCAAAGGCTCTCTCATCCGCTGCTCCAGCCTGGTAGACCTCACCGGAGAGAGCTGGCTGGGCGGCGTGGCCGGTCTGGGCGAGGACCTTCTGGACTGCCGCGCCATGGTCCGTGCCCAGGGAGACGGGGAGTACTGGGGCGCCATCGCCGGACAGGCGGAGGGCGACCTGGCCGGAAACCGCTATCTGATGGAGGATCTGGCCGGTCTGGACGGCGTGGACTACGCCGAGCTGGCCCAGGGCCTTGATTTCGATGCCTTCCGCCAGCTGGACTACCTCCCTGAGGACTTCCTTACCTTCTCCTACCGCTTCACCGTCAACGGCTCCCTCCTGGCGGAGGTGCCCTTCGACTACGGAGGGGACCTGGACCCGGAGCCGATTCCCGCTCCCCCGGAGCAGAACGGGCAGTACGGCCAGTGGCCCTTCTTCCCGACCAAGGATCTCCGCCGCTCCATGGTGCTGGAGGCGGAATTTGAGGATCCCACCTCCACCCTGTCCAGCGGCGAGGACATCCCCACCCTGCTGGCCCAGGGGATCTTCTCCCCGGACGCCAAGCTGACCATTCGCGCCCAGTCCGTGGAGGAGGACGCGGTGGAGGGCTGTGCCAGCGTGGGCGCGTGGACCTACTCCGTAACGGGCAGCAAGGAGGACACCGTGACCCTCCGCCTGCGGACGGAGGGGGCGGAGCACCCGGACGCCGCACTCTATCAGGACGGGCGCTGGTCCCGTGTGGAGGGAGAGCTGGACGGCAGCTATCTGGTCTTTCAGGCCCCGGTCCAGGGGCAGGTCATGCTGCTGGATCAGAGAGCGCTGCCTGTGCTGGCTGTCGCCCTGTGCGGCGGCGGCGTCCTCGCCCTGCTGCTGGCCCTGTTTCTCATCCGCCGCCGGCGGCAGAGAAAGTCGCTGGCAGCTGCTCCCCAGTCAGAGGACCTCTCCCAGCCCGTGGGCTGATTTGTACACAGCGCCCAACAGAAAACAGGAGGACTGCCGCCATGGCAGTCCTCCTGTGTCATTCACTCCACGATCTCAAGCAGCTGGGAGACTTCCTTCCGGGGAGGGGCGTTCTTGGCTCCCTCCAGCGGATAGCCCAGCGCGATCAGATTGGTGACCCGCTCATTGTCCGGCAGGGTGAGATATTGGCGGATCTTGTTCTCATCAAATACGCCCAGGATCACGCTCCCGACCCCCTTGCTGTGGGCCGCCAAACAGAACGTCTGATTTGCGATCCCGGCGTCAAACATTTCCCAGCGGTCCTCCTGCGTGGTCGAATAGCTGCCGTCCGGTTCATAGCCGCTGACCTTCGTCACCACAGAGACGATCACCAGCGCGTTGCAGCGCACGATCGTCTTGGCATTAAAGTCAAAGCCCAGCACACAGTTCTGCGCGATCTTCTCCTTGAGGTCCGCGTTTTTGACCACATGATACCGCACCACCTGGGTATTTTTCCAGGATGGGGAAAACCGGGCCAGGTCCACGATCTCCCGCAGCGTATCTCCGCTGATGTCCTGATCGGAATACTTTCGGACGCTTCTTCTGGTTTGAATACATACATCGACCTGCATCAGGATCCCTCCGTAGCGTTTTGGATCTGAGCCATTCTATCACAGGGTCCATTTTATGTCAAATTATTCTCCCGCGGCGGGAGCCGCCCGTTTCATATCCCGGGCTTCTTCCCGCCTCTACCAATAGTGGTATCGCTTATGCAGCAACACCAGCGCGGACACCGCCGCCACAGCCCCCAGCCCCTCGGCGGCGATCACCGCGGACCAGATCCCGTCCAGCCCAAACAGCAGGGGCATCAGCAGCACCATCCCGCCCCGGAGCAGCAGAGAGCGCAGGAAGGAGAGCAGGGCCGACACCACCCCGTTGCACAGGGCGGTAAAGAAGGAGGAGGCATAAATATTGATACCGCAGAACAGATAGCCCAGCGCAAACAGGCGGAAGCCCTGCACGGTCATCTCCAGCAGCTCCGGGTGGTATCCCACAAAGGCAAAGGACAGGGGATAGCTCAAAGCCTCCGAGACCACCACCATCGCAGCCGAGGTCACCCCGACGACCCACAGGCTCTTGCGGAACACGCTTTTCAGCTCGCTCTGATTGTCCGCGCCGTAGTGGTAGCTGACAATGGGCGCGCTGCCGATGGAAAAGCCCAAAAATGCGGCCACAAAGACAAAATCCACATACATCATCACCGAGTAGGCCGCCACGCCCAGCTCACCTACCATGCGCATCAGCTGGAGATTATACAAAATGCTGATCACCGAGGAGGAGATGTTGCTCATCAGTTCGGATGAGCCGTTGCTGCACGCCTGAAGCAGCTGCCTGGGATAGAGCTGGCTCCTGGTCAGCCGCAGGCCGGAACGCTCCCCCGTGGCAAAATAGAACAGCGGAATGATGCCGCCCACAACATACCCCAGCACGGTAGCGATGGCCGCCCCTGCGATCCCCAGATGGAACACCGCGATGAGCACATAGTCCAGCACCATATTGGTCACACCCGCCGCGATAGAGTACGCCAGCCCCAGCTGGGGCCGCTCCGCCACCACAAAAAAGCTTTGAAAGCAGACCTGGAGCATGAACGGAACGCTTCCCAGCAGAAGGATCCGCCCATATACCACGCAGTCCCGGATCAGCGCGTCGCTGGCCCCCGCCCGCCGGGCAATGGGCTCGGTGAGCCAGACGCTCACCACAGTCAGCACACCCCCCAGCAGGATCACGGCGTAAATAATCATGGAGAAGTACCGCTGAGCCAGCTCCCGGCGGCCCTCTCCCAGTGTGCGGGCCACGATCGCGCTGCCCCCCGTCCCCAGCATGAAGCCGAAGGCCCCGATGATCATAGCCACGGGGAAGATGATATTGACGGCCGAGAGAGCCATATCTCCCACCAGATTGGAGACGAACAGGCCGTCCACCACGCTGTAAATCGAGGCGATCACCATCATCACCACCGACGGCAGGGTGAACCGCAGCAGCCGCCCGTATGTAAAATGGTCTGACAGCTTGATCTTCATACTTCCTCCCACTCCTCCGGGGCAGGCTGGGCCAGCAGGGGCTCCGCCTCCTCCCGAATGGCGTTCAAATATCGATGGCTCAGGTCCAAAAAGGTCCGCCGCTCCTCCGGTGTCAGGCGCAGAAAGGCCCGCTCCTCCATGGACAGCGTGGGCTCCACCGCCAGGCGCAGCAGCTCCTCCCCACGGGCCGTCAGGGACAGCAGCTTGTTGCGCCGGTCGCCGGACATACTCTCCATCCGCAGATACCCCCGGCTCTCCAGCTTTTTCAGTGCGGAGTTCACCGTCTGCTTGCTGAGGAACAGCGCACTGCACAGCTTGGTCTGAGTCATGGGCCCCCGGGCCTCCCCCAGCAGATACAGCACCCAGAACACACTGTCCGACAGGCGGTAGTGCCGGGCCAGACGGTGGTAAATGATATTCATTTCCTTATCCGCCTCATTGAACTCCCGGATGAACCGGGAAAAAGTCAGTTCTTCCATCACAGCCTCCACATTGTCCGATTTCGGACCATATTATAGTCCGAAATCAGACGGTTGTCAACTCCCCGCTTTACAGTCACCTTTGAACGTGATATAGTTCATTACACAAGTGACAAACCAACGAACGAGGAGGGGATCACATGGGAACGCCCCCGGGGGACAGCCCCTGATCTATCTCCAGATCGCCCGGATGCTGGAGACGACATCCTCCGGGGCATCTATCAGGAGGAGCAGGTCCCCAGCACCAATGAGCTGGTCTGGCAGTTCCCGTAACTCCACAGACAGAAAATGGCCCGCACACCTGACGGTGCGCGGGCCATTCTGTATATTTCAGCGATTTCCTTATGCCATCAAGGAGCTCACCAGCTGGGCGTACTCCGCCGGATCTTCCAGCGGCAGGTCAGCCAGCAGCAGGGCCTGACCGTAGAGCAGCTTGGCATACTTCTCCACCGTGGCCTGATCCCCGGCGTCTACCGCCTTCTTTAGCGCGGCATAGGGGGCGGAGTCGGCGTTGAGCTCCAGCACCCGCTCGGCCTTCATGTGCTCGCCGCCCTCCATCTTCCGCATATAGCGCTCCATCTCCAGAGAGACAGGACCGTCGGCGGACAGGCAGCAGGCGCCGGACTTCAGGATCTTGGACAGGCGAACCTCCTTGACCTGATCTCCCAGGGCGGCCTTTACAGCTTCCAGGACGGGCTTGCCCTCCTCAGCCTTCTCCTCGGCCGCCTTCTTCTCCTCCTCCGTCTGGGGCAGAGCGTCCTCGGCGGTGGCAGACTTGAACTTTTTGCCGTCGATCTCACCCAGGGCCTGCATAACAAAGTCGTCCACATCCTCGGTGCAGTAAAGGATTTCATACCCCTTGTCCAGGATGCGCTCCACCTGGGGCAGCTTGGCGATCTTGTCCACGCTCTCGCCGCAGGCGTAATAGTAGTAGGGCTGCTCCTCCGCCATCCGGCCCTGATAGGCCTCCAGCGTGGTGTTCTTCCCCTCCTTGGAGGACCAGAACAGCAGCAGGTCCTTCAGATTGTCCTTGTGGGCGCCGTAGTCCGCCACCACGCCGTACTTGATCTGGCTGCCGAAGGCGGTCCAGAACTGCTCGTACTTCTCCGGGTCCTCCTTTTGCAGCTTGACCAGCTCACCCTTGATTTTCTTCTCCAGGGCGGAGGCGATCACCTTCAGCTGCCGGTCGTGCTGGAGGACCTCACGGCTGATGTTCAGCGAGAAGTCGGGGGAGTCCACCACGCCCTTGACAAAGCGGAAGTAGTCGGGCAGCAGGTCGGCACACTTGTCCATGATGAGCACACCGGAGGAGTAGAGCTGCAATCCCTTCTGGTACTCCCGGGTATAGAAGTCATAGGGCGCCTTCTGGGGGATATACAGCATGGCCTTATAGGTCACCGCGCCCTCGGCGCTGGTGTGGACCACCGCCAGGGGGTCCTGCCAGTCCATGAACTTCTCCTTATAGAAGGCGTTGTACTCCTCGGCGGTCACCTTGGACTTCTGCCGCTGCCACAGGGGGACCATGGAGTTGATGGTCTTCCACTCCTTCACCGTCTCCCACTCGGGCTTGTAGTCGTCCCCCGCGTCGGCGGGCTTCTCCTTCTGGCGGTAGTCCTCCACCTCCATCACGATGGGGTAGCGGATGTAATCGGAGTACTTTTTGATCAGTTCCTGGAGCTTATAGGTCTCCAGATACTGGTCATAATTCTCCTCATCGGCGTTTGCCTTGAGGTGCATGATCACATCGCTGCCGGGGGCGTCCTTCTCGCACTGGGTGACCGTATAGCCGTCCGCCCCGTCCGACTGCCACATCCAGGCCTCGTCGCTGCCATAGGCCCGGGAGACCACCGTCACATGGTCGGCCACCATAAAGGCGGAGTAGAAGCCCACGCCGAACTGACCGATGACGTCGATGTCCTCCCCCTTCTCCTCCTTAGCCAGGTCCTGCTTGAACTGGAAGGAGCCGCTCTTGGCGATGGTGCCCAGGTTGTTTTCCAGCTCCTCCCTGGTCATGCCCACGCCGTTGTCGGACACGGTCAGGGTACGCATCTCCTTGTCAGGCACAATGGTGATCTTCAGGTCCTTCCGGTCCACCGGCACCTGATCGTCGGTGAGGGCCTTGTAGGCCAGCTTGTCCTCCGCATCACTGGCGTTGGAGATCAGTTCCCGGAGGAAGATCTCCTTGTGGGTATAGATCGAGTTGATCATCAGGTCCAGCAGACGCTTGGATTCCGCCTTAAACTGCTTCTTTGCCATAGCATTTGATTCCTCCATGTATAGAAATATAATAAATCAACAAATCGGAGCGCTATCGTTAGCACTTATTCTCTTCAAGTGCTAATGATAGCGCTCTTTACAGAAAAATTCAAGGGGGTTCACAGTTTTTTTACAGTTTTCCCGCACTGAAAATTTTCCTGTCAAGGGGCTTGACAATCTCCCCCATTTCCGTTATTGTATTGTTGTACTAATCATCTAATACAATAACACAAACAAGGAGGCACGTCTATGGACTGGAGGTTCACCGACGACCGGCCCATCTGGCTCCAGCTAACGGAGCAGCTCACCCGGCGAATCATCACCGGGGTCTATCCACCAGGGAGCCGCCTGCCCCCGGTGCGGGAACTGGCCGCTCAGGCAGGGGTCAACCCCAACACCATGCAGCGGGCCCTGGCTCAGCTGGAACAGGACGGCCTGGCTTTCGCTGATCGAACCGCCGGCCGGCTGGTAACAGAGGACACCTCTGTGCTGGACGCTGTGCGGAGGGCCCAGGCCAGGGTTCTCATCGAACACTACTATGACTCTATGGCCGAACTGGGCTACGCCCGGACCGAGGCCGCAGAGCTTTTAAAGGAGGAGCATCTATGAGTGACAATCTAATCGTCTGCCAAGGTCTGGTCAAGTCCTATGGGCACAAAGCAGCCCTGACCGGCATCGATCTGGAGGTGGGCCGGGGCCGGATCGTGGGCCTGCTGGGCCCCAACGGCAGCGGAAAGACCACCCTGATCAAGCTGCTGTGCGGGCTGCTCCGGCCCACCGCCGGGAACCTCGCTGTGGCGGGGCTGCCCGTCGGGCCTGAGACGAAGGCCTTGGTGAGCTATCTGCCCGACCGGATGTACTTCGCCAGCTGGATGCGGGCGGTGGATCTGTTTGATCTGTTCCGGGATTTTTATCAGGACTTTGATTATGACAAAGCCCTTGCTATGTGCAGGAGCCTGGGTGTGGAGCCGAAGGACCGGCTGAAATCCATGTCCAAGGGCACGAAGGAGAAGGTCCAACTGGTGCTGGTCATGGCCCGGAAGGCCCAGCTGTATCTGCTGGATGAACCCATCGCCGGAGTAGACCCGGCGGCCCGGGATTTTATCCTCCGCACCATTTTGACCAACTACAATGAGGAGGGCACTGTGCTCATCTCCACCCACCTGATCGCGGACATCGAAAAGGTGCTGGACGAGGTGATCCTGCTCAAGGACGGCGCGCTTATGCTCCATGAATCCGTGGACCATATCCGGGAAGAGCGGGGCAAGAGCGTGGACGCCCTGTTCCGCGAGATCTTTCGCGCCATGCCCATGGAAGGAGGCGAGTTCTGATGCTGGGAAAGCTGTTAAAATATGACTTCCGCTCCATGTGGAAGCAGTTCTCCGTGATCTGGCCGGCGGCGCTGATCCTGGCATTCCTCAACCGGTTCACCATGTTTGGAATGGACAACCCCGGAGGCAGTGCCTTTGGCGAGTGGATGGGCGTGATCTCCATGGGTCTGTTCGGCGGCGTGTGCTTCACCATGGTCATCCTGTCCGCCGTGTTCGTACTCACCCGGTTTTATAAGGGTCTGCTGGGGGACGAGGGCTATCTGATGCACACCCTGCCCGTCCGGTCCTGGCAGCTGGTGCTGTCCAAGCTGATCTGCGCCCTGGCCACCACGGTGGTCAACGGCATCGTGGGCATCCTAGCCATGTTCCTGATGATGCCTCTGAATTGGGACGAGATCTTCGACACCCAGCTGTGGCAGGCGGTCTTCCGCAATCTGGTACAGCAGCCCGACATTATTCTCTACTTCCTGGAGTTCCTCCTCCTGCTGCTGGTCATGTGCGCCGCAATGTTTATGAACTTCTATCTGGCTATGTCCATCGGCCACCTGTTCTCCAGACGGCGGATCCTGATGAGTGTCGTGGCATTTTTCGGCCTCAATATCCTGGACAGCGTCATCACCAGCACTCTGCACAACATGGATATGATGAATTGGCTCTACGGGATGGATCTGAGCGATCACGCGGGCTATTGGCTGGGCATTCTCCTGCTTCTCATCCCCACCGTCATCATGTTCCTCCTCACCAGCTGGATCCTGAAGCACAAGCTGAATCTGGAGTGACCCCCTGCCGCTGAAAGGAGCATACCGCTGTGAATTCCTGGTCTGTACTTTTTATCGCCCTGGCCGCTGTGGTGCTCCAGGCGTGGGTCAGCCGCAGGGGAGCCCCCGGCTGGTACATGGGCTGCATCATCCCCCTGCTCTATGGGGCGGCGGTGGCCTGGATGTTCATTGGTCAGGACTTCCTCCGCGCCCTGCGGGTCATCCTCCTTGGAACTGCCCTCCCTATTACCCTTCTGGTCTCCCTGGGCGGGCACGAGCCCCCGCCCCAGGATCCCCCCGCTCCCCCGCCGGAATCCGGCGCGGCATAACAAAACCGGTCCCTGAATTCAGGGGCCGGTCTGCGTTTCACTTCTGTTCCTCCATCACTCTAGGATCAGGAAGATCGATATAGATGGGGGAATGTCCCACTCCCTCCACATAGCGCAGCAGATCCTCCCGCGTCAGACGTACCGTGGAGGTGGAGATCCCTGGGTGTCCGCTGAGGAAGGCATCCGCCAGTAACTCCCGGTCGATGACCAGCTGCACCCGGCCCTCCTTGTCAAACAGAAGTTCCAGGGCGGAGACCGATCCGGGAATGGTGTTCAGACAGGCTGCCATGTGGCCGTCGTCAGCGAAGGACAGCCGGGAACAGCCCAACTGGGCGGACAGATATTTGGTCTTAAAGGGTTTTTCGCCCGGCATCATCAGAAGATAAAATTCAGTCTGCTGCCGGTTGCACAAAAACAGGTTTTTGCAGATCTTTGCGTCCAGCACCTCCTCGATCTTCCGGCAGTCCTCCATCGTGTCGGCGTGGTCGTGGTCCACCCGTTCAAAGGAAATGCCCTGCCGCTCCAGCTCGTCATAAATGGCCATTTCCTGAGGGATGCGGTCATCTGTGGGACGTCCGGAGTGGCGGACGGGGTCGATATACATGGTCGTTCACCTTTTCTCCGCCGATGCGGTTTTTTCACAGCATACCACAGCTCAGGGGAAATGTACACCCCTGCTCCGGTCCGAGTTGCAGACCGGGGTGGGATCTGATATAATATGCCCCTGCACCTGCCGCCCGCTCCGGGTTGCGGGGAACACAATTTTGATTGGAGGGATGTCACATGGTCCGCGAGATCATCCCAGAGCACTCTAGGCGCGCCGATGCCTTCGCCCTGTGGAACCGGGCCCCCATGCCTATGGTGACGCTGATGAAAACTCTGGATGTTACCCACTTGGTCCGGTTCAGCCGCAGACACAGGTATAAGATCAATATGCTTCTCTGCTGGTGCGTTGGCCGGGCAGCAGCCCGGATGGAGGACTTTTATCTCCTTCCAGTGGGGGACAAGCTGATGGAGTACGACTGCCTGGCAGTCAACACGGTAGTCATGACCCAGAATGGAGACATCCAAACCTGTGACCTTCCGCTCTCTTCCAATCTGGAGCAGTTCAACCGAACCTATCTTGAGCTCACTGGACAGGTCGCCCAGACCGGCCAGCCCTATGACCTGAGCGGGGAAGCCATGGTCATCGGCACCTCTGCCCTGGCCAGATATGACATTGATGGGGCAGTGAACCTCTACGCTGGTTGCTACAACAATCCGTTCCTAATCTGGGGCAGATACCGCAGGCGCTGGTTTCGGGCCCTTCTGCCCATCTCCTTCCAGTTCCATCACGCCCAGCTGGACGGCATTCCGGCCGCACAATTTTTGGAATATCTTCAGCAGGAGATCCACTCCCTGGGCACATGATCCTCCATTCCATCAAATCCACTTCACATCCCGCCTCACTTTCTGGTATTCGGAAAATTTATTTGCTTTTTATGAGTGGCTATGATATAGTGTATTACTAATCTGGTCCCTTGAACGGTATGGGACACAGAAATTTTTTGAAGAAAGTGGAGTTGATCCGTCCGTTATGGACAGTACCAGTATCGCAATGCTCGTCGCCCTAGTGGCCTTGGTGGCCATGTCCGGGTATTTTTCCGCAACCGAAACCGCATTTACCTCTCTCAACCGTATCCGACTGAAAAACAAAGCGGACAACGGCGACCGCCGGGCCGCCCGCACACTGGAGCTGGCGGAGGACTATGACCGCCTGCTTTCCACCATCCTGATCGGCAACAACATCGTCAACAACGTGGCCACCACCATCGGCGCGGTACTGTTTATCAAGCTGATCGACGATGTCCGCGGTCCCACCGTCTCCGCCATTGTCCTGACCGTGGTCATTCTGATCTTCGGCGAGGTCTCCCCCAAGAGCCTGGCCAAGGAAAACCCAGAGGGCTGGGCCATGATCGCCACCCCCCTGCTTCGCCTGCTGGTGGTCATCCTGACTCCGGCCAATTTCTTGTTCACACAGTGGAAGCGGCTGCTCTCCAAGGTGTTCCGCACCGCGCAGGGCGACGGCATCACCGAGGAGGAGCTGGTGGGCATGGTGGATCAAGCGGAAAACGAGGGCGGCCTAGACCAGCATGAGAGCGATCTGATTCGCAACGCCATCGAGTTCAACGACCTGGAGGTGTCCGAGATCCTCACCCCCCGCGTGGATCTGGTGGCTGTACCTGACACCGCCACCATGGAGCAGGCGGCCTCTCTCCTTTGTGGAGAGCGGCTACTCCCGCCTCCCCATCTACCACGACAGCATCGACAACATCGTAGGCGTCATCCATGAAAAGACTTCAATGCCGCCCGCTACCACGGCGAAACCAAGCTGGCCGACCTAAAAGCGCCGGTCCTGTACACCACTGGCAATACCAAGATTTCTGAGCTGCTGCGCATCCTCCAGAAAAACAAGGCCCACATGGCCGTGGTGGTGGATGAGTACGGCGGCACTGAGGGCGTCGCCACCATGGAGGACATCGTGGAAGAGCTGGTGGGAGAGATCTGGGATGAGCACGATGAGGTGATCGAGATCTTCCGCAAGCAGCCGGACGGCAGCTACCTCATCGCCTGCTCCGCCGATTTGGACGATATGTATGACCTCTTCCAGGTCAAAGGGACCTGTGACGCAGCCACCGTCTCCGGCTGGGTCATGGAGGAGGTGGGCAAGGTCCCGGAGGTGGGCGATCACTTCCAGTCTGAGGGGCTGGATGTCACTGTCACCAAGGTGGAACACCGCCGGGTGCTGGAGATCCAGGTCCGGGTCCTCCCCCATGATGAGGAGCCAAAACCCCGCGAGTGGGAGCTTCGCGGCCGGGAAAAGGACGCCGGCCGTTCCAAGCGCGCCCCTCAGAAGCCGGAACCCTGATAGAAGATACAACACCCCATGCCGTTGGAGCCGATCCAGACGGCATGGGGTACTCTATTCTTCTGGAGGCTGTCCCAGGCAGAACACGAAAAACCCTCCGGATATGCGGATGAACCGCCTCTCCGGAGGGTTTTTTTCGTGGTTTGGATCGCTTACAGCTCGATCTTGCCGGTGCTCTCGCCATTGACCACATAGTACACGGCGTTGTCCTCAGGCTTGACGTACAGCGCCAGGGTCTTGATGTCCGCGCCGGTCCACTGGGCCTTAACGGCCTCCACCATGGCCTCCTGAGTCAATTCCTTGCCCAGATACTGCAGGGTGAGGGATACCTTGGGGGCGTCAGTCTTCTTCGCCGCGGGGGCCTTCTTCGCAGAAGCCTTCCGGGTGGTCTTGGAGGCGGGCTTCTCCTCCTTCACGGCGGCAGGGGCCTGCTCCACTGCCGCAGACTTCACAGCAGCCTCGGCCACAGCCTGCTCGGCCTTGGCAGTCTTTTTGAGAATCGCCATTGAATACACGCTCCTTTATTTGACGGCCGGGGCCATCGATTTCATAGGTACTCTTATATTGTATCAGGATTCCCGTGAAGGAAAAGAGCAAAAACGACGATTCTTCTTCCCTTTCTTCTTCCTATCCCTGCCAATTTGTACATTTTCAAGGAATGAGCCGCTGTTTCCGGCCCACTTTCGCAAAAAAATCAGGGCCCCTCCCGATTGGGAGGAGCCCTGTAAGGGACGTACTCTGCCTGAGGGGGTCTCGATTAGAAGATACCCTGAGCCATCATGGCGTCGGCGACCTTCTGGAAGCCAACGATGTTGGCACCAGCAACCAGGTCGTAGCCCAGGCCATAGCGCTCGGCAACCTCGACGGAGGAATGATAGATGTTCTTCATGATGCCCTTCAGCTTGGCATCGACTTCCTCGGCAGTCCAGTACAGGCGCTCAGCGTTCTGAGCCATCTCCAGCTCGGAGACGGACACGCCGCCGGCGTTAACAGCCTTGGAGGGAGCCACAACCATGTGCTTCTGCTCCTTCAGGAACTCCAGAGCATCGTTGGTGGTGGGCATATTGGCGACCTCGATGTAGTACTTCACGCCGGACTCAGCGATCTTCTTGGCCCAGTCCATGTTGACGTCGTTCTGAGTGGCAGCGGGCATATAGATGTCCACGTCCTTGACGCCCCAGCACTTGGTGTTGGGCACAAACTCGCAGTCAAAGCGCTCAGCATAGGGCTGGCAGTGCATGGGATCCTTGGCGCGCATCTCGAGGATGTAGTTCAGCTTCTCGTCGGTGCTCACGCCGTCGGGATCGTGGATGTAGCCGTCGGGGCCGGCAAAGTAGGTGACCTTGGCGCCCAGCTCAGCGGCCTTCTTCATGATGCCCCAGCCCACGTTGCCGTAGCCGGACATGGCGATGCGCTTACCCTCGATGGACTCGCCGTCGTGGGCCAGAGCCTCAACCAGATAGTACACGGCGCCGAAGCCAGTGGCCTCAGGACGCATGATGGAGCCGCCGGTGGTAACAGCCTTGCCGGACAGAGCGCCGAACTCGGCAGCGCCCACGATGCGGCGGTACTGGCCGTACATATAGCCGATCTCACGGCCGCCGCAGCCCAGGTCGCCGGCGGGGCAGTCGATGTCCTGGCCGATGTGGCGATACAGCTCGGTGATGAAGGCCTGGCAGAAACGCATGACCTCGGCGTCGCTCTTGCCGCGAGGATCGAAGTCAGAGCCGCCCTTGGCGCCGCCGATGGGCAGACCAGTCATGGCGTCCTTAAAGACCTGCTCAAAGCCCAGGAACTTGACGATGGAGAGGTTCACGGAAGGATCAAAGCGGATGCCTCCCTTATAGGGGCCGAGGGCCGCGTTGTACTGAACGCGGTAGCCGCGGTTGACGTGCCAAACATGGTTGTCGTCCTCCCAAGTGACGCGGAACTCGATCACGCGCTCGGGCTCGACCATACGCTCCAGAAGAGCGGCCTTCTCATACTCAGGATGGGCGGCGATCACGGGCTCCAGAGAGCTCAGGACCTCCTCGACAGTCTGCAGGAACTCAGGCTCGTTGGCATTCTTGGCCTTGGTCTCAGCCAGAACTCTCTCGATGTACTGATTCATGATGACATTCCTCCTACGTTATATTTTTGTGGCGATTTGTTGAAAAACTGACAGAACTCCTTCACTTTTCGCCTTTGGACAGGTGTTTCGGAGAAAAAAGGAACTCTATCGCTCGTCCCTATGTACAAGTATACCATAAAGGCTTCGGATGTAAAGCAAATTTTTTGTGGGTGTTACCACAACGAAATAACTGTGGGTTCTTTTCAATTTTGGTTTTTTTCATAGAAAATCCGCTCTTCTCCTGTCTAAACGGCCAAAAAATGGCTGGATTCCAAAACAGAAATCCAGCCATTCACAATTATTATGCAGGAATGATGTCGGTTTTCAGTCAAATGCGAGCCCCAAATAGGCGGTGGAGTCCCAGTCCCAGGACCGCTCCAGCTCCGGGTCCAGCCACTTGAGCATCCCGAAGGGGTGGGAGCCCCCGGGGGTGCGCCAGGCAAAGGACCACCGGGGCAGCAGGCCGGGGAGGCGTTCCAGCACCCAGTCCAGATCCTCCGGCGGGCACAGCAGCTCCTTCACCAGCAGCCCACCACATTCCATCCCCTCGGCGCAGAGGGCGGCCCGTCCGTGGGGTGTCCGCAGGGCATACAATCCGCCACCGGGGGCCAGCGCGCAGGCCCCCGCCTGATAGGCCAGGGCCTCCTGGGGCAGGTCGATGTGGGCCGTCCCGGCCAGGAGCCCCTCCCGCAGGTCCCGGTACTCCTCTGGCGTCAAACGCTTCAGGACCGCAGACACCGTGCGTATGCCATGGCCTTCCCGGGGGGCAGAAAACTGTCCATCCACAAAGCACTCCCGGAACCCATTCCACCCAAAAAAGCGGTGGAGGGAGGGCTCCGCCGGGACGGTGGTCACCGCCGGAATGTCCCACTCCCGGAAGATGCGGTCCGCGCCGGCCAGCAGCTGCCCTGCCAGCCCCCGGCCCCGGGCCTCCGGGTGGGTGGCCACCGCGTACAGGTAGGCGGCCCGGTACCTCCCCTGCCCCGGTACCGCAAAGGTGGTTTCAAACCAGGCAGTCATGGCCTGGACCACGCCGTCCTCCTCCAGCAGGAGCACCCGCTCCGGTTGATAATAGGCGTTGTAGAAGTTGTCCACATAGGCCCCGTCATCCCCGAAGGCCAACTGCCACAGTTCCCGCTGCCGGGGTATGTCCTCCGGCCGGGATATTCTGATCTGGATCATCGCTTAGTCCCCCTCTCTCCCTGGATCTCATAGGAAATGACAGGACAAAAGGCGGCTGGGCCGCCTTTTGTCCTGCCCGTTCGAAGCATCTTCCGCGGTCTCAGCAGCCGGGATACACGCTGCTTTTTGTTGGGATCACGACCGCTGCGATAATATAGAGGATCAGGCCGCCAAAGAGGGCGCTGAACAGGCTGAGGGCCGCCCAGCCCAAACGGACCAGGGTGGGATCGATGTCAAAATATTCCGCGATCCCGCCGCACACACCGCAGACCATCTTAAACTGGCCCTCCGTTCGGTACAGTCTCTTTTTGTCCATAGCTGACACACTCCTTTTCCCAGCCTTTCCGCTGGGCAAACTATTTGAACAGAATCATCATAGCGCAAAGGGAGTAAAAAAATCATAGGAAAAGAATTAAAAGTTTCTAAAATTTCTCCTGTCGTTCCCCAGCTGTGAGCCAGATCCGCCGGGTCAGCAGGGCTGCCGTAAGGGTGAAGAACACCTCCAGTGCAGAGGACACCATCCCCGCCAGCAGGAACAGCAGGCCGGAGCCCCCCGCGATCAGCCCCCAGCGGACCAGCAGGGGGCGTCGCTCCGGCCCCCGCCGGTACAGGAACAGCAGCACCAGCAGCAGGGCCAGCATCAGCAGCACACAGGCTCCGGCCGCCAGCACCACATGGAGAGAGGCAAACCCCGGAAAATCGTCCGGCAGATAGGGGATCGCCAGGGCATAGCCCAGGGCCAGACAGGCCAGCAGGGTCAACAGGCAGACCACAACACGCTGCCACAGCCGGGGCAGGATCAGCGCCAGCTTCGTGAGCATCACAGCAAAATATCCCCCCGCCAGCACTCCCCAGTAGACAAATCCCCAGTAGTGGTCCTCTCCGGTGACGGCGATCACCGAAAAATTGGTGCCGAACCACTCCACGCTCCCGGCAAACAGCAGCGTATAGGCGGGGATCAAAAAGCAGGCGAACAGATCCAGCCAAAAGCTCCGCCGCCGGTGGAACCGGGCGGGCCTCACTGCTTCTCCACGTCGGTCAGCTCCCCATGCGCATCCAGCTTCACGGTGCGGATCTCGTTGCCCGTATTTTTCCGGATGTCGTCCAGCCGGATGCCCTCGGTAATGCTTGACACCAGGGAGTAGGCCACCCCGTGGCGGCGGGCCCGGCCCGTACGGCCGATGCGGTGGATATAATACTCGTTCTCATCTGGAACGTCATAGTTGAACACTGCGTCCACATCATCAATGTCCAGCCCCCGGGCGGCCACATCGGTGGCGGCCAGCACCCGCAGCTTGCCCTCCCGGAACTTCTGGAGGGTCTTTTCCCGCACCCGCTGCTGGATGTCGCCGTGGATGGCCTCGCAGGAGATGTTCCGCATCCGCAGCAGGCCGGAGAGGCGGTCGGTCATATTTTTTGTGTTGCAGAAGGCGATCACCCGGTCATAGCCCCCGATCTCCATCAGCCGGACCATGGTGTCCACCTTCTCGTTCCGGTCCACATCCAGGCGGTACTGGGTGATGTCCGGCTTGTTCTGTTCGTCGGCCCGGACGGTGATCTCCACCGGGTCCCGCTGGTACACCCAGGAGATGTCCATGACCTCCCGGGAGATTGTGGCGGAAAACAGGCCCAGGTTGCGCCGCTGGGGCATCAGGTCCAGGATCCGGGTCACGTCCCGGATAAAGCCCATATCCAGCATCCGGTCGGCCTCGTCCAGCACCACCGTCTCCACCTTGTCCAGGCGGAGGGTGCGGCGCTTCACATGGTCCATCAGCCGCCCCGGTGTGGCCACCACGATCTGGGGCCGCTTCTTCAGCTGGGTGATCTGCTTGTCAATGGGCTGTCCGCCGTACAGGCAGACGGAGCGCACCCCCTCTTTGAAGGCGCACAGGTCCCGCAGCTCGTCCCGGATCTGGATGGCCAGTTCCCGGGTGGGGGCCAGCACCAGCCCCAGCACATCGGTGGACTCCGGATCGATGTGCTCCACCATGGGGATGCCGAAGGCAAAGGTCTTTCCCGTCCCGGTGGGCGCCTTGGCGATCACATCCCGGTACTCCATAAAATAGGGGATCGCGCCCCCCTGGACCGGGGTCGCCTGAACATACCCCTTCTTTTGAATGGCCTGCATCAGGGCCTGGGACAGGCCCAGGTCTGCATACCGCACTTCTTCGTTGACAAGCTCGCCGTTGATCTCCATCGATGTTCTTCCTTTCATTCTGTTCTGTATCCGGCGTGATCCAAGGCCTTCCCAACCGACACAGAGATGTGAAGAACGCCGTTTCCCCGGCGCGGCCCCGAATCCGGCAGAGACCTTCCGGTCCCCGCCCGCTGCCTCCGCGCCTCCCTGTCCAGGGCGGCACGGGGCCACATATTTATACAGATTGCATTATACTGGCTTTTCCCGCCTCTGTCCACCATATTTTCCACATTTTCGTTCTCATTTGTGGAAAACCATGCCCCAGCTAAAGTTTTTCCTCCCGCCACCAAAAAAATAAGTTGCTAATTTTAAGGAAGTATAGTAAAATATATGCCAGTCTTGTTCCGGCTTCGGCGGGAAGCAAGGCCGCACTAGTTGGGGAGATAGCGGTGCCCTGTACCTGCAACCCGCTAAAGCAGGGATGAATCCCGGTCCCCGGACGTGCGATGTGTCGTCTGACCTGAATAAGCAGTGATGATAGGCCGGTCCCGCGCAACGCGGCTCCGTGAACCGTGTCAGGCGGGGAACCGAGCAGCACTAAGCGGCCCGCCGCGTGTGCCGCGGGGTTACTGTCCTTGAGCCGGCTGTTCAGGTAACGGGCATACCGCGCGCTTCAAAGGCCGGTGTGCGGCCTTGCCTTCCGCCGAAGCCCGTTTCTTTATCCCGGTCCCTTCCCGCCCGGCGGAGCGCCGATGGGAGCCGGGAGTTTTCTTTCGAGGTGAACGTGTCCATGTATCAGGCCCTATACCGCAAGTGGCGGCCCCGCACCTTTGACGACGTGGTGGGGCAGAGCCACATTACCGACACCCTCAAGCAGCAGGTGGCGGGGGACCGCCTCTCCCACGCCTACCTGTTCACCGGCACCCGGGGCACGGGCAAGACCACCTGCGCCAAGATCCTGGCCCGGGCGGTGAACTGTCAGCTCCTGTGGACGGCAACCCCTGCAACCAGTGCCCCGCCTGCCTGGGCATTGAAAACGGCTCCATTCTGGATGTACTGGAACTGGACGCCGCCTCCAACAACGGCGTGGACCAGGTCCGCGCCCTGCGGGACGAGGCGGTGTACACCCCCGCCGCCGTGCGGAAGCGGGTGTACATCGTGGACGAGGTCCATATGCTGTCCACCCCCGCCTTCAACGCCCTGCTGAAGATTCTGGAGGAGCCCCCCGCCCACCTGATGTTCATTTTGGCCACCACCGAGCTGCACAAGGTCCCGGCCACCATCAAATCCCGGTGCCAGCAGTTTTCCTTCAAGCGGATCCTCCCTGGACAGATCGCCCAGCGCCTGGGCTATGTGGCCCAGCAGGAGGGGATCGACCTGACCCGTGAGGGCGCCGCCCTGCTGGCCCGCCTGGCCGACGGCGGCCTGCGGGACGCCCTCTCCCTTCTGGACCAGTGCGCCGGGGGAGGCAAGCGGGTGGATGAGCAGGACATTCTGGACATGCTGGGCCTGGCCGGCAATTTGGAGACCGCCAAGCTGATGGGTCTGATCGCCGGGCACGACACGGCGGGGGCCCTGGATACCCTGGCCCGCCTGTACGGGAACGGCAAGGATGTGGGCTCGGTGCTGGAGGAGTTATCCTCCCTGGCCCGGGACCTGCTGCTCCGCAAGACCGCGCCCCAGGGCGGGGCCGCCCTGCTCACCGGCGGCTATGACGAGGCGACCATGCGGACTCTGGGGGAACAGCTCACCGCCCCCCGGCTCCTCCAGATGCTGAAGCTCCTCCAAAGCGCCCTCCCTGATCTGGCCCGGAGCACCAACCGCCGCACCGACGCGGAGCTGTGCCTGATCCGCCTCAGCGATGAGAGTCTGGACGATTCCTTTGCCGGGCTGGCCGCCCGGGTCGCCCGGCTGGAGGAACAGCTGGCCGGAGGCGCGCCCGTTCCAGCCCCCGTCCCGGCCCAAACCGCACCAGCCCCGGTGGCTCCCGCGCCCCAGGCCGTCTCTGTGTCTGACGCCCCGCCCTGGGAAGAGGAGCGTCCCCCCCTGCCCCCTGAGCCGGAGGAGGAACCCTCCTGGACAGCCCCGCAGCCGGAGCGCCCCGCGCCTCCGCCTGCCCCGGCCGCTCCGGAGGCGGCGGCGGAAAACTCCGCCTTCTGGCCCTCCTTCGTGGCCGGGCTGCGTGGAAAGGTGCCCCCCCTCTGTCCTCCCCTATCTTAACAACTCCGCCAAGGTGGCGGGGGTGTGGAAGAACGGAGCCCTCACCCTCTGGGTGGACACGGAGTTCACCCGGGCTATGCTCAACAAGCCCGCTATCCTCCAGGCGCTGTCCCAGGCGGCCTCCACCTGTTTCGGCGTGCCGGAGGCCCGCGTGTCCGTAGTAGTGGGGCAGCCCCCTGCCTCCCAGAGCACTGCCCAGGAACCTGCGGCCCAGCCTCAGGCTGGCGTGAAGGATGCGCTGGACGAGCTGCTGGCCTTTGGCGCGCAGTTTGACAACATTAAAATTCAATAAGATCCCCCAAGGATCGGAAGGAGAATCGACTATGGCAAAAGGATTCGGAAGCCGCGGTATGGGCGGCATGGGCGGCGGCATGAATATGAACATGATCAAGCAGGCCCAGAAAATGCAGCAGGACATGATGCGGATGCAGCAGGAGCTGGAGGAAAAGACCTATGAGGCCAGTGCCGGCGGCGGCGTGGTCACCGCCACAGTCTCCGGCAAGCGGGAACTGAAGGCCCTGAAGATCGACCCCGACGCGGTGGACCCTGACGATGTGGAGATGCTGGAGGATCTCATCGTGGCCGCTGTCAACGAGGCCATGCGCGCCGCCGAGGGCGACGCCGCCTCCACCATGCAGAAGCTCACCGGCGGCCTTGGTCTCCCCTTCTGACCTACTTTTTCTTGAAAGAAAAAGTAGGCAAAAAGAACTTTATATTGCTGGTTCCGAAGGCCGCGGCGCTCGCATGGCCTTCTGCAGCTCCGGAACTTTTCTGCCGCCCAGGGCCCTCATCCTTGGGCGGCTTTTTCTCGCGCCCCAGGCAAAAGAACTTGACGCCGCCGGTTTCGGAGGCTGCGGTGGTCACATAGCCATCTCCGGTCCTGGAACTTTTCCGCCGCTCTGGTATTCTCTGATACCAGGGCGGATTTTTCTGTCTGATGCGGAACACAAACATTAAGAAATGATAAAAATTTTGGTTCTGTTTTGACTTTTGTCACAAAGCAAGGTACAATTAAACATACTCCAGCTGGCAGGGCTTCTCTGGCTTCTGTCAGCCCGGTCCATCATCATCTGTGTTCATAAAAGGAGGAGATTTTAATATGAAATCAGGCTTGCGGCGCTCGCTCGCGCTGGCCCTCGGCTTGTGTACCCTGACGGTCGGAGCTTCCGCCGCCTCTGTCACCTTCCGGGATGTCCCTTCAAGCTACTGGGGATATTCCCACATCACCAAGGCCGCCTCCAACGGGCTGGTCTCCGGCCTGGGAGACGGGCGGTACGGCCCTGAGTAAAAGCTGTCCAACGCCCACTTTGTCACCATGATCTGCGGGATGTTCTATGAGGACGAGGTATCCGCCCAGGGCAGCTCTTCGGACTGGTGGCGGCCCTATCTCAACGCGGCCTATTCCGCCGGCATCCTGAAGGGCACTCAGGCCTCCCAGCAGCGGGCTTCCGCTGGAGATTGGAGCGCCTCCGTTGCCGAGGCCCAGATCAGCCGCTATGATATGGCCCAGATCATGTATCATGTGGCTGTGGACCAGGGCTTTGAGGATCCCTCCGCCGCATCCCTGGCTTACGCCAGCGCCCGGATCCAGGATTTCTCCTCCATTCCCTCCAATTACCAGTATGCGGTGCTCTACTCCTATGCCAAGGGCTTCCTCAGCGGTGGCCAGAACGGCCGCTTCAACGGCGGAAACAGCACCACCCGGGCGGAGGCCGCGGTGGTCCTCTGCTCCCTGTTCGAGGAGCAGGAGTCTCTCCTGTCCCCCACCTACAACAACTCCAACCGCCTGACGGACAACTCCGCCGTCACGGAGGAGAACGTCTCCGATCTGCTGCGGGAGCTGGAGGCCGAATACCCCTCCTTTGACCAGTGGAACACCGACCGGGTCTATACCTCCAAGGTCCTGGGCCGCGGCTCCGGTGAGGCAGGCTTCGCCTATATGCTCAGCGACCGGGTATTCGGTGCCATCTTCTCCTATGAGCTGGACGACCCCGAGGACCTGCGGGTGGGCGACCTGATCTACGATGACTATGAGGAGAAGTATGGCCTGATCCTGTCTGTGGACACCCGGAATGAGACGGTGGACTATGCCACGGTAGACGATGACAACGAGATTGACTGGGATGGCTGGTGTGACTTTGATGACCTCTCTGATATGACCACCCGCTACCCCGATGAGGACGAGGATAACGACCAGGGGGATGAAGAGCTGACCAACGGCAAGCCCACTACAGAGCGCAACGTCTCCAATCTGCTGGACGACCTCATGGAGGACTACGAGCAGGGCGACTCCTGGGACGAGGATGACAAGTACACCTCCGACGTCCTGGGCTCCGGCTATGGGGACGAGGCCTTTGCCTACTTTATCAGCGACGAGATCTTCGGCGATCTGGAGGACTCCTCCGTCCGGGAGCCTGAGGACCTGAAGGCGGGCGACGTGGTCTATGACGACAATATGGAGCGCTATGGCGTAGTCCTTCAGGTCGATACCAGCGACGACACTGTGCAGTACGCCACCGTGGAGGACGAGGAGATCAACTGGAGCTATTGGTGCGACTTTGACGATCTCTCTGACATGACCACCCGCTACCCCTGATGGGAACACAGATAAGGGCCGGGCAGACCGCAAAATGCGGTCCGCCCGGCCCTTATCTTATTTTACAGGAACAGCGCGATCAGAGAGGTGAAGATCCCGCACACGCAGATGGCGATGGAGCTCATGGCGCCCTGGAGCTCACCGATCTCCAGGGCCTTAGTGGTCCCCAGGGCGTGACTGCACGCGCCGATGGCCAGCCCCTCCGCCACCGGGTCGGTGATGTGGAACCACTTGGCAAACAGGGGAGCGCATACCGCGCCGGTGATACCGGCCACTGCCACAGCGGCGGCGGCGATCCCCTGGACGCCGCCGCGGCTCTCCGCGATGCCCACCGCGATGGCGGTGGTGACGCTTTTGGGCAGCAGGGAGGCGGTCAGCAGGTCCTCCATTTGGAACACCTGGCACAAGGCCAGCACGCTGAACAGGCTGACCGCGCTCCCTGCCAGGCAGCCCGCCAGCACAGGAAGAAAATGCTCCCGCAGGATCTCCCTCTGGCGGTAGATATTCAGGGCCAGCACTGCCGTTACCGGGCCCAGCATCAGCTTGATCATGTCTCCCCCGATGTTATACTGCTCCAACGGAATGTGAAAGGCCGCCAGGAAGGCGATGATCAGCAGTCCGGCAATCAGCAGCGGGTTGCACAGCACCCATCCGGTTTTTTTCTGGACCCACAGGCCGGCACACCAGGCTGCCGCCGAGAGACCCAGCCCGAAAAACGGGGAATTCAGCAGCCCCTCTGTCAGTTCAGCCATGATTCTCCTCCCCTTTTCTCCGGAACAGCCGCAGCATCAGCTGCACCGTCCAGCTGGTGGCCAGATAGACCACCGGCGTGGTCAGACCCACAATGACCAGCAGGGGCACCACCTGGCTTTTTAACATCGCCCCGTGCTCCATGGTGCCCACCAGGGATGGGATAAAGAAGAACGCCATATTGGCGATCAGGAAGTGTGAGACCGACTGGATCTGCCACTCCTTGACCGCTCCGGTCAACAGCAGGACCATCAGCAGGATCATACTGATCACACTGGCCGGAAAAGACACCGGGAGCAGCGCCGCCACGCCCTCTCCCACCAAGCTGATCCCAAAGATCAGGGCCAGCTCTCCCATAACATTAACATTCATTGATCCGCTTCCCTTCCTGTCAAATCGCCCAGTCCCTCTGACTCCCAGATCGCTGTGGCGAAATAGTCTTCCGGCGTTGCCCGGAAATGGACCCGTCCATTCCCGGGGACCCGTTTTTTCATTGCTCGGCGGAACTGAATTCCGCCTCCGCCAAGGTTTTGCCTCTGGCAAAACGCTTGTACGGCGCTTACGCGCCGCTCCATCTGCGATGGGGCCCCCGCCGAAACGCCGGGGAACTGCCTGCTCAGACTGCCCTGGTCCCTCTTACTCCCAAATCGCCGTGGCGAAGTAATCCTCTGGCGTTTCGGCGCGCCGGATCAGGCGGGCGGAGCCGTCCTCCTGGAGCAGCACCTCCGCCGAGCGCAGGCGGCCGTTGTACTGATAGCCCATGGCGTGGCCGTGGGCCCCGGTGTCGTGAATGACCAGCAGATCGCCGATCTCCACCTCCGGGAGCTTCCGGTCGATGGCAAACTTGTCGCTGTTCTCACACAGGGAGCCGGTCACATCGTACTTGTGGTCGCAGGGGACGTCCTCCTTCCCCATGACCGTAATGTGGTGATAGGCCCCATAGATGGCCGGCCGCATCAGGTTGGAGGCGCAGGCATCCACCCCCACATACTCCTTGTAGGTGTGCTTCTGGTGGAGCACCCGGGTCACCAAGTGCCCGTATGGGGCCAGCATGAAGCGCCCCAGCTCGGTACACAGAGACACGTCCCCCATGCCCGCGGGGACCAGGATCTCCTCGTAGGCCTTCCGCACCCCCGCCCCGATGGCGGCGATGTCGTTGGCCGGCTGCTCCGGGCGGTAGGGCACCCCCACGCCGCCGGACAGGTTGATGAAGGTGATGTGACAGCCGGTCTCCTCCTTCAGCTCCGCCGCCAGCTGGAACAGCACCCGGGCCAGGGCCGGATAGTACTCGTTGGACAGGGTGTTGGAGGCCAGGAAGGCGTGGATGCCGAACTCCTCCGCCCCCAGCTCCTTCAGACGGCGGAAGGCCTGGGCGATCTGGGGCCGGGTCATGCCGTACTTGGCCTCCCCCGGGTTGTCCATGACCTGAAAGCCCTCTTCGCTCTCTCCGACCTGGAATACTCCACCTGGATTATACCGGCAGGAGATCTTTTTGGGGATATAACCCAGGGTGCTCTTCAGAAATTCCACATGGGTGATGTCATCCAGATTGATGGTCGCCCCCAGCTTCTCCGCCAGGACGAACTCCTCCGCCGGGGTATCGTTGGAGGAGAACATGATCTCCCCGCCCCGGAAGCCGCAGCGGTCGGACATCATCAGCTCGCACAGGGAGGAGCAGTCCACCCCGCAGCCCTCCTCCCGCAGGATCTTCAGGATCTGGGGATTGGGGGTGGCCTTCACCGCGAAGTACTCCGTATAGCCGGGGTTCCATGCAAAGGCCGCTTTCAGCGCCCGGGCGTTCTCCCGGATGCCCCGCTCATCATACAGGTGGAAAGGGGTAGGGTATTGACGGGTGATATCCTGGAGCTGTTCCAGGGTGACAAACGGTTTTTTCACATCCATCGCTCCTTGTCTCTCTTTACAGTCTGGTCCGCGCCCCCTGCTGGGGCGGAGAAAAAATCAAATTTAGTTTATCCATTTTTACGGTCAAAGTCAACCATTACGAGTGCCAAGGTCTGCACCGGCCGCCCCCTCTCTTTTGCCGTTTCAGAAAAAAGGGGAAAAAGCCCGATTTTCCTCTTGCGCTTTTCCCCTCTGTCTGATACAATGGTTCGAGATTTAGAGCAAAGGATGGTGCCTGTCATGGAAAACCGGCTGTTTGTCACCCATGCCCCTTTGCTTCCTCTCTGTGTGTGGACAATCACCTGTTGATTGTCTTTTTTTCTGCGCCAAATACCACCAAAAGCTGAGAAGGGAGAACGAAAGAATGAATCCAAACCAAGGCATCTATGATGCCCGCCAGCTGGGCCGCCCCAAAATGCTGATCTTGGGCGTCCAGCACATGTTCGCCATGTTCGGAGCCACCGTGCTGGTCCCCGCCCTCACCGGGCTGTCCGTGTCCGCCACCCTGCTCTTCGCCGGGCTGGGCACTCTGCTGTTCCACTTTCTGACCAAGGGGATGGTCCCCGCCTTCCTGGGCTCCTCCTTCGCCTTCATCGGCGGCTATCAGGCCATCGCCCCCATGCTCACCGACAGCAATGGCAACGCAGTCGCCAACACGGAGATGCTGCCCTACGCCTGCTTCGGCGTCACGCTTGCCGGATTGATGTATGTCCTGCTTTCCGCCCTGTTCCGCATCTTTGGCACCAAAAGGGTCATGCGTTACTTCCCTCCCATCGTCACCGGCCCCATCATCATCTGCATCGGCCTGACCCTCAGCTCCACTGCCATCTCCAACTGCCGAACCAACTGGGCCATCGCCCTCATCGCCATCGCCATTGTGGTGGGCTGCAACATCTGGGGCAAGGGAATGATCAAAATCATCCCCATCCTGCTGGGCGTGGTGGGTTCCTACGCAGTGGCCGCCATCTGCCAGATCAACGGGATGCAGGTCATGGACCCGGTCAAGGTCCAGGCCCTGATCGACGCCCCCTGGATCGGTCTGCCCTTCCAGTTCCAGAATACGCTGTTTGGTCTGTTCAGCCGGCCCGACCTGGACCACGGGATGCTCCTCACCGCGGCGGTGACCATCATGCCCCTGGCCCTGGCCACCATGGTGGAGCACATCGGCGATATGTGCGCCATCTCCTCCACCTGTGAGCGCAACTACCTGGAAAACCCCGGCTTCCACCGCACCCTCCTGGGCGACGGCCTGGCCACCTCTCTGGCCTCCCTGTTCGGCGCCCCGGCCAATACCACCTACGGCGAGAACACCGGTGTGCTGGCCCTCTCCAAGGTCTATGACCCCCGGGTGATCCGCATTGCCGCCAGCCTGGCCATCCTGCTCTCCTTCTCCCCCAAGTTCGCGGCCCTGGTGTCCGCCATGCCCACCGCCACCATGGGCGGTGTGTCCATGGTGCTGTACGGCATGATCTCCGCCGTGGGTGTGCGCAACGTGGTGGAAAACCAGGTGGACTTCACCAACAGCCGCAACGTCATCGTGGCCGCCATCATCATGGTGCTGGCCATCGGTGTGAACTACTCCGGCGCCGTCACCTTCACTGTGGGCACTGCCACCATCAGCCTGTCCGGTCTGGCCGTGGCCGCCATCACCGGCATCGCCCTCAACGCCATCCTCCCCGGCAAGGACTACGAGTTCGGCCACGACCAGAAGGGTGACACCGCCGTCAACTTCAAGGTCTGATCCACAGGATCCGGCCCGCTCCTCCCGCCGCCCCGCCCGGGCGGCGGGAGCTTTTTATCCCCCCTGTGCCTTACCGCTCTGAGAGAAAGATGAAGGTTCTATGGAAGAAATTTAAAAAAACCATTAAATCCACCCCAAAGTCCTTGCGCCCACCAGAAAAATCGGTTAGAATGGAGCCAGTCCAGAGGAAACTGTATCAATCAGGAGGTACCTATTATGGGGTTTTTGGATAATCTGACTGAAATCGCCACCGATCTGGCTCAGAGCGGCGCCGCCGCCTCCAAGCATCTGGCAGAGACCAGCATCGCCACGTCCAAGCGCCTGGCGGAGATCGCCAAGCTGAAAACATCCAATCTGGCTGAGGAGGGCAGTATCAAGAAGGCCTACGCGGAGCTGGGCCGTCTCTACTACGCCGAGCACGGGAACACCCCCGAGGGCGCCTACGCCGCCGCCTGTGAGCGGATCACCGTCTCCAGGGAACTGATCCAGGCCAACAACGACCGCATCGCTGAGCTGAAATCCGCCGCCGAGGCAGAGGGCGAGGTCATCGTGGACGCAGACTTCCAGGATGTTCCCGAGGAGGCCGCTCCCGCTGAGGAAGCCGCCCCTGTCGAAGAGGCCGCTTCCGCTGAGGAGACGGTTCCCGCTGAGGAGACCAAGCCCGAGGCTTAATTCAATCAGATACAGAGACGGACGGAGTCATGATGGCTCCGTCCGCTTTTTTGTATGCTTTTCCCTCTCTCCGTCCAAACTGAGGGCGGAGGTGTTTGATTTGAAGCAGTATTTCCGCCTGCCCCAGGATGTGGTGGGGCACGACGCCCAGCTGCTCTCCTATTGGGACACCCTCCCGCCCAGTGTACAGCTCCGCCTGCTGGAGAGCACTATCTCCGTGTCCACGCTGGGCGAGCTGAAGCTGCTGGAGGAGGGGTTCCGCCGGGAACCGCCATCCCCCACATAGGGAAAGGCCCGCCGCGGATGCGGTGGGTCACAGCCTGTCGAGAAACCCGGTCTACCCTTCGTGCGTAGACTGGGTTTCTGGCATATATAGGCCGAAGCAGGATCCGGACGAACGGAGCAAGCTTCTCCATCCATAGCCAAATGGCCAGTTTTTTCAGATTCATGGCAGCAAATTTAATCTTCACCCGGTTGGATACCTGGGACAGACCTCTGTACAGTCTTTGCGCAGTCTTTGGAATGGGTGCACAGATGGCGGGTGGAACAGTCGGCACAAATCTTGAGATCAATTTTATATTCCCAGTATCCGTCCCGGTTGGTGGTATGATAGGTTAATAGCTGGTACTCCGGACAGATCACACAGTCGTAGTATTGCAAGAAGTGGTATCACGAATCCAGGCAGGAGAAAGCCAGCGTGCATTGTGCCGGGAGTATGGAATCAGTCGGTGGGCCATTCAGTGCTGGCTAAAGGAACCGTTTTTTCCAAAGACACGAGGGCGTAAACCTGCAGAAGCACCGGCAGAGTACAAGTATGAGAATCTACTCAACAGGGAGTTCCATGCGGAAAGGCCCAACAGCAAATGGGTAACGGATATTTCTTACATCCACACGAAGCAAGGCGTACTATATCTGTCCATAATTCGTGATCTTCATGATAGCAGCATCGTTGCCTCCAAGACTGGCACAAAGCAGACCGTCAACCTGGTGTTGGACACCATTCGCCTGGCCATGCGTTAAAGAGAAAAAGAGGGCCGCCGCGGAGTTGCAGCTCCACAGCGACCAAGGGTTCCAGTATACCTAACAAGCATACTTTGACCTGACAAAATCTCAAGAAAAGCGTCCCCTCCCTCCTTAAACTGTTCACAAACTAAGGATAACAGTCTTTCAAACCAATCCGCATTCAACGCTTAGTCGAAATGACTAAAATCCACCAACAAAAACATATATATCTAACGAAAAAATGAAACCTTAACAAGTTTTAAGGTTTATAACGAAGTGAGTTAAGGTTCATCCCCTATACTGGCGCCAGAAACACCGGTGTCCGAACCGCTGCTGCGGGTCGGAGAAAAAGGAAAGGGGAAAAATGTATGTACCTTGCTCTGCTTGGCTTTGGTATGATCGTGGTCTTTATGGCTCTGATCATGGCCAAAAAACTTAGTCCATTCACCTCGCTGATTTTGATTCCGATTCTATTTGGCTTGCTGGCCGGATATGGCTGGGACACCCTGAGTTATGCTATGGACGGCATTAAAGACGTAGCCAGCACCTTTGCCATGATGACCTTCGCCATCCTCTACTTCGGCATCATGCTCACTGCGGGCATGTTCGATCCCATGGTGGACAAGGTGGTGTCCTGGTGCAAGGGCGATCCGCTGAAGGTGCTGGTGGGCACCGCCGTGCTGGCCGCCTTCGTCTCGCTGGACGGGGACGGAACGCGACGCCCAGGTGACGGTAGAGCCTGGGGCCGGCGGGGTCCAGCTGGAGCTGAGCAGCAGCGTGATGAACCAGTACGGCCGCCAGATCCGGGCCACGGTGCTGGAGACGCTGGAGCGGCTGGGCGTCACCGACGCCCAGGTGACCGTGGTGGACAAGGGGGCCCTGGACTGCACCCTGAAGGCCCGTGTGGAGTGCGCGGTGTTCCGCTCCTGCGGACAGTCCGCCCAAAATATTCCCTGGGGAGGTGTGGTGCGATGATCCCTCGTCCCAGACCGGAGCGGTTCCGGCTGCGCCGGACCATGATGTTTATGAATGCCCAGAAGCCGGGCCTGATCAAGGACGCCTATATCTACGGCTGCGACTCCATTATGCTGGACCTGGAGGACGCGGTGGCGGAGAACCAGAAGGACGCCGCCCGCTTCTCCCTGTACCACGCTCTGAAGACCATCGACTACGGCGATACCGAGGTCATCGTGCGCATCAACGGCCTGGACACCCCCCACTGGCAGGAGGACGTCCGGGTGTGCGTGGCCGGCGGAGCCGACGGCATCCGCATCGCCAAGTGCGAGAGCGCCCAGGACGTGCTGACCGTGGAGCGCGCCGTGGAGGCCGCCGAGGAGGAGTTCGGCGTGGAGAAGGGCCGCACCCTGCTCATGGCCGCCCTGGAGAGCCCCAAGGGCATTTTGAACGCCTATGAGATCTGCGCGGCCTCGGACCGGATGTTCGGCGTAGCCATCTCCGGCGGCGACTTCCGCAAGTGTATGCAGACCGTGCCCCAGCCCGACGGCGTGGATATGCTGGCCGCCCGGGGACAGATGCTGCTGGCCGCCCGTGCCGCCGGGATCCAGTGCTTTGACACGGTGTTCACCAACCTGGACGATGAGGAGGGCTTCCGGGCCGAGGTCCTGCAAAACAAGGCCATGGGCTTTGACGGCAAGAGCCTCATCAACCCCAAGCAGATCCGCTTCGTCCACCAGGTATTCGCCCCCACGGAGAAGGAGGTCCGCCAGGCAGAGAAGATCATCCGGGCCTACCGGGAGCAGTCCGCCGCCGGTGTGGGCGTGTTCACCGTGGACGGCAAGATGATCGACATCGCATTCATTCCCGGGGCGGAGCGCACCCTGAAGCTGGCCCGGGCCTGCGGTATGTACGAGGGGGATTTGGTATGAAAAACGCAGTAGGACGTGAGATCCCGGATTACCTCCTGACCGAAGGCCGGGAGGTCTATCAGGGCAAAAACTATATGGACGGCAAATATATTCAGAAGGCCTCTCCCCCGCACCCGGCGGTATGAAAAGCCCCAGGAGAGCAAGCTGGTGGACAGTCTGGCGCAGGCCCTGCGCCAGTGCGGCGCCCGGAGCGGCATGACCTTCTCCTTCCACCACCACCTGCGCGACGGGGACTATGTGGTCAACCTGGTGATGGCCGCCGCCATCGAGGAGCTGGGCCTGAAAGATTTGACCATCGCGGCCACCAGCCTGGGCTCCGCCCACGACCCCATCGCCGACTACATCGAGCAGGGCAAGGTGGTCGGCATCCAGACCTCGGGCATCCGGGGCAGAATGGGCGAGGTGGTGTCCGCGGGCAAGCTCAAGACCCCCGCCGTCATCCGCAGCCACGGCGGACGCCCCCGGGCCATTGAGGCCGGAGAGGTCCACATCGACATCGCTTTCGTGGCCGCCCCCACCAGCGACTGCGTAGGCAACTGCCGGGGCGTGGGCGGCAAGAGCGACTGCGGCTCCCTGGGCTACGCCATGACCGACGCCAAGTACGCCGACCATGTGGTGGTGGTCACCGACTGCCTGGTGGACTTTCCCAACTTCCCGGCCAGCGTAGAGGCCATCGACGTGGACGCCGTGGTGGTGGTGGACTCCATCGGCAATCCCAAGAAGATCGCATCCGCCGCCGCCCGCATCTCCCAGAATCCCCGGGATCTGATGATGGCGGAGAACGTGGCCAAGGTCATCGCCTCCACCCCCTATTTCAAGGACGGCTTCTCCTTCCAGACCGGCGTGGGAGGCCCCTCCCTGGCCGCCAACCTGTTCCTGGAGCAGTATATGGATGAGCGGAACATCAAAATGGGCTGGGCCATCGGCGGCATCTGCGGCCCCATGGTGGAACTGCTGAAAAAGGGCAAGGTGGGCAAGGTCATCGATGTGCAGGACTTTGACCTGGACGCGGTGAACTCCATCCACCAGACCCCCAACCACTTTGAAATGAGCGCCAGCCAGTACGCCAATCCCGCCAACAAGGGGGCGTTTGTCAACAAGCTGGACTTTGTGGTGCTGGCCGCCCTGGAGGTGGACACGGACTTCAATGTCAACGTGCTCACCGGCTCGGACGGCGTCCTGCGGGGCGCGCCCGGCGGACACCCGGACACGGCGGCAGGCAGCAAGTGCTGCATCATCGTCACCCCCCCTGACCCGCGGCCGGATGGCCACCGTGTGCGAGCACGTGGTCACCGTCACCACCCCCGGCGACTGCGTGGATGTGCTGGTCACTGACTACGGCATCGCGGTCAATCCCCTGCGTCCTGACCTGATCGCCTGCCTGGATCAGGCCGGCATCCCCCATGTGCCCATCGAGACACTGAAGGAGAAGGCCTACTCCCTGGTGGGCCGCCCGGAGGATTTGCAGTGGGAGGACCAGGTGGTCGCCGTGCTGGAGGCCCGGGACGGCACCATCCTGGACGTGGTGCGAAAAATCAAGCCCTACGATCCGGAAAACAGCTGATTTTGTTTCCTATTTGCTCTCATCTGTGATACCATAGCGTCAACGGGGCCGCCGCGGCTGCGGCGGCCCCTGACTGTATTTTGGAGGTACCCCCATGTCCTACACCCTGTCTGAGATCCATCCGGACGACCACCGCGGTATGGCCCAAGTCCGCAACCTGCTGGAGCAGGAGGGCATCCGCCGGGACGGGAACCTGGACTATACCTGCGGCATCTTTAACGATGACTGGGAGTTGGCCGCCACCGGGAGCTGCTTCGGCAATACCATCCGCTGTCTGGCCGTCTCCGGCCGCCACCGGGGGGAGGGGCTGCTCAATCAGATCGTCAGCCACCTGGTGGAGGTGCAGCTGGCCCGGGGCAGCGCCCACCTGTTCCTCTATACCAAGCCGGACAGCGCCCAATACCTGTCCGACCTGGGCTTTTATGAGATCGTCCGCGTGCCCGGCTCCCTGGTGTTCATGGAGAACCGGCGGGGCGGCTTTGACCGGTACTGCGCGTCCCTGTCCCCAAAGCCCCAGGAGGGGCAGTCCACCGCCGGCGTGGTGATGAACGCCAACCCCTTCACCCTGGGGCACCGGCATCTGGTGGAGCGGGCGGCCCGTGAAAACGACGTTGTCCACCTCTTCGTTCTCTCCGAGGAGGCCGGTCCCATCCCCTCCGCCGTCCGGCGTGAGCTGGTGGAACAGGGCGTTCGGGACCTGCCCAACGTGTTCTGCCACGCCACCGGCCCCTACCTCATCAGCTCCGCCACCTTCCCCAGCTACTTTCTGAAGGACTCCGATACGGTCATTCGGACCCAGGCGGAGCTGGACCTGCGGATCTTCTGTCAGATCGCCCGGCGGCTGGGGATCCAAAGGCGCTATGTGGGGCAGGAGCGCAGCAGCCATGTCACCCGTCTCTATAACGAGGTCATGTGCCAAAAGCTGCCTGAAGCGGGGATCCAGTGCGTCGAGATCCCCCGCCTGACCCGGGACGGGGCCGCCGTCAGCGCCAGCGCGGTGCGCCAGGCCATCCACGACGGCCAGCCGGAACACATCCGGGACTGGGTGCCCGCAAGCACCTATGACTTCTTCACCGGCCCCCGGGGCGCGTCCGTCTGCGCCGCTATCCAGCGGGAGGCAGAGGTGATCCACTATTGAAACGGAGGTGCTTCCCGCCATGGAGCAGGAGGTCACGTTGATGGAGATGCTGGAGGCCCGGGAGGCCAGAGCCCGCCGCCAGCGGGAGCTGCTGGACTGCCTGAGCTGTCCAGTGGTCTCCTTCACCATGAATATCCCAGGCCCGGTGAAAAACGGACCGGTGATCCGGCGCGCCTTCCGGGAGGGACTGCTCCGCCTGGACGCCGCCCTGGACGCCCCCGGCCTGGGCGTCGTCTCCCGGGAAGAGATCGACCTCCCCACGGGCTGCGAAGCCCTGTGGGCCGTCCGGGGCCCCGGGCGTCAGATCAAGGAGCTGTGCGCCGCCATCGAGGACCGGGATCCCCTTGGGCGGCTGTTCGACCTGGATGTGCTGGACCCGGAGCAGGGCGGGTGGAGCCGGGAGGACCTGGGGCTGTCTCTCCGGCGCTGCCTGGTCTGCGGCAGGGAGGGAAAAGGCTGCGCCTCCCGGCGGCTCCACTCGGTGGAGGAGCTCCAGGAGAAGACCCGTGAGATTTTAACGGGCTTCTTTGCCCGGCAGGACCGGGAGGCCCTGGCCGGACAGGCCGCCCGCGCCCTGATGTACGAGGTGTGCACCACCCCCAAGCCCGGGCTGGTGGACCGGCACAACAACGGCAGCCACAGGGATATGGACCTGTTCACCTTCCTGGACAGCACCACCGCCCTGCTCCCCTATTGGCATCAGGCGGTCTCCATCGGCCAGGAGACCGCCGGCCTCCTCCCGGAGGAAACCTTTGCCCGCCTCCGGGAGGCCGGGCTGGCGGCGGAGCGGACCATGTTCCGTGCCACCGGCGGGGTAAACACCCACAAGGGGGCCGTTTTCTCTCTGGGCTGCGTCCTGGGGGCCGCCGGGCGGCTGTGGACCCCGGAGGGGCCCTGCCGGGACGCCGCGCGCCTGCTGGCGGAGTGCGCCCTGATGTCCGCCAGTGCAGCAGAGGAAGCCTTCTCCGCCCTCACCCCGGAAACCGCCCGCACCTTCGGGGCCCGGCTGTATCTGGAAACCGGACTGCGGGGGATCCGGGGCGAGGTGGCCGGCGGCTTCCCCTCCGTCCTGGAAACCGGTCTGCCCACCCTCCGCGCCCTGCTGCGGGAGGGCGTCAGCCTGGAGCGGGCCGGTATCTCCGTCCTCCTGGCCCTGATGGCCCGGACGTCGGATACCAACCTCATCGCCCGGGGCGGGCCGGAGGGACAGCGCTGGGCCGCGGCACAGGCGGCGGAGTTGCTGGCCCAGAGCCCCCTCCCCGCTCTGGAGGCGGTGGAGGCCCTGGACCGGGAGATGATCCGAAGGAACCTCTCCCCCGGCGGATGCGCCGACCTGCTGGCTGTCACCTATTTTCTCCATTTCTTGTCCCAAAACAGTGCTATGTGAACGGTAACACCCAAACGACGATAAAACTCCTGGCAACTGCGACCCAAAGCTCAATGGTCACACTGCCAGGAGTTCTTGCATCTGAAACAGGTAAAACTGGGCGGAACTATTTTATCAGAAATCGATCCCTTAAATGACAAACTGATACCCCACTCCGCGAATCGTCCTCAAATAATTCGGTCGTGTGGCGTCCGCTTCGATTTTGACCCGCAGGTGCCGAATATGTACCATAATCGTGTTGTCGTCCACCACATCGTTTCCCCATACATTGCGATAAATTTGTTCTTTACTCAAGATCTTGTTGGGGTTGTTGAAAAAATACTTGATGAGCAGGCTCTCTTTGCTGGACAGGGGGATCTCCGTGCCCTCTCGGAACAGCCGCATTTCGTCGCAGACGTAGCGGAACGGCCCCAGCGAGAGAATACTCTCTCTCTGCCGGCTGGACAACCCCATACGCCGCAGGCAGGCCTTTACCTTGGCGCACAGCACTGTGGTGGAAAAAGGCTTTGTGATGTAGTCGTCGGCGCCGATGCCAAGCGCCAGGATCTTGTCGTTATCCGCCTGCCGCCCGCTGAGCACAAAGACGGGCAGCAGAATCCCCAGGTCACGGAGAGTCCGAATAACCTGGAACCCGTCCATGCCATCCATGACGATGTCCAGAAGCATCAGGTCGAAGGACTGTTCCTGGGCCATACGAAGGGCGTCCGGACCGTTTGACGCTTCAAAGGTAGCAAATCCCTCGCTGGACAAGACCCTGGAAATCGTCCTGCGCACAAATTTTTCATCATCCACAATCAATATTTTCGCTGCGTCCAAAGTGGTCGCCTCCGTCAGAAAATTCATTTTCTATTTGATGTCGCTGGGAAAGAGAGAAAAACACTTTTTATTATATCATATATTGTCAAATAGCACAAAAACTTTTTAGGAGTCTTACGAAATTTTAAGGGAAACCGCCACCTTCAGTTAAGGAGCCTTTGGTACAATATGAGAGAAGAGAAATGGGGGCAGATACGAAAGGAGGGATATCTTTGCGGCAGAAAAAGAGGTTCACCGAACATGAGTGGATCCTGTTGGAGGAAAAATTCAACGATCTGCTGCCCCCCATTCTGGGATATGCGGAATTTTTACAGATGCAGCTGGGTCCGGAAAGTGAACTGAGCCAGGATGCGCATGAAATTGAACTTGCCGCCGGTCAGCTTCAGGCATTATTTCAGGAGATTTTCTCCCATCACGGACCCGTCGGCGGCAAGGACCGCGCAGCAACCAACGTACGCCAAGGCGATCTCCCCTCCAAACTGCCGGAGAAATTTGGGGAAAGGTGAGATCCAGCCAAATCATAAGCCCGGTTTCCAAACTCCATCTGCCTGTTTTGTCCGCCCTCCGCAGACGATGCCCCGACCAAGAGAACCCCTGCGAAAGAGAGCGGATCTGTCCGACACGGTAATATCAAATGAATACTCAGTGCAAGCGGAACCGGGAAACTCCGGTCCCGCTTGCATCACAATAAAAAAGCTGTTTTTTTCTTCACGCCAGCGTGGTATGATATTTTGAGAGGAGGGCAGAGTATGACGAGATTCAAATGGGGAAAAGCCATGAAAATGCTGATTGCGGCTCTGATGGTCTGCCTGCTGAGCGTTCTGTCTTTTGCGGTATACAATACCTATGACGCCTACACGCAGATGATGATTGCCCAACAGCAGCAGCACCTCCTGATCACCGCCCGGGCAGCTTCTCAAAATCTGTCCCTCTATCTCTCAGAGCAGATCCGGAACGTGGAGATTTTGACCCAGACTCCCGGGTTTCTGAATCAGTTCCACACATACTATGTGAGTGGGGAGCAAAAGGGGCTGAAGGAGCACATACTGTCCTATATGCTCTCCCAAAATCAGGGGATCTCCCGGATCTATCTACTGGATCAAAACGGAAATGAGGTCTTTCGCTATAACCAGTACCCCTTCCTGGAAGCCTTTGACGAGTCGGTTCTTCATCTGGACCGTCTGGTGGAGGACCGCCAGACGGGACTTGGCTCCGCATTCCGAATCAGCCCACAGCACTATGGACTCACTCTGGTCAACAGCATTACGGACGGAAACGATTATCTGGGGGCTGTCGTCTCCGTGTTAGATATGGAGGCCCTTTACCAGCAGTATATGGTCCCGCTCCAGCTGCAGGGAACGGTGGATCTCATTGTCAAAAATGAGCGGGGGACCATCATCATGCACCCAGAGTCGGAGATGCTCGCGTTCAATTACTTTGGGGACATTCCAGATCTAGACACCCTGCCGGAATATGAGAGCCTTTGGAATATGCTCCAGCTCCAATATAGCCAGGAGGAGGGCGTTGCAATCTACCGCTCCTACTCCAGCGGTATTCTTCCGGAGCGGGAGGAGATATCCGCCTTCTCCCGGATGAACTTAAACGGGACCTCCTGGTATATTTCCGCGGTCATGCCCTATTCCCAGGTGGTCCAGATGGTCAATGAAAACCTGAACCGCTTCGCATTTTTGGTTACGGTTATCTTTATCTTGATCGCGTCAAGCATTCTGATTATATACGGACTTCAGAAAAACCGGCAGAAACTGAAAATCGAAGCGCGCTATCTTCGGGATATGAACCGCACGTTAGAGGAACTCCATGAGAGCCGGGAGCAGGTGCGCCACTACCAGAAGCTGCAGACCATTGGCGCCCTGGCTGGAGGAATCGTCCACGAATTTAACAACCTGCTGACTCCGATCATGGGCTACTCGGAGTTTTTGAAGCATCAGCTGGGCCCGGAAAACGAGTACTATGAGGATATTGACGAGATCTATAAGGCGGGCAGCCGGGCCAAGGAGATCGTGGATCAGATCCTCCCCCTTCAGCCGGCGGGAGACCGATTCTTCCCAGTACAATGTGGTCAACCTCAACGCCGTCATCTGGGATGCCCTGAAAATGGTGCGGATGCTGCTCACCTCCAGTGTCCGGCTGGTGGTAAAGCCCTACAACGGCCCCATCAATGTTTACGGCAGCGCCACTCAGATCCATCAGATACTGCTGAACCTATGCACCAATGCGTGCCAAGCCATGGAGCCTGCGGGGGGAACGCTCACCGTCGCCACCCGGCGGATCTCCCAGGATCAGCTGCCGCAGCAGTTCCACCCCGTGTCAGAAGGAGAATTTGTTCAGATCGAGGTATCGGATACTGGCTGTGGGATTCCTTCCGAGATGCTCTCCCAGATTTTCGACCCATTTTTCACCACCAAGGCGGCGGGAGACGGTACGGGGTTAGGCCTGTCTGTAGTACAAAACATTTTGATCAGCCACGGCGGCTTCATCGAGGCGAAAAGCACATTGGGCCAGGGTAGCCGTTTTCTGGTCTATCTCCCCATCACCAATCAGCTGCCCAACGTAAGCATCCAAGAGGGAAAAAAGAGCGGCCGCACAGGAATGGGTTCCATTTTATTAGTAGACGATGAACTTCGGGTGGTCCGATATTTCAAACGCAGGCTGCTCCATCTGGGGTATCAAGTGGACGCGTTTACCGACCCGGAGGAGGCGCTGAACACATTTAAGCGGACGCCGGAGCATTGGGACCTGCTAATTGTGGATGAGGCCATGCCAAAGCTGAGAGGGACGGCACTCCTGCAGTACATGAAGCAGCACAACCACGACCTGCGTGTCATCCTTGTGACTGGATTGGTGGGAGACAGCGCCATACGCCTGCATGCGGAGCGGCAGATTGATGAAATTCTGACGAAACCTGTAGAGTTTGAGGCCTTGTCCGGGACGATCGTCCGTCTGCTGTCCGAAGAAACATCAGATAAGTGAGGTTGTGCCTATGATTCGCGGAAAATATCTGATCCTGCTTGCCTCTGCACTGGTCCTGTCCCTCAATTCAGGCTGCAGCCAACGTCAGGCGAAGTCTGCGGAAGCGGTATCCCCTTATCCCAGGCAGTCGGTAGAGTTGATCGCCCCCGCCGGAGTACGCAGCGGCTCCGACCTGACGCTCCGCTCCGTGGCCCAGTGCCTGCGGGATGCAGGCCTTGTTGATGTACCGTTACCTGTCACAAACCGGCCCGGAAATGGCGGAGGACTCGCGTTGGATTATTTGAATGAGCATATTGGTGCGGACGATGCGCTGGCCGTTTTCTCGCCGCCGGTCTGCCTGATCCATCTGAACGGCAGCACTCCTTTGAGCTATCATGAGAATACCACGCCCATCGCCAAGCTGGTCACCGACTACGGCTGCTTCGCTGTGGCGTCCAACTCCCCCTATCAGAATTTGAATCAGGTAATGGAGGCGCTGCGGGAGGATCCAGGTTCTGTGCGCGTGGGTGGAACATCTTCGGTAGGCTCCATGGATCACGTTCAATTTCTCAAGGTGGCTCAGGCCGCTGGGATCGAAGCCTTGGATCAGCTCTCCTACACCGGATTTGAGGACGGCCGGGTACTGGCCCAGCTTCTGGGGGACATGTTGACATTGTCTCGGCAGGGATCGGCGATGTGGTCGGCCTGGTTGAGAGCGGCGACGTGCGCGTACTGGGGATCACGGCGGAACAGCGGGTCGGCAGCGGTATCGTGGCGGAGATGCCCACCTGTATCGAGCAGGGGATCGACGCGACCTTCTATAACTGGAGAGGTATCTTCGGTCCGAAGGATATGCCGGAGGAGGCTCTGGAGTTCTGGGAGAGCACGTTGTCCGATTTGGTCCAGACCCAGGAGTGGACAGATACCTGCAAACGATACGGCTGGGACATGGACTATCTGGGGCGTGAGGAGTTTGAGTCGTTCCTTGCCGATGTGAATGAGGAATACGCGGTTCTGCTGGAAGAAGTGGGGCTTTTGGAATCGGAATAATCCTTTTGCGAAAGAATGGAAATTGCAAGTGCAAGTTGGACACCTGCACGGTAGAACTTAGTGAATCAGAGCGACGGTCAGGATGGAAGCCGCTGGCTTCCGTCCTGGGCGATGCTGCCGCAGCCTTCGGCTGCGTAAACAGAGTCGAGGAACTCGTCAAACAGCTCCTCCGGGGTGCGGTAGCCAAGCTTCTTGCGAGGCCGTCCGTTCAATTCATCAGCTGCAGCCAAGATATACTCAGCAGAGAAAGCCTCAATGGACACGCCCTTCGGAACAAAGGTTCGAAACAGCCCGTTGTGGCGTTCGTTTTGGGGACGTTCCCATGAGGTGTAGGGATGCGCAAAGTAGACTGCACAGCCCCAGTTCTCGACCTGACTGAACGCAGAGAACTCCGAGCCGTTGTCCACGGTAATGGTCTTGAAGACCTGTGAGAACTTGTCTCCGAATTCTCCCCTGAGTGACTGCATGGCGTTCAGAACGGAGTCTGCATCCTTGCCGGGAATCCAGATGGCAATATAGTTCTCCGTTTTCTTCTCCAACAGGGAAAGGACAACAGCCTCTTTACCGCCCCTCTTGCCGACCACGGTGTCACCTTCCCAATGACCTTCCTCGATGCGCAGAGCTGCGATCTCAGGCCTCTGAGAAATGTCTGTGCCGAAGCTCTTCTTGTGTTCACGGGGCTTGGAGTCCTTGTGCTGCTTGCGTTTCATGGCTTCGGGCAGTTCTGTCACAGACAAGTCAAGGCTGCCTGCCCAGACCTCATTGTAAAGCGTGTGGGTGCAGACCATCTCCTCTGCTGAAAACAGCCTGTGCAGACGAGCATAGCCGACGCAGGCATCCAAAGACCACTTGTGTTCTTTGACCTGTTCAATTATCCAGCGAATGAAGCGAGTGCAGTGACAGATTCGGTGTGGTTTCCGAGAACGCTTTCTGTTCGCCTTGTAGACCGCTTCTCCACGCCTTGCCGAGTATCCGGGTTTCCTGCCCTTGCTGCTCTTTCGGGGCGGTGTGCCGCGCTTTAGCTCGTTCCCAACGGTGGTTGGTGAACATCCGATTGCTCTGGCAATGGCTCTGTTCGTGTAGCCGGCGTTCTTGAGATGCTGGATTGCGCCTCGTTCCTCTCGCTGTAAGTGCTGTCCCTTCTTGCGTTCTACCGATTCTGTGATATAATCTTGGCAGTCCATAGTGATTGCCCTCCCTTGGAAGAAGTTGTGTGCAAACTTCATTCTACCATGTGGGGAAAATCACTATGGATTTTTCTTTTATGTGTCCAACTTCATTTTACAATCGACGACGCATTGAGCAAAGCTGTCCAGCTGTTTGACCCTGCCTCTGGCAACGCCAAGGTCATGGTCATATTTACGGATGGCAACACCACCACCGGCGCACCTCCTGCCCCTGTGGCAACCGCGGCCAAAGCTCAGGGAATTATCATTTACTGCATCGGCCTGATCGGTTCAGATGGTCTGGATATCAGTGCACTGAACGACTGGGCCACCGATCCGGACGCTTCCCACGTGGCGGTGACGCCGGATACTGCCGACTTGGAAGCGCTTTTTGCACAACTGGCCGCAAATATTTCCAAACCAGGCGCTACGGACATTATCATTAATGAAGCTGTCAACCCGGACTTCGTTACCCTCCTCTTTTTGAAGCTTAAAATACCAGCGCTCCAAGCCTTTTTGTCCCGACGTGCGTATGTCACAGCCCTCCTTTGAGGAGTGGACTTAATGTGCTTGTATAAGCGGGATATAAGACGATATTTATTTACCTCTCAACGAAACGCAGCTGCACCCGTACTTTTGCTCCACTAGATCCCAGTTCACCACGTTCCACCAATCGTTGATATAGTCCACTCTCTTGTTATAGTGTTTTAAATAATAGGCGTGTTCCCACACATCTAAATTAAGAAGCGGCATTACAACACCCGCCGGAGTTTCCTGATTGGCGGTGGTCACGAGACAAAGCCCTTGCTTGCCATTGAACAGCCAAACATACCCCGAGCCGAAAACGGACAACGCCATTTCTGTAAATTTCTCCCGAAAAGCGTTCAGGGAACCAAACCGGCGGTTGATGTCCACCGCTAAAGCGCCCGAGGGCGCTTTTTTCCATCCGGGCACATGCCATTGAAAAAGAACTGGTGATTGTATACTCCACCGGCATTACGGGCAATGGCTATGCAGTCCCTTTCTGGAACTTGCCTAGTGGTATGAATAAGTTGCTCAAGTGTCAATGTCTGAAACTGTGGGTACTTTTTCAGGATGCTGTTCAGGTTATCTATATAAGTTTTCAAGTGTCTTTCATGATGCAACTGCATCGTCTTTTCATCTATGTACGGTTCCAACGCATCATACGCATATGCCAGTGGTGCATTTTCAAATGGATAATGTTTTTTTTCAAGGCAATCCCTCCCTCTCATACATGATATGCAAACAAAAGAGATTTGCCTTTCACTTCTGCTGGTAATTTATTTATAAATACTATACAGTATTTACAATTCTATCTTATATGTGATGAACTATTGATATCATTCAGCCTCATCTGGATATCCTCCCTTTGCTTTCGGCTGTGCAGTTGGCAGACCGTATTCCTATTATAGCAAAGGGGGTTTTGCCATTTGCATCGCCGTAGGCTTTTTTTTGAACCACTCGCCTAGTAAGTGGTTTTGGATGACAATAATCCGCTGGAATCAGGTGATTCCAGCGGATTTCTGGTTGCGGGAGGAGGACTCGAACCTCCGACCTCCGGGTTATGAGCTGCGGCCTGGATGGACTTTCCGCTCCTTTGAGGGCTTTTGCGCCCTTTCTGTCGGGGACTAAAATACGATTTGAGCCTCTTTGCTCCGTTGGTTCCGTCCAGTCCGAACCCCGTATGGGTCACGGTTTGGGTCAGACATTAGTTGTCCTGATAGAATAGAGAAGTACGGAATAACCGATTGAAAAATCTTAGATATATTCTTTTGAGGGTGGTTCTAACAGTTGCACGGCCAGCCAAACGGTTTTCTCTTCGCACCCAAACCTAGGAAAAATACCTGTGCCGTGCGAGTTGGAACTACACATATAATGCCTCCGCACATAACTTTTTTAACAGGGAAGCCTACTTTACAAAAAATTTCTAATTAATTATACACTCCATATGCCATAAAAATGGCGTTAATATAGCCTCCCTAAACTGGACTTGGCGACTAGGTCTGTGCAGAAGTATAGTGGGTAATGATGTAGTCAATAGTAATGCATTTTTAACGTATGTAATGTTCCTAATATTTCAGACAATGGAAATTTTAGTCGGCTTTTAATGAGTCGGCAAAGTCTACACCATTATTTTTAACAGCAGAGAGTTTAGCCTCCGGTTTCCAGGTAGCGCATGAGTTCTTCGCGGTTCATGCCGGCAATACCAAGCTCCTCCATTGTGCGAGCCTCTTTGTAGAAGTCGCGTGCGCAAACAGCGCACAGGACATCCACAAGCGCCTTGTGAACGGTGTAAGGGAAGCCGAACTGCTTAAAAAATTCCACACTGGGAATCAGGCCGTACGGCACATCTTCTGTAACATAACGGTAGTCCATGGTCTTAGGCATAGGACTGTAACCAAAGTGTTCCAGAGATTTTTGAATTTCGGACACAGTCTCTCCTTTGGCCCCCTGATGTTCATACCACTCGAGAACGATATTGTTTAGGTGGCGGACTTCGGTATTCTCCAGAACATTAATGTTACGGCGTTCCACATCCAACGCATCCAGAAGATTGTCCAAGGACTTAGTGCAGCATTCGCGATAAAACAGACGGTCTTCTTCATTATCAATATTCGCGGCGTTCAGGAGCATAAGGGAAGTGTGCAAGGTGGTATTAATATTCGATAGTGCAGTCTCAAGAATATTATTATATTTGATCAGGTAGGGATAAAGAACTTTTAATTTTGCGACTACCTCATCAGTATGTGCAGCAGGGAAACAGGCTACGCCCATGTTGTGCTTATATCCTCTTACCCAAACAGAACTGGGAGATTTCTTCCGGCAGGCATACATCATGCAGGAAAACTCAGCTAACGTGACCTGTGCAGTGCAGCCCTGCTGTTTCATCACATTGTGAAAATAGAGAGAACCGCCAAAGTTCGCGGGAGTCAATACAACAATTTGTCCGTCTCTCAGGTGCGGAGCACACATAGAGGCAATGGTATTCATGGAGTAAGCGGGGACCACCACGAAAATAATGTCAGATTCTGCAATGGCTTCGGAAATATTAGTGGTAATTTTATGAAGCTTGGCAAAGCCTCCCTGGAGGCCGTTATTTGCATAGGCTTCCATATCGATGCCGCCGCGTTTAATCACTTCGGACAGCCCACTGGAAAACTGAGGCAGTTCAAACAGTGTTACCTGATGACCGCGGATGGTAAGATCCGCTGCGGTTGCAAATCCGCCGTTTCCACCGCCAATAACAGTTACTTTTTCCATAATGTAAAACCTCCATTAACATCAAAATTTGTTTGCTCAAATATTGGGAAGACTGGTATATAAAATCTATAGATATAGATTTTATATTGTCTGTACGCCTCTTCCTGTATACTCGGTTTTTTATGTGGATTTATAAAGCTAGTAAATTGTTAGATAGTCAGCGATTAAAAAATAATTGGGCCAACAAAAGCCATGATAACTAAGTAGATCACTAAAAATCCAACACCAAACCAAAGTGCCTGAAGTACCTCTTTGGTATTGGAGCATTGGCTAATGCCCATTTGTACCACAAAGTTGGTGGTAGGATAGGTGTTGCCAGTCAAACGGGTAGAAGCCAGGAGAATCAAAGCCATACATCCTGCTGGCAGACCTACTTCCGCAGCCATTCCACCGAACATGGAAGCAATCAGCTGAATTTCAGCAACTACGGAAGATTCGATACCGAAACCGCCGACCAAAGAAGCGATTAGCATAACACCGGCAGGACCTCCGCTGGTAGCAAGGCCTTCAATTAAGGAGGTAAACGCCTCAAAGCCACCGGCAGCAGTGACTTGCATCAGTAGAACATTAATACACAGAGCAATAAACAGCACCTGGGTCTGTTTTTAGCTCCTTTTACTACACAGGAAACAGCGGCCTCCAACTTAGTTCCGGAAAAAAATGCCAGTACAGCGGCTAGGAGTACCATGACTACCAGTACATAGTTGCTCCCTTGCTTTGTAATAATGCCGTAGGCAATTAATACAACGAACAGCAATAAGAAAGCAATAGTAGCGCGAACCTGTTTCGAGTAATCGATTCTCTCGATATGTCTTTGAGTCCTTCCCCTACATCATAGCTCTCATACCCTTCGGTTCGTTTTTGGGCGCGGATACAGCCGATCCATGTGCCAATTAACCAGACCGTTGCGAAGGGAATCCCTGCCTGAAGCATATAGGTTGCATAAGAGAGCCCCGTCACCTCCAATGTCATTAGAGTAACACCGGTGATGGGCCCCAAAATCAAACCAATCTCACCGGCAGCCTTAAACAGTGCGGCAACTACAGTTGGAGTAACGCCAAGGGTAGCCATAATGGGAATCATGATGGGGGCAATCACTGCGTTTCCGCCAGAGGAAGTTCCCAGCAGTCCGCTAACCAAAATGGAGCAGACGCACAGGGATATCTTCGCTTTTGTGCGGCTGTTTACACCAATACGATCGACAATAAAATAAACCAATGCGTTGGAAACCTTGGTCTCTGACATCAGCGCGCCAATTCCTGCACCCATCATCATGATTAACGCAATCAAGGCAGGGGAGGAACTGAGGGACTCTTCGAAGGCCTCTGCCAGCATTCCTGGGTCCCACCCCAAAAGAATGGAGCCTAGAGCAACGCTGATAATCAGTGCGCTTAAATTTTCAACTCCTCGCAGTGCAAGAACGATAAACAGGAGAAGAGGCAATAAACCTAAAATAGAAGGGGCAGAAATCAACGCCCAAGAACCCAATTCCATGTAGTCAACTCCCTTTTAAAACGATTTCGTTATTCTGTACAAGTTTTGTTTAATTTTCTCAGCTAGTTTGATTTTGTTGTCGGTTTGATTCTTGTGAGAGGCAGGAACTTGCAGAAAACCTTTCATAAACAATAGAACTGGCGCTGCACCCCCCTTAACATCTATGTTTGTGTGTCCTAGCCTTTGATGCAAGCACCGATTACAAACCGCACACAGCATATTAGATAAAGCGGTTAGTTATAGTATCCATTTGTAATGTCGCTGGAAGGAGAGAATGTTTGCTAACTGCTCCAAGATACTGGTGAATAAATCATAAACAGACTAAACAAGATGGAAATAATTCTCTTTTTCATATTGTCCTCCTAATAATGCATAGTTTGATGTTGTGAAACATCTGCAATATAGACTCAGCAATTTTGATGCCAGAATGAATAAAGTTTTAAAGAGCTAGGTAAAAAAATTAATTACAACGAAATTAAAAGGCAAACGTCTTCAAGATAAAGACAAGTTTTCCCCGCTTGATCGTATATTGAAGACATATTTATGTATTTGAGTAACGATTAAAACATAGTATGTTGGTTAATGAAAGAAACTATATTGCAAAACTTTGACAAGATGGTAATTCGTCTTGTTAAAGTGTCTATTTTTTTAGAATTAATCTATAAATATTTACACACTCTACCTTTTATGTTAAACTGTATATGCCAATACAATTGGAAGGGAAGAAAGAAACCTATGTATAAGATTGCTGTCGTAGGTTCTGACCGCTTTAAAGAATACACGCAACAGATAAAAGAGACGCAACTTTTTCCTCAGGTACAGTTGTTCTATATATCAAATAATGGGACATCGGATGAAATGATTCGTGCAGCAAAACATATCATTCGGAAGGAAAAAATAGAATGCCTGGTTCTGGGGCCATTTGATCATGAGATAATTTCCCCCCATGTGAACATACTATGTTACGCCATACATCCAAGTATTCGAGACTTTCTTCTGATCCATAACCAAATTATTGATTATAGTAAGACCGCAGTGGTTTTGTCCCGAAAAGATGCCATTGATTTTGGTGTGCTGGAAAGTTGCCTTAAAATCAAATATAACACTTTTTACTACGATAAGATTGAGAAAGTAACTGCACTGATTGAGAAACTAATTGCACTGGGCTATCAAGAGGTCATATCCAACCGAGTTGTTGTTGCACAAGCAAAGCAATATGGAATTAAGGGTTATTACTTTTACGGGCAAAAACAGTTGAGGAAGGCATTGGCAATGCTATCCAGTTAATTCGAAATTTTAAACGTGAGCAGAATCACATCAATGAAATAACGACGCTGTTGGAAAACACATTATGCGGCGTTATTTATACAAGTGGAAGTGATTTTCTAATTAAATATATAAATAACACGGCTCTTGCATTTTTAGAGCGAAAAACGAGCGAACTGCTGCAGCAACCGCTAAAAAATGTGTTCCCTCAAAAACTGATCCAACAGACCATAGAGCGTAATACCCCGGAAGTTCAAATCCAATTTACCTTGTGCGGCGTTGATGTAATTGGAAATATAATTCCTCTAAGTATAAGTAATAATACGCCTGGAATTTGCCTGATGTTTGAGAAATCCTCAAATATTTTGGAATACGAAGCCATGATTCAGCGGGAGTATAAACGAAAAAAGTTTCATACACGATATTCCTTTTATGATATTATTGGAAAAGATACAGAACTACTTAAGACGATCGACAAAGCCAAGCGTTTTGCAGCCAGCAATTCAACTGTATTGATTTCAGCAGAGACTGGGAGCGGAAAAGAATTATTTGCACAGAGCATTCACAATCATTCGTCGCGGAGTCAATATCCATTTGTGGCAATCAATTGTGCCTCTATTCCCGACACCCTAATCGAAAGTGAACTGTTTGGCCATATGCCAAATTCCTTTACAGGGGCATCAAGTAAGGGGAAAAGTGGCCTGATTGAGCGAGCCAATCACGGAACAGTTTTTTTAGATGATGTGGATGCACTTTCAACCAACTTTCAATCGAAGTTGCTGCGCGTTATGCAGGAGCACGAAATTATTCGGATTGGTGGCGAGGCACCGATTCCCGTTGATGTAAGATTTATTGTAGCTACCAATCGAAACATTAGAAAAATGGTGGAAGAAGGGACGTTCCGCAACGACCTGTATTTTCGTGTCAATATCTTGAACCTTTTGATACCGCCCCTTCGCAATCGAGCAAGTGATATTCCTCTGTTGTACGAATACTATATTAAAAAGTACAGTCCGGCTCTTTTTGAACAAATTTCACCACATTTTTTATCCGCATTTTCTCCCGCATTTGCATACACTTACCCGGGCAATGTCCGAGAACTGGTCAGTATTGTGGAGCGATTTTGTACGTTATTTGAACCGGAATACGCAAAGGATGAAAATTATTTAAGGGCGTTGGTTTGTGAATGTATTGGCACTGAAAGTTTATCTGTTTCGTCGAAAGAACAATGTTCTTTTGAGATTAGCGGTAATTATTTGGCTGATGTCCATAGTGCGGAGATGAGGATTCTGGATTATTATCAGAAATTGCACAGCTGCAGTGTCGCCGAACTTGCTAGAATTCTTGGAGTGAGCCGCGCGACCTTATACAATAAGCTATCCAAAAGATCGAACTAGCTGTTTCAGCATATTAAAAGTAGAATAATCAATTCATACTGTCTGCTTATCTCAGAACATAACAATACGAAAGAATAGAGTATGTCACCAATATTTACCCAATAACAAGGAAAAAATTGGATGCAATTACTCTTCGAAGTAACGATCAGAGTGTTAAGTTTGAAACGGTGCCTACCAAATATTTTTGTGGTTAGAAACCTGCATCTACTTTTTATGAAAAGCGCGGAAAAGAAGAAAACAGGCATATCAAAAACTAACGGTCGATTGTAAAATGAAGTTGGACACCTAAGAAAAAATCCATAGTGATTTTCCCCACATGGTAGAATGAAGTTTGCACACAACTTCTTCCAAGGGAGGGCAATCACTATGGACTGCCAAGATTATATCACAGAATCGGTAGAACGCAAGAAGGGACAGCACTTACAGCGAGAGGAACGAGGCGCAATCCAGCATCTCAAGAACGCCGGCTACACGAACAGAGCCATTGCCAGAGCAATCGGATGTTCACCAACCACCGTTGGGAACGAGCTAAAGCGCGGCACACCGCCCCGAAAGAGCAGCAAGGGCAGGAAACCCGGATACTCGGCAAGGCGTGGAGAAGCGGTCTACAAGGCGAACAGAAAGCGTTCTCGGAAACCACACCGAATCTGTCACTGCACTCGCTTCATTCGCTGGATAATTGAACAGGTCAAAGAACACAAGTGGTCTTTGGATGCCTGCGTCGGCTATGCTCGTCTGCACAGGCTGTTTTCAGCAGAGGAGATGGTCTGCACCCACACGCTTTACAATGAGGTCTGGGCAGGCAGCCTTGACTTGTCTGTGACAGAACTGCCCGAAGCCATGAAACGCAAGCAGCACAAGGACTCCAAGCCCCGTGAACACAAGAAGAGCTTCGGCACAGACATTTCTCAGAGGCCTGAGATCGCAGCTCTGCGCATCGAGGAAGGTCATTGGGAAGGTGACACCGTGGTCGGCAAGAGGGGCGGTAAAGAGGCTGTTGTCCTCTCCCTGTTGGAGAAGAAAACGGAGAACTATATTGCCATCCGGATTCCCGGCAAGGATGCAGACTCCGTTCTGAACGCCATGCAGTCACTCAGGGGAGAATTCGAGACAAGTTCTCACAGGTCTTCAAGACCATTACCGTGGACAACGGCTCGGAGTTCTCTGCGTTCAGTCAGGTCGAGAACTGGGCTGTGCAGTCTACTTTGCGCATCCCTACACCTCATGGGAACGTCCCAAAACGAACGCCACAACGGGCTGTTTCGAACCTTTGTTCCGAAGGGCGTGTCCATTGAGGCTTTCTCTGCTGAGTATATCTTGGCTGCAGCTGATGAATTGAACGGACGGCCTCGCAAGAAGCTTGGCTACCGCACCCCGGAGGAGCTGTTTGACGAGTTCCTCGACTCTGTTTACGCAGCCGAAGGCTGCGGCAGCATCGCCCAGGACGGAAGCCAGCGGCTTCCATCCTGACCGTCGCTCTGATTCACTAAGTTCTACCGTGCAGGTGTCCAACTTGCACTTGCAATTTGCGATCAAAAACTAACACGCTATACAAAGAAAAAGGCAGCAGAGGCAGTATCCCCGCTGTGAGCCCCTGTGTGGCCGCTTTGAAGGCTAGGTAGAGTAGCTGCCCCAACAAGGGTTTTCGAGGCAAATTGAGGCCGGCGGTGGGAGACAAGAGGGCTCCCGCCGAAGCCCAGCGGAAGCGGGTTCGGTGGGAAGAGTCGGAGCAGCGGAATGAGCGAGGTTTCGCCTATTTGGGCGGAAACGAGGGATGTGGCGCTTGCGAAGACGAGGCGCAGGGCCGGTGTGAAAAAAAGCAGGAGAAAGAGCCGGGGTCAATGCCGCCCCCGGCTCGCCCACTTCTGCCCGCAGTGCGGGCAGTTTCAGGCCCTGCGGGGCGGGGTCGTAAAGGACAAAATTTTGCTCTTCCGGGGTCGTGATTCCCTGCGTCCTTAGTGTCAGGGGGATTTGCTCCGGGGTTGGTGCGGAGAGACCTCAAAAATTGCGCCGCAAAACAAAAGAAAAGGGCCGTAGAAAATAGTACGGTGTTAACAATGATAAGGCGCAGGGCGAATTGTTAAGGTTCTGATAACTCTGCTCGTTTGCCCTGGCTATTGTCTGCTGGTTAGGGTATTGTGTGTTGCTGAAAAGGAGGCGACACACAATGAATGACTACATGACCGCTCTGCACCAGCGGTTCTACCGGGAGCCAGACTTCTCAGAACTGGAGGAGGAAATCGAGCAGACTCATCAGGAGGTACGGGATTGCCTGGATAAGATGCAGCGGCGCAGACTGATGCACCTGGTGGATACCCAAAACCTGCTGCGGGAGGAAACCTCTCTGGCCAGCTTTACAGCCGGGTTCAAGCTGGCCTGGGGGATTGCCAGGGAACTGGAAGCGGATGGTCTGTATTCCTTCCAAAAAGAGGAAGAGCAGCGAGCCTGTGAGATTATGGAACGGGAGGTGAATGGGGATGGCTAAGAAACGAGCCAACGGCGAGGGTAGCATCCGGAAGCGCAAGGACGGCCGCTGGGAGGGGCGGTACACGGCGGGGCACGATCCCGAGATGGGTAAGGCCATTTACAAAAATGTGCTGGGCAGGACCCAGGCTGAGGTCAAGGAGAAACTAAAGGCTACCATTAAGGAAACCCAATCTCTGGATCAGACCAAGGTCGGGAAGTATACCGTAGGAGAGTGGATGGAGGTATGGTTTGAGGACTACGCCAAAATAAAGGTCCGGCCCTCCTCCCACCAGACCTACCGAGGCTACATCGACAACCACATCAATCCAAATATCGGAGACATCCCGCTGGAAAAGATCACCTCTCTGGAATTGCAGAAGCTCTACAAGAAACTGCTGACCAAAGGCCGGGTAGACCGGCTGGAGGCCAAAGGACAGCCCAAGGGCCTGAGTGCCAAGACAGTGCGGAACATCCATCAAATTCTATCCTCTGCCCTAAAGCTAGCCCAGGAGCAGCGGATCCTCCATACCAACCCTGCCGAGGGCTGTGCCCTGCCGAAAGTGGAACACAGAGAAATAAAGACCCTGCCAGTGGAGCAGTTCCAATCCTTCCTGCGGGAAGCCAGGGAGAGCGGCGTATTTGAACTCTACTACCTGGAGCTGGCCACTGGGCTGAGAAGGGGAGAGCTTCTGGGCCTCAAATGGGAGGACATTGATTTGGAACGGGGCGACCTCCGGGTTCGGCGGCAGATATCTCGAATCAATGGAGAGGTAGTGGAGGCCCCCCTGAAAACGAAGAACGCCTACCGTACCCTGCCGCTGGCAGAAGATACGGTAAGCGTTCTGTTAGAACAGAAGAAAAAAGTTGGGAGCAGCCCGTGGGTCTTTCCTTCACCCAACGGCGGGCCAATCTCGCCGGACAGTGTCCTCCACATGCTCCACCGGGTACTGAAGCGGGCGGGACTCCCTAAGGTTAGGTTTCATGACCTCCGGCATACCTTTGCCACCCTGGCCCTGCAAAACGGAGTGGACATCAAGACGGTGTCCGGGATGCTGGGCCACTTCTCGGCTGGGTTCACCCTAGACACCTACGCCCATGTGACCAGCGCCGCTCAGAGACAAGCGGCACAGACGATGGGGAACGTACTCTCCGGCAGTCTCTGATCCTCTCTGAAATGCTCCAGCCCTTTCCGCTGAAATTTCCCGTATGGGTCGGCGTA
>VOFH01000586.1_pt1 | contig 70000 bp, 74 predicted proteins | sample 5384091 | NCBI WGS metagenome assembly VOFH01 (sample SAMN12384727, study PRJNA508395) | human gut metagenome | isolation source: healthy gut G | host: Homo sapiens | reverse complement strand
GCATTTGCAAACATCCCAATTATTATCTGGTCTATCTTTCCTGGTTGACAGCCAAACAAGGGTGCAAAGGATTCTTTCTTATACTTCACACTACTAACAGAAGCAGCAACAGCCCACACCATAATAACGACAACGAAGACCACGGCATATCGAAGTTTGATATGATGTCCACGTATAAACATCCCATTGATATTAGGTGGAATAATGGTTACAGGACTTTTCAACTCATTGATTTTTACAAATATCTCATCCTGCCGTTTTAATATGCATTCGGTATTTGCTTCAATAGTCATACAATTCTGATTGTAATCGCAAACGTGCCGATAAAGATATTCAAGAAATCTGGACTTCTGCTTGAATAATTCAATAAGCTTCGGAAACCATAGCGAGAACGGCAATGTGTCCGATTGTTGCTTCCAGATATGCTTCTTCACCACTGATAACGCATCGTTCCAGCAAGTACAGAAACTTTTGGCGATTCCATTATAAATGGTCTTTTCATCGAAGTCCGCTTTTACAGATTGTTCCGGTTTAGGAACAGTAGCGTTCTGTTTTTCAATACATTCTTTTTAGCTCGTTGATACTTTGGCGCAAATTTGCAAGATTTGCAGCTACTACATCTTCTTTCATGGGCAAAGTACAGTCCATATTCTTTAGTCAAAGCCCGACATACTTTTTAGTATTACGTATTCTTTCATTGCTGTCAGAAATGAGATTGCCATCATTGTCTATCCGATTGAACACCAAATGACAATGAGGATGTTTCGTGTCGTGATGTCGGGTTATTCTTCGTGAAAGTATCGGGTAACATATTATAAAGGGTATTCCTTCGTGCATAAACGCCGGTCTCTTGCGAAGCGAAATTGAATCGTTTGGACTGATTTCCTGACAAATTCTGATAAATGAATACGGCATGATAAAGTAAGGTTTCGCAAATATTCATGGCTGTAGAATAGTCATACTCATGGCAGACCAGTTGCTCTGTCTTGTCATGTGAGGAAGAATTGCGATGTACATTCTCCAAATGCCGGACAGCGGTCAACACCATCATTATACGATAAGCAATTAGTCCCATCCGTCTGACTACTCCTTGCATCTTGTTATCCACTTCGTCACAACACTCCTCATTCACACGGCTGAGATATTCAATAAAGTGTTCCTGCAAATCGGAGGGAAGGGAAAAGGAATAATTTCCCTGTCGTACAAATTCTTCATGCAGATAGCAGAACTTATCTCCCAATAGTTTGAACATTGCGTTCTTGGATTGAGAAATATCGCTTGTGGCAAACACATTTCTTATGCCTCGCTTGAAGCGGATGATATAGAAACAAAAACGGCTCATCAACCCATTCTCCGCATCAGGTATCAATCTTCTTACCTGTTCGGGAGTTCCAGCCAAAGCTACAGAAACTCTCGGATTAGCTACTTCACAATACTCTCTATCCTTGCGACGGCTCAAACTTACCAACTCATGATGAAATGCCTTTCGCAACACATCGGAATAATTGCCATAGTCCGACTTCAATGTTTGGCTTAACGTGTCGCCCTCCGACTCAAACAACAGTCCAACTCCGTCATTATCTCCCAGTATCTTCAAGAAAGAGCTTGCGCTGCTATTGGCAGGAATGACGAGCATACACATGGGCGGCTCGGCTGGCATAGTCATTCCATTATCTTTCTTACCTTTGATATAAGCATTCATCGCTTCTTTATATTCCTGTTCCAATCGCTTTGAAAGTTCATGCAAATGGCGGTTAATGGGTACTACCAGTTCTCTGCATAGGGTTAATGCCCCTTTTCCCATACCTGCATCTGCTACAACAAACAGATAAAGATTCGGATAAACAATGCGCTCATCGTACACACCACAAACATTATGAAAGCATACCGACAAACACACAATAGCCCCAATCAATATCGTGTCACGGTCATCCGCCGAGATGGAATTGTTGACAACCTCATTTAGAAAAGGAGGAAGATGCTCAAACACACATTCAGGAAATGCAGGAAGTTCTTCTTCTGATTTTATCCATTTGCCCGTTTTGCCATTTTGGATATTTGGCAAAATGGATAAATGTTCCTTGCCGGACAGAGCCAATGAGATTCCAGCTTGATTTGCCAAATGGAAGAAAGAACGGACAGTAATGCCTTGCCCTTTGGATTGCAGACAATGCGTATATTGTTTGTCTGTTTCTTCCCTTTGATAAGTAGGGTAAAATCTGCTGATGCGATGATAATACTCCCGTCCGTTCTCTCCTAATCCATTAACAAGTGCAAAACCCAACTCCACCCAATCTTTATAATTGGGTGCTATATCAATGGCACGTTGTTCTATCTCCCGAACAACACTTTCTACATCGCCTTTTACCTTATTATATATAGGAGCAATATCAGGCGTATGTGTTTGCAGTATTTCAGAAGGGACATTCTCCCAATCTTGGGCGGAAAAGATTTTCTTCGACATCATCTTTGTATTTAGGGTTAATATATGCTTGTGGGTCGTGGGGTAAAAAGCATGAACGAGCCACATCACTGCCGGACATATCCACTAATGGCAAACCTGTCGCTTTGATACAGTTGGCGACAGCCTTGAAGTACCGGGAATGTTCCCATCCTTTCAAGTCAACAGGTATTATCCACTTCAATCCATTACCGGATGGGCTGACAAATAACAGTTCCGTATCGAAATACTCATGATTGAGTAATTGCTGTTTTAGCTCCACGATATTCTCCACATGGTCGAAATCCAAACACATCAATCCTGAGTGCATAATCAGTTCCTTTTCATTCCGTTTGCGGAATAATCCCGAAAAAGTACAATAGTCGAAATGGGTGGCTTTGTATCTTTTGGATTCGAGAGAAGGCAGCATCGAACGCAGGGACTCGGTTTGTGGTTGCGCATAATGCCCGATGACATAACGATACACATCCACAATGCCCACAGCCCTTATCGGTTCGATGTTTTGAATGGGCTTACGAAAGAATGAAAAGCAATAATCTGTTATTTCCATCATCTGATAATCTTTTTAGATTCGACAAATCGTCTGGCTTCTTCCATTAAGTCATCTTGGGTTTTGTGCGATTTGTTCTTCAACCAATCGTCAATTTCCGATTGCAAGAAAGCCAAAGCCTTATTTATTTTATGTACGGGAATCTGTTTGGTAGATACCCATCCATAAACTGTCTGTTTGGCTGGATGTGATGGCAGATAAGCACAAAGTTCGTCTATATCCATCCACTTGGGTGAATTACTTGCTTGCTTATGTTGCAAGGCATTTACTTTGGATTGTAGTGCTTCTACAGACTCAATCAGGTAGGACAACGCATTCGGCATTTCCTCCAATGAATTTACTTTATAGGCCATTTTTTCTTCGTATTAAAGTTGATGCCGCAAAAGTATAGGGATGTTTATGAGTGCTAAATAGGTGCTTGAAAGCCACCAACAAGCCACTTATTTGCCACCGACGGATTTAATTTTCATTAACCTAAGGATTGGTTGGAAGAGATAATAAAATGGGGAAAAAACATTATTGCCAATAATAATATCATCCCTGATAACGCATATACTACAAGATACCCCTCAAAAAGGCGATGCTTCATGAGGGGTAAACGGTGGTGAGTGTATCGTTGGTATTATATAAGTCGCTGGTGCTCAATGGTGGAAGTCTCCACTATAACCTATAAGTCCAAATTTCCTATATGTAATGTATTGGCGGCTTTCTCTTTTTGTTCGTTTACGATATGCGTATAAATCTGCGTGGTTTTGACGTTTGTATGTCCCATCAACGACTTAATGGTGTATATGTCAACACCATTTTCCAACAATAGCGAAGCGTAGCTATGCCGGCCACAATGGAAGGTGATATGTTTCTTGATGCCAGATGCTTCTATCCAAGCTTTCAAAGGACGGGAAATCCAAGAGGCATCTGTCAATCCCTCAAAAACGAGTGCTTCATCATTACTTGGGCGTTCACCACATAGTTGAAGGGCTTGTTGAATGACTGGCTTATAATCGGGGCGTTTCGTTTTTTGCTGAACCACGACCGCTTGCCATGTACCTTTACTTGTCTGTTGAATCTGCTGCCATTTCAATGCTTGAATATCGCTATGTCGCAATCCTGTAAGGATAGAAAACAAGAATGCACGTTTCAGGACATCATCTTTACAAGGAGTATCAACCAACATTTGTACTTCATTCATGGTAAGTGCTACACGAGGTGTCTCTATGTTTGTTATTCCTTTTATTTTTGCGCTGATGTCAACCGTCAGATATTCATCAACGAACGCCTGTTTCAATCCGGCTTTGAGAATAGAGAAATAAGTGGATGCCGTATTCTGTGAAATAGTACCTTTCTTATTGCCTCCCATCGGGGCACGTAACAGGAACATCTTGATGTCTTCAAGTAGTTTTACGGAAATCGTCTTAAACGGGATCGGGTTGCCTTGCGAATAGATTTTCAACAATTCTCCCACACGGGTCCAGTTGACTATGATTGAATTAGAGCTATTTGGATGCCGTTTGCTGATGATGCCATTGAAGTATTTGATAAAATCCTGTTCGCTCCGCTCATTCTGTGCAGCGATTTCGTTTTCCTTATCAGTGTAAAGGATGGCACTATCGTATTCATGCTGCCGTAACTTCCGCACATTGTCGGCATAGATACAAGCCTCTTGGTCTATCGTTGAACGGCATTGGATAATTCCATTCAAATCACGCTTAGGCTTATAGTTGAATGTTCCATCCGGCAAGATACGTGCAATGGACGACTTATCCCAAATGGGTGTGGATATAGTCCGGTTAATAGATTCCACCACACGGCTTGCCCGTTTAGAACCTCGCTTGTAAACCGGGTACGACTCTATAATCAGATACCACTCTTCTTTGTAATTCGACCTTCTGAGCTTGACGGTCACTTTGGTATGGGGTAATGCTTTCTTCATAACGACTTATATAATTTATCAATTTCAGATTTGGGAACATAAACATAATTACCGATTTGGCGTGTAGGAATAGAATGACGGCGTATGTGCTTAAATACACTGCTGTCATTGATATGGAACTTTTTAGCAATCTCTCCGATAGTATAACAGTCTTTGGGTTCAAAGGACAATGCATCCTTTTTTCTTTTTCTACTGCCATCCTTTGTTTTGAAGTGTTCATCCATATACTGCCGACTAAGGCGTGTCAGACGTTGCCCAAAGTTGTATGATGGTATCAATCCCTGCCGTATCATACGATAAAGTACATCTTTACTAATGCCGTAAATCAGTACAGACTCTTTAACTGTCAGATACCCCTTACTGGATGGTATTCGCCTGACCAATGCTTGGCGTATTGCCTCTTTTTCTTTTGCGATTTGCCTTTTCTTGTATGCTCTCTTGGAACAGGTTGGACAACAATACTTTGACATCAATGTGGGAGGAGTAAAGATTTTACCGCACTCCTCACAACTTCTTTGAATGGTGTAATTTCCTCTTGGCATATTCTTCTCGTTTTAAATGGTTTATATCAATTTAAGTTGTACCTTATCGCCAAATAAGACGTGTCGCAAACATGTCGCAAATAAGAGATAAAAAAGCCCATAGAAAACACATAGCAACCATGAACCCCATAAACGCAAAAAGCGTGCAACTCATTGAGCTGCACGCTTTTGCTTATTGTTTATTATCTGTTTCCTTATCGGAATCATTTGACTTCCTCGAAGTCAGCATCCTGAATATCTTCTTTATTATTAGAAGAACCTTGATTAGCCTGTTGTCCTGCACCTGCACCCGGACCGGCCTGAGCGCCACCTTGTGCACCACTCTGAGCATACATTTCAGCGCTGGCAGCCTGGAATGCTGTATTCAGTTCAGCCATGGCAGTATCAATAGCAGACAAATCCTGTGCTTTATGAGCATCTTTCAGTTTCTGAAGAGCAGCTTCAATCGGACTTTCTTATCAGCCGGCAACTTGTCGCCTAATTCCTTCAACTGATTTTCAGTAGAGAAAATCATGGAGTCAGCTTGATTCAATTTGTCAATCTTTTCACGTTCCTTCTTGTCTGCTTCTGCATTAGCTTCAGCTTCGGCTTTCATCTTTTCGATTTCTTCCTTACTCAAACCAGAGGAGGCTTCGATACGGATAGCTTGTTCCTTGCCGGTAGCTTTATCCTTGGCAGATACTTTCAAGATACCGTTGGCATCGATATCGAATGTCACCTCAATCTGAGGAACACCACGACGAGCCGGAGCAATACCAGTCAAATTGAACTGACCGATTGACTTGTTTTGTGCAGCCATCGGACGTTCACCTTGAAGTACGTGGATAGTCACTTCAGTCTGGTTATCGGCAGCTGTAGAGAAGGTCTCACTCTTGCGGGCCGGGATAGTAGTGTTTGCATCAATCAACTTAGTCATTACACCACCCAATGTTTCGATACCCATTGACAACGGAGTAACATCCAGCAATACCACACCTTTGATTTCATCTGTCAAAACAGCACCCTGAACGGCAGCACCTACAGCAACCACTTCGTCAGGATTAACACCCTTGGAAGGAGTCTTACCGAAGAATTTTTCTACCAATTCCTGAACAGCCGGAATACGTGAAGAACCACCAACAAGGATTACCTCATCGATATCAGAGTTGCTCAAGCCTGCATCGCTCATAGCCTTCTTGCAAGGTTCAAGACAAGCCTGAATCAAATTGTGAGCTAAAGCTTCAAATTTAGCACGTGTCAAAGTCTTAACCAAGTGCTTAGGCATACCGTCTACGGGCATGATGTATGGCAGGTTGATTTCTGTTGAAGTAGAAGAAGACAATTCAATCTTAGCTTTTTCAGCAGCTTCTTTCAGACGTTGCATAGCCATCGGATCTTTTGTCAAATCGGCACCTTCGTCATTCTTGAATTCCTGTACCAACCAGTCAATGATTACCTGATCGAAGTCATCACCGCCCAAGTGAGTATCACCGTTAGTAGAAAGTACTTCGAATACACCACCACCAAACTCAAGGATAGAGATATCGAAAGTACCACCACCAAGGTCGAATACAGCAATCTTCATATCTTTGTGAGCCTTATCAAGACCATAAGCCAAAGCAGCAGCTGTCGGTTCGTTCACAATACGTTTCACTTCCAGACCTGCAATCTGACCAGCTTCTTTAGTAGCCTGACGTTGTGAGTCCGAGAAGTATGCCGGAACGGTGATAACGGCTTCTGTAACTTCTTGTCCCAGATAATCCTCAGCAGTTTTCTTCATCTTCTGCAGAATCATAGCTGAAATTTCCTGCGGAGTATAAAGACGTCCATCAATATCTACACGCGGAGTATTATTGTCACCTTTCACTACTTTATAAGGAACACGAGCAGTTTCCTTCTGTACCTGATCCCAAGTTTCACCCATGAAACGCTTGATAGAGAAAATAGTACGTTGCGGATTAGTGATTGCCTGACGTTTTGCAGGATCACCTACTTTACGTTCGCCACCGTCAACAAATGCAACGATAGACGGAGTGGTACGTTTACCTTCGCTGTTTGCGATTACTACCGGTTCATTACCTTCAAATACTGAAACACATGAATTTGTGGTTCCTAAGTCAATACCAATAATCTTTCCCATAATTATATATCTTTATTTATTTGTTTTCAATTAAACTGATTTCTTGGCGAATGGTTCACGAAGGACTTCTTTTTTCTTTGGTGCACCAACCGCACGCCCTTCATAAAACAAACGGTATGCCAAAAATAAGAATGTGACAAAGGCTGACAAAATGACTGATTTATTTGCTATATGATACTTTTAAATGGATTCATATAAGGCAAGAATGTCAGAACTCCACCAAATAAAATACCTGTCAGCATCCTAGCATAATGCCATAAATGCAATCGGCCTGTTTTCTCGTTTATGAGAAAACAGGCCGACCCATATCAATTTGAATGTAGATGGATTATTGTTTCTTCAACACCAACAATTCATTTCCATTTTCACCTAACAAATATACTTTATCATCTTTCATGCTGAAACTTTTTGTTTCATTCAAAGCATTCAGCACGATAGTTTCAGTTTCCATATCAGGACACATCATCATGGTAGTAGCAACATTGTCAAATCTCAAAGAATTGGGTTTTCCGTCTTCCTGCGTTAACGCACCATTTATGGTGTTACAGCCCACATTACCGTAAATGCGGCTTTCATCCAAATTAAAACCGATAAAAGGGGTCACCTCAGCCGTACCTACAATTTTCTTTCCATTCACCAATTCAATAACCCATTCTCCTGAAAGATCAGACAGTGACACTTCCGGAGCCGCCTTCTTTTCCAAAGTCATCAACGGCCGACCATCTTGATTACATAGAGTTATCACGTCGGGCTTGTCAGAAACCGTCTGGAAAGAAGTCACTTTATCCAATGCACCCAATACCATCTGCTCAGTCTTCATATCAGGGCACATCATGCGGGTACTTCCTATCTGTCCAAACTTCAATGTACCTGGCTTCAGAGAGTCGGCTTCAAAACTTCCCATCATACGGTTACATCCGCTATTGCCATAAATACGTTTCTGAGCTACATCAAAACCAATGAAAGGCATTCTCTCTGTAGATATCTTCTGTCCATCCACCTCTGTAATATTCCATTCCCCATCCAGAGAAGAAACAGACAACATATTCTTTCCACTACCACAAGATACAATCAATGCTCCGGCACAAATAGCCATCATTTCTAATACTAGTTTTTTCATATTATTTTTTTGTTAAATCTGTTAGTTTAGTGTGCAAAACTAACCATTTTATTTTTCACTATAGCAATTATACACAAAAATTTTATACCTTTGTATCAATTTATATATACTAACACTTAAAGCGATGAAAAAGTTTTTAACCATTTTAATTGGGGCAACAAGCTGTAGCTTATGCACTTATGCACAAAACGGATATATAGTCACGACTACTTCACAACAAACAAGTATTTCCGTAGAGTCTTTGGAAAAACAGTTTATAAACGATCATTTCAAGCATTACAACCTGTGTGACTGGACACCAGGCATGAAATTCATGGTGATACCGGAACGTAAAGACATCATTATTCCTCCTTTTAAATCGACGGAAACCAACAAGGAGGTGGATACAGGAGAGTTAAAACATAAGATTTTTTTGAATATCTGGGTTCGGAAATTACCGAACGGGGCTTTGTACATTTTAACTTTGAATGTGAAGGGCAACAATATTATCACGAACTTAAAAACACCACTTTGGAACAATATTGCCTAAAGCCCAAAGCTGGTATCCCTACCCTTGCCTACCTGGGTGATGTGGACATAGCCAAAGAACTGCTGGAAGGACAAACCCTATATATGCGTACCAATAAAGTACGTATAGATGATCCCAACAGCATATCGGGCTATAAAGAGGTTCCGATTGGTATAAATGAAGAAGTAACAGTAACAGCTGTCGGAGTGGGCAGCCGCGCATACCCTGTAAAAATCGTATTCCAAGACAAGAGAGGAAACACCTACTATCAGCCGGTAGCTATATCAAAGACTAATTGTGGCATGGCAGACAGTGATTTTATTATGGAAAATAAAAATAAATATTTTCCAAATTCATTTAGCTTCAGTGATGCAAATACAAAAAAATCAAAGAATCTGATGAGTAAATATGGAAAAAAACCTGTCTATCTGAAAGCGGAAACGGAATGTCTGGATGAAACAGACACTCCGGTGAGACTTCCCCGATATACACAATTCACCATCAAAATATATAATCTCACAAAACAACTCTCCTTACGTCTTTTTAGAATTGGAAAACATAGATGGAAAGAATTATAAGATAAAAGCTGCATTCACCCATACGAGTGTAGTTGATGTGATTTTACAATCAGACAATTATTTTACGGATCTATTCGGCATAGGCAACTTACGAGCCAAGTATCCGAATATCACAGAAGAAGTTTGGAACATGATAAGCCGCGGTAAGGTACGAAAAGGAATGACAACCGACGAATGTCGTCTGGCATTGGGTAATCCCATGCGCATCCATATAGTCACGGGTGGCTATGAAACATGGTCCTACGAAAGAAAAACCTTAGATTTCACCAATAAGAAACTAGATCATATCAACTAATACCCAAAATATTTTGTTATCTTTGCCCTGTGAACGGTAATGTTTGCCGGGCATTTTATTTTAACAAGAATAAAAAACAGCAAATGGGTAAAGTATTAATTATCGGTGCAGGCGGTGTAGGTACTGTCGTAGCACACAAAGTGGCTCAGAATCCGGATGTATTCACTGACATCATGATCGCCAGCCGTACAAAATCAAAATGTGATGCAATCGTAAAAGCTATCGGCAATCCAGCTATTAAGACTGCACAGGTAGATGCGGACAATGTAGACGAACTGGTAGCCCTGTTTAATAGTTTCAAACCCGAAATCGTCATCAATGTAGCTCTGCCTTATCAAGATCTGACCATCATGGAAGCTTGCCTGAAGGCTGGAGTGAATTATCTGGATACAGCAAACTATGAACCGAAAGATGAAGCTCATTTCGAATACAGTTGGCAGTGGGCTTATAAGAAACGTTTTGAAAACGCAGGACTGACAGCTATACTGGGTTGTGGGTTCGACCCGGGAGTAAGTGGTATTTATACAGCCTACGCAGCAAAACATCATTTTGACGAGATGCACTACTTGGATATTGTGGACTGTAATGCCGGCAACCATCACAAAGCGTTCGCTACCAATTTTAATCCTGAAATCAATATCCGCGAAATTACTCAGAACGGACGTTATTATGAAGAAGGCAAATGGGTGACCACCAAACCATTGGAATACCACAAGGATCTGACTTATCCCAATATCGGCCCTCGTGATTCCTACTTGCTGTATCATGAAGAGCTGGAATCATTAGTTAAGAATTTCCCGACCATCAAACGTGCTCGCTTTTGGATGACTTTCGGTCAGGAATACCTGACTCATCTGCGTGTCATCCAGAATATCGGTATGGCCCGCATTGACGAAATAGATTATAACGGAGTGAAAATTGTTCCGTTACAATTCCTAAAAGCCGTACTCCCCAATCCACAGGATCTAGGAGAAAATTATGAAGGCGAAACTTCTATCGGATGCCGCATCCGAGGCGTAAAGGATGGCAAAGAACGCACTTACTATGTTTACAACAACTGTAGCCATCAAGAAGCTTACAAAGAAACTGGAATGCAGGGAGTAAGCTATACAACTGGAGTTCCAGCCATGATTGGAGCCATGATGTTCCTGCAAGGATTGTGGAAACGTCCGGGAGTATGGAATGTAGAAGAGTTTGATCCCGATCCATTTATGGAACAACTGAACAAACAAGGTTTGCCTTGGCATGAAGTATTCGATGGTGATCTAGAACTTTAAAATAGTGATTAATGGCCCATAATTCATACTTGGGCCACACTAACCATTAATCATTAACCACTAAAAAATGAACATAGGAGATAAAGCCCCGGAAATATTAGGCTTAAACGAAAAAGGAGAAGAAATTCGTTTAAGTAATTACAAAGGAAAAAAGATAGTACTCTATTTTTATCCTAAGGATATGACATCTGGTTGTACTGCCCAGGCATGTAATTTGCGTGATAACTATGCGGAACTGCGCGCCCATGGTTATGAAGTAATCGGTGTCAGTGTGAATGATGCCAAATCGCATCAGAAATTTATTGAAAAGAATGAGCTACCCTTTACTCTTATTGCCGATACCGACAAGAAGTTGGTAGAACAATTCGGAGTATGGGGAGAAAAAAGTATGTACGGACGTAAATATATGGGTACATTCCGTACAACTTTCATCATTAACGAAGAAGGCGTGATTGAACGTATCATCTCTCCCAAAGAGGTGAAAACAAAAGAGCACGCACAACAAATTTTATAAACCAACAGATTTATGGCAAAAAAAGATAACGAAGAAATTCCATTCTCAGCAAGTCCGAGTGCCGGAAATAGTGAAAAACTGAAAGCGCTGCAAGCTGCAATGGATAAGATAGAGAAAACTTTTGGTAAAGGCTCTATCATGAAAATGGGTGATGACAACGTACAGGAAGTGGAAGTGATTCCTACCGGGTCTATCGCCTTGAACGCCGCATTAGGGGTAGGCGGCTATCCCAAAGGTAGAATCATAGAAATTTATGGTCCCGAATCATCCGGTAAGACTACATTGGCTATCCATGCCATTGCTGAAGCTCAGAAGGCAGGCGGCATTGCCGCTTTCATTGATGCCGAGCATGCTTTCGATCGTTTCTATGCGGCCAAACTGGGAGTGGATGTAGATAACTTATGGATATCACAACCCGATAACGGTGAACAGGCACTTGAAATTGCTGAGCAATTGATACGCTCATCCGCCATTGATATCATTGTTATCGACTCTGTCGCGGCATTGACTCCGAAAGCTGAAATTGAAGGAGATATGGGTGATAACAAAGTAGGTTTACAGGCACGTTTGATGTCTCAGGCTTTGCGCAAGCTTACGTCAGCCATCAGCAAGACCAATACAACTTGTATTTTTATCAACCAGTTGCGTGAAAAAATCGGTATCATGTTTGGTAACCCTGAAACAACTACCGGTGGTAATGCTCTGAAATTCTACGCTTCCGTACGTTTGGATATCCGTCGCTCCACTCAACTGAAAGATGGTGAAGAAGTAATCGGCAACCAGACTAAAGTAAAAGTGGTGAAAAACAAAGTGGCACCTCCTTTCCGTAAAGCCGAATTCGATATCATGTTTGGTGAAGGGATCTCAAGAGCTGGTGAAATCATTGATTTAGGTGCTGATTTAGGCATTATCAAGAAAAGCGGTTCATGGTACAGCTACAACGAAACCAAACTGGGACAAGGACGTGACGCCTCCAAACAAGTGATTCAGGACAACCCCGAACTGGCGGAAGAACTGGAAGGTCTGATTTTCGCAGCACTGAAAGAACAAGAATAAATCGGGATATTCAGTAAATGTCTCTAAAAAATAAGATGGCATATGAAGATGATAGGGCATGACCATTTCATATGCCATTCTTATAGTCATTTTTCCGTGCTTTCTCACATACTTCTATCCGACAGGACATGACGTTCCGGAAGAAGTCTGATGACCTCTTCTGATTCTGTGAGTAAAATCATATCATGCTGCTTTAGCTGTTTTGTTTCTGATTTTTTCTATCATCAGTATGGCATTTGCCGTATGTATTCCAAAGAAAATCCACAGTATTTCCGTCTTCCTGTTTCTGGCCTTTATCCTTGAGAGCGAGTAATGTTGCTTTTGAGTGCCGAAGCTTCCTTCAAGCCGTGTTGCCCTTTCTTTTGAGAGTTCGCTTCTAAGCACCTTCCTCAAAGGCTCATCTTTGGCCGCCCTTCCCTTGCGCACAAAGGATGTGGATATCCCATATTTTGTACAGAACTTTCTGTTGGCATTATTGGCATATATGGAATCGGCAGCCACACATCTTACCCTTACATTCATAAGCTTCTGCTGCATACGGATACAGTCCTTCAAGCGTATACCCTCATTGAATGCCTTGAACGAGAGGTGTTCGATGAACGATATGTCTATCTGTATATTATTGACCTTTGCACCGAACTCGACGGACTTGGTTTCCTTGCCTCTGACGATGGGACGTACATAATGACGGTCAATGCTGACGATGCGGTCACTGACTTTCCTCCCTTCAAACATTTCCTTTTCTTGTACAAGCACCTTTCTGATGATGGAAAGACGCTTATGATAATCCTGGGTATATCGGAGTAAAGCACCGTACTCGCTATGGATCCCATCCCTTTGACTGAGGAGCTTTTCAAGAAGCTTGATCATACGGCGCTTAAGCATTCTTGCCCTTGAAGCTCTCCTCTTTCTTTTCTTGCAGTAGGACAGATAGGATTCCGCCACATTCCTGTATTTGTTGCGCGGACGCCTTATGCCCAGCTCCCTGCAATGCCGGCATATATGCCTGTAGAGCCATTCGAGGCTTTCCCAAAGGAGTTTCATGTCCGTAGGAAAACGCATGTGGCTTTCATAGCATGTGGCATCGGTCATGCATACGTGAAGGTTATCAAGATAAGGTTTCCAGTGTGAAGCCAGGAGCTCCTGGAAAGAATCAATGTCAAGGCGGGATGCTATCTCATTACGGATGGCACTGACTATCTTGAAGTTGGTTATGGGAAGGGACGGGGGAATCATAATTCCACAGAAAATCTGGTAGTGTATGTTCCCGTTCAGATGTTCCACCAGTTGCCTGTCGGAGAAGCCGGTGTATGCCTTCAGGACCATAAGGGCGATCTTTGCGGAAGGACTGAATCTGTTCCTGCGTCCCAGGCGCCGGTCCGACAGGCCGGCGGCTTTTGCCATACATTCAAAAGGAAAGACCGAATGAAGCTTGCCAAGCTCACTCTCATTAAAACTCTTGCGGTATTTTTCCAGAATATCAAATTCTGTAAAACCCAAAGTAGGGTGAATTTCTGAAATATTCACTATCTTTGCCATATCTTATTTTTGGATATTTCCTTTTGGCCGTAAATTATTTTGGATATTTCCCCCGTTTTGGAATTAGTTGGCTGATTTTGTAATATTTAATGAATGTCCGTTCAAATATTATTTTGACCAGGGAAACAATACATTTTAAATAAAAGCCGTTTTGACCTAACCATAATAATAAGGTTAATACCTAAATTTACTTTGAAAAGCCAACTAATTCCAACTTGGCTGATTTTGTAATATTTAATGAATGTCCCTACTTTATATGCAATTAAAACCATAATAATAAGGTTAGGTCAAAACGGCTTTATCCTCAAACATTATTTCCAATCACTATTTTTCAACTTTCATAAAACACCTGTATCCATATTTTACAAAAAGCATCTACTTTTTCAATTCAAATCCTAACATCAGCCCGTCATAAGCTTCAGCTACACTGTTAAGAGTGGCAGCTGTGGAATTTACTTTGGAAGCCGCTCCAGTAATCACCTTTAGAATAGACATCAACTTATCAGCATTAAACACAAGACTCATACTATTTCCTGTCACTGTCACATAAGCTACCGTCTGTATGCCCAACTTATTTTTCATAGTAATCGTCTTAGCTTCATCATCAAAAACATAAGTGCCGCTTACCGTACGTTTTTTCAATATATATGAATAAGTACCATCCTCCTTGAAAATATACTTAATACCAGCCAAACCAATCTTATCATATATTGTCTGTAATTTTTCTTCCACTTCTTTGGCCGCTATCTCTCCACCAGCCTTTGCCAGCAACTGATCACTCTCGAACTGACATTCAGGAGCCTGATAAGTCCAAGTCCCCACAATGGAATGAGCCGTAGTAGCCTTGTTACCAATTACGGCCTTTGCCACTCCTGTCAATACAGATTTCAAATCCTGCGCCTCAGCATGGACAGAACACATAGACAATATCAAAACAACTCCCCACCATTTAAAAACATTTTTTTTTCTTCATATACTTAATTACTATAATATTCAACGACAAAGATAAAACAAAGAGACGAAAAGATAAATAACATCACATCATATCATGGATTTGGACTGTCTTGCTATGACCAAACTGAAAAAATCAAGAACACTATACACAGAAAAATCTGTTTACTTACAAATACCAACATGAATATCAACGACATATCTTGCAAGGTAGGCTTTTCCTGCCAGAGGCATTTCAGTACCTCCTTTAAACAAGTTAAAGGAATGACACCTACCCAATTTAAAGAAGAAAGTAAAAGAAACTAATATCAATGACGCAAATGTGCGAATTCATTTTAATTTTATTCGTACCACTTGCGTCATTCACATTTCAAAAAAGATCCAAAATTTAGAGTTCTCTCTTATCATAAAACATTTCCTTAACAAGCCTTGAAGCTCATATCCAATCCTTTTACAGAATGGGTCAACGCACCAAAAGAAATGAAATCCACTCCTGCCTGCGCATAGGGTAACATAGTATCGTAAGTAATACCACCGGAAGACTCGGTTTCGCAACGTCCTCCTACTATCTCTACAGCTTTACGAGTATCTTCAGGTGTAAAGTTATCAAACATAATACGATCCACACCTTCTGCCAACGCCTGATTCAATTCGTCAAAATTACGCACTTCCAATTCAATCTTCAAGCTCTTACCCTTTGCCTTACAATATTCTTTAGCACGGGACACCGCATTGTGTATGCCGCCTGCGAAATCTACATGGTTGTCTTTCAGCAGAATCATATCAAACAAACCGATACGGTGATTGCATCCTCCTCCTATCTTTACAGCCATCTTCTCCATGATACGCATACCCGGAGTTGTCTTACGGGTATCAAGTACACGAGTTTTCGTACCTTCCAGTTTCTTCACATATTTATTGGTCATAGTAGCAATGCCACTCATGCGTTGCATGATATTCAGCATCAAGCGTTCTGTCTGAAGAAGTGACTGAACTTTACCTTCCACCACCATAGCCACATCACCCGGTTTCACGTGAGTTCCATCTTGAATGAACACCTCCACCTTCATTGTGGGATCAAAACGGCGAAATACTTCTTTAGCCACTTCAATGCCAGCTAAGATACCTTCTTCCTTAATCAACAACTTTGATTTTCCCATTGCATCTGCGGGAATACATGACAAGGTAGTATGATCCCCATCACCTATATCTTCAGCAAAAGACAGGTCTATCAGTCTGTCTATTAAGTCTTTTACTACTAATTCGTCCATAATGTTATCGTTTTTTTATGAATTGATAGGCAAAGGTAGAGATTTTCCGTATTTTTGCAAAGTAAACCAGAAAAGAACGTATGAAATTTACATTATTAGTAGTAGGACGCACTGTCGAAAAACATTATATCACCGCTATCAATGATTATGTGGAACGTACCAAGCACTTCATTTCTTTCGATATGGAAGTCATCCCCGAACTCAAGAACACCAAAAACCTGAGTATGGAGCAACAAAAAGAGAAGGAAGGAGAACTAATTCTGAAAGCTTTGTTGCCGGGCGATGTAGTGGTTTTATTGGATGAACATGGAAAAGAATTCCGTTCCGTAGAATTTGCCAACTGGATAGAACGCAAAATGCACACTGTAAACAAACGGTTAGTATTCATCATTGGGGGACCATACGGATTTGCACCCAAAATATATGATGCAGCCCAAGAAAAGATCTCATTATCCAAGATGACCTTCTCACATCAAATGATACGCCTTATTTTCGTAGAACAGCTATACCGGGCGATGACTATATTGAACAACGGTCCTTATCATCATGAATAGAAATATATAGCGGTTAGTGATTAACACCTGCGGCATAATAGCGCAGTCCATTCATCACTAACCACTAATTCTCTCCCTATTTTCCAATTTCAAAGTCCACACACACTGGCAAATGGTCGCTATAACCACCATGATATTTCTTTCCCCAATAGGTACGTGATGGAATATTACCACCATATTTTTCATCCTCTTCCAGCAGGAACGGATATTTTAAAATCTGTGCCTTATCATATGAAGTGCGCATACTATCATGCCCTTGTAACAAAAAACCGGAAACAATCAGCTGATCAAGTACGCCCCACTCACCTCGATAACGATAGGTTCCCTCCTTACGCCCGTCCATCAGATTATATAATTTCTTGGCCTGCACTCCACTTTTCGGAGCCACAGCCCCCAATACTTTTGCAATAGAATTATTAGTGGGATAATCATTAAAATCACCCATAATCATTACATTAGGATGCTGACGGATATTCATAACAGAATCTGCCGCTATCTTCAATATCTGTGCAGTGAAAAGACGATAAGGCTCACTTTTTTCCTCACCACCGGCACGAGAAGGCATGTGACACACAAACACATCCAATGTATCTCCGGAAGCTACCTGCCCTGTCACATGAAGTATATCACGTGTAGGGCGGCGTTCCATCTCCTTATAAGGAACAGAAAGGCTGTTTTTGCCCAGCAACTTAAAACTTCCTCGCTGATAAAGCAACGCCACGTCAATACCACGCTCATCAGGAGAATCAGTCATGACATAGCGATAACCCGCCTCGCGTAATGGCGAGTTTTCTGTCAGATCTTTCAAGCAATGATCATTTTCCACTTCACAAAGCCCCACCAAATCGGGAACATTTTCCTCACCCGTGGCAATAATAACTTTAGCTATCCTAGCCAATTTATCATGATAGCGCGCTTGCGTCCATCCTTTCGGAGCATCCGGCAAAAATTCATAATCATTTTTCAACGTGTCGTGCTGACAATCGAACAAATTCTCTACATTATAGAACATTACCCGAAACGGTTCCTGTGCATACGTCACCCCTACCAGGTAGCACAAACAAAGGAATAGAATTGTTTTCTTCATATAAATTATTTTGTCGGTATATTAACCAATACATCCAGCAAATGACGCCAGAATTTATCTACAGTAGGTATCAGCATACGTTCATCAGGTGAATGAACACCACGCAAAGTAGGTCCAAAGGAAACCATATCCAGTGACGGATATTTCTCAAGGAACAAACCACACTCCAATCCGGCATGAATTGCCTTTACTTTAGGTTCCACACCAAAAAGTTTTTTATAGCTATCTATCGCAATTTTCAAAACAGGAGAATCCGTATTCGGTTTCCATCCTGGATATCCGTCACCAGTTATTACTTCAGCACCTCCCAAAAGAAAAGCAGAACGGATCATCTCGGACATATTCTTGCGTGATGAAAGAATGGAGCTGCGCTGGCTAGTCACTATTTTAATCTTGTTTCCCTCTACCTGTTTGATGGAAGCAAGATTAGACGAAGTTTCTACTAATCCTGGAATATCCTGACTCATGGCATACACTCCATTGTGCACAGCGTAAACAGCTCTCAGAAGGTGTCCGGCAGTAGTCATATCTATCGCTTCCTTACAAGGGGATTCAGAAGAGAGTTCGGTTCTCAAGTTCGGTTCCGTCGCAGCATATTCATTCTCCAGTTCTGCGGTATAGATATTCAAATCTACACGAACCGATTCCTTATCCTTCATAGGTACCGCACATAATGCCTGTGCCTCACGAGGTATGGCATTATGCAGGTTTCCACCATCAATCTCACATAAATATAAAATATATTTAGAAGCCAACTGAGTCAGAAAACGATTCAGCAGCTTATTAGCATTCGCTCTACCTTTATTAATATCATCACCGGAGTGCCCACCAGTCAATCCCTTGACCGCCACACGGAAATAGAAATAATCCTGTGGGGCAGAAACAGGCTGATAAGTAAATTCCGCTGTAGTATTTGCACCACCGGCACAGCCGATGAATAATTCTCCTTCATCTTCCGAGTCCAAATTAATCAGAATATCACCAGTCATAAACCCTGGCTTCAATGCAAAAGCACCTGTCAATCCAGTTTCTTCATCCACCGTGAAAAGACACTCCAGCGGACCATGCTCTATATCAGTAGCAGCCAATATAGCTAATTCTGTCGCCACACCGATACCATTATCCGCCCCCAATGTAGTACCTTTGGCTTTCAACCATTCACCGTCCACTACTGTGTCAATGGGATCAATTAGAAAATCATGCTCCACATCACTGTTTTTTTCACAAACCATATCTATATGAGACTGCAAAATCACAGTTTTCAAATTCTCCTTACCCGGAGTGGCAGGCTTTTTAATTAATACATTGCCTACTTCATCTGTCTTGGTTTCCAAACCATGTTCTCTACCGAAGGCTTTCAAATAAGCAATTATTTTCTCCTCTCTTTTCGAGGGACGGGGTACCTGACATATCTCTTCAAAATAATAAAAGACAGATGCAGGCTTTAAATCCTTTTCATTCATAATCATGTCGTTTAGGAAAATTCAGTTTCCAAATTTGCAAAAAATAGTTAAATAATTCTCTTAAATAGGACACTTCCTCTTTTTTAATGAGAAAAGAGAAAGCTAAATCATTGCAAAATTCTATATTTGTTCCGCAAATTTAGTCCGCAGATACGAAATGCTTCAATAAATTTGGCATTTCCCTTGCCTTACACTAACTTTGCACCACAAAAATAATAGAAATGCTTGATACTATCCTTATAACTGTGTTAATAGTTGCTATCTGTATAGCATTATTGTCTATCGGAATCTTTCTAAAAGGAAAGTTTCCAAACACACATGTAAGCGGTAATAAGGCACTCCGTAAAAAAGGAGTAGGATGTGTACAATCACAAGATCGTGAAGCACGCAAACCTAATAAAAATGCCATAGCCGAAATTGAAAAGCAAAGCAAAACGGATAATAATTAATAAACAATACGTGAAAAAGATTATGAAAAGAACAAATTTCATCCTGAATGGATTTCTAGCGCTAGCCATCGTGTTAGTGTTCGCACAATGTAGCGACAACAACAACGCTGCAACTTCTTCCACTGCTCCGGCTGTCGGCGTTGCTGGTTCTTCAAACATGAAAATAGCTTATGTGGAAATCGATTCACTGTTGACTAAGTACAATTTCTGGAATGACTTAAATGAAGTGATGATACAGAAAGAAGAAAATATCCGCACTACTTTAAATGAAAAAGCAAAGAAGCTGGATGCTGATGCTAAAGAATTCCAACGCAAACTGGAAAATAATGGCTTCGCTACACGTGAACGTGCTGAACAAGAACAGATGAGACTGATGAAGCAACAACAAGAACTGCAGGCACTCCAACAGAAACTAAGCGACGAGCTAGCTTCTGAAAACCAAAAGAACAGCTTGCAGTTACGTGATTCTATCAATTCATTCTTGAAAATTTATAATCAGAACAAAGGATATGATCTGATTATCAGCAATACAGGATTTGACAACTTGCTATACGCTAATCCGGCATACAACATCACACAAGAAATCATTGACGGACTGAATGCACGTTATACTCCCTCTTCTGTAAAAAAATAATAGTTCATCAACCTTATATATGTAAAGCCGGAACAGTCTACTGTTCCGGCTTTACTTTTAAACAAAAAGCACCCTATAAACGTTTTTATTATAATAAAAATAACGAAAGGAGAACATTATGGAAAGATTTGAAGATTTAATCACCTCAAACATCCCTGTATTAGTTGATTTTTTTGCTGAATGGTGCGGACCTTGCAAAGCCATGAAACCTATTTTAGAAGAATTAAAAGGAATAAAAGGGGAAAAAGTAAGAATTGTCAAGGTAGATGTAGACAAACATAAAGAAATTGCTGCATACTATCAGATTCAGTCAGTTCCCACACTGATGATTTTTAAAGACGGTAAGCAATTGTGGCGACAAAGCGGTGTAATGCGTGCCAATGATTTAAGCATAATTCTAGCCCAATATGAATAAAATATGAAAAAAACAATCACGTGTCTTTTATTAACTACCGGATTAACAGGATACCTCAGTGCCCAGACTCCTTTCCAGGATAAGTCAGATAAAAATGAAGGAAAAGTCATACATATGGACAAACAAATGTTCTTGGATAATATATTTGACTACACTTCCGGTTCCACTAACTGGAAATACAAAGGAGAGAAACCGGCAGTTATTGATTTCTTACGCCACATGGTGTGGTCCCTGCCGTATGGTTGCCCCTCTGCTAAAAAGTCTGGCCAAAGAATACAAAGATCGAATTGCAGTTTACAAAGTAGATACAGACAAACAAAAAGAATTATCTGCCGTTATGGGGATACAGTCACTGCCCACCATCATCTTTATCCCCAAAACGGGACAGCCGCAAATCATTATAGGAGCGGCCAATAAAACTACTTTCAGGAAAGCTATTGAAGAAGTATTACTGAAAGAATGAGAAACAAGGCCTATACATCTCTAATCTAAATATAGCCAATAAAAGAGAGGGGGCAATAATAATTGCTCCCCCTCTCTCCATTTATACTATAGCAAATTGTATATTATTTCTTGAAATATCTGTTGTACAAACCTTCAAAACCTTTACCGTGACGAGCTTCGTCCTTAGCCATTTCGTGAACTGTATCGTGAATAGCATCCAAGTTCAAAGCTTTTGCACGAGTAGCAATACGTTTCTTGTCAGCACAAGCACCTGACTCAGCATTCATTCTCTTTTCCAAGTTAGTCTTTGTATCCCATACACAGTCACCCAGCAACTCAGCAAACTTAGCAGCATGTTCTGCTTCTTCCCAAGCATAACGTTTGAAAGCTTCAGCAACTTCAGGATAACCTTCGCGGTCTGCCTGACGGCTCATTGCCAAATACATACCAACTTCCGTACATTCACCCATGAAGTGGTTGTTCAAATCCTTAATCATTTCTTCATCACAACCTTTTGCTACGCCGATAACGTGTTGGTCTGCAAATTCCAAGCCACCTTCTGTTTCTACCATTTCGTTAAACTTAGAAGCAGGCGCTTTACACAACGGACATTTTTCAGGAGCTGCATCACCTTCATGAATATAACCACAAACTGTACAAATAAACTTTTTCATAATTTCTTTTTTTATTAGTTAGTCAATATTTTATTTATTAGTTAGTCATCTACTCTCTATCCTTTTTAACTTCTTTCTTTGTCTTCTTTAGAACAAGCAGGGCATATACCTTTATAATATTGGTGAATTTCATCCACTTTGAATCCATTCATATCAATTTGCTCTACTTTTTTCACTTCATTACTGTAGGGCAAATCAAATATTTTACCACATTTCTTACAAAGGAAATGAGCATGCAGGGAAGTATCACCGTCAAAACACGCATTCTTTTCATCAATTGTAAGCATTAAAGCTGCTCCATGCTCGACAAAGAGTTTCAGTGTATTATACACTGTAGTCTTGGACAAGGTTGGAATATCCTTACATAGCGCCAAATAAATCTCATCGATAGAAGGATGAGTTTTATGAGCCAACAAATAATCCATAATAGCTATGCGCTGTACGGACGGCTTAATGTTATAACTGATAAGATAATCGTAACTCTTCATATATTCCCTTTTTGTAACTATTACAATTTTATTTCATGTGCAAAGATAGATAGTTATTCGCAACAAACAAATAAATCACGTACTTTTTTTTATTTTTTTTATTTAGAGGTATAAATCGGGAAAGAATGATTAATTTTGCAGGTATATATAATAATAGGTATAATATGAAATACGGTTTTGTAAGAGTGGCGGCTGCCATTCCGATAGTGAAAGTGGCTGACTGCAAATTTAATGCACAACAGATTGAAACTCAAATTGCCATAGCAGACGGGAAAGGAGTACAAATTATCATTTTTCCCGAACTAAGTATTACAGGGTATACTTGCGCCGACTTGTTCGGTCAGTCTTTACTGTTGGAAGAAGCAGAAATGGCTTTAATGCAAATTATGAATAATACCCGACAAATGGATATCATCTCCATTATAGGGATGCCTGTGGTTATGAATTCCACGCTGCTGAATAGTGCTGTTGTTTTCCAAAAAGGAAAAATACTGGGTATTGTTCCTAAAACATATTTACCTAATTATAAAGAGTTCTATGAACAACGCTGGTTTACCTCTGCTCTAAACCACCCAGATGGTAATGTACGTCTCTGCGGACAAAATGTACCGGTCAGCGCCAACCTGCTTTTCGACACTCCGGAAACTTGCTTTGGCATTGAAATCTGCGAAGATATGTGGGCCCCCATTCCCCCCAGTTCCGCATTAGCATTGAAAGGAGCGGAAATCATTTTCAATATGTCTGCCGATAATGAAGGGATAGGCAAGCATAATTATGTCCGTTCATTAGTCAGTCAACAATCAGCACGCTGCCTGGCAGGATATGTATTCAGTTCATCCGGTTTCGGCGAATCGACTACAGACGTTGTTTTTGCAGGCAACGGACTGATATATGAAAACGGCACATTACTTACCGAATCTGAACGTTTCTCATTCAAGGAACAGTTAGTCATCAGTGAAATAGACGTAGAGCGTCTTCGTGGCGAACGGTTGACCAATACCACTTTTGCCGCCAATATCGGCAACTGCCCGGGACGTCCCGCCATCCACATCAGTACAGAATTTGTTAACACACGCGATCTTAGTCTGACGCGCAGTATAGAAGCCCATCCTTTTGTTCCTCAGGGCAAAGAATTGGATGAGCGTTGTGAAGAAATTTTTGCCATCCAAATAGCAGGGCTTGCCAAACGTTTGGTACACACTCACTGCAAGACTGTAGTAGTCGGTATTTCCGGTGGTTTGGATTCCACCTTGGCACTTTTGGTCTGTGCCAAAACTTTCGACAAATTGAATTTGCCACGAAAAGGCATCATCGGCATCACCATGCCTGGTTTTGGCACTACCGACCGCACTTATAATAATGCTCTCCATCTGATGGCTTCATTAGGCGTTACTATTAAAGAAATCAGCATTAAGGAATCCTGCATCCAACACTTTAACGATATAAACCACGACATGACCGTACACGATGTAACCTACGAAAACAGCCAGGCACGCGAACGGACTCAAATTCTGATGGATGTTGCCAACCAACTGAGCGGTCTTGTCATTGGTACGGGAGACCTTTCAGAACTTGCCCTAGGCTGGGCCACCTACAATGGCGACCACATGTCTATGTATGGAGTCAATGGAAGTATTCCCAAAACATTGGTCAAATACCTGGTAAATTGGGTGGCTTTGAATGACATGGATAATGAATCACGTATTACTCTGCTCGATATTGTAGACACTCCTATCAGCCCCGAACTGATTCCTGCTGATGAAAACGGCAATATCAAACAAAAGACAGAAGATTTGGTAGGGCCATACGAACTGCATGACTTCTTCCTTTATCAATTCCTACGTTTCGGTTTTCGTCCCGCCAAGATATTCTTCCTGGCAAGTATCGCTTTTCGTGATACATACGATGAGGAAACAATCAAAAAATGGCTTACTATATTCTGCCGCCGTTTCTTTCAACAACAATTCAAACGCTCTTGCCTGCCCGATGGTCCCAAAGTGGGATCTGTATCACTCAGTCCCCGAGGAGACTGGCGTATGCCGAGCGATGCCAGTGCAGCTTCATGGCTGAAAGAATGCGAAGAGCTATAAACCACATAAAAAAGTAAGTCGGCTTCAAAGACAAAGTAACTTAACTTACTCGCCCAACTAAGTTAAGTTACTTTGTCTTTGAAGCCGACTTAAATACATCCCTTGCTTGAGGGTACTTCAAAATGGTAAATATCTCTTCGCACAGCCATCTTTATGGCACGAGCCAAAGCTTTGAAAATACCTTCTATTTTATGATGCTCATTCTGCCCCTCGGCTTTGATATTTAAATTCATACGAGCTGCATCACTCAATGATTTAAAAAAAATGAGGAAACATCTCGGTAGGCATCTCCCCTATTTTCTCTCGATGAAACTCAGCATCCCATACTAACCATGCTCTACCGCCAAAATCCAAAGCTACCCGACAAAGACAATCATCCATGGGCAAGCAATATCCGTAACGCTCAATGCCACGCTTGCTGCCCAATGCCCGATAAATACATTCACCCAAAACAATGGCAGTATCTTCAATAGTATGATGTTCGTCCACTTCCAAATCACCTTTTACTTTAATGGTAAGATCAATACCACCATGTTTTCCAATCTGTTCCAACATGTGATCAAAAAAACCAATACCTGTGGAAATATCACACTTTCCGCTGCCATCTAAATTTAAGCTGATATAAATATCCGTTTCCTTCGTAGTACGACGGACCTCCGCTATACGTTCTCCGGCAAAAAGAAATTCAGCGACCTTATCCCAATCTGTAGTAACCAGTACACAATAGGATTCCAGATTCTTTTCTTTCAGAATATCCATATTATCTTGCAGCAAGATAGCCTTACATCCCATATTTCTAGCCAGTTCCACATCTGTAGCACGGTCACCAATAACAAAACTGTTAGCCAAATCATAATCACCGGTAAGATATTTTCCCATCATTCCTGTTCCAGGCTTGCGGGTAGGCACATGGTCTTCCGGAAAACTGCGGTCTATCAAGATATCATCAAAAGTGATACCTTCCCCCTCCAATGTCTTCAACACCAGGTTGTGCACCGGCCAAAAGGTATCCTCAGGAAAAAAGAAGAAGTACCGAGGCCATCTTGATTGGTAACCATCACAAATTCAAAGTCGAGCTTACTGCGGATAAATCCCAAATTACGAAATACCTTAGGATAAAACTCCAATTTATGGAAAGAATCCAATTGGTAGTCAACCGGTGGCTCGATAACCAACGTACCGTCACGATCTATAAACAACGCTTTCTTCATACTTCAACATTCATAATTCTTCAATGCTTCCAACAACATATCATTCTCCGGACGTGTACCAATAGTCACACGCAAACAATCACGACATAAAGAAATATTGGTACGGTTACGCACTATGATACCTTTACCTACCAAATAATTATATATTTTCTTGGCATCTGTCACTTTAGCTAGAAAAAAATTAGCATCCGTAGGATAGATTTTCTCACAACAAGGCAGTTCTACAAATTCATTGACCAAACGCGTCCGTTCTTCCAATAACGACTTTACCCAACGTTCTACCTCATAATGCCGATGCAACATCATAACAGCCTCTTTCTGTGTCAGCAGATTCACATTATACGGATATTTAATCTTACTGAAAATAGAGATGATTTCTTTAGACGCAAAGGCCATGCCCAAACGAATGGCAGCACATCCCCATGCCTTAGAAAAAGTCTGGAAGACAATCAAATTAGGATATTTATCTAAATCGGCAAGGAAAGACGGCGCATCAGAAAAATCGGAATAGGCCTCGTCTATAATCACCAATCCCTGAAAAGTATCCAGCAATTTTTCCATTTCCCTACGATCCAGGTTATTACCGGTTGGATTATTGGGCGAGCAAAGAAAAACCAGTTTGGTGTGATCGTCTGTTGCCGCCAATAGTTTGTCGGCACTGAACTGATAGTTTTCATCCAACAACACCTTGCGATATTCTACATCGTTGACATCGGCACACACCTGATACATACCATAAGTAGGGTCAATAGCCGCTACATTATCCACCCCCGGAATACAGAACGCGCGATATACCAAGTCAATAGCCTCATCACTGCCGTTTCCCAGAAAGATCGTATCGGGGTCTACCTTTTTAATAGGAGCTATCATATTCTTCAGTTCCCGCTGCATAGGATCAGGATAACGGTTATTAGGTGTATTGTACGGATTCTCATTGGCATCCAGAAAAACAGATGCCTCCGCTCCATTATATTCGTCACGTGCCGATGAATAGGGTTTCAAAGCCCAAATATTCGGGCGCGTCAATTCTTTCAAATCTTTCATCTTTATACTGTTTTTAATCTTACGGTTACTGCATTCTTATGCGCACCCAGTTGTTCATTAGCCGCCATCACCTCAATAGCAGGACCGATATTCTGAATACCCTCACCATTAATCTCCTGAAAAGTGATTTTACGGATAAAACTATCCAGGCTCACCCCACTATACGCTTTGGCGTAACCATTGGTAGGTAAAGTATGATTGGTTCCGGATGCATAATCACCGGCACTCTCCGGAGTAAGTGAACCTAGAAATACAGATCCGGCATTGACAATACGCTCTGCCAGTTCCATATAATCCTTGGTCTCGATAATCAAATGCTCGGGAGCATATTCATTCGTCAGAGCAATTGCCTCATCCATATCCCTCACCAAAATCAATTTGCTGTTTGCCAACGACTTTTCGGCTATTTTCCATCTGGTAAGCAAAGCCAACTGGCGTTGTACCTCATACTCCACCTCCTTCATTAATTTCTCAGAAGTAGTTATCAGCATGGCCTGACTATCAACTCCATGTTCCGCCTGTGAAAGCAAATCGGCTGCCACAAATACAGGATTAGCCGTCTCGTCGGCCAGCACTTCGACTTCAGAAGGGCCGGCAGGCATATCTATCGCAACATCCCGCAAAGAAACCTGCTGCTTGGCAGCCGTTACATATTGGTTACCCGGACCGAAAATTTTATAAACCTTAGGCACACTTTCCGTTCCGTATGCCATAGCAGCGATGGCCTGCACCCCTCCTGCTTTGAATATTTTATTTACCCCGGCCAATTTTGCCGCATACAAGATAGCAGGATGAACCTTTCCTTCTTTATCAGGAGGAGTACAAAGTACGATTTCCTTGCAACCTGCAATCTGTGCCGGAGTAGCCAACATCAATACGGTAGAAAATAAAGGCGCCGTGCCTCCGGGAATATACAAGCCCACCTTTTCAATAGCAACAGCCTTCTGCCAACAAGTTACACCGGGTACGGTCTGCACCTTTTTCCCTTTCAAACCGCTGAGAACTATGAAAAGTATGAATATTTTTCTGTGCCAGCATAATAGCTGCCTTCAATTCAATAGGTACCTCCTTTTCCGCTTCAGCAATTTCCGTTTCAGTAACCCCCAGTAAGTCCAGTTTCACCTTATCAAAACGTTCTTCATATTCCCTCACCGCTTTATCTCCTTCCGTCTTCACTTTATCCAGCACTTCTTTAACCGTATCGCGCAGCGTGTCTGTATTTAATGCCGGACGACGGAGAATTTCCACCCAGTCTTTCTTTTCAGGATATATTATTTTCTTCATACATGTATTCTTTTATAAGTTTACAAATCTCGCCTGACGTATGGACCGGCTATAATATCATTTTCTCAATGGGCAATACCAAAATACCTTCCGCGCCCAATGCCTTCAGTTTTCCGATGATCTCCCAAAAACGTTTCTCGTCAAGCACTGTATGTACCGAACTCCATCCTTCTTGTGCCAATGGCATCACAGTAGGACTCTTCATACCCGGCAGCACTTCGATAATTTCTTTCAAACGCTCTGTCGGAGCATTCATCAAGACATATTTCTTGTCTTCGGCAGCTTTCACCGCTTCAATACGGAACAAGAGTTCGTTCAGAATCTCTTTCTTCTCCTCAGACATATTCTTATTGCCTATCAGCAACGCCTCACTTTTCATAACCACTTCCACTTCCTTCAAGCTATTGCTTACCAAAGTAGATCCCGAACTGACAATATCAAAAATAGCATCTGCCAAACTGATTCCCGGAGCAATCTCTACCGAACCGGTAATGACATGAATATCAGAATGAATACCATTCCGTTCCATGAAATCTTTCAAAATGCCGGGATAAGAAGTCGCAATCTTGCGTCCTTCAAACCAAGACAAACCCGGATAGTCCACATCTTTAGGTATAGCCAATGACAAACGGCACTTGCTGAATCCCAAACGTTTAATCACCTCAGCGTCCTCTTTTCTCTCTACAAACTCATTCTCGCCTACAATCCCTAAATCAGCCACTCCACCAGCCACCGACTGAGGAATATCATCATCGCGAAGAAAAAGAACTTCGATAGGAAAATTAGATGACTGTACTAAAAGAATTCTTTTAGAAGCGGAGATTTTAATATCTGCCTCTTGTAATAATGCCATTGTCTCTTCAAACAAACGGCCTTTTGACTGTACTGCAATTCTAAGCATGATTCTATCTGTTTTTTAATTATTAACCGGCAATAAAAAGGGCTTACCGTTTTCGGCAAGCCCTATATCATCATACTACAATATCATCTTAGCCCACCGAGTTATTCGTTAGGAAAATGATGATGATGTGTAGCTGTTCTAACCATAGTCTTTTCTTTTTATTTGCGACAAAAATAAAGTTTATATTTGATATCAGCAAATAATTATCGCAAAAACTTTATTTTTTCTTTCAAATTAAAGGTATTATCTCATCTTGCTCCACCTCGCAGCTCAAGAAATGCATTTCTTCCTTCGCCTTCTCTTGCGGAAAAGTGAAATAAGTGCATAGAGCCTTGGTGCAAAGTTCCTCTTTATTATTATAAATAGCCGCTTCTACAAATACGATATTGCGCTTCCTCTCCTTTATGGAAGCCTTCAATACGATATACGAATCGTTAGTATTAACAGGCTTCATATAACGAGTTTCCATTTTGGACGTAACACCGGTAGTCTGTAGTTTACGCAAAACCACCCATGCACAAATCTCATCCAGCAGCACCGCCTGAATACCTCCATGCAACGTATCAATCCACCCCTGAAACTGTGGCTGAGGTTTCCAGATACTGATTACCTCATTCCCGTCTTCATAAAATTCCATCTTCACTCCGGCGTCATTATTAGGAGCACAGCCAAAGCAATTATATCCTTCCATCCCTTTCCAGGGATTGATTATCTTTTTCATAGGCTATCTTTTAGAATTCGTAATCCACACAAGCACGATCAGCCTTAACCTCTTTTAAGAGGCCGGCAGCAGCTACATGATCCGGATGAACGGCATAGGCATTGACATCTGCCAGCGTATCGAATTCACTATCCAAACAAATATCCCATTTTTCAGCAGAATTGGTATTCAGTCCCACAAATATATGACGGATAAAACCTATCTTGACCGGCAAAGCTTCAATAGCCGCTTTAAAATCATTCATCACTTTCAATTTTTCTTCTTGTGAAAGAGTTTCTTTCAATTTAAATAAAACAATGTGCTTAACCATACTTGATATTTTAATTAATTATCCTACTTTTGTAATTGACACAGGGCTTAAAAAGTATTTAACCTGATGCAAAAGTAACAGTTTTGTTTTAAAATACATTCTATTATTATGATAATTATTGGCATAGCCGGCGGAACCGGTTCAGGAAAGACCACTGTAGTTAGAAAAATCATAGAGAGCCTGCCCCTAGGTTCCGTTGCAGTCATTCCACAAGATTCATATTATAATGATCAGTCATCCATTCCCTTGGAAATACGTAAACAAACCAATTTCGACCATCCCGACGCTTTTGACTGGCCGCTCTTTGAACAACAGATAGCCGAATTACGTAAAGGACATCCCATTGAACAACCTACCTATTCTTATATAATATGTACACGCCTGCCCGAAACCGTCCATGTAGAGCCAAAGGAAGTCATCATCGTAGAAGGTATCATGAGCCTCTATGATAAAGAGTTACGAGACCTGATGGATTTAAAAATTTTCGTGGATGCCGAACCCGATGAACGTTTGCTGCGTGTGATTACCCGCGACATGGTGGAACGCGGCCATCCCTTGGAAATGCTGATAGACAAATACCGGAACATTCTGAAACCGATGCATGACGAATTCATAGAGCCTACCAAGCAATATGCCGACATTATTATCCCCAATGGAGGCAACAACCAAAAGGCCATTGAAATCCTTAAACTATATATTGAAAAGATTTTAGGAAGATGAAAAATGTCTGGCTATTAGTTCTTGCCTGTATATGCATGACAGCGTGCCGTAACCGGCAACAATCTGCCGAAGTGACAAATTATGATTTGCCGCAAATAAAAGACAGCGGAGAATTAGTAGTCCTGACACTGAACAGTTCTACCTCTTATTTCGACTATCGGGGCGAGCCTATGGGATTCCAGTATGAGCTGGCCGATCAGTTTGCCCGTTCATTGGACGTAAAACTGAAAATAAAAGTAGCACAGAATGCACGTGACCTGGTTCATAAACTATTACAAGGAGAAGGAGACCTGATAGCCTATAATCTGCCTGTCACCAAAGAGTTCAAAGACAGTGTAGAGTTTTGCGGGGAAGATATCATCACCCATCAGGTATTGGTACAACGTAATACTCAAAAAAAGAAGAAAGCACTGAATAATGTAACAGAATTAATCGGGAAAGAGGTCTATGTAAAACCAGGAAAGTATCTGGAACGTCTCATCAATCTGGATAAAGAACTGGGTGGCGGTATATTGATACACGAAGTCGATAATGACAGCATCACCACCGAGGATTTAATCATGCAGGTTTCCAATGGTGAGATAGATTATGCCATCTGTGATAACGACCTTGCCAAATTAAACAAGACTTATTACCCCAATCTGAATATTGACCTGGCTGTCAGTTTTGACCAACGTGCCTCATGGGCCGTACGTAAGACCTCACCGCTACTAGGTGAAGCTGCTACTAAATGGCATCAGGAAAATATGACTTCTCCTGCCTATCAGGCCAGTAGCAAGCGTTATTTTGAAATAAGCAAACGGACACCTCACGGTTCCATCTTGTCCATCAAAGACGGAAAGATTTCACACTTCGACACTCTATTCAAGAAATATGCCAAAGATATAGATTGGGATTGGCGTATTTTAGCTTCCCTGGCCTATACGGAATCAAACTTTGATACGACAGCCGTATCATGGGCAGGCGCGAAAGGATTAATGCAGCTCATGCCCCGGACGGCGCGTGCTATGGGAGTTCCTCCCGGTAAAGAACAGAATCCGGAAGAGAGTATAAAGGCCGCTGTGAAATATATCGCTGCCACTTCCCGTTCTTTCAACGCAATAAAAAATGAAAACGAACGGATGAAATTTGTCTTGGCGGCTTATAACGCCGGAATAGGACACGTACTGGATGCCATGGCACTGGCTGAAAAATATGGCAAGAATAAATATGTATGGGACAACAGCGTAGATAACTATATTCTGCTTAAAAGTAATGAAGAATATTTCAATGATCCGGTTTGTAAGAATGGATACTTCCGAGGGGTAGAGACTTACAATTTCGTTAAGGAAGTAATGAGCAGAGGGGAAGTGTATAAAAAGAAAATCAAAGACTGACAGCCACTCCTTTTATTATTTCAGGTGGACTTTAAAAAACCACTCCGCCGGAAAAGTAACGGCAGCGGTTGAACTCTATCACCGCATTGATATAATCTTTCCAAAAGCTGTATTCAGCACCTATATTAATTGTACGGGCGTCATATTCAGCCATAAGGTTCAGTTTATTAACGGCTTTCATCAAAGGCTGATTGCCGAGTAATTGAAAGCGGAAATTAGCACCTATGGCAGGACCATTCAAATGATAATCTGTCCGTTTGTTATAGACGTATGCCAAATGGATACCTAACTCTCCTGTATTTCTAATAGACAGATGTTTTGTAACAGCCAGATAATACCGCTGCCAATGACCGTTTCCGGATGCACTACCAGTCATACCGATACCATAATCCTTTTCAAAAGTCCTGTCATTGGTACCGGGATCGTTCGCTCCTAACACAATCTGAGGAGTCCATTCCTTCCACCAGCCTTCTTTCCAAAGGCGCAACCTGCCCGAGAATTGACGATCCTGATTGCAATATTTGCCCCAGACTGATTCCGGATAATACGTACTGCCATAAGGAGCCTTATGCAAAGTACAGGTATATCCTACTTCCAACCAAGGAAAAATGGTTATATTAATAAAATAATTACCCGTATCATAACTCCAATGCCCCGGTGTCGCTTCCGTATCCAGAAAAGCGCAGCCAAACATAAAAGTCTTGTCACGCTGCATCTCCCCTGTCGGCATGTGAAGCAAACCTGTCGTTCCATACACAAACTGGGCTCTCAAAGCAGACGGACACAACAGAAGCACCATCAGCCCGACCAATGAAAGTGTTCTCATTTTTTCAGATTTTCATAAACATCAGCCACCCGGAGAGCTATTCCATCCCATCCATACTTTTCCATATCGTAATGTACCTGTTTAAAATCCCCATCTATTATTTCCTGTAATCTATCAGCCAACTGCTCTATATTACCGGTTTCAAAATAACAGCTGGCATCCAGCCCCATTTCTTTATTGGCGGGAATATCACTCACAATGACAGGCAACCGGTAACTCATGGCTTCCAACAGAGCGATAGGAAGCCCCTCATGCGACGAAGGCAACACATAACAACGGGCGTTTGTCAAAAGTGAATGTAGTTTTTTCCCTTTCACGAATCCGGTCAGTATCACCCCGTTTTCCCTCGCTTCCCTTTTCAATGCACGCGAATATTCATCCTCAAAATCCGTATCTCCGGCTAACACCAGCCGACATCCTTTTTTTATCCACCCTCCGAAAAGCCTCCACCAAATGATGAAGATTCTTTTCGGGTACAAAACGGCACATACCCAATATGTAGTTTCTTTCAGTTATCCCCAATTCCCTAAAATACTCAGGACAGTTCGTATAATCGGGACAAGGCACACCATTATAAATCAGATGAACCTGCTCGGTTCTACCATATTTCCGTCTGATCAGATTGCGGATCACCTCACTGATGACTATTACCTCATCCGCAAACAGGCATCCCATCCGCTCTCCCCATTTCAAAACCATTTTGGCCATAATCCCCCATTTGTCACGATCATAGTCCGGCCCATGGTGGGTAAACACCACTTTCAGTCCCAACATTTTAGCATACGGTACAAGCAATGCCGGTCCGATGGCATGGATATGCAATACATCCGCCCCCAACTGTTTTGCCTTATTCACCGCCTTGAACGTATGAACAATCGCTTCAAACGATTTCTGTTTAGGAGATTCTATATCTATCAGTTTCACACCGTTCCATTCCGTCAACCCGTCATGCACATAATTCTTCCGGCGGATAACCGTCACATCCTCCCCCCTCCTTGCGATACGCGGAAAAAGCTCCTCACAATGCGTTTCCACACCACCCATCACATCGGGAATGCCACGGGTACCGGTCACAATAATCTTCATAAAGAATAAAGCAGTTTAAAATAAAAACAGTAGATTTGCGACATTAAATGTCAATCAGCCAATGAAAATATTCAATTTCATAAAAGAAGTACTGCAATATGCCGGAATCATCATTCTGTCATGCCTTTCGGCACTTTGGCTGATGATTACAGGAAAAAAGAAAAAGTAAGTTAGAATACTAGAACTTTTCCCTTAAATCTCCCTGGCAGGGATCTTGCCCTACATCGCACCATTTTTTATCCAGACAGACTGTTTTTCCCTGCATGGAACGAAGTTTATTCTGCAACGCCCACTTCAACGGATATTTTATATATTTATGCATCACCGGAGAGGCTGTGCCCACCATCCAGCAATTTTTCGGGCATTTACGCACCATGGCACGTACTTCCTCCGCCTTTTTGCTTGTCCAAATAGTCATAAAGTCCGGAGTTTCATGAATATTCCCCATCGACTTCTTCCAATATTTCTCTTCCAGACCGTTACAGGGAAACACATCACCAAACGGGTCTATAAAGAAATTAGCACTTCCCGCCTCACAAGGCAGCATGCGCCTTCCCCCTTCAATATAATTTATCAGTCCCATATTGAACCAAGCACGAAACCAACTCTTCGGGTGATTCTCCTTCAACTGCCATTCTATCAGTTGCTCAAAGTCACCGCACACCTCGTTCTTGTTGGTGATGACATTGTCGTCCTTATGAAAGTAGTACGAGTTATGAAAGGCGGCTGTAGCAAATTCCATTCCCAGTGACTTGCTGAGCTGATACAATGAAAGCATATCCTTTGAATTATTATTCGACACGGTACAGAAACCGATATCCTTCAAGCCCATCTCTTTCAATGCCAACAATGTACGGAGTCCTTTATCAAACCCTCCGGCATGTCCGCGTAGTTCGTCGTTTTTACAACTCAAACCCTCAATACTGATTCGAATTCCGATGATAGGGAACTGTTTCGCCAAGGCAATCACCCTGTCCTCAAACCATCCGCTTGTAGAAATCACAATCCGGTCTGTATGCTTGTAACATTCCTCCACTATTTCCGGCAAATCTTCACGAATGAAAGGCTCACCTCCCGTCAGATTGATGAATTTCAACTTAGGCAATGACTTCAGGTCACTTGCTTTTATTTCTTCACTCTTGTTAGTGGGGTTAAACCATATATTACACATCTTGCACTTCATAGGGCAACGATATGTAAGGATTATGCTTGCATCGGTGGGATGCAAGGAACATTTGTTAACCATAAGTTGTTTGATTTAATTATTCACTATTCCAATTTTTCTTTCATATTTTCAATGAAAGAGTTAAAAGCAACCTTTATATCTTCCAATTGAGGATTGGAATTTTTAACGAGAACAGATGCATAGTAATCAGTAGATTCTACTTCCACTTTAGTGGACAAAAAAGTAAAACTTTCCCGTTGTTCATATTCATAATACCACATGGAAAACAAACGGTTACGAATAGCCTGTTTACCATCCGACATATCACAAATATATAATATAACAGGATTGTTTTCTAAAAAGAATGTTTCAAGAATTACCCAAATAGTTTCCCTGACCAACGGATCTTTTACAGAATGCTTACCTTGTGATTCCAAAATAAAAAACTGAAACGCATTCTCATCCATAAAAGTATAGTCCTCAACAAACCCTACCTCATAGACAGAACCATATTGGGTTTCAAATCCTAAACTACCATTATTATTTATATAAACTTTATAGGGAGATAAAGCATTGACACGTTCTATTGGCAAATCTATCACATCATGCAAATTTTGCCATTTTAAATCCCATTTTTTCCAATTCTTCTAAGGAATACCCCTTTTTGAGATATTCTATCAACGTGCGTTTGCGGTCTGTCGCCTTCTTCATAGCAGCCAACGCCTCTTCCTTGGTTTTAAAATTCTTAATAGCCATCCGATATTTCTTGATGATACAAAAATACTAGTAATAAATGAATTATCCAATATTTCCCTGTCTTTTCTTTCCATTATATACTATAAAGCAACAAATCAACCCTGATACAAATTCATAATCTGTTGATAATACATTTCTGCACCATACAGTTCCTGTCCCTTTCCTGCTATCATTTCATAATTGAGAGGATGTTGCATCATACTTTCAATCTTCATTCTCAGATCCTCTTTATTACGACTCTCAAATGTCATGCCGGTAACACCCTCTTCTATCAGTTCAGGGATTCCTCCGATGCGTGCTCCCAGTACAGGTGTACCCAAACATTGCGCCTCTATCACAGACAAAGGATTATTCTCATACCACTCCGAAGGTATCACTGAAAAACGTGCTCTTCCCACTAACTCCTTTATATCATTCCATTGTTTAAAGCCAACAAATTCCACGTTATTCCCAGCTACGATCTTTAACTCCTCCAGCAAGGGCCCCCCTCCAATCACCACCAATTTATATGGTAGAGCATTTGCCGCCTCTATCAAGGTCCTTACTCCTTTTTCAGGACTCAATCTCCCTATGAAACAGTAATAATTTCCCCTTTTGGTATAATCCTTACCATAACATTTCTCAGTATCAATAAAATTACATACTGTTTTTATTTTTTTACTATCGAATCCCCCTTGTCGCATCTTCTCTGCCATAAACCGACTAGGGCAAATAAAGATATCCGTGCAAACTTCCAATCGTTCACGATTCCACTTCATAGACTCCCAATACGATAAATAACTTGCCAAGCGTGAATGCTTCATACATTTATATTCCAAGACTTTACGCTTATCCGAAAAACATTCTTCGCATATAGTATCTCCATTACGCAAACAGTCATAACGCGGACAAAGCAGCTTGTAATCATGCAATGTCCATATTACTTTTATTCCTTTTTGATGCGCAATTTCTGCAATAACCGGAGATAGTTGAGAATGAATATTATTCAGATGAACAATATCAGGACAAAAGTCATCCAATAATGCCGTAAATTTACGTTTTACTTCATTCGTACCAAAGGGGCGTAACAACGCCTCAAGCATACCTAATCCCGGCTTGAACTTTACTTCACCAGGAAAGTACTTGCTCCATGGTGTTTCTATATTATCAGGATACTGCATGGCGAAGATTGCCACTTCATGACCTTTCCGCTTCAACAATTCCTCAAGGTTTATGGTACAGACACAGTCGCCGCCACGGCGGTAATAGAATTTATTCGAGAGTAAGATTTTCATTATCACAGAAGAATCAATATTTTATCATTATGTATAAATTATTTTAACATTTTCAATCTTCATATAACCCCCAATAACTATTTATTAATGTACCTTCACCATATATATTAAGATAGCTTGTTGGATCTACACTCAAATTTTTACCAAATATTAAAGATTTCATCTTTCTTTCCAAATCATCTATATCATTAACTTTAAATAACACAACATTTAAAGTTGCATTATCTTCAAAGAAAGGAATTGTAGAGGCTAATACTTTTTTATTAAAGTAATATGCTAAAGACAATACCCCTGACATTGTTGCAGAACGATAAGGATAAACAATAAATTTTGCCTTTTTAAAAAGATATGCGACTTCTTCATCTTCTATAAAACGATTTATTCGAATAATGTTTTCATTATGAGTTTCAATATCAAAGCCTCTACCTGCAATCACTAATTTTAGTGACTTACATGTTAAATTGCAATACGCATCAACCAGCAAATCAACCCCTTTATATTTATCTACTGTTCCAAAAAACAAAATATATTCTTTTAAGCCACTTACTTCTAATGGCATTTTTTTACCATTTATTATCAATGATGTAATTAGAGAAGGAAATGAAGTGTATTTCACTTTCTTACATGGATATATTTCTTTCAGTTCCTTCAATTGGAAATAAGAGGAAGTCGTAAGATTAGGAATTATATTCCTACATAATTTATATCCCCATATAATATATTTTTGCATCAAATAACCCAATAAAGTTTTTCTTACCACCTCATGTGGATGCAAATCATGCACTGTGTAGTAAAATGTTCTTTTATTATTCAAACAAATATACAAAGCTAATGTAAAATCACCTGTCAAAAAATGAACAGCATCCGGATTAATACTTTTTTCCAATTGCGATAAATGTTTTATTATCTCTAGAGGCCATAGTTTATAAAACAATTTCATCATTTTACTCTTTGGGTATTCCAAGAAAACAGGGTTCGCTTCTTGTAAAATTATATTCCTATAAGAATAAATACCTGAATTAACACAAAGACAGTGTACTTCAAATCTATCATCCTTAGCTAAAGCATTTATAGCAGTAGCAGCAAAAGGAATCATTCCCGAAGCAAATTCAGAAGCAACAAATAATATTTTCTTCTTCATTACAATCTATAATGTTTTCACTCTTGAATAATATAATATTAAGAACAAGAGAAATAATAGTAAGATTTCACAAGAGCCAATAGTAGATGCAATCCCCCCCATAAGTATGATGAATAAAGCTATAATACGGCTATAATAGAACCTTTTATCATCCATTACCATTCCATATAAATAATGAATAAATAATAGCCACAAGATATAGAAGATAAAATAGTAATATCCAAAATTTATATATAAATCATTACATAAAGTCGTATAAATTCCCCCACCTTCAAAATCATAGTTTGCTAATTCTTTTAATTTATAATCAAATGACAAAGGCTTATCCGGCCACAAAAAACGGGGTATGAATTTTACAAGACCAGTATAATATTCCTCTCCCCAAAAGAAGTTCTCCGTACCAACCGCATTCATGATAGGAATAGAATTAGCTTGATAAAGAATTACTGGATAAGAAAAGAATACTGCAATTTGGGATGCTATAAGAGTTAAGTCTCCACCTCTAATGCCTTGTAATGTACCGGCTGCTAATGGCATAGCTAAATAATATAAGACATATTCATACCACTTAAAACCTCTTTTCTTCAAATGAAAAAACAGTAAAAATAATGTAACCCCAACAAGAACCCCTCCTTTATTTCCTGTTGTCAAAAATAAGAAAACGCTCAAACAAAAAGAATAAAAAGCAACGACTTTATAATAACACTTCCATGTCTTTTGGAGAAAAAGAACAAGCATTATTATTTGTATCCCTAGCATTGGAATATCCCTAATAACCCCAACTCCTATTTCACTAGTTCTTCTTAAATCTTCTATATTATTCCCCCTTAACAAATTAATTAATACTCCAGACATTACTCCAGCCCACAATAAAAAAAACACAAAACAAGAAAGTAGTATCTTTCGTTTCTTATTTAATTCAATAGACGACAATGGAAGATTTATTGATATTGGGACTTGTGCCTGCTTTCTAAATAGAAATAGAAACGAAAGGTTTATAATTGCTGCTGTAAATGTCGTATACTGAATATTCTCTGGAACATCTGGATAAAAAAATAGAAATGGAATAGCATCATTAAAGATAAAGTTCAAATAGATTAATATATATGGAGAGAAAATATATAATGTTCTTATTCTAGAATATTTAAAAAATAGATAAACAACAATTAGAATATATAGATATAATAAAAGTTCCATCATCTCATTTTTTCAAATATTTCCTCCCACCTATCTACCACAGTTTCGATATTAAAACGTCTGCAAGTTTCTAGCCCCTTTATTGCTAATTTATTTCTTCGCATTTCATCTTTCATCAAAGACTTTAAAGATTCTGCAAACATAGTAGTATTACCATAAGAAATCAACACACCATTTACATCATTATCAATAATATCATGCACAGACAAAAATGAATCCATAACAATCGGAACTACCCCATTTTGCTGCGCCTCAATTATCGACATTGGAAATCCTTCAAATGCAGATGTCATAGCAAAAATAGAAGCTCGCTTATAATAAGGTATAGGATATCGCCTCCCCTCAAAATGAACATTGGGAATATTATTATTGCGTGTAAAATCTAAGTAAAAGGATTTATCCTTACCATCACCTACAATATATAAATGCCATTCATTAAATTCTTTATCTAATTGAATATGCTTCCATATCGTCAATAATTTCGATATTTTTTTATTTGATTCTAACAATCTTCCAACAAATAAAACCTCTTTCCTCTTTTTACAAATTTCATCCATAGAAATAAAATTATCAAAAACCAAAGGATTATAACACCAGTCCAATTTTTCAACCGATTTTGGATTTCTCAATTGTATATATTGGTCTTTAAACTGAGGCGAAAGAAATAATACTTTATCACTAAAGATTAACAATTTATCTATAACAGATAATTGTCTTTCTTTTTCAAAGAAACGGTATAGCAGAAAAAAGACACGCTTCAAAATTGATTTCAAACAAAAACCTTCTATCACACTACGAGTATAAAGAGCCGTATGATGAACAGAAATTATTTTCGCATTAAAAAAACTTCGTAATGGAGATAAAAAAACAACAGGCCACCATTGATTGATTATAAAATCAAAACTATTCTGCTGATACAATTTTAAAGCGATAGTAATCTTAATACCATCATCACTATCATAAGTATATTCATCACACCTCACATCCGGTATTCTTACCGCCTTGATAGAAGGATCAATATAGGGCAATTCATTTGTTTCAGAATCCTTAAAATAAAAGACTGTAACAGCATGCCCTCTCTTCGCCATCTCATTAGCTAAACAAATAGTTACTGTTTCACCTCCTCCATAAATAGGCCAAAGTCGCAATAAAAATACAATATTCATATTTACAAATAATCAGTTTAACAATGTATTCAAAAAAGAATTCACTGTATTTAGTTTCAAATACTCTTGACCATCTATGGTCATAAGCTTGTTTAGCAGGCAAGACTCTAAAAAAGTTTTAATACCCAATATTTCCACATCACTACTTATATATCCTAATTTCGATTTCCGAACTATTTTACCCAACATATTTGAGCTAGGAGAAAAAACTGGAACATTAAACTGTGCTGCATATCCTAATACTCCACTACTTTGTGAATTATTCAAATAAGGAATTAAAAGGACATTCGATGATTTACATATAGCAGATATTTCCTCATAAGAACAAAAATAATCCTTTATTATCAGCCGATATTTCTCACTACATTCTGCTGCCAGTCTATAAAACTCATCCTTTATATCCAAATCTATTTTTCCTGCAAAAACAAAGACAAATTGATTTCTATCAACAACAGACATTTCTTTTATCGCTTTCAATATGTTAAGTGTTCCTTTTCTTTCAGATAAGACTCCAATATGAGAAAGCACAATAGCATCTTCTTTTACAGCATTATCTTTTCTAAAATCCGGCAAAGTTAGTGTAATGGAAACATAAGGATCAGATATACGATCAAACTTCATTGTCTGATATTTACGATTAAAAAATGCAGCAGAAGATGAATCATTACAAATACATATTTTCTTGATTGACTTGTTATGAGCCATCTTCCAAAATATAATTGACTTTAAGATTCTTTGCTTTATAGATAAGTCAGCCCATTCATATAAATAAATATAATAATATATGCCAATATAGGAAACTTTTTTCATCGTCATAAAAGCAAAAAGAGGGTCTAAACAATCATAAGAGCACATTATTACATCTGTTATATCGTACTTCCGTATCTTTTCATTTAATAATCTATTCCCCCAATATGACTTTAATATTTTTTTAGTATGATGCAATCTTTCTAATTCCCTAACTGTCAGATATCGCAGTATAATATTTTTCTTAAGCACTAATTGCTCACATTCAATATGTTTTTTAAAATCCGGCGAGAAAATAAAATAATAGGTATTCTTTTCATCATCTATCGCATAATGATATATATGAATAAAATACTCTAGGACATGCCCTCCAAAAGAAGTATACATAAATAAGAAACGTTTCATCACCTATAATTTAGAAATCATACAATGGTACAATGCCTTAAAATCAGACCAATATCTGCATTTAGGTTCTATTAACCTATCTCCCAAACTTCCAGATATCCCTCTCCAATATAAGAAAAAGGGTATCTTATGAATTCTTATTTTCCCTTTATTCTGACGTAAAGAATCAAATAACAAGTGTTCAAAGTAATATCCTACTGAATCATCTATATGAAATTTATCTTTTAGAAAGATATTCTCCAAATAGTATTTGTTACAGACAAAACATCGTGAATCTACCGAATTGTTTTGGGGTGGGACAACACAAACAAAATTCTTACTTGGACTTAGTTTATCCATATAATGTATCAATCGATTTATATTAATCAATTGTAACCTCCCTGTCAACTTAAAAATCAACACATCATCAGTAATAAATTCAGATTTGGCCATTGCATATTCCAATATAAGCGCCTCTCCATACCCTTTCCCTTTTCTCTTATCAAAACATAGATTGCCATCAAAACACAAAAATTCAATTCTATGCTGGAAATCTTTAAACGAAGATGAGATATCAGTTCCTGAATTTTCAACAAATACAATTTTTCTCGTTGTGTTTTTTAGGTAAAAATTCAAAGCCTCGATGTATTGTTTCTTTCTCACTCCTACATCTGCCAAACAAGTAAATGGCATACCATCAGGATTAATACAAGCTGTTAGTAATAGTATATATTCCATATAAAAGACTATTTGTTTTTATTTAATCCAAATTCCAGAAGCAGTTCCTCTAATAATTTTGGTTAATTGTTTTTTAGCTACAAATGCTTGAATCAAACAAACACTGATAGGCACTAATAACATCACAGTTATTCCATATTTAGAACACAAAAAGTACATTGTCGGAACAGAAATAAAAGCAGATACCAAATAGACGACCAACTGCAATCGGATTTTGCTTGTTCCATTTATCATATATATATATATTCCACATAAATTCTGTACTAAAATATAAACACCTACCATTACTGATAGAGATAATGATATTTTAACACTATCTCCGACCCATATATCATAAAAAGTACTGGATACAAGAATCATTATTATTAATACACAGATACTTAGTTTCCAAATCATCTCCATTTTCTCTATTACGTTTTTCATCCACAAAAAATCTTTTTTAGTATACGCGTCAGCACATGCAGACCAAAAAGGAGTTACTATAATCATCATAGCCATATTAAGAATATTAAAATATTTATATGCAATATTATATGCCGTCACGTTTTCAGGTCCACAAACACGAACAATAATTATATTTATCACTTGAAATATAAATAACATACATACCATAATAATAAAAAACTGTGCACCCAATCCTATGATTTTTTTTGTTAAAGCCCAATTTATTGTATTCATACTTGGAGCTACATCACAGTATCTTTTTGAAGAAAAAACGAAAAAAGAAGCTACAAATAAGACTAATAATGGAATGACAGATAAAGCAAAAGCTAAATATAATAAACGACCAGCAGTTACCCTAATTAAGATACCAATTACAATTAAAGACATAATTTGTCCAATAACTATAAATAAAGATGAATAAACCGGTCTTTGGTCTGCGGTTAGCATCGTTGGTAACACACTTGCAATCATATTCAAACAGAGTGTTATAGTCAGTACAGCAAAAACTAAACGCAATTCATGACCATATTCTAAACCAACATTAAGTAATGAACTCCAATCCAAAAAACTATTAATAACAAGAACGACAAATGCCATAGTAACGAATATTATAGTCAAGACAGCATAAGTCGTGCTGACATATTGTTTAGCTAATTCCCTATCATTTAAAGCCATTGCTTCCGTAAAACGGTTTCTAAATCCATGAGCAAAGCCAAAATCAAAATAACTAATCCAGGCAACAATCGAACTAATAGTTAGCCATAAACCATACTGAGCAGAAGATACATAATTAACTGTCATAGGCACTAATATCAAAGAGATAATAATACCTATAATTTTTATTCCAAAAGAAGCTATAATATTTCTCTTGGCAAGAACATTTCTCTCATTGCCTTTTTTTAAATAAATATCTATTCTATTTTTGATAGCTAATAAATTCATTTCAGATTTTGCTACACTCCTATAAAAGAAATTTAACATTTTTGATTAATTATTTATATGATATTTTTTTATAAAAACACCATCCTTACCGCCATATCATGCCACCTATAGTAATCCCTTGCCGCCAACAAATTATCAGACAAAATTTTATGATAAACACCATCACACAAAACAACATGTTTGCGAAAACACCCCTCAACCTCATCAACAGGCACAGAAGCCATCACCACATACTCCGGACAACCTGGAACACAAAACAAAGAAAGTTCACTTTTCGGAAACAGACCGCACAATCTACAGGCGGAACGCTCAAATGCCACCCAATACGTACCTATATGATATAGGTGCATAAACCGGTCATTATTCTTTTCCCTATTCAGTATATCAGTGTGGCTGTTTTGGATAAGCCGTTGAAGGAGTACACCAGAAGGAACCACTTCATTCATAGTTATATAAAGTAAATATTATCAGATGACTCACTTTGTACAGCATGACAAAGGATTTAAATAGGAAAAGTAATTCAAGCAAGACAAATACCATCATTTCTTTTTAGGTTCTTTAATCACTTCAATCAAATCCGGCGAAATAGTTGCCATAGCCATGGCAATGATTCCCTGAATGCAAATGACCACCCTGCGGTCTCTTGCCCCTTTCACCTTTATAAAGATACCTTCATACCCCGCAAAGTCTCCCCCGATGATGCGCACCCGTGTTCCTTTAGCCGGATTGATTTCCTCCGGTTTGAAAAAAAGCAGATGCTCGTCATACGTGCCTGCAACGGCTATGAAGTCCCTCATTTGCCCATCGGGCACAATGATTTTCTCACCGCTACGCGAGTCAGTCATATACTGAAGATAAGGAATATCTTTTTTCAATTCCTTCATATCAGTCTGTGTGATATGGATAAAGATAAGATTATGAACTACTGGGACCAGCTCGCGCACCTTACGTTTCTTTGCCATGCGGATAACATAATGCATGGGAATGAAACTGGATACCCCTTGTTGGTCCAGCAGATTCTTCACATCTAGTTCGCGACGGTAAGTGACCCGCATGGCAAACCATTGTGTTTTCACAACAAAACATACTCTTGGGGCTTTGACGTACGTATATCTTTCTGTACTTCAATCAGTTACATTACCCTTTCGGATAATACAAGAAGTTTTGACTTCTTTTTTATGAAGGTCGGCCGGAAAGCTATTTCATGATAGGAGATATGGAATCTACATTATTAATTGATGCAGCATATCGGGCCAACTTTGACCTTCCGCAGATTCCCGAACCGGATGGTTCTTATGTGTTAAATCAGAAATTGTGATACGTATATAAAGAAAAAGCGCGGGAATCTGTACCTGTTACTCATCCTGCACTTTGAGGCCTTCGCATTGCCCACCCTGTCCGAACGAGCAACGCAGAAGCCCACGCCGATATGTACAACTTGAATACCTCTTTGACCAGCAAAGATGAAACAAGAACATTAACATATCGCGCAGACACCTACTGTTGCTTTGTTTGTGGCAGGGTTAGAAATTTGCGAAGTTTCAAAGTGCCAAGAACAAAACGCCAAGTAAACGTCTTTTCTATATATATGTATTTTCCACTCTCCCATACCTCCCTTACGGAAGTATCAGCATGGAAAACACGGCAAAGATACGGAATTATAAATAGAATAGAAAATAATTCCCATTTTTTGTACCCATGAATTTCTTTTTTGTAATCCGCCACATCATTTTTACAATAAATTTGTGCACATAGTGTCTTATCTCGTACCAGAAAGCACGCTTTTTTACGTACATCCCGCAGGGAGCCACACATACGTACAGGACTATGAATGCGTACGTATGTGAAATCATGGCCGAAAGATCCAGAATTCCACCTCAAAAGACAAGGACGTTTTTTCAAAAGATCAAGAGCTTTTCAGAAAAGATAACGGCCTTTTAGGGAAAGAACAGGAGCTTTTTTTAGTAGGGAGTAACAAAGAAGTTTTTCTATAAAAGTCTGTCACATCTGTCACAGCAAGCTTAAACTTATTAATAAACAGGAACTTACAGGTGTGACGGATAGTGTGACAGATAGGTGACGGACTTTTTATCTGTCACAACATACAGATAAAAAGGTACTCTGCCAATCATCCTTAGAAGTAAGGTTAAAGAGTAGTCAACAGACAGTGTCAAACTACATCCCGAAGTCTCAGGCTTACAGTGGAATAGAAAGTTCCACCGGTTGGAACAGCTTGTTTCATCAATATGGAATAATTTATTCCACAGTGAGGAACTATTTATTCCAACCGGACAAAACCATTTGTTCCGCCCTTATGGAACAAGTTATTCCACTGCGGAAAGCCATTTGTTCCTAATGGTGGAACACACTATTCCACAGTGAATTATGCAGCAAAGTCCAATGACTGTATAGCTTTGAAAACCGGACATACTACTGAGATTCCATACACATTGACATGATTCAGACATCGTGTGACAGATAAAAGTCCGTCACACATCTGTCACACTATCCGTCACACTAGTAAGCATCTGTTTATCAACAAGTTGAAAACAACTGTGACGGATGTGACGGACTTTTATGAAAAAAACTTTTTTTGTCGCTCCCAACTTTGTTGTGGATCTTGGCTGATAACGATGACTAAAATAAAATTACCTCACCTCTTTCCACTCGGAAATGGTTCGCGTCTGTGAAGAAAATACCACTCCTATACAAACTATTTTTCGCTTATCCGCCAGATAAGGTTGGGCATATCCTTTTTCTTCTATCTGACGCAAGGCTTCATCGGCGCTGCCGTCCAGTTTGAATTCAAAAATATAAATATATTGCGGAGTCTCGAGTATGCAGTCCACCCGTCCCCGGCTTTGTGTCTGTTCAATGCGGAGGCAATATACCCCTATAAGACGGAGAATGAGATAGAATGTGTACTGGAAATGCTTCTCGGTCAGTTCCGGAGTCTTGGTACTGTCATGCGAATCGTATGGGATACCGGACAAGAAAGCTGTGAGGGAATCGCGGAAAGCAGCTGTCTTGCCCGCATTCAGCAGACGGACAGAACTGATCAGCCAGCTGGAAACGGAAACTCCCTGTACTTTGAAATAATCACTGGCCAACAAGCTAAGGAAACCTCTGCGTACTTCATCATTGGGGAAATCCAGCAGATAGGAATGGGTATATTTATCGTAATCCTTGATAGTAAGATATCCACTCTGGTAAATCATGGGAAGAGGGCGTTCCACATCAGCTTTGTAATCGGCAAACAAGGATGCGTCATAATATTGCCCCACCAATTCATTGATCTGCTCGTTGCTATGCTGCAACAGCCGGACCAGATAGGTAGGCGTGCCCGAGGCGAACCAGTAGTCACGGATTTGTAAAGAATCAAAAGCGTTCAGAATACTGAAAGGGTTATAAATATCAAGCATATTTTCACTGAAGTGATAACCGTCATATTGTGCTTTCAGACGTTCTTTCATTTCCTCATACGTGCATTCGTCTTTTTCGGCCAACTCGGAAATAGGTTCATGGAAATAACGCTCCATTTCCTCCTGGGTGATTCCGCACAGTGATTCATAACGCGGGTCCATACTGATATCTTTAGGCTGGTTGAAACCGCTGAAGACACTGACTTGCGAAAATTTGGTGACTCCCGTCAGCATCACGAACTGCAAATATTTATCAGCTCCCTTGAAGGTAGAATAAAAAGCTTTCAGCGTATTCCGGTTCTCTTCTTCCAAGGGGGTATCAAGCACATCGAGAATGGGTTTGTCATATTCGTCAACGAGCACCACGGCACGCCGTCCTGTCTTTTCGCTGGCGCGACGCAGTAATTCGATAAAACGGGTTCCCGGTGTTGTGTAATTGGGATTCTTGCCATACATATCTTCCCAATTTCCCAAATAGCCTTCAATAGCAGCTTCCAGCACTCCTTCTTTGGCAAAGTTATCACCGTTGAAATCTATATGAAATACCGGATATTGAAACCAGTCTTTTTCCAGTCCGGCAATGGCAAGTCCTTCAAACAACTCTTTTCGCCCTTCATAATAGGCTTCAAGGGTACTGATCATCAAACTTTTGCCGAAACGGCGCGGACGGCTGAGAAAATAGATACTTCCTCTGCTCACTAACTGATGGATGAGGGCAGTCTTGTCTATATAAACATATCCGTTTTCGCGGATGCGGCTGAAAGTTTGTATGCCGATAGGGTATTTCATATTTTGATGTATTTAGTGCATGATATTGCAAAGATAACCAAAACCAACCGATTTCACCCAATCTTGGTTGAATATTTTCATTTTTCCCCGCTAATTGAGAATAAATTTCTCATTCCAGCTATTTATGTTCCTGTAAAAAAACAGCAGAATGCAATATACTCGAAAGGTAACCGGTGAAATACATACAGATTCATCGTCATCCGGTTGAATTTGCTAATACCGGTTAGAAACAGGAACGTCATACTTTTCAGAAACGGATACGGAAACGGGTCAGTTTATCCGGATAGGTACGAAGAGAGAAAGTACACCCATGTTTTATCAAAACTTCACGAATAAAAATAAGACCGATACCCTGTCCGTTAGGCTTGGTGGAGAAGAAAGGACTGAACAGCTTGGTTTCCACCTCTTTACTGATACCGGCACCGGTATCAGCAATTTCCCAACATCGTAGGTGATACGGAAGTACGGATAAAGATATCTCCTGTTTCCCCGATACTTTCAGCCGCATTCTTGATAATGTTGACTAGTACTTGCTCAAACAGAGAAGTATCCATCATCACTTCAGGATTCTCTTTACATAAATCAAGATGCAGCGTAATCTTACGGTTACGGCAAACCGTTTCCATAAATGTCTTGCAAGTGGCTACGCGGTCATTCAAGTCCACTGATTGTAATTGAGGCTCGGGAATCTTCACCACATTGGCAAAATTTGTGATAAAACGGCTCATGCTGTAGCAACGCTCTATGCAGACTTTCATCACTTCGCGCAAGTCTTCCGTATCCTCCATACATTCCAAGGCGCCATCCACCGTATCAAGAGTAGAGGTAATGCCCGCAGTCGTATTATTCACCTCATGTGCTATCATACGGATCACTTTTTCGTATGCCTTTTTTTCTCTGCTTTCACCACCTCGGAAGTCAGACTTTCCACCAGAATAAACGGATGAGAAAAGCCTCTGTCAACAGAAAGCCGGGAACAGCGGTAAATCATGGAGTCGCTCAGACGAATTGTTTCCGTAGTATCTTTGGGAATACGTTCTATTTCTTCGGCCAAAGGGGAAGCCAACTCGCACAGCAATCGGCCTCTGACTTCCTCTGACGAAGAATAATCCAAAAAACGAAGAGCTGCCGCATTCAGCATGGAAATATGTCCGTCCAGAGTCAGTATGACAACTCCCATAGGAGAAGCACTGACCAGCAAGTCAAGAAAATGATTCTGCTCACGCAACCGAAGGCGCTCGTCTTTCAACTGCTCCATCATGCGGTTGAAAACCAACACAATGCGGTCGGCTTCCTTTTGTCCGACAGGAGTCAGCCTACTGCTGAAATCCTGCTCACGAAGAAGTTCCATACCGTTGCCGATGATATCAAGCGGTTTCACGACTTTGCGATAGAAATAAACCAGAAACACAAGACTGAATGTAATGACTCCCTCTCCTATATAAAACAGCGCACCGCGTTCCTTCAATGTAAGAACGAGCAGGATAGTCCATACTGCTGTCAACAGTAATGCTAAAAAGAAGAACAAGAATTTCAGTTTCATATTTTATCCGGTTCCGTTTTTGCTAATCATTCACTTGTATATTGTATTTCTCCAAACGGCGATAAAGAGCAGCCCGGCTGATTCCTAAGGCTACGGCAACCTGTGACATATTATTGTTATACTTCTCAAGCGTTTGTAGAATAGTCTGCTTTTCTATCTCCTCCAAGGTCATGCCTTGCAGATTCGTTGTCATCTTCTGTTCTATAGGATGCTGGTATTGTGATTTAAAATCATCCGCAGTCAATATTTCCTTTCCACTGACCAGCAAGGTACGTTCCACCAAATTCTTTAATTCACGGATATTACCCGGATAAGGCAAACGGCTCAAATAATCCATCGCTTCAGAAGTAAATTCCACTTTGGGAAGACCGTTCGATTCACATTGTTTGTCGGCGAAATGACGGACCAATAACGGAATATCCTCACGGCGTTCGCGTAATGCCGGAAGATGCACCGTAATTAAATTAATACGATAGAACAAATCCTCGCGGAAGGTGTGTTCCTGCACCATCTGTCGTAAATCGGCATTCGTCGCACTGACCACACGGATATCGACTTTACGGGGACGGCTGTCGCCCAAGACTTCAAAAGTCTGTTCTTGTAACACGCGAAGCAGTTTCACCTGACAGCTTAAATCCAAATCGCCAATCTCATCCAAAAAAATCGTACCTTTATCAGCCAGTTCAAAACGTCCTACCCTGTCGGCTGTGGCATCCGTAAACGCACCTTTCTTATGACCGAACATTTCACTCTCGAACAAAGTATGAGAAATTCCTCCCAAGTTCACTTTCACAAAAGGTTTCTTGCTACGGGGACTGTTCAAATGTACCGCTTCGGCTATCAACTCCTTACCTGTACCACTTTCACCGGTAATCAAGACCGATGCGTTGGTACGCGCTATCCGCTTGATCGTGGCCAGCACATCCATCAGTGCCTTACTCTTTCCAATGATATGGCTACGGTCAAAGCCGTCATTATCTTCCACCGGAACCTCTGCTTTCTTATCTTGTGAAGTCAGTTCCAAAGCCGTTTCTATCCGTTGCATCAACGCCACGTTGTTCCAAGGCTTGGTAATAAAGTCAAATGCACCTGCCTGCATCCCTTGCACGGCAAGCTGGATACTTCCCCATGCTGTCATCAATATAACGGGAACATCGGGCCGGAACACTTTGACCTGTTTCAAAAGAGTCAATCCTTCTTCACCACTGGTGGACAGGGTGAAGTTCATATCCATCAAGATTAACTGGGGCGCAACCGAACGGACTATTTCAATAGCCTCTTTGGGACCCGGTACGGCCTGCACATCATATTTCGCCCTTTTCAGCATAAAGCTCAGAGAAGAACGAATGGCACTGTCATCGTCTATAATTAATATCATAATGCTGCAAATGTAGAAATTATTATTTTAATAAGTACAAAGACAACCCCATTTTATATTCAAACAGAATTGAATAGTGAAAATCCTATTGTTTGATAATCTTCTCGAAATCGGCATCAATATTAGTATTGGTATTGAAATCCCACAATGTCAAGCTGCGCAACTGGTAATAATAGTACCAATAATAGAACAACTCATTGATATGCTTCTGACGAGCCTCATCTTTCTTTGTCTGGGAGTCATTCAAATCCAATGTCGAGATTTTACCAACCATGAAGGTTTCCACATTGGTGCTGTAACGTTTCTGGGCAATCTTGTCCGCATCGTCTGCTATCTGCAACTGGGCCTGCTGGTTATTGAACTGTTCTACAAGGATAAACAGATTCTGATTGAAATTCATGGTCTCCTGACGTAGCTTGCTTTCAGTCACATCGCGGTTACTTTGAGCAATCTTTACCTGACCACGACGTTTTCCCCAGTCAAGAATAGGAATTTTAAAACCAACTTCTACAATCTGGTTATCTTTCAAACGGCGGTATGCACTATTAAATTCATTGTCTGTTCCTGTAAAACCTACCTGTGCATAGAGCTTGATTTCACGTAAATTACCTTTCGCCTTAGCCACTTCAAAATCTGCTTCCAACTGGCGGCGACGAATATTGTGCGCAAATGAATTATTGGCAAGTGCTTTGTCCAAAACATCCGGATAGTTCAGCAATACAGTCGGAATCGTCTCGGGAACAACCGGTTCCAATTCCTCATCTTCTCCTAATGCTAGAAATGAACGGAGTTTGAACATATTACTTTTCAAGTTGCTTTCATTTTCAGTCAACGTAGAACGGGCATTCAATACATTCAGTTCCAATTGCAACAAATCATTTTCACTGATCTGCCCCATACTACGCTTTGCCTTAGCCACTTCATACAGTTTATCTGCATTCTTCAGATTCTGTCGGGCAATGCCTACATTTTCCTTGGCCAACAACAAATTGAAAAAATAATTGATAGTAGTCATGGTTACCTCTTCGGTTGCAGTAAGAAATGCGGCTTTAGCTTCAGCGTATCTCACCGGTTCGATGCGGCGGTTCCATTTAATTGTATTCACTCCGAAAATAGGTTGTTCCAAAGTCAATGCCACAGGAACAGACATATATCGTTTTGATTTATCTCCATCCAGTTGTTTCAAGAAATCAAGAGAGGTATTCAATGAGAGTTTACCACCGGTCAACCAAATATTCTGATCGATAGAAACTTCACCATTCATTTCCATATAATTATTACGTACAAATGTATAAGCACCGTTATCCTGCTGATAAGAATTATACTTCTTATTATAGCTGGGAATAGTGGCTTCAAAATTCATTTCCGGAAGCAAATCCGCACGGAAAGTACGATATTCCCAATAAGCGGTTTTCAGCTCGTTTAAAGCTACGGCCGCATCTACACTTTGCACACGGGCAATAGTAATGGCTTCCTCCAAAGTGATGGCACGTCGCTTTTCTTGTGGCTGCGCTCCGGCAACCAACGATATGCCAAAGGCTAAAAATAGAGATATTACTTGTTTTTTCATTGCGTTATTATTCTTTTTATCAAAGGTAAGGCAAATGGTATGCCAAAAAACTATTTCACTGTTTTATAACACCTTACAACAAAAATGGAGTGTCCGAAATCGGACACTCCATTCATATACGAACACTGCTGATCATGTGACAATGAAATAACATTATTCATTATGCAACGCGTCTGCCGGCTCAATCCCCATCGCTTTCCGGGCGGGGAAATAAATGCCGAGCAAAATTATTATCCCCAACAACAGCATGGCCGACACAAAACAAAGCAAAAAACGTCCCCAAGCAGGTTCCATTAATGTATGCACAGTAAGATCCGCCATCTGCATATTCGCACAAACAAAAACAGCGGGAATGGCAGCCGAAACCAAGAGAAGGATGCCCTCAAGTACATAATAACCAAATACATTCATCCTACTGCAACCTAGTGCCATACGCAAAGCTATCTCACTTCGGTTTTTACGAGTCCGAAACCAGAAAGTACCCAGCATCCCTAAAAATATATTGAAAACAAAGAAAAGGATAACGGCATAGGTAGTATTCAGATAATTCACCGTTCCTTGCTCTATATCGAAAGCTTCCTTCATATCGCCATACGAATTTATATCGTATAAGTAATAAGGGCCGATAGATAATTTCCCTTGCATATCCTGCATAAAACGTTCGGTAAATCCCGGTATGGAATTGGAAGCCACACGCACCGCAATGTGATGCCAATAAGTCAGCGGCGAACTGGGAAGATAAATAAAAGGTTCGTAACGCTCGTACTCATCGGTCTTATGAGCAGGAAGTACCGCCATTACCTTATAATTAGTTTCCGGTTGCACACTATTCAGAAAATAAGGATTGAAACAAGTCTCCCCTACTCCATTGCGTCCGCTAAACAAGGAATCACTTAACGTTTCACTCATCAACACCGGCATGGGGTATTCATTCTTGTCCCAACGCTCCGCCTCAAATGAGCCTGATAATGGCTGCAAACGAAATACCTTGAAATAAGTAGGGCTGACATAACGGATGAAACAGCCTACCACATGGGTCGAATCCGAATGCGGAGCATATCCCTCATACATATTATTTCCCGTATAAGGTATTGTCCCATAATAAAAACAAGCTTCCTCCACCCCTTGATATTGTTGGATTAAATGATAGATTTGTTCCAAATATTCAGCAGAATGACTCATTAATACAGAATCATTTTGCAAAGCCGGCTTAATATTCAATTGAATATCAAAAACATTCTCCGTGTCATATCCTTTAGTCTGACGGGCAGCAGCCTCATAATTATAAACCAGATCGATGCTGTACCATAGCAAGATAAGAACAACAATCAATTCAACCCACACCCATACATTGGCGTGCCTCTGGTTCCACATTTGTCTGAATAAACTCTTTATCATTTTTTCTTTCCTCCTATTCTCCTTTAATGGTAGTCGCAATATTACGATGTGTGACCATCCATACCGGAATCAATACCGACAATAAATTAAAAACAACACATACGCCGAAAACCAACACAAATAAAGCAGGATGCAACAACAAACCTCCATCCAGACTGATATCTGATAATTCTACCTCGCCGCTACCAAACAACCATACACGTCCCAGCCAAACCAACACACACGAAAACAGATATCCTAAAATTCCACCCAAAAAGACCGTAAGCAGATTCTCTAAAAACAACCTCACCATAATGGAAATACGTGATGCGCCATACGCCTTGCGAACTGCAATTTCTGTCACACGCTCCTGCATTCGGGCATTGGTCATACCTGAGATATTAATAGCAGGAACAATCAGCAAGACCATCAATAACATACTGTAAACCAACGGTGCACTAATATCTTTTCCACGAAAAAAGGTGTATTCCGTATGAGTATAGAGTTCGTTCATCTCGAAAGCATATTCTGCCGTTGAACTATTCAAACGATCCTGCCGATGCTGTACTTCAGTCCGTACCTCTGCAGGACGAGTGTCCGGCAGCAGTTTGAGCAATCCCAGACGGATTCCTCCCAAGCCCCCTGTCCAAGTAGCATAATAGTCTTCATTTTCCAATGAGAAAGGAACAAAAGCATCAGCGTATGCTGTCTGGAAAATAGCATTGACATCTTTCACCACGCCTACCACTTTAGTCGGAAAAAAATTACTTTGATATTCTTTTCCTACCACATCCGTCGTGCCGAAAAGCTGCAAGGCCATACGCTCGGTTACCACACTGACCCACCGACGGGCATCATACTCCTCTTGTGTGAAAGGACGTCCCGCTATAAATTCATAATCAAAGAACTTAAACCAGTTATCAGCCACAGGCCGCACAAAATAGTTGAATATCTCATTCGAAGCGGACAAGTTACAAGGGGTCTTGGAAACGCCACGATACCAAGTAACCTCTTTTACACTAGGAAGCTCTGAAAACAATGCTTCAAAAGCCTTGCGTCCCATACCGCTGTTCTGGTTGGTATGATCCTGCTTACGATAGGTCATTCCCGAACCTGTATACATCATATCGCTCCGATCACTTTCCGGAGCCATATCCATTGTACGGAAGTCATAAATCATCACTACTACCATAACAAAAGCGATAGTGACAGCTGTTCCTATAATACTGATTGTAGCATAAAAAGGATTCTGCCGTATCAGATTAAATGCTTGTAATAATAGCTGTTTCATTCGTTTTATCTCTTCATTTTATTTATTCTTCATGTAATGCCTCAGCCGGTTCGATACTCATGGCACGACGGGCAGGGTATCCTATTCCAATGACAATCATTCCAGCAATCAGAATAAAAGTGCCCAGAACCGTAATCGCAAAACGACCTGCCGTAAAAGGCATACGTGTAACTTCCACCAGTTCGGCATATCCCAAATTCCACGCTACGACCAATGCAGGAATAGCAGATACCAACAATAAAAAGACTCCTTCCCCCATCAGACGACCGCAGATTCCCCAACGGGTAGAACCTAAAGCTATACGCAACGCAATTTCGACACGCCGATGCTGTGTCCGGAACCAGAAAGTTCCGATAATGCCTAGAAAGATATTCAGCAATAAGAAAAATATGATACAAAATTGCGTATTCAACTCATTCACCGAATCCGTTTCATAAGCTGTGCGTACATCACTCAAAGGAGTTATATCCAAAAGATATAGATTGCCCACCTGATATTGACGGTCGGCATCCACTATCAAACGGTCTATGAATCCATCATTCTGTCCCTCACGAACACGTAGGCAAACTTCTATATAAACCGTTTCGCCCAAGGATTCCATTGCCTCATCTGTCAGGTACACAGCAGCATAACGGGAGCCGTAATCATCCGGAGCTGTAAAATGATCATAACGGACCGGCTCGGTAAGAGCAGCTATAGAAAGGTGCTCCGCCTCCGGCTCATTCCGCCAAACAGGCACCCTACGCCCTAAAAGTTCCTTACCATGCCAAGGTGCATCCTGATAAACATCGGCAATATTCACAGATAAGACCATGCCGGACGGTGTCAGTGCCTCAGCAAGGCTTTCACTATCCGAACCGTCTATATTGCGATAACGGAATACATTAAAATACTCCGGAGTTATCCATCGTTTCAAACTACGTACCGGGACTGTATCCAGATAAAATGAAAAACTGTTTGCACCGTCATTATAAGGTATACAGTTTTGCGAGAGGCTGACTGCTTCCACATCCGGACGATGCGCAAGCCTGTTTACAATTTCATGCAAATCGGCAACATCTTCTTTCATAGTACGGCCAGGCTGATAAGCAGCCGCTTTCGAAGTCATCCGCTCAAAACGAAGAACATACGTATTTTCTATATCAAAGCCCATCGGCAAATTATAGATGCTCAATGTGACATATACCACATCCACAATATACCATAATATGATAAACACCACAAAAAGTTCCATCCACAGAAACGCATTGCTGCGGCGCTCGTTCCATATCTGTTTCAATAAATTCCTGTTCATGATCTAACGTTGGTTTAAAGCGTCCGTAATATTCATGCGCGATGCCCTCCAGGCAGGAATGCACGCTGACAGCAAATTCAAGAGCAGGCAGAAAATGAATGCGGCCAAGAATATCCAGGGACTGAACAACATATCTGCCGAAAGACTGGTTTCTCCTATTTGGGCACGGTTCTCGCTATTGGAAAATAAGAAATCATTCAATAAAAAAGTACATGCATAACTGAAAAGCATTCCTACTGCTCCGGCTATGAGCGTCAATAATAAATTTTCATAAAACACTTGCCTCAACAAGACATTGGCAGTAGCACCAAATGCCTTCCTCACTCCTATTTCCGACATGCGCTTCCGCATACGGGACAAAGTCATGCTACTCAAATTTATAGCCGGTACCAGCAATAAAATAACAATCACCAACAGGTAGTGCAAATAAGCTTCCTTCGCCTGTAACTCTCTTCCCCAGTGACGAAAGATAAAAGAGAAACGATCATCGGGTTGTCCACGATAAAAGATTTCAGAATCCTGCAATCCGTCATTGAATTTCTGACGCAGGCGTTCCGCCTCTTCTCTGATGGCAGGAAAATCTTTCTCCGAATGTGCCAGAATGACCACACGAAAAGTTCCCATCGCATTGTCATACCAACACTTCCTGGCTATTTCAGTTGAATTGAAAGGTATCCAAATCTGCGCATACGAAGAAACAGCCAGTTTGGATACATCTTTCACAACACCCACTACCGTATAATCGGCCAAGTTAAGTTGGACTGTACGCCCCACTGCTTCTACCGTACCAAACAAATTCCGGGCCACAGAAGCACTAAGTACAACCTTAGGAAGTCCGCTTTCACTATCGGCAGCCGTAAACGGCTTTCCGGCAATAAAATCAAAAGAGAACACTTTCCAAAAAGTATCGTCAGTTTCAAGATTATCCACTGTCATCGTTTTTCCAGCAGGTACAGAAATACGCATCCTGCCTCCTGTAGACACTATAGTTACCGTTTCAGGAACAGTAAGCGCCTTAAAACACTCTTTAGCCACCGTAAGTGACATACAGCCGTTTGATGAATTATCACTAGTATCTCCTTTCTGATGAATAGACATCGCTTTCATATAAAGAGAACGTGAACGGTTCACCTCGGGCACACAATCCGTAATGCGCACTTCCAACACCAGGACAATGACCATGATCATACAAATAGCCAATGCCGTTCCTATAATAGAAACCAAGCTGATGAGCCTATTCTCACGAAGTTGGTAAAAAGCCTGTTTAATATATAGTTTTATCATGTTTGTGCTATGCTCTAAAATCTTTTAACAAAAAAGAGATTACTCATTATGCAATGCTTCCGCCGGCTGAACTTTCATAGCCTTACGTGCAGGAATCCAAATGCCTACTACAATCATCAATGCAATCAAAATAAAGGAGATAAGAACTGTTATTATGAAGCGTCCACCTTCAATAGTAGTGCCATTCATCCAAGCATTCAATTCACTATTTGCCAGATTCCAATCAATAAAAATCGCAGGAATTGTGGCCACCGCCAATAATATCAATCCCTCTGCCAACTGACGGACAAAGATACTATGATCTGTTCCACCCAATGATTTCATCAATGCAATCTCACCACGTCGTTGCTGAGTACGGAACCAGAAAGTACCTAGCAATCCCAAGAATATATTCAACAACAAGAAACCCATTCCGAAAAGGTAACTGTTCCAGGCATTCGTATGTGACTGCTGAAAGTTACGACGGATATCGGTAAAAGAACGCACATCCGCGATAAACACATTGCCCACGCGATACAGTTTCTCACTATCCGCTTTCAAACGGGCTATAAAATCGCGATCTTGATCCTCTTTTACGCGTACACAAAGCTCCGTGCCCAAATCATACCATTCTTCCGGCATAGGAGCCACCATGCAGTAACTGTTCCATGCCTCAAAATAATCCCCATAACGCACAACCTGCAAAGAAGCTGCTAAATTATATGTATTCGTTGTATCCCCGAACAAATAAAATTGTTTGTCTACCAATGAAGTCAAATCACATCCATAGCGCCGTTTATAAAGATTATCTGAAGCTAAGAAATTCTTCGGATGTTTCAGCATCTCAGCCAGTTGTTCAGGGGTCTCCCCACGGGTGCCACGATAACGGAACACACGGACAAAATCGGGAGACACCAATCTGCGTATAGTCCATCCCGGCGAACGTAATGTATCATACACCACTGACGCACTGCTGTTACTGCCATTATACGGGTAAGAATTTTGTCCTAATCCGGCTGCCTCTATATCCGGTCTATGCTGAAGACGACTTAGAAGTTCCTTGATATCCTGCCGCTTTTCCTCGTCTGTCTGATTGGGAATAAAGTCTGGACTTTTGTCCGTAAGACGTCCCATTTGCACCAAATAGCAATGAGAAATATCAAATCCCCGTGGTTCATTATAAATTGAGGTCTGCACATACATATAGTCCACAATATACCATAAAACGACACTTACCAACAATAATTCGGTGACAAGCCAAAGATTAGACCGCCATTCATTTTTTATCTGAGTAAATAGTTTCTTATTCATCTTGATTCTTTACTTTTAATTCGTTATCACCTTAGTGAATCCTTCCTCCCAGTGCATTGACAATGCTAGTCCTTGAAGCCCTCCAAGCAGGAATGCCGCTACTCAGCAAATTCAAAACAAAGCAAAACAACAACGCATAAAGGAAAGTGGAAGGGTGCAATAAAATACTGGAATCAACTGTAGGGGCATTCAATGTCGCACTATAAGGCTGTGCAAACAGGATATCGGTACCTAAATAAGCCATAACAATACTGATAAACAAACCTACGGCACCAGCCAACAAAGTCACGACCAGGTTTTCCATGATTATTTGTCCAACCATTTCCATGCGGGTGCTCCCAAAAGCACGGCGTACTCCTATTTCCGCCACACGTTGGCGCAACCGGCTTTGCGTCATACTGCTCAGATTTATAGCAGGTACTAACAACAGAATGATAAAAATGATAGCACGTTCACGACGAGCCGACTTCAAATCCGGCTCCAAGTTAGCTGCAAATGAAATAGACTGAGTTTCCTGATCGTATGGCCGGTTACGGTCTATCAACGTATACCCCTGATCGGCAAGAATAGAATTATACTCACTCATACGCCGCTTGGCTTCAGCACGGATTTCTCCAAAATCATCATGGCTTCGAGCCAAAATAGTGACACTCATCATCCCCATGTGCTGGTCACTCCACGTATCACTAGGCAAATCCGTCGAAGTAAAGGGAATCCATACTTGGCCATAAGAAGCATCGGCAAGAGTAGATACATCTTTCACTACCCCTACCACACGATAGGGAGCATGATTCAACAAAAACTCTTTGCCCGCAGATTCTGTGGAACCAAACAAAGCCCGCGATATGCTCTCAGTAATCACAGCCACAGGAGTGCCCGCATTGAAAGTAGCTTCATCGTATGGTTTTCCATTCACAAAACGAAAATCGAACACTTTAAAAAAAGTATCATCCGTTTCCCGCACATCCGCTCCAATAGCCGGCATAGCGGGTAATGAAACAGGAGTCGATACCGGCATACTGCAATAAATAGTGACAGCTTCAGGGGTTTTCAATGATTTATATACCTCACGCGCCGTCCGCACGCTCATCGGTCCGTTACTTGTTCCGTCCCCCCAATCCTTATGACTTATGCTCATATAATGCACATGCAGAAAACGATTCCGGTTTGACTCGGGAGAAAAAGGAGCGACCTTCACTTGTTGTAGCATCACTACCAACATAATAAGGAAAATGCTAAGAGCAGTTCCTGCAATGCTGATGACACTGATAAGCGGATGCTGGCGAAGTTGCGCCAAAGCTTGCTTAAAATACTGTTTAATCATCTCTGTTATTTCTTAATAAATTCCTTTTCATAGTAATCAGTAGTTATTGCACCTGACGCCCATCAAAGAAACGAATGGTTCTGGAAGTCTGTTTGGCTTGTTCTTCATTATGGGTTACCATCACAATGGTACGTCCATCTTCTTTATTTAATTTATGCAACAATTCCATGACCTCTGCACCCATCTTTGAGTCCAGATTACCGGTAGGCTCATCCGCAAGAATAATTTCAGGATTACCCACAATAGCACGGGCTATCGCTACACGCTGGCACTGTCCACCGGAAAGCTGTGTGGGCATGTGGCGCATACGATGACTTAAACCGACACGCTCCAACACTTCTTTTGCCAGACGGGTACGCTCCTTGGCAGCCATCTTTCTATAGAGCAAAGGCAACTCCACATTGTCAATCACATTCAGCGAATTAATCAGGTGGAACGACTGGAATACAAAGCCCAAGGTCTTATTACGAAAAGCAGCCAGTTCTTTATCTTTCATACTTTCTACAGAAGTACCGTTTATTTCAATCTTTCCACTGCTGGGAGCGTCCAGCAGCCCCATAATATTCAGCAAGGTAGACTTGCCGCAACCGGAAGGCCCCATAATACTAACAAATTCGCCTTTAACCACATCCAAATTTACATTTTCCAGTGCTAATGTTTCAATCTCATTCGTACGGTAGATTTTATTGATACCGGTTAATTTAATCATTGCCATAATTTTTCTTATTTAAATTGTTAATCTTATACACTTTTTATTTTTATGAATCAAAAGATATACCAAAGCAATAAACATTTAATTTTCAACGAATTTTAATTCTACATACTGTCCGATAACAGACGGTGTGACCGTTTTTACCGGACTAATACGACTGATGCTGTATGCCGGAAAAAAATGTCAACAAGCACTATGAATAATATAAAAAGGTAAACGATCAAAAAAACGACATAGCCTAAGAACAAATTAAATTATGTTCGGGAAATGAGTGAAAAGGATGAAAAAACACTTCATTTCCCGTAACAATCAATGTATTAATTAAGAGAGAGTTTTATCTTGTTGTTTATGTCATAGCTGCTTCTTATTTCAACTTCAACTTATTCTTGTTTTTGTAACTGCTCATATCGCTGACAACCACCTTGTCACCCGGTTTCAATCCCGATATGACTTCCACATATTCAAAATTACTGTCACCCAATTGAACTTTACGCTTCACTACTTCATCCTTACTATCCTGAACAAATAATTCATATTCACCGCGACCGACATAATAAGAAGCATTCGCCAATCTTAAAACCCCTTCTTTCACGGCATTCATTACATATACATCCGTCTTCAAGCCGGAACGCAATCGCTTGTTATTATCTTCATTCAGTTGTACAATGAACGAAATCACCCCATTCTTACTCAACGGTGTCACACTACTTACCGTTCCTTCCAGTTTCTCATTGCCAATCTTGACTATGGCACGTCCACCTGCTGCCACACGGTCACCGTATGTATCAGCTATTTCACCTTCCACTTTAAAGTGGCTCAAATCAGAAATGATAGCTACTTTGACTACCTTCCGCCACCTGCGCACCTACCTGATTATTAATATAGGTAAGAATCGCTTTACGCGGTGAACGAATTTGAGCGTCATCCAATGTACGTTTCATTTCAGCAAGACTCTTTGAGAAAATATTGAATTCCAATTCCTTCACTTTCAAATCAGCCTCTTTTACTTTCGATTCATTTGCGTATTGCTGACGGAGCTGTTCCAATTCCAATTTTCCGGTATTGAAGTTCAATTCAGCCTGACGAACCTTGTCCGTTGTTCCAGAACCCAAGCTATCCAAATAACGTTCGTTACGAAGTTCCACCTCCATACGGTTCAATTTCATGGCGGAAATTTTCACTTGCATCGATAAATCACTCAGATACGTATTATTATTCACTTTCAACTGCTCTAACTGATAACGTTTCATCTGTTCTTCATCCAGTAATTTCTTGTATTCGGTTTCCGTACTCTGCAAATCAAGTTTCAAAATCGGCGTACCTACATCCACACTGTCTCCTCCCTTACGGTAAACTTCCACGATACGAGTATTAATAGGTGAATTGATAATCTCTTCAAAAGCCGGGACAACCTTACCGGAAGCACTGACACTTACTTCAATAGTTCCATTGTCTACTTCTGAAAACACCAAATCTTTCTTATTGACGCTACTTCGCATAAACGAAATCAATACAGCTATACATACCACTGCCGCCACACCTATTGCACCATATTTAATGAACTTCTTTTTGCGTTCCTTATCACGCACTTCTTTAGGGATTTCTCTGTCCATAACTTATTGTAATTTTATTATTGTCATTTTTGTACTAAAGAATAAACAACATCCGTGCCAAGAAAGCAACTTATTGATAATCAATAACAAACAAAACGTACAGGGTGTCCGAAATCGGACACCCTGTACGTTTTTAAACATCAGTTACCGTACTATAATGATTAACGCAAACGCAATATATCACCTACTTTAGGAGAAGAATCTTCCGGTTTCATCTTATTCATCTTATATAAATTCTTCAGACGAATACCATACTTTTGGGAAATAGAATACATAGATTCTCCCTCCACGGACAACATGAACTATGTGTTCCTTATCCGCACGACGATGCTTTTTATCCAAATAAATAATATCACCTGGTTTCAATACATATCCTTATAAAGATCATTGTATTTCCTCAACTTACGTTGACTGATATCAAATTCTTTAGAAAGTTTTTTAAATGTATCCCCCGGGCGTACCACAATATAAAGTAAATCATTAGCTAAATAAGGCTGATGCGGGTTTGGGAATTCCTTCATCCACTTTATACCATCCTTGGTATCATACTTATGTAATTCATATAATTCAATGATATCAATTAAACGATACGCATAGCGAGGGTCAGTAGCATATCCCGCCTTCTTCAGCCCATGTGCCCATCCTTTATAATCGGTGATTTTTAATTTAAAAAGAGATGCATAACGTGAACGTCCTTTTAAAAATTTAGAATGATCTTCATATGACTCACGAGGGTGCTTATAGGCACGAAAACATTCATTACGGGCATCATCATCATGCCGTACAGTACGACCAGTCCAGTCACCACCACATTTTATACCAAAATGATTATTGGATTTACGAGCCAGCGTACTTTTTCCCGCCCCTGATTCCAATAATCCTTGAGCCAAAGTGATGCTGGCAGGAATACGATACCGTTTCATCTCATCGATAGCGAGATCTTTATACTTATGAATATATTCCTCATACTGCCGGTTACGGGTTTGCGCTTGCACTGTAAAATTACATAGACAACAAAACAACCCGATTAATATAAATTTCAACGTATGTTTCATCATATAAAACTGTTTCAAAATCGCGACTATACTTTTTCCGCTATATATAGTTGCAAACTTACCATTTTTATCCAGCTGTATGCAATCTTTTTAAATTAATTACGAATTTCATTCGAATTCCAAAAGTCCAAAGAAATCCGGACGATGAAAATCCGGCTTCTCTATTTTTATAGGACTCCATGATAAGAAATGAGGCTTTTGCAATTCATCTCCACATTTATAAAAATTAGCCCGTATGACCATTCCATCCAGCCCGGTAATGGTATGCTTAAAAAATACCTTATACGGAATCTGCAAAGCAACCTCCCAAGTACATTCTCCTATCTTTTCTTCAAAAGTTTCTCTGCCCAAACTAGCCCAACGCTTCACCTGATCTGTTATTTCAAGAGGAGCCATTTCTCGATTACTACGCTCCGAACCTGCTGCTAAAAGAATCGTAGCGATACAGTTACATTCCAAATTGTAATAAACGCCATCTCTCGCAGGAATAGAGAAAAATTCCACACAGGAATCTGTCCAGACACTACCGTTATCTTCACCGTATTTGGCACGAACACTATCTTCTACTACTTTATAATGAACTAATATAGCATCATTTGTATAGGCTATACGAAAAGAGACTTGAGGTTGATAAGGATATTCTTTCCAGTTCACTATATCAATAGGATGATACGTAATGTTCTCATTATCAAATAAGGTCGGTATTTGTTGTGCATCCTGAACTTTGCCACTTAATTTCTTTACTTTCATCATATTATTTTTATTAATTAAATAGCTACTGTTAGCTTCACAAAAATATATACTTCCAATGAGAAAACAAAATAGTGGCTACCATAAACAGCAGCCACTAAAAGAATAAAGCTATAAAGACAATGAAAGCACAATTTTTACATTTTCATCCATATTTACTTCTTCACATCGCCCTGTGACATATGTCTTCTTCCATCATGCTGTTTTTTCATTCCTTGTCTTTTTCTTCATCTCTTTACGGAATTTATCGCCATTGTGTTTCTCCATATTATACATTTTCTGAATTTGTTTAGGAGAAAGAAATTTCCGGAAACTCATTATAATATTCCTCACGAATATCCAGTATCTTTCTACTCTGCGCGAAACGTGCCTTAATAGCCTGCTCCACTTCAGCATCTGTAGGAAGCGGTTTGGGGGTCTGTTTATCGGCAGCCGTTCTATTTGCAATATTTCGACAGGCTCCCATATGACGAGTAGCCCGCATTTCTTCCATGTATTGTTTATACACCGGAATAAATTTAGCAGCCGTTGCGTCATCCAATGCCAATCCTTTTATAATTTGATTGCACTGTATTTCCAGCATCTGCTCTTTATTAAACTGCCTTCTTTCAGATTTAGTTTCTTTCTTTTCTTGGGCAAAAAGTGTTACCTGACTTCCCATAACAATGGCTGCCAACACCATTAAAAAAAATTTTGTTCTCATCATTTTTTTGTTTTTAGTGATTAATCAATTTATAAATATATCATTTTCAGATAATTCCACCCATCCTGCTAATTCCTCATCAGACATAGATTCTATATAACGATCCAAAGTATCTGAATAAGAAGAGTCTAAATCCGTAGAAACAATAAGTGAAGGAGAAGGCAACTCCTCTGCCACAGGTTGGGATATCGGAAAGAAAAGAACTCCCAACATGACAGCCGCAATAGCTAAAGTAGCCCCAATAATCAATTTTATTCTATTCTGCCTATTAAACCTCTCAGCCTGTGTACGCTCCAATACTTGCTTCTGCATTTTTCCGAAAAAGCCATCAGGGGTACGATAAGGCATCCGCTTCCCAATATTCTTAAAATCAAACTCCTTTTCCATCCTATCTTTAATTATTTATCATGTACTCTTTTATCTTCTCTTTTGCATAATGATAATTCACTTTCAACGTATCCACCTTCGTGTCCGTAATCCTGCTAATTTCTTCATATTCCAGTTCATCATAATAACGAAGATTGAAAACTACCCGCTGTTTTTCAGGAAGCATCAAAATAGCCTGCTGAAATTTCACCGCCATTTCGTTCTCATAATCCACATAATCTGACGCCATCAACTTATTCATTAACTCTTCCTGAACTTCTTCCGCCGAAACAGCTTGTTCTTTACGCATATTCAGAAAACGGAGACACTCATTGGTCGCTATCCGATAAATCCATGTTCCCAATGAACTTTCCTCCCTAAACTGAGGAAGATGGCGAAAGACGCGAATAAAGACTTCCTGCAAAATATCCTCTGCATCCTCATGTGATACAACCAATCTCCGGATATGCCAATATATGGGCTGTTGAAAAAAATCTATCAACAATTTAAATCCCCGTTCCGGGTCGGAAGCCCATACTTCCCTAATTTTATCTTCGTTTATCATCTATTCGTCAAAAGTTTATAGGTTAGAACCACCCGAGAACAAGAAGTTAAAAGTGAAAATGAAGTTTTTACATTAATTATAGATGAAGTTAAAATAATCAATCACATTTCCTACAAGAGAAAAATACAACCAATCTTCCGGAATATGAATTTAAAGAATTCAAACTCAATCTTCCTATCAATAAATTTCAGTTCTTAGAAGAATTACCATATAAACAGTAGGGAAATCCCTAAAAATAAATAGGGGAAAAGATAGAAGAATATACCTTTTCCCAACTTATCTTTGTTACAAACAAAAAAACAAAAAAATGAGAAGATTGAAACAAACATTATTAGCGTTAACCATTTGTACTTTAGTCATCAGTTGCAGTTTGACTACTAGTAGCACTATTATGAAAGTACAGAGAGGGATGTCCCAAGAAGAAGTCAGCCATTTACTTGGAAAACCCGATTTCCGTAGATTCGACAACGGCTCGGAACAATGGGAATACACCAAGACCAATATGTCCACAGCTGCAAACACGGTAATTATTATCGATTTTGTAGACGGAATGGTAACAAACATGGATTCTTTTGAGTCCAACATTACTCCGCCTCCAGTTGCAGTGTGTCCGCCAAATGAAATAATTACGGTAGTTCCACCCAGCCACCCTGATCATTTTGGCCCGCACAGACCAAAACACAAAGCTATGAATCCACATGATTTTGAAAACCTCTATAAAAAAGTAAAAAACAAAGCATTTAAGGACGACCAAATGGAATTATTATCTGTAGGAGTTGTAAACAACTACTTCACCTGTAAACAAACTGCCCGACTCATGTCCATATTTACATGGGACGATGAAAAAATGAAAGTATTAAGAATGGTTTCCAACCGCATTGTAGACCGTGAAAATGGAAAAGAAATCATCAAGACACTGGATTCTTTATTTAAACAAGATGATGCACGTAAAATATTGGGAATCACTGACCGATGGTAATTCAACCTAAACAACACACAAAAACATAAATATATGAGAAAATTTAAACAATTATTATTGCTTGTTATCAGTATAACACTTGTCGGCTGTCATACCACAGGAAGTATCAAACAGAAAGCATGGAAAGTACAGCAGGGAATGACAACAGAAGAAATAGGCCAACTTCTTGGAAAACCCGATTTCCGACGTTTCGATGGTTCTTTGGAGCAATGGGAATATCAGAGCGGAGGAATTGCAACGTCTTGCAAATTTCTAATTATCGAATTTAGAAACGGAAAGGTAACAGGCATGGATTCCTACAATGAAATAGCTAAAGAAACTTCAGTAGGAGACCTATATTCCAGCAAAATATCCCTCCATACCGTTGGTTCAATAGACGATAACGAATTTGAAAAGATATACAATGAAACAAAAAATTCCGTATTCAAAGATTCAACTCTGGAAAAAGCCATTATAAATAAAAAATTAAGTTGCGCACAATGCCTTAAACTTATGTCACTTTATACTTTTGATAATGACAAGTTAAAAATGTTACAAGTATTGAAAGACCATATAGCTGACACAACAAATTACGATAATATTGTCAACTCACTAGATTTCATTTCAAGTAAAAACAAGGCCAAAGAGATATTAGGAATACCCTAATACAGTAAAAGCAGATGTACCTGTTGCAATAAACCTAAAAAATATTGCAACAGGCACATCTGCTTTACCTCAATCTTCTATTCTGACAGCTGTGCCGCTTGCGGTTACCATCAGCATACTACCGCTGTCCCCCCACAGTTTCATAATCCAAATCCACCCCAACTACAGCATTAGCTCCCAATAAAGCAGCCTGATCCTGCATTTCTCGTAACGCGGTATCTTTAGCCTGTCGAAGTACTTCTTCATAAGAACCGGAACGACCGCCTACAATGTCACGAATACTAGCAAAAAAATCACGAAACAGATTAGCGCCGATAATAGTTTCACCTGTTACAATGCCATAATATTTGGTTATACGTTTTCCTTCGATAGTAGGTGTTGTTGTTGCTAACATAATCTTTCTCTTTTTTAATTATATATTCATTAGACGCACAAATAAAAGAAAAAGTTGCAACTTTCTCCTTTTTTTATCGGTAACCATATTATTCTTTTCACATTCAACTCTGACAAGCAATAAGAAAGTAAATAAATTAAAAACCAGATTTTAGAAAAGAAACATTGGGAGATTAAAAACAAAACATTACATTTGCAGGAAAACAAAGAGGAACGTATCATGAAACAAATCAAACTGGAAATAAACATAGAGGCTTGCCATTATGACGAACTAACAGAGAAGGACCGCAAACTGATAGACGCCGCGTGTGAAGCAACGAAAAGAAGCTATGCTCCTTACTCACATTTTGCTGTTGGAGCCGCCGCACTGTTGGAAAATGATATCGTTATTACCGGAACCAATCAAGAAAATGCAGCCTACCCATCTGGTCTTTGTGCAGAACGTACCACTTTGTTTTATGCCAATTCTCAATATCCGGATCAAGCAGTAAAAACACTCGCCATTGCTGCCCGCACAGAAAATGGTTTTCTTGACACACCTATTCCTCCTTGCGGAGCCTGTCGGCAAGTATTATTAGAAACTGAAAAACGATATGGAAAACCCATGCGGATACTGCTTTATAGTAAGACTGATATTTATATATTAGAAAACGTAAGTGGACTTTTACCTTTATCGTTTGATGGAAATTATCTGAAATGATACCTACCATCCGTCTGCACAGCCAACAGTTAATAAATCCAGTTTTAAATAATCCGAAAGACCTCGTATCATGGATGGGAAGCATTCAAGCGCAAGATTACACTATGTCCAAATGAGCTATTGGTATCCGGCTAGAGGCAGGAAATCTGCAAACAGTCAATGAGGCACTGGCAAAAGGAGATATATTGCGCATTCATGTCATGCGTCCTACTTGGCATTATGTAGCTGCAGAAGATATACGCTGGATGCTGAAGCTTTCATCCCGACGCATCATTACTGCCAATGACTCTTTTGCCAAGTCCAGAGGACAAGACATTTCAGTTGACATTTACAACAAAGCAAACCGATTATTGGAAAAGGCACTAGCAGGACACAATCATCTGACCAAGCAAGAAATTGACAACATATTTAAAGAAGGAGGGCTGGAAACCAATGAAAGATTATCCAACCGTTTCCTGATTCACGCTGAAGCTGAAGGACTTATTTGCAGCGGAGCAGATAAAAATAATAAAATC
>VOFH01000148.1_pt1:5000-70000 | contig 70000 bp, 109 predicted proteins | sample 5384091 | NCBI WGS metagenome assembly VOFH01 (sample SAMN12384727, study PRJNA508395) | human gut metagenome | isolation source: healthy gut G | host: Homo sapiens | reverse complement strand
TACAAAAAATTATAAAAATTTTATTTGCTTATTAATGTGGAGCGAATGTCAAGTTAGGAAACTGGCGACAAGTCACTGTACCTAAATCATCTGCAATCCGCAGAAATGACGAGTGGTTAATCGAACAACGAATGAGACTTCATGATACGCGTGGGAGTGTGTACAGTCACCGCTTGTCGTGCTTAAACAATAAAGTGCGAAGGAGGCGACTTTTTTTATGGCAAATCAGGTAATAAGAATTACTCTGAAAGCTTACGATCATCAGTTGGTCGATCAGTCAGCTAAGAAAATCATCGAAACTGCTAAGAAGACAGGAGCACAGGTGAGTGGTCCAGTACCTCTTCCAACAAAGAAGGAAGTAGTTACAATCTTAGAGCTGTTCACAAGTATAAGGATTCCAGAGAACAGTTTGAACAGAGAACTCATAAGAGACTCATCGATGTATTATCACCATCTCAGAAGACTGTAGATGCATTATCTAAATTAGAAATGCCAGCTGGTGTATTCATCATCGAATGAACTAATCAAAAATTTTCATTTATTAAAATAAATCCTAAGGGTTTAATATAGAATAACAAGCAGTGGTGCGGGTTCCACTTATATTAGCTGTTCTAGGATGACAGGATGCGCTGTGTATCACACATCTGGGCGTTCCGCTGTAGATTACAGGAGGTAAAATCAAATGAAGAAGGCAATTTTAGCTACCAAAGTCGGAATGACTCAAATCTTCAATGAAGACGGTGTTTTAACTCCTGTAACTGTTCTTCAGGCTGGACCTTGTGTTGTAACACAGATCAAAACAAAATGACGGATACAGAAAGTTCAGGTTGGATTCGTTGACAAGAAAGACAAAATTGTTAACAAAGACAAAGGCGGAAAGAAAGAAATTGTTCACAACACGGTGTAGTAAACAAGCCTGTTAAAGGACATTTTGATAAAGCAGGAGTTTCAGGAAAGAGATTCTTAAGAGAATTCAAGTTTGAAAATGCTTCAGAATACTCAGTAAAGGATAGAAATCAAAGCTGATATCTTCGCAGCAGGCGATAAGGTAGATGCAACTGCTATTTCAAAGGGTAAAGGTTTCCAGGGCGCAATCAAGAGATTAGGCCAGTCAAGAGGACCTATGGCTCATGGTTCTAAGTTCCACAGACATCAGGTTCAAACGGATCATGCAACAACACCTGGTAGAGTATTCAAAGGGAAAAGGAATGCCTGGACATATGGGTTCTAAGAGAATCACAATCCAGAATCTTGAAGTAGTAAGAGTTGATGTTGAAAACAACGTAATCTTAGTTAAGGGTGCTGTACCTGGACCTAAGAAATCATTAGTAACACTGAAAGAAACAGTAAAGGCTAGCAAGTAGTTTTTACTAAGGAAGGAGGACCACACAGATGGCAAACGTATCTGTTTACAATATTGAAGGCAAGGAAGTTGGCTCAATCGAATTAAACGATGCAGTATTTGGTGTTGAAGTTAATGAACATCTTGTACACATGGCAGTAGTTAACCAGCTTGCAAATAATCGTCAGGGAACACAGAGCGCTAAGACACGTTCAGAAGTTTCTGGTGGCGGAAGAAAACCTTGGAGACAGAAGGGAACTGGTCATGCAAGACAGGGTTCTACAAGAGCTCCACAGTGGACAGGCGGCGGTATCGTATTTGCACCAAACCAAGAGATTATTCATTCAAACTTGAATAAGAAGGAAAAGAAGAATCGCTCTTCTTTCTCTGCATTACATCAAAGAGTAGAAGAAAAGAAATTCATCGTTGTTGATGAGTTCAAGTTAGATGAAATCAAGACAAAGAAGTTCGTAGAATGTTATGAACAACTTTAAAAGGTTGAAAAGCATTAGTAGTTCTTGAAGGATGAGAACAAAAACGTAGTTCTTTCAGGTAGAAACATTGCTGATGTTAAAACTGCTAAGACAAACACAATCAATGTGTATGACATCCTGAAATACAATACAGTAATCGCAACTAAAGGCTGCTGTTGTTGAAAATCGAGGAGGTGTACGCATAATGGCAAACATTCAGTATTATGATGTAATCCTCAAACCAGTTATAACCGAAAAGAGTCAATGGCTCTTATGGCTGACAAGAAGTATACATTCTTAGTTCATACAGATGCTAACAAGACTATGATTAAAGAAGCTGTTGAAAAGATGTTCCCAGGAACAAAGGTTGCCGAGCGTTAACACAATGAACATGATGGAAAGAAGAAAAAGAGAGTTCGCGGAACCATGACATTCGGAAAAACAGCTAAGACTAAAGAAAGCAATCGTACAGCTACTGAGGACAGCAAAGATATCGAAATCTTCCAGGGGCCTTTAAGATTGGAACCTAAAGCATAAATCCGTGACAAAAAAACTATTAAAAACAATTGAAAGGAGATAGAGTAATGGGAATTAAAACATACCGCCCATATACCCCTTCCAGAAGACATATGACCGGCTCTGATTTCTCGGAAATCACAAAGAGCAACACCGGAGAAATCTTTTAGTTAGTTTCTCTGAGCAAGACTGCCGGACGTAATAATCAGGGTAAAATCACTGTTAGACACCGCGGAGGCGGTGTTAAGAGAAAATATAGAGTCATCGATTTCAAGCGAAACTAAAGATGGAATTCCGGCAACAGTAATCGGTATCGAGTACGATCCGAACAGAACAGCTAACATCGCTCTGATCTGCTATGAAGATGGTGAGAAATCATATATCATCGCACCTGAAGGACTTACAGACGGAATGACAGTTATGAATGGACCAGGTGCTGAAGTAAGAGTTGGTAACTGCTTACCACTTACAGAGATTCCAGTTGGTACTCAGATACACAACATCGAACTTCATCCTGGAAAAGGCGGACAGATGGTTCGTTCTGCTGGTAACGGTGCACAGCTGATGGCGAAGGAAGGCAAGTACGCAACCCTGAGATTACCCTCCGGTGAGATGAGAATGGTACCAATTGTATGCCGCGCAACAATCGGTGTTGTAGGTAATGGCGATCACAACCTTATTAATCTTGGTAAGGCTGGACGTAAGAGACACATGGGAATCAGACCTACAGTTCGTGGTTCCGTAATGAACCCGAATGATCATCCGCATGGTGGTGGTGAAGGTAAGACCGGAATCGGTCGTCCGGGTCCGTGCACTCCTTGGGGTAAACCGGCACTTGGTTTGAAGACACGTAAGAAAAACAAACAATCTAACAAGCTGATCATCAGAAGAAAAGATGGTAGAACTGTCAAATAGTAAATTTTCAAGGAGGTTAGAACTTATGGCTCGTTCACTTAAAAAAGGACCATTCGCAGACGCAAGCCTGCTTAAGAAGGTGGAAGCAATGAACGAAGCAGGAGACAAGGTCAGTTATCAAAACATGGTCCCGTCGTTCTACCATCTTCCCGTCATGTAGGACACACAATTGCTGTTCATGACGGAAGAAAGCACGTACCGGTATATGTAACTGAAGATATGGTTGGACACAAACTCGGTGAATTCGTAGCAACCAGAACCTACAGAGGTCACGGCAAGGACGAGAAGAAATCCAAGGTTAGATAATTTTAACGTTTTGAAAGGAGGTTTCACCAATGGCTAAAGGACATAGAAGCCAAATTAAGAGAGAAAGAAATGCAAACAAGGACACCAGACCTTCTGCTAAGTTATCTTACGCCAGAGTTTCTGTTCAGAAAGCATGCTTTCGTATTATTAGATGCCATCAGAGGCAAAGATGTGAAGACAGCGCTTGGTATTGTAACATACAATCCTAGATATGCTTCAAGCATTATAAAGAAATTATTAAAGTCAGCAATCGCAAATGCTGAGAACAACAACGGTATGAATTTGAAAACCTTTATATTGCAGAGAATGCTACGCTAACAAGGGACCAACAATGAAGAGAATCAGACCAAGAGCACAGGGTAGAGCTTACAGAATCGAAAAGAGAATGAGCCATATTACACTTTAAATGAAAGATTTATTGAAAGATAAGGAGGAGTTTTAATGGGACAGAAAGTTAATCCTCATGGTTTAAGAGTCGGCGTTATCAAAGACTGGGACTCTAAGTGGTATGCAGAAAAAGATTTTGCTGACTATTTAGTAGAAGATCATAAAATCAGAAAATTTCTGAAGAATAAATTATACAGCGCAGGAGTTTCTAAGATTGAAATCGAAAGAGCTTCTGATCGTGTTAAGATCATCGTTTACACTGCTAAACCGGGTGTTGTAATCGGTAAAGGCGGAGCAGAGATCGAGAAAGTAAAAAGCTGAACTTCAGAAAATGTACAGATAAAAAGTTATCGTTGACATCAAAGAAGTAAAGAGACCAGATAAGGATGCTCAGTTCGTAGCTGAAAACATCGCACAGCAGCTGGAAAATCGTATCTCCTTCCGTCGTGCAATGAAATCATGCATGTCAAGAACTATGAAATCTGGAGCACTTAGGGTGTTAAGACTTCTTGTTCAGGTCGTCTTGGTGGTGCTGATATCGCTCGTACAGAGTTCTATAGCGAGGGTACAATTCCTCTTCAGACACTGAGAGCAGACATTGACTACGGATTCGCTGAAGCTAACACAACTTACGGAAAAGTTGGTGTTAAAGTATGGATCTACAAAGGCGAAGTTCTTCCAAAAGAAAACAACAAAGGAAGGAGCGATAAATAATGTTAATGCCAAAAAGAGTTAAAACGTCGTAAACAATTCCGTGGTACCATGAAGGGTAAAGCTCTTCGCGATAACCAGATTACGAACGGTGAATATGGTCTTGTAGCAACGGAACCATGTTGGATCAGATCTAACCAGATCGAAGCTGCCCGTATCGCTATGACACGTTACATCAAGCGTAGTGGTAAGGTTTTGGATCAAGATCTTCCCTGATAAACCAGTAACAGGAAAACCTAGCTGAGACACGTATGGGTTCTGGTAAAGGAAACTTTTGAATACTGGGTAGCAGTAGTTAAGCCTGGACGTGTAATGTTCGAACTTGCAGGAGTACCTGAAGAAGTTGCAAGAGAAGCATTACGTCTTGCTATGCACAAATTACCATGTAAATGTAAAATCGTTTCTCGTGCAGACTTAGAAGGCGGTGATAACAGTGAAAATTAATACGTACGTGGAAGATTTAAAGGCAAAATCTGTTGCAGAATTGAATGAAGAATTAGTAGCTGCTAAGAAGGAACTTTTCAATCTGAGATTCCAGAATGCAACTAATCAGTTAGAGAACACTAGCAGAATTAAAGAAGTTAGTAAGAACTATTGCTAGAATTCAGACAGTGATCACTGAAAAAGAATGCTTAGTAGAAACATGTAAAACTCACATATTCAGAAGAAAGGAGAATAACTGTGGAAAGAAAATTTAGAAAACCAGTAGTTGGTAAGGTTGTCAGCAATAAGATGGATAAAACTATCGTTGTAGCAATCCAGGACAACGTTAAGCATCCTCTTTACAAAAAGATCGTTAAGAGAACATATAAATTGAAAGCTCATGACGAAAATAATGAGTGTAATATTGGCGACAAAGTAAAAGTTATGGAGACAAGACCGCTGTCAAAAGACAAGAGATGGAGACTTGTTGAAATCGTAGAAAAAAAATAGTTTGACTTTGTGATAAAAGTAAAGGAGGTTTACCTGCATGATACAGCAAGAAAGCAGACTTAAAAGTAGCAGATAATACAGGTGCTAAAGAATTACTCTGTATTCGTGTTATAGGCGGCTCTACAAGAAGATATGCAAGCATTGGCGATACAATTGTCGCTACTGTTAAAGAAGCAACACCAGGCGGCGTTGTTAAGAAGGGTGATGTTGTTAAAGCTGTAGTTGTTCGTACTGTAAACAGTACTCGTCGTAAAGATGGATCATACATCAGATTCGATGAAAATGCTGCTGTTATTATTAAAGATGACCAGACCCAAAGGGAACACGTATCTTTGGGCCTGTAGCCAGAGAGCTTCGTGAGAAACAGTTCATGAAAATTGTTTCAGTGGCTCCGGAAGTACTGTAAGGAGGTGCGCGTAAGATGTCAATGTTAAAGATCAAAAAAGGTGATACCGTTAACGTAATCGCCGGTAAAGATAAAGACAAAGAAGGCAAAGTAATCGCAGTAATCAGAAAAACGGTACAGTCCTGGTAGAAGGCGTTAACATGAGAACAAAACATGCTCAAAAACCAAGCGCTTCTAATCCAGGAAGGCGGAATCGTTCATCAGGAAGGACCGATCGATGCATCTAACGTAATGTATCTTCACAAAGGAAAAGCTACAAGAGTTGGATTCCAGACTGGATGGAGACAAAAAGTACGTGTTGCAAAAGCAACAGGCGAAGTAATTGATTAATTCTGGGAAGGAGGTCAAAGGCTTTGAGTAGACTTAAAGAACATACCAGAACGAGATCATGGACGCCATGACCAAAAAATTTGGATATAAGAATATTATGGAAGTGCCGAAGCTCGATAAGGTTGTTATCAACATGGGTGTTGGCGAAGCAAAAGATAACGCAAAAGCATTTAGACGCTGCAATCGCTGACATGGAGAAGATCACTGGACAGAAAGCAGTTCTTACCAGAGCTAAGAATTCAATAGCTAACTTCAAAATCCGTGAAGGAATGGCTGATCGGATGCAAAGTTACATTAAGAGGAGAGAAGATGTATGAGTTCGTTGATCGTCTCATCAACCTTGCACTGCCTCGTGTACGTGACTTTAGAGGAGTAAATCCGAACGCATTTGATGGAAGAGGAAACTATGCTTTAGGTATTAAAGAGCAGATGATCTTCCCTGAAATCGAGTACGATAAGGTAGACAAAGTAAGAGGAATGGATGTTATCTTCGTAACAACAGCTCAGACTGACGAAGAAGCTAGAGAACTGCTGAAACAGTTCAACATGCCATTTACAAAATAAGGAGGAAATTTTCATGGCTAAGAAAGCAATGAAAATCAAACAGCAGAGCGTAAACCTAAATTCTCCTCAAGAGAATACAATCGTTGCAGAATTTGCGGCCGTCCTCACGCTTATTTGAGAAAATATGGTATCTGCCGTGTTTGCTTCCGTGAATTAGCATACAAAGGACAGATCCCTGGTGTTAAGAAAGCAAGCTGGTAGGAAAGGAGAGAAATAATCCAACAATGACAATGAGTGATCCAATCGCAGATATGCTTACAAGAATCCGTAATGCTAATACTGCTAAACATGATACTGTAGATGTTCCGGCATCCAAAATGAAACTTGCAATCGCTGACATTCTTTTAACGAAGGATACATCACAAAATATGACATCGTAGAAGATGGAGTATTCAAAACAATCCATATTACATTAAAATATGGTGCAGATAAGAACGAAAAAGTTATTTCTGGAATCAAAAGATTTCTAAACCAGGTCTTCGTGTTTACGCTGGTAAAAGACGAACTTCCGAGAGTACTTGGAGGACTTGGAACTGCAATCATCTCTACAAACCAGGGCGTGATTACAGACAAAGAAGCTAGAAAGCTTGGCGTTGGTGGAGAAGTTCTTTGCTTCGTATGGTAATAACCAGATAAAATGGAGAAAACGAATGAAATCATATTTCCTGTGATTTCATTCGATACTCAATAAATTGCAACTGAAAACAGAGCAGATGAAGGTGCTGTTCCGAAAATGATAAGTTAGGAGGTAAAAGGTATGTCACGTATCGGAAGACATCCAGTAGCGATCCCGGCAGGCGTAACTGTTGAAATCGCAGAGAAGTAATGTAGTGACTGTTAAAGGTCCTAAGGGAACTCTTAAGAGAACTTCCAGTTGAAATGGAAATCAAAAAAGAAGGCGAAGAAATCGTTATCGTAACAAGACCGAATGATCTCAAAGAAGATGAAGTCACTTCATGGACTTACAAGAACACTTATTCATAACATGATTATTGGTGTTACAGAAGGCTATGAAAAAAGTTCTTGAAGTTAAACGGTGTAGGTTACAGAGCTCCAAATCAGGAAACAAATTAACATTGAATTTGGGATACTCTCACCCGGTTGAGATGGAAGATCCGGAAGGAATTGAAACTGTTCTTGACGGACAGAACAAAATCATTGTTAAGGGTATCAGTAAAGAAGCAAGTTGGCCAGTACGCAGCTGAAATCAGAGATAAGAGAAGACCGGAACCTTATAAAGGGCAAGGGATCAAATATGCTGATGAAGTTATCAGACGTAAAGTTGGTAAAACTGGTAAGAAATAAATAAGGAGAGTGTGAAAAATGGTTAGTAAGAAGTCAAGAACAGTAGTTCGTGAAAATAAACATAGAAAACTGCGTAATCGTTTCAGCGGTACAGCAGAAAGACCGCGTCTCGCTGTATTTAGAAGCAATAATCATATGTACGCTCAGATTATTGACGATACAGTTGGAAACACTCTGGTTTCCGCTTCCACTCTTCAGAAAGATGTGAAAGCAGAACTGGAAAAAACCAACAACGTTGAAGCAGCAGCATACTTGGAACAGTAATTGCAAAAAAGCAATCGAGAAAGGTATCACTTACTGTTGTATTTGACAGAGGAGGATTTATCTATCACGGAAAAATCAAAGGCATTAGCAGACGCAGCAAGAGAAGCTGGTTTGAATTTCTAGAAGGAGGACGGACACATGAAACAGGAACGTATTGATGCTAATCAGTTAGAATTAAACCGAAAAAGTAGTATCAATCAAACGTGTTACCAAAGTTGTTAAGGGTGGTCGTAACATGAGATTCACAGCTTTAGTAGTTGTTGGCGACGGCAACGGACATGTTGGTGCAGGACTTGGAAAAGCAGCTGAAATTCCGGAAGCTATCCGTAAGGGTAAAGAAGATGCAATGAAGAAACTTATCAAAGTTACCATTTAGATGAAAACGACAGTATTACACATGATTATATTGGAAAATTCGGAGGCGCTTCTGTACTTCTGAAAAAAGCTCCGGAAGGTACTGGTGTTATCGCAGGTGGACCGGCTCGTGCCGTAATCGAACTTGCAGGTATCAAGAACATCCGTACAAAATCTCTCGGATCTAACAACAAACAGAACGTAGTACTTGCTACTATCGCAGGTTTACGTCAGCTGAAGGCTCCGGAAGACGTAGCTAAGCTTCGCGGTAAATCCGTTGAAGAGATCTTAGGGCTAAGGAGGAGAACACAATGGCAGATTTAAAAATCACATTAGTAAAATCAACAATCGGTGCTGTTCCGAAACACAGAAGAACAGTAGAAGCATTAGGCTCTTAAGAAGGTTAATAAGACAGTTGTCCTTCCGGATAACGCTGCAACCAGAGGAATGGTTCAGCAGGTAAGACATCTGGTAAAAGTAGAAGAAGAAGCATAAATCTTAGATAGGAGGTGTCACAATGGACTTATCTAATTTAAGACCGGCTGACGGATCAAAACATAGCGATAATTTCAGAAGAGGTCGTGGACACGGCTCAGGAAATGGCAAGACTGCTGGTAAGGGCCATAAGGGTCAGAAGGCTCGTTCTGGAGCACCGAGACCAGGGTTCGAAGGTGGCCAGATGCCATTATATAGAAGAATTCCAAAGAGAGGTTTCACTTGCAGAAACACTAAGACAATCGTTGGTATCAACGTCAGTGCTCTTGAAGTATTTGACAACGATGCAGTAGTTTCTGTTGAAACTCTGATTGAAGCAGGAATCGTAAAACATGCCAGAGATGGTGTTAAAATTCTTGGAAATGGAGAGTTAACCAAAAAGCTTACTGTTCAGGCAAATGCATTCAGCGCAGGTGCTGTAGAAAAGATTGAAGCTGTTGGTGGAAAAGCAGAGGTGATCTAATGCTACAAACATTCCGTAAAGCATTTCAGATTGAAAGACATACGGAAAAAATATTGTATACCCTTGCAATGCTGTTTGTAGTAAGACTCGGATCTCAGCTTCCGACGCCGGGAGTTGATCCGACCTATATTCAGAATTTCTTTGCGCAACCAGACCGGTGATTCGTTTAATTTTTTAACGCTTTCACCGGCGGTTCGTTTGAGACATGTCCATCTTTGCATTGAAGTATTACCCGTATATCACATCTTCCATTATCATCCAGCTTCTTACAATTGCAATTCCAAAGCTTGAGGAAATGCAGAAAGAAGGGGAAGATGGAAGAAAGAAGCTTACCGCATTACTCGTTATGTGACAGTTGTGCTTTGCTCTGATTGAATCTACAGCTATGGCTGTTGGATTTGGACGTCAGGGACTTTTGGTGAAATTTTAATTTTGTTAAATGCAGCAATTGTCGTTCTTAACACTCAACTGCAGGATCTGCATTCCTTATGTGGATCGGGGAACGTATAACAGAAAAAGGAGTGGGAAATGGTATTTCTATTGTCCTGGTGATCAACATTATCTCACGTATTCCGAGTGATATGAAGACACTATTTGACCAGTTCATGAAAGGAAAAAACTATTGCTTCCCAGTGGAGGACTTGCAGTATGTGTCAATCATTGCAATGATTCTTGCATTGGTCGTATTTACCGTAATCCTGCAGGATGGAGAGAGAAGAATTGCTGTACAGTATTCCCAGAAAATAGTTGGAAGAAGATCTTATGGTGGTCAGTCTACAAACATTCCGTTGAAGGTTAATACTGCAGGTGTTATCCCGATTATCTTTTCATCATCTTTGATGCAGTTTCCAATTGTAATTGCATCATTCCTTGGAAAAGATAACGGAAAAGGAATCGGAAGTGAGATACTTCGAGGATTGAATCAGAGTAACTGGTGCAATCCGAACAGATTAAATACTCTTGGGGACTGGTATTATATATTGTCCTGACTATTCTTCGCATATTTTTACACTTCAATTACATTTAATCCATTGGAGATTGCAAATAATATGAAGAAGAGCGGTGGATTTATCCCGGTATTCGTCCTGGAAAACCTAACAGTAGAATATTTGAAAAAATCTTGAATTATATTATTTTTGTTGGTGCATGCGGACTTGATTCTGGTACAGATTGTTCCGATAGTTATTTAATGGATGTGCTTGGAGCAAAAGTATCCTTTGGCGGTACTTCTCTGATCATTATTGTCGGTGTTGTTATTGAGAAACACTTAAACAAATTGAGTCTCAGATGCTTGTTCGTAACATACAAAGGGATTTTTGAATGTCAGCTAATATTTTAAATAGTTTTCTTGGATATTAAAACAATTGTAGCCCGTTTTTTTTTTATAGTATAATCAAAGAAAAATTTTTGCGAATATTTATGATTTGGAGGAGGAATAGTAAATGAAAATTATTATGTTAGGTGCCCCTGGAGCGGGCAAAGCAACCCAGGCAAAGAAGATTGCAGCGAAAATATTATATTCCACACATTTCCACAGGAGATATCTTCAGAGCGAATATTAAAAACGGAACAGAACTGGGAAAAAGGCAAAAACATACATGGATCAGGGACTGTTAGTTCCGGATGAACTGGTAGTAGATCTGGTAGTAGATCGTGTAAGCAGGATGATTGCAAGAATGGTTATGTTCTGGATGGTTTCCCGAGAACAATACCTCAGGCAGAAGCACTTGATAAAGCACTGGCAAGCGAAGTCGGAGACAAGATGGATTATGCAATCGATGTGATGTTCCGGACGAAAATATTGTAAAGCGCATGGGTGGACGCCGTGCATGCGTAGGATGTGGCGCAACTTATCATCTGGTATATGCTGCACCAAGAAAGACGGAATCTGTGATGTATGCGGAAAAGAGCTTATTTCCTAAGAGACGATGACAAACCGGAGACAGTACAGAAGAGGCTGCATGTATATCATGATCAGACACAGCCGCTGATCGATTATTATACAAAAGCGGGAATTCTAAAAGCGTTGATGGAACAGTGGATATGGAATGATGTATTCGGAGCCATTGTTTCTATATTAGGAGAGTAACAGATGCCGATTACGATTAAATCAGAAAGAGAAATTGAATTGATGACAGAAGCCGGAAAGATCTGGGGAACGTGTACATAATGAACTGGAAAAAGCACTTCACCCGGGAATGAGTACACAAGGATATTGATACACTGGGGGAGAAAATCATTCAGAAGCTATGGATGTATTCCTTCTTTCCTGAATTACAATGGATATCCGGCGTCTATCTGTGTTTCTGTAAATGATGAAATCGTTCATGGGATTCCGTCAGCAAAGCACCTCATAAAAGAAGGTGATACTGTGAGCCTGGATGCAGGGGTGATCTACAAAGGTTATCATTCCGATGCAGCAAGGACACATGCTGTCGGTGAATCAGTGAAGGATCTTCAAAAACTGATCGATGTAACGAGGGAAAGCTTCTTCGAAGGAATAAAGTTCGCAAAAGAAGGCAATCATCTATATGATATATCCCGAGCAATCGGTGATTATGCGGAAAGCTTTGGATACGGTGTTGTCAGGGAACTGTGCGGACATGGAATCGGGACAGTCTTCATGAATCACCGGAGATTCCGAATTTCCAGATGCGAAGAAGAGGTACCGAAGCTGAAAGCCGGAATGACACTGGCAATTGAGCCGATGGTTAATCTCGGAACAGAGCGGATTCGCTGGATGAGATGATAACTGGACGGTGGTGACGGCAGACAGAAAAGAATCAGCACATTATGAAAATACAATTCTGATCACAAAAGACGAACCGAAGATCCTGTCGATTGCAGATGGAAATGTATAACAGAACAGAGGAACAGAAAATGGATAGATGGGAAACAGGAATGCTTGCGAAATCTCTGGCCGGTCATGATAAAGATAAGGTATATGTGATCGTCGGACTGGATGAACAGTTTACATATCTTGCAGACGGGGAGAGGAAAACGCTTCAGAGTCCAAAGAAAAAGAAAAAGAAACATGTACAGCTCATTAGAGAACAGCATGTAGATTTCCGAAGCGGATGATGTAAAGCTGAAACGGATATTAAAAAGAATATAAGATGTCAGAAAAGAAGGAGGACAAATAAATGTCTAAAGCAGATGTTATTGAAATTGAAGGAACAGTAGTAGAAAAACTTCCGAATGCCATGTTTCAGGTAGAACTGGATAATGGTCATCAGGTGCTTGCTCATATCAGCGGAAAGCTTCGTATGAACTTTATCAAAATTTTACCGGGTGACAAGGTTACTCTGGAACTGTCACCATACGATTTATCTAAAGGAAGAATTATCTGGAGAGATAAATAAAATATTACTTGACAAAACTAAAATCCAGGTGATATAATTTTATAACTGTGCGAGGGACTTTTTTGCGCACAGGGGAAAATATATACCAGGCAAGGTATGAAAGGAGGATTTGACGTGAAGGTTAGATCATCAGTAAAACCGATTTGCGAAAAATGCAAAGTTATCAAGAGAAAAGAAGCGTCAGAATTATCTGCGAGAATCCGAAACATAAACAGCGTCAGGGATAGGTTCTGAACACCAATTTGCGAAAAATGCAAAGGCGCAATTAAAAGAAAAGAAGACCGCTCCAAAGCCTTAGCTGACGACGAGCCGTAGGCGACAGAGGAACAGGCGCACGGAGAGCGAAAGATTCAGATTTATGTAAACTTAATTAGGCGGCTGATAGAGGATACGCCAGGGTGTGTGTGGAGCGTTATCCACTATTTAATATACATGAACACCACGGGCAAGTGGTTTCTAGTATATTGCTTAAAAACCGGCGGTCAGTAGCCGAGAGATCGGTTGCCGGAAAGGATGCGGATACCGAACCGCATCTGGGCTGGGATATCGGACGTGTCTGAGGCATTGGATACATTTTGAAAAGTCCGGTAGGGCTCTTTTTTTGATAACAGGATGCCCGCCCTCATTATAGGACAATGTGAAACCAAAAAAGAAAGAAAATGGAGGAAATCACAAATGGCTCGTATTGCAGGTGTAGATTTACCAAGAGACAAACGTGTAGAGATCGGATTGACTTATATCTACGGAATCGGTAGAACAAGTGCAACTCGTATTCTCGACAGAAGCAGGAGTTAATCCTGATATTCGCTGCAGAGATCTTACAGACGACGAAGTAAAAAAATCAGTGCTGTAATCGATGAAACTCAGGTTGTAGAAGGTGATCTTCGTAGAGAGATCGCTCTGAACATCAAGAGACTTCAGGAGATCGGATGCTACAGAGGAATCCGTCACAGAAAAGGCCTGCCGGTTCGTGGTCAGAAGACAAAGACCAACGCAAGAACAAGAAAAGGTCCTAAGAGAACAGTTGCCAACAAGAAGAAATAATTTCGACAAATAATATTTAAGGAAAGAGTAGGTTAGTTTTAATGGCAAAGAAAGTTACAAAAAAAGTGACAAAGAAACGTGTCAAGAAAAACGTTGAACGCGGACAGGCACATATCCAGTCATCTTTCAATAATACAATCGTTACTTTGACAGATGCACAGGAAATGCTTTTTCATGGGCAAGTGCTGGTGGTCTTGGATTTAGAGGTTCAAGAAAATCTACTCCTTACGCAGCTCAGATGGCAGCTGAAACAGCAGCTAAAGCAGCATTAGTACATGGTTTAGAATCAGTTGACGTAATCGTAAAAGGACCAGGTTCAGGTAGAGAAGCAGCAATTCGTGCTCTGCAGGCATGCGGAATCGATGTAACAAGCATCAGAGACGTAACACCAGTACCACACAATGGTTGCCGTCCACCAAAACGAGAAGAGTCTAGTCGAATTATTATAGATTGTAGGATACGAACAAAAACATGGCAGTAAATAGAGTTCCGGTTCTTAAAAGATGTAGATCCCTCGGAATGGATCCAGTTTATATTTAGAATTGATAAAAAGTCTAACAGACAGTTAAAAAGAGCGAATAGAAAAATGAGCGAGTATGGTCTCCAGTTGCGTGAAAAGCAGAAAGCTAAATTCATCTATGGTGTATTAGAAAAACCGTTCCTGAACTACTTCAAGAAAGCAGATAAGATGAGCGGTATGACAGGTGAAAACCTGATGGTTCTTCTTGAATCAAGACTGGATAACGTAGTATTCCGTCTTGGATTTGCAAGAACAAGACGTGAAGCAAGACAGATCGTTGATCACAAACAGGTTCTTGTTAACGGAAAACAGGTTAACATCCCTTCTTACCTTATTAAAGCAGGTGATGTGATCGAGATTAAAGAAGGTAAAAATCTTCACCAAGATACAAAGATATCGTAGAGGTTACAGGCGGCCGTCTTGTTCCAGAATGGTTAGAAGCTGATCTGGAAAACCTGAAAGGAACAGTAAAAGAACTTCCAACTCGCGAAGCAATCGATGTTCCAGTAGACGAAATGAGATGTTGATCGTCGAGTTATATTCTAAATAATAAAAACCGTAACCCAACAGGAGGTGGACTTAGTGTTTGATTTTAATAAACCCAATATTGAAATTACTGAGATTTCTGATGACAAGAAGTACGGCAGATTCGTGGTTGAACCTCTGGAAAGAGGCTACGGTATCACATTAGGTAATTCTCTTCGCAGAATTATGCTTTCCTCTTTACCTGGTTCAGCAATCAGCCAGATTAAAATCGACGGTGTATTGCATGAGTTCAGTTCTATTCCGGGCGTAAAGGAAGACGTAACTGAAATTATCATGAACTTAAAATCTCTCGCAATCAAAAATACATCTGAATCTGATGAGCCTAAAACAGCTTACATCGAATTTGAGGGAGAGGGCGTAGTTACAGCTGCTGATATTCAGGCAGATTCTGATATTGAAATCATGAATCCGGAAACTGTAATCGCTACACTTAACGGCGGTGCAGACTGCAAGCTTTATATGGAACTGACTATCACAAAGGGAAGAGGCTACGTAGTGCCGATAAGAATAAAAATGACGAACTGCCAATCGCAGTGATTCCGATCGACTCTATCTATACACCGGTTGAGCGTGTAAATCTTACAGTTCAGAACACTCGTGTTGGTCAGGTTACAGACTTTGATAAACTTACATTGACGTTTACACAAATGGTACACTTGCTTCCCGGATGAAGCTGTAAGTTTGGCTGCAAAAGTATTAAATGAACATCTGAAACTCTTTATCGACCTGTCAGAAGTGGCTCAGGCTGCAGAAGTCATGATCGAGAAAGAAGACAATGAGAAAGAAAAAGTTCTGGAAATGAGCATTGATGAACTTGAGTTATCTGTTCGTTCCTATAACTGCTTGAAGAGAGCCGGCATTAATACAGTTGAAGAATTGACAAACAGAACACCGGAAGACATGATGAAAGTACGTAACCTTGGACGTAAGTCTCTGGACGAAGTACTTGCAAAATTAGATGAGCTTAGGCTTAAGCCTGAGTAAAGGTGAAGAATAATCTGTCAGTAAGCCAGGCAGAAAGTGCATGGCAGAGCATTTAAGCCTAGATGAAAGCCCAGATGAAGCCGCCGCATAACCAAGTGTTATACTGGAGGATATTTAAAATGGCAAAATATAGAAAACTTGGCAGAACATCAAGCCAGAGAAAAGCATTATTAAGAAACCAGGTAACAGCACTTCTGAACAACGGAAAAATCGTTACAACAGAAGCTAAAGGCTAAAGAGATCCGCAAGATTGCTGAAGGTCTTATTGCTATGGCTGTAAAAGAAAAGATAACTTCGAAGAAGTTACTGTAAAAGCTAAAGTTGCCCGCAAAGACAAAGATGGCAAGAGAGTAAAAGAAGTTGTAGATGGTAAGAAAGTTACTGTATATGACGAAGTTGATAAAACAATCAAAAAAGGATATGCCAAGCAGACTGCATGCTCGTCGCCAGATGCTGAAAGTTCTTTACCCTGTAACAGAGGTTCCTACAGCACAGGCTGGAAGAAAGAAAAACACAAAAGAAGTTGATCTTGTTGCTAAATTATTCGACGAGATTGCTCCGAAATATGCAGATCGTAACGGTGGATACACCAGAATCGTTAAGATCGGTCTTCGTAAAGGTGATGCAGCTATGGAAGTTCTGATCGAACTTGTATAGTTAGAAGTCAATTTTATAAAGAAGGGGAACTACCAAAAGGGGTTCCTCCTTTTTTTATAAAATTCGATATTGAAACCAGAAAAAATATATATATATGCAAACTGTTCCGTTCACTTCGTTCAAAGTCACTGTTTGCATATATAATATATTTTTTTTACGGAATAATATTCAAGATTTGTTAAAAATCTGACTATAGCGTTAAATTTACTACTATTAACAAATATGATTACAAATTATCAAATAAATGATATAATATCGTCAACGCAGTTAATATTACATTGTTCAAAAGACTGATAAGTACAATTTATTTGGACTATAAATTGATAAATGAAATGGAAGGTAGGGATAAAGAATGAGCAGACTGGAAATTGCCTCTCCAAAAGAGCAAAGATCGTAATGGAAGGCCTCTATAAAGATCTGGAAAGAAGAATTGAATCGAGTCCACCGGGGTTATGTCCAGTAGATATGGCAAGAGCATTTCTTGAGTTATGTCATGCACAGACATGCGGAAAATGTGTGCCTTGCCGTATAGGATTAGGACAGCTTAATAATTTCATCCGTGAAGTACTGGATGGAAAAGCGACAATGAAGACATTAGATATCATGGAACAGACAGCACTTTCTATTATGGAATCTGCAGACTGCGCGATTGGTTATGAAGCAGCGAACATGGTATATAAAGGATTGATCGGTTATCGTGATGATTATATTGAACATATTCAGAACGGAAGATGTACCTGTACATATAATCAGCCTGTACCATGTGTATCTTTATGCCCGGCACATGTAGATATTCCTGGATATATCGCACTGGTAGGGGAAGGACGATATGCGGATGCAATCCGACTGTTAAGAAAGGATAATCCATTCCCGACCACATGTGGATTCATCTGTGAACATCCATGTGAAGCAAGATGTAGAAGAAACATGGTAGATGATTCTATTAATATCCGTGGATTGAAGCGTGTAGCAGCAGATTTTGCAGGAGAAGTAGATCCTCCGCAGTGCGCACCAAGTACAGGTAAGAAGATCGCAATCCTTGGCGGCGGACCTGGAGGATTAAGTGCAGCATATTATCTGCAGTTAATGGGACATCAGACAACCGTATATGAGATGTTGCCGGAATTGGGCGGAATGCTTCGTTATGGTATCCCGAACTACAGACTTCCAAAAGAAAGACTGGACGATGATATCCGAGCAATCCTGAAGACAGGTGTACAGGTGAAGAATGGTCTGAAGATCGGACAGGATATTACGATCCAGGAATTAAGACAACAGTATGATGTTGTTCTGATCACGATCGGAGCAAGTACAGATAAAAAATTAGGATTAGAGAATGAAGATGCAGACGGAATCATTTCCGCAGTGCAGTTCTTACGTAATGTAGGAAAAACCAGGTTATAGATCTGACAGGAAAAGAAGTGGTTGTTATTGGTGGAGGTAACGTATCAATGGATGCGGTCCGTACAGCAAAACGTCTGGGTGCAAAAGAAGGTAAGTATTGTCTATAGACGAAGAGTAGCAGACATGACGGCACTTCCTGGAGAAATCGAAGGAGCAGTTGCGGAAGGCATAGAATTACAGACGCTGAAAGCACCGGCATCTATAGATGTAGACGAGAATCATCATGTAAAAGGTATCTATGTGACACCTCAGATGGTAAGCTCGATCAGAGATGGAAGAGCAAGTATCAAACCTACAGGTGAAGAAGATATTTACATACCATGCGATGTATTAATCGTAGCAATTGGACAGAATATTGAGACACATCACTTCGAACAGGCGGGTATCCCGGTTGAACGTGGTAAGATCATTACTAAAAGTACGGGAGCATTTGAGAATCTTCCTGGAGTATTTGCAGGAGGGGATTGTGCAAGCGGACCGGCTTCGGTTATCAAAGCAATCGCGGCCGCAAAGGTTGTTGCAGCCAACATTGATGAGTATCTTGGATATCATCATGAAATTTCCTGCGATGTTGAAATCCCGGAGGCACATCTGGATGACCGTACACCTTGCGGAAGAGTGAATCTTACAGAAAGAGAAGCATGTGAAAGAGTCTGTGATTTCGAAGCAGTTGAAAACTGCATGACAGAAAAAAGAAGCAAAACAGGAGGCAAGCAGATGTCTTCGCTGTGATCATTTCGGATAAGGTATATTTCAGGGAGGCAGAGAGACATTATGGTAAATCTTACAATTGACGGAAGAAAGATAACAGTAAAAGAAAATACCACGATCATGGAAGCTGCAGCCCAGAATGGGATTCCTATTCCGAAACTTTGTTATTTAAAAGGAATCAATGAAATTGCGGCCTGTCGTGTCTGTGTAGTAGAACTGGAGGGAAAAGAGAAGCTGATCACCTCCTGCAATAATGTTGCAAAAGAGGGAATGGTCATTCATACGAACAGTCCAAAGGTAAGAAGGCACAGAAGAACGACAGTAGAACTGATCCTTTCACAGCATGACTGTGAATGTGTAACTTGTTCGAGAAGTGGCAACTGCAGTCTTCAGACAGTTGCCAATGATCTGAATATTATAGAGATTCCATTTAAGATGGAAATTGAAAGACAACCGTGGAACAAGGAATTTCCTCTGATCAGGGATTATTCCAAATGTATTAAATGTATGCGGTGCGTACAGGTTTGTGAAAAAGTACAGAGCCTTGGTGTATGGGATGTAGAAGGAACAGGATCAAGAACAACGATTAATGTAGCCGGACACAGAACGATAGAGGAAGCTTCATGCGCATTATGCGGGCAGTGTATTACGCATTGTCCGGTGGGAGCATTACGGGCAAGAGATGATACAGAAGATGTATGGGATGCAATTGCAGATCCGGATAAGATCGTAGTTGCACAGGTGGCTCCAGCTGTAAGAACAGCATGGGGCGAGGAATTTGGACTTTCTGATAAGGAAGCAACTGTCGGAAAGATCCTTGATGCTTTGAAGAGAATGGGAGTCGATTATGCATTCGACACAACATTTTCAGCTGACTTGACAATCATGGAAGAAGGAACGGAATTTTTGCACAGATTTACTGCAGGGGAATTAAAAGAGCGTCCGATGTTTACTTCATGCTGTCCGGATGGCTTAGATTTATCAAATCACAGTATCCTCATCTGGTGAGACAGCTTTCAACGGCAAAATCACCACAGCAGATGTTCGGAGCCGTGATGAAAACTTACTTTGCAGAGAAGCTTGGGGTATCACCTGAGAAGATCTACACAGTATCTGTAATGCCATGTGTGGCAAAAAAAGGGAAAAGGAGATGGAACTGTTCTATCAGGAATATGCGGGACATGATATCGATGCAGTTATTACGACAAGAGAACTGACAAAGATGATCAAATCAGCGCATATCAGTCCGGATACACTTGCAGATATTGACAGTGACCGGCCAATGCAGGATGGAACAGGAGCAGGTGTAATTTTCGGAGCAACAGGAGGTGTAATGGAGGCAGCTCTTCGAACTGCATACTATCTGCTTAAAGGTGAGAATCCACCGGAAGATGCATTTAAAGCTGTAAGAAGTACCGGATTTAATCAAAATCAGGGAATACAGGAAGCAAATTTCCAGATCGATAATGTAACAGTTAGAACTGCAGCAGTCAGCGGACTTGGGAATGCAAGAGCTCTTCTGGATCGCATCAATAAAGGAGAAGTTCATTATGACTTCGTAGAGGTAATGGCTTGTCCGGGAGGATGCGTAGGCGGTGGAGGACAGCCAATTCATGACGGAAGAGAACTTGCTTATGAAAGAGGACAGAAGCTTTACAGTCTGGATAAAAATGCAAGACGTCGGTTCTCACATGAAAATCAGGACGTTCAGAAAATGTATGAGGAATACTTTGTAAAACCTAATTCACCAAAATCACACATGTTACTGCATACAGAGCATAAACTGGAAGGTTTTTAAGGTGAAAAAGCTACATGTTAAAAAAAATATCAAATATGTGAAAAAAATATCAAAATGTTATTGACAAAGAATTAACAAACGGTTATACTAAGACCATCGAAACAAACAAAAACTCACAGGAGGATAATCAACATGGCGACAAAGAAAAAAAGAAAACGCAGTACCAGAGATTATTGATAATGTAGAAGCTCTCGAAGCTAAGATGAAAGCAATGAGAGAAGCTCAGAAAAAATTTGCTACTTACACACAGGAACAGGTAGACAAAATCTTTTCGAAGCAGCGATGGCAGCAAATAAGATGCGTATCCCGCTTGCTAAGATGGCAGTAGAAGAGACAGGACGTGGTCTTGTAGAAGATAAAATCATCAAAAACCATTACGCAGCAGAGTACATTTACAATAAGTACAAAAACGATAAGACATGCGGCGTGATCGAAGAAGACAAGGCGTACGGAATTAAAAGATTGCAGAACCAGTTGGTCTGGTAGCAGCGGTTATCCCAACTACAAACCCGACATCAACAGCAATCTTCAAAACATTAATCTGTTTGAAAACAAGAAATGCAATTATCATCAGTCCACATCCGGCAGCAAAAGCATCTACAATTGCAGCAGCAAAGGTTGTTCTTGAGGCAGCTGTAGAAGCCGGTGCACCGGAGGGAATCATCGGATGGATCGATGTTCCGTCATTAGAGCTGACAACAACAGTTATGAGAGATTCAGATGAGATCCTTGCAACCGGTGGTCCTGGAATGGTTAAATCTGCATACTCTTCAGGAAAACCGGCACTTGGTGTTGGACCTGGTAACACACCTGTTATCATCGATGATTCAGCAGATATCAAGATGGCAGTTAACTCCATCATCCATTCCAAGACATTTGATAATGGTATGATCTGTGCTTCTGAACAGTCAGTAACTGTACTGGACAGCATTTATGATGAAGTTAAGAAAGAATTTGCATACCGTGGATGCTACTTCCTCAAGAAGGGAGAAGAACTTGATAAAGTTCGTAAGACAATCATCATCAACGGAGCATTAAATAATAAGATTCCTGGAAAATCAGCATATGAGATCGCTAAGTTAGCAGGTGTTGAAGTACCGAAGGCTACAAAGATCCTGATCGGTGAAGTAGAATCTGTTGATATTTCCGAAGAATTCGCTCATGAGAAACTTTCTCCGGTACTTGCAATGTACAGAGCTAAGACATTTGATGAGGCTCTTGCAAAAGCTGAGCAGCTTGTTGCAGATGGTGGATACGGACATACATCATCACTTTACATCCACCCATCACAGACAGAAAAGATTGAGAAACATCAGCAGGCTATGAAGACTTGCCGTATCCTGATCAATACACCTTCATCACAGGGTGGTATCGGAGACCTTTACAACTTCGGACTTGCTCCATCTCTTACACTTGGATGTGGTTCTTGGGGAGGAAACTCTGTATCTGAGAACGTAGGTGTGAAACACCTGATCAATATCAAGACAGTTGCAGAGAGGAGAGAAAACATGCTGTGGTTTAGAACACCTGAGAAAGTATACTTTAAGAAAGGCTGCATGCCTGTAGCATTAGATGAACTCGGAACTGTAATGCATAAGAAGAAAGCGTTCATCGTAACAGACAGTTTCCTGTACAAGAATGGTTATGTAAAACCGATCGAAGATAAATTAGATCAGATGGGAATCCAGCATACATGCTTCTTTGAAGTTGCTCCAGACCCAACTCTGCAGTGCGCTAGAAGAGGTGTAGAACAGATCAGAGCATTTGAGCCAGATACGATCATCGCTCTTGGTGGTGGATCCGCAATGGATGCCGGAAAGATTATGTGGTTAATGTATGAGCATCCGGAAGCAAAATTCGAAGATATGGCTATGGACTTCATGGATATCCGTAAGAGAGTATACACATTCACTAAGATGGGCGAAAAAGCTTACTTTATAGCTATCCCAACATCTTCAGGAACAGGTTCAGAAGTAACTCCATTCGCAATCATCACAGATGCTGATACAGGAGTAAAATGGCCTATCACAGACTACGAATTAATGCCAAACATGGCTATCGTAGACGTTGACAATGCAATGACAGCACCTAAAGGGACTGACAAGTGCATCTGGTATCGACGTAATGACACATGCAATCGAAGCATATGTATCTATCATGGCTACAGACTTTACAGATGGTCTTGCTATGAAGGCAGTAAAAGCAGTATTTGATTACTTACCATCTGCATATGAGAATGGTGCTAATGATCCAATCGCAAGAGAGAAGATGGCTAACGCTTCATGCATGGCTGGTATGGCATTCGCAAATGCATTCCTTGGACTGAACCACTCTATGGCTCACAAACTTGGTGCATTCCATCACCTGCCACACGGTATTGCTAACGCTGTAATCCTGACAGATGTAATGCGTTACAATGCTGCAGAAGTACCTACAAGAATGGGAACATTCTCTCAGTATCAGTATCCACATGCACTTGCAAGATACGCAGAATTAGGACGTTTTGCAGGATGCAAAGGTAAGACAGATGAAGAAGTATTTGAGAACTTCATCGCTAAACTGGAAGAACTCAAAGAGAAGATTGGCATTAAGAAGACAATCAAAGATTACGGTGTAGATGAGAAATACTTCCTGGATACATTGGATGATATGACAGAGCAGGCATTCAACGACCAGTGTACAGGAGCTAACCCAAGATATCCACTTATGAGTGAGATGAAAGAAATCTACCTGAAATGCTATTATGGAAAATAAAACAGGCAAAAATATAATATCCAAGAGTTTTTGTTTGCAAATCGGATAATGTATTTAGCATAGAAAAAGTGCAGCGTTCAACGTTGCACTTTTTCTTATGCAAAGAAAGATGGAAAATGTAAAGGGATGTTTCGAGTAGAATGATTTTCAGAATCGGATCTGTTACTTGGGAGAATAGACGGATAATAATGTTAAAAAATAACAATAAATACATACGATAAAAATAGTGAAAAAATATCAAAAACTATTTAAAAATCTGATAATAAGGTATATAATACAGATAACAAGAAGGAAGGGGCCAAAGATTCAATAAAATGGAGGAATCTGTATGAAGCTTGAGAAGAAAAAATTTAATCGTAGAGAGACCTTATAAATCAGTTTATAAGACAGAGGAAGGTATTGTTAAAATATTTGCAACAGATCATCCGAAGTCAGCGGTATTTAATGAAGCATTGAATACAGTGAAAGTTGAAGAAACAGGATTGGATATTCCAAAATTAAAAGAGGTAACTCAGATTAATGGAGAATGGGCACTGCTCATTGAGAACAGAGAAGGAAAAACTTTGGAAGAGATGATGAAAGTTGACCGTGCCAATCTTGAAAAATACATGTCAGATTTTGTAGATCTTCAGCTTAAAGTACAGAGCAAAACGGCCACAACATTACCGAAATTAAAAGACAAACTGGCAGATGAGATAAGAAGTCTGAAAGATTTGGATGCAACAGAACGTTATGAGCTTTTGACCAGATTGGAAGGAATGCCAAAGCATACCAAATTATGCCACGGTGATTTTAACCCGAGTAATGTGATTGTTGAAAAGAACGGAAAGATGACAGTGATCGACTGGGCACATGCTTCACAGGGAAATGCAAGTGCAGATGCTGCAATGACATATCTGTTATTTGCATTACATGATCAGGAAAGTGCAGATCTTTATCTTAAGTTATTCTGCAAGAAGAGTGACACAGCAAGACAGTATGTAGAACAATGGCTACCAATCGTAGCTGCTGCAGAGCTTGGGAAAGATATCCGTCTGGAAAAAGACTTCTTGATGAAATGGATCGATGTTATGGAGTATGAATAGATGATATTAATACAGGAAAGGTGTTGCCGCTAATTTCTACCGTGTACTATGGTATAAAAAATAAGCCTCAATATGAGGCTTATTTTTTTATACCATAGTATGCAGGAGACAATGTCAGCTACTAAATAAAATTAGAAAAATACATTTCCACCAATGTTGATTCCGGATACACCGGTTGACGCGGATCTGAACTGCAGACAATTGATAACTGCAGAATGTCTTGCACCACCAAGTGCAGCCCGAGCTACAGAATAAGCGGTGGATGAAGCACCTTTACTCAGTACTTTATTCAATGAACCGTTCCAGGTTGGAGCGAATTGTCCTGACTGGTATATAACAGCACGCAGAGTATTCGGATAAGCCGGGCTTGCTACGCGGTTCATGATAACAGTTGCAACAGCAAGCATTCCATCATAACTACCTGCCTCACATTGAAGGATTGCCGCTAATAATGCGACATCCGTTGTAGATACATTGGTGTTGTTGCCTGTGTTGGTAGTATTGTTGCCGGTATTATTAGTGGTGTTATTTTTATTTTGATTAGTCGAACCGTTTGTTGTTGAATTTGTTTTATTCGCGTTATTCGTAGTATTGGTTGAGTTACTTGGTTTTGAGGCTTCTGATTTTACAGAGCCAGATATTTTATCATTCTGTGCAAGCTTTAATGCTTCCTCGGCAGCTTTGGCACGATCCAACTGTGCCTGATAATTTGCCAGTTCTCCGGAAGTGGATGAAATCTTTTGAATTCAGTTCATCACGTTTGCTTGTCAATGTTTCCTGAAGTCCGGAAAGTTTGCTTTGCTGTTCTTCCAGATCTTTCTGTTTCTTTTCTACATTAGCACGAACCTGCTGTAATTCTTCCAGCATAGAGCGGTCATACTTACTGATAGTTGCAACATATTCAGCTTTATTCAGAAAAATCTCCCATATTTTCGGAAGTGAGCAGAATCTGAACCAGAGATGCTCCGCCGCCTTCATACATGAATTTGATACGATCTTTCATGGAATCATACTGAGCTTCCTCATCAAGCTGAGCAGAAGCCAGATCCAGTTTTGATTTTTCTACTTTGGCAGCCAGATCCTCTACCTGACTGGAAGCAGTGTCCAGCTCTTTACTTAAAAGAAGATAACTGGCTGTTTAAATCGTTTAACTCACCTTTGAGATCAGAGGTGGTATTTTCCAATTCATCTGTCGAAGGTGCTGAATATACCGGAGTACTAACAGAAGCAATTGTTACGGTGCAGATGGTAATTGCCAAAGCCGATCGTAATGCTCGTTTCTTTTTCATACTTATCATAAACATATCCTTTCCCTTTTCGCGAATGCTTATCTATTATACAACAAAATTCATTATAAAGCAAATTTTAGGTTTCTTTTGGCAGGTTAAAGATATATTAAACTTTATGTAAACTAATTCGGAAAAGGTTTACAGAGGAAAGAATTATGTATAAAATAAATAGGTAGAATGTCTGAATAAGAGAGGAATATATATAATATGAAAAAATACGAAGAAGAAAATTATAGATTAGAAAATATCAGTGAGCAGATCTATCCGTGGATAAAAGCAGAGCTTACGGATTCCCAGGCTTTGAATGGAAAGCATTTTTCGGAAGAAGATGCACCTGTAATAGGGTTCCTTGGGGATCTGAACGTAGTGTTTGCAATTAAAAGAGGGGAAGATATATATGAGATCTTAAAGGATAACATGCTTCCGCCTGAATGTGATATCATAAAACTGTATCATAAAGCTTGTGAAAATCTGAACAGAGATGTAGAATTTGTAATTGCGAATACCTGGTATGGGGGATATGGGATCGTAGCAGACGGACATCATGAGGCAAGTTCCGTGTGCTTTAAGCATATCTGGCAGGTCTGCGCAGACAAGTTGAAGGATGATCTGATCATCATGATTCCGAGAAAAGATACGGTGTTGTTTGCTCCGGCCGGAAATAAAGATATCGTTGAAAAAATGATCGATCACGGAGAAAAGGCATATGAACAGGGAGAGAATAAGATCAGTAAGAAACTTCTTATGTTTTTAAGAGAAGGAAAGGAATTAATTACATATGAAAATTAAAACCAGAATGATTGGAATGGATCTGGATGGAACACTTTTTAAAATCTGACAAAGAGTTGACACAATATACGAAAGATGTGTTGAAAAGAGCGATTGAACAGGGAATTATTGTGATGCCGGCGACGGGAAGACCTATTACGGAGTGCCAAAGGAACTGCTGGAATTCCCGGGCATACGTTATGCGGTTACTGCGAACGGCGGAAGAGTTATAGATCTTGAGAAGAATGAAGCAATTGTAGAGGAACTGCTTCCACATGATATTGCAGAAGTAATGCTGGACGTATTCGAACATTATGATACATTTCGGGAGATTTATTTTGATGGCGTAGGCTATGCCTCGCGGGAAGCACTGGAACATATTGGTAAATATCTGAGTGTTCCGGTAATGGCGAATTATATTATGTCTACACGTGTGGCAGTGGATGATGTGAGAGTCAAATTTGATGAGACGAAACTTCCTGTAGATAAGATCCAGGCGTTATTTACTTCTGTGGAAGATCGTGATGCGGCCAGAAAAGAGATCGAAGATGTTCCGGGAATTGAGATCACGGGAGCGCTTCCGATGAATCTGGAGATTAATGCAGCAGGAGTGAACAAGGGAAAAGCAATGATCGAACTTGGAAAGCTTCTTGGAATTACAAGAGAAGAAATCATGGCGTTCGGAGATGGCAACAATGATCTGAAGATGCTGAAAGAAGTAGGAACGGGTGTGGCAATGGAAAATGCCATTCCTTCCGTAAAAGAAGCAGCAGATTATGTGACATTATCCAATGACGAAGAGGGCGTTGCGAAATTTATAGAAAAATATGTGCTGGATTAAGGAAAGGAGCGCAACATGTTAGATATTATCAAGGTTATAATTTTAGGAATTGTAGAGGGAATCACAGAGTGGCTTCCTGTCAGCAGTACCGGACATCTGATTCTGGTTGGAAATGTGCTGAAACCAAGTATGAGTGATGCATTTATGGAGATGTTTGATGTGGTTATCCAGTTAGGTGCGATCATGGCAGTTGTAGTACTGTATTTTCATAAGTTGAATCCGTTTTCACCAAAGAAGACTCAAAAACAGAAGCTTTTGACCTGGCAGATGTGGATCAAGGTACTGATCGCATCGGTACCTGCAGGAATCGTAGGAGTTCTGTTCAATGATATTCTGGATGAGATCTTCTATAAACCGATTCCGGTAGCAGTGATGCTGATCGTATATGGTATCTTATTTATCGTTGTAGAAAATCATAATGCAGGCAAAAAACCTTCTGTGACAAGGATCTCCCAGTTAAGTGTACAGATGTTATTATGGATCGGTTTCTTCCAGATGCTTGCGCTGATACCGGGAACATCAAGATCAGGAGCTACGATTGTCGGAGCACTGCTGATCGGAGTATCAAGAGAAGTGGCTGCAGAATTTACATTTTTCCTGGCAATTCCGGCAATGTTTGGTGCCAGTCTTTTGAAACTGATCAAATTCGGTTTCCATTTTACAGGCGCAGAATTTGGTCTTCTGATGCTTGGATGTATCGTGTCTTTTGGATTATCGGTTATTGCGATCAAGTTCCTTATGGGATATATCAAACAGCATGATTTTAAAGTATTTGGATATTATCGTATCGTTTTGGGCGGTCTGATCATTGTATGGACTATTATTCAGACTGTAATTGCATAGAAATGTATAAAGAAAATGGGTGGATGTTTTGCGAATATGTGGAATTATCCACTTGTTTTTTGATTAAAACATGATAATATATTAAGTATATATGTATTTTTATACAGTTTGTCAAAAGAATGGAGGAAAAGATTATGAAATTAAAGAAAAACTTATCAGTGTAATGCTGATTGGTGCATGTGTATGTTCTATGGCAGCATGCGGATCTAAAAAAGAAGAAAAGAAAATTGAAAGTGCAGATGATCTTAAGGATGCAAAGATTGGTGTTCAGACAGGTACAACAGGCGATATCTACTGTTCTGATGATTTCGGTGATGATCATGTAGAGCGTTTTAATAAAGGTGCAGATGCAGTACAGGCACTGGTAAAAGGAAAGATCGATGCAGTTGTTATTGATAACGAGCCTGCAAAAGCATTTGTAGATGCAAATGACGGACTGAAGATTCTTGAGACACCTTATGTAGAAGAAGATTATGCAATGTTTTAAAAAGGGCAATACAGAGCTGGAAGACAAATTCAACGCAGCAATCAAGGAACTGAAAGAAGACGGAACATTTGACAAGATCGTTGGATATTATATCGACGGAACAGAAGAAAAAAGGATATGAGTCTCCGGCAGATGTCGATCATTCTAATGGTAAACTTGTGATGGCAACAAATGCAGCATTTGAGCCATATGAATATTATGAAGATAACAAGATTGTTGGTGTTGATGTAGACTTTGCACAGGCAATCGCAGATAAGCTCGGTATGGAACTTACTGTAAATGATATGGAATTTGACTCAATTATTGCAGCAGTTGACAGCGGAAAAGCAGATTTTGGTGCGGCTGGTATGACTGTTACAAAGGAAAGAGAGAAACAGGTAGATTTTTCTGATTCCTATTACACAGGAAAACAGATGATCATCGTTAAGAAATAATCCAGAAGAGTAGGATGAGAATATGCAGGAATTGAAAAGTAGTTTTATTTCGAATTTTATAGATGATAACCGCTGGAGATATATTACAGATGGTCTGAAGATTACTTTGCTGGTTACTGTATTTGCAGTATTGATTGGTGTAGTACTTGGATTTTTGATTGCAATTGTCCGTACAACACATGATAAGACCGGCAAATTGAAGATTCTGAATGCAATCTGTAAAGTTTATCTGACGGTGATCCGTGGAACACCAGTAGTTGTACAGCTGATGATCATTTACTTTATTATATTTGGAAGTGTTGATATCAGTAAGGTTGTCGTTGCGATCGTAGCATTTGGTATTAACTCGGGTGCATATGTTGCTGAGATATTCCGTTCTGGTATTATGTCTATCGATAACGGACAGTTTGAAGCAGGGCGAAGCCTTGGATTTAACTATGCACAGACGATGATGTATATTGTTATGCCACAGGCATTTAAGAATGTACTCCCGACACTTTGTAATGAATTTATCTCTCTGTTAAAGGAAACTTCTGTATCCGGTTATATCGCATTACAGACCTGACTAAAGGCAGGGGATATCATTCGAAGTCGTACGTATGATGCATTTATGCCGTTGATCGCCGTTGCACTGATCTATCTGGCAATGGTAATGATATTTACCAAGCTTGTCAGCTTACTGGAGAGGAGGTTGAGAAACAGTGACCACTAAGAAAGATGATGTACTGATCAAAGTAGAAGGTCTGCATAAAATATACGGGGATTTCCATGCGCTGAATGGGATTGACGAGGAGATTCACAGAGGAGAAGTGGTCGTTATTGTAGGACCATCCGGTTCCGGTAAGTCAACATTCCTGCGTTCTCTGAATCTTCTTGAGGTTCCGGATCAGGGACATATCTATTTTGAAGGTGTGGATATTACAGACAAACATGTGGATATTAACAAGCACCGTCAGAAAATGGGAATGGTATACCAGCACTTTAATTTATTCCCACATAAGACGATCAAGGAAAATATCACACTTGCTCCGATCAAGCTTCTTGGAAAGAGTAAGGAAGAGGCAGATAAAAGAGCAATGGAACTTCTGGAACGAGTAGGACTTGCCGAAAAGGCAGATTCGTATCCATCGCAGTTATCCGGCGGTCAGAAGCAGAGAATTGCAATTGTCCGTTCGCTGGCAATGGATCCAGATGTGATCCTGTTTGACGAGCCGACATCGGCACTCGATCCGGAGATGGTAGGAGAAGTTCTGGAGCTGATGAAACAGCTTGCAAGAGAAGGCATGACGATGGTTGTGGTAACACACGAGATGGGATTTGCCAAGGAAGTTGGTTCCAGAGTTATCTTTATAGATGCGGGACAGATAAAAGAACAGGCAAAACCGGAGGAATTTTTTTGAGAATCCAAAAGATCCTCGTCTTAAGGAATTTTTATCTAAGATTTTATAATGAAAAATGAAAAGGAAATATATAATGTAAATGTTTTCGTTTGCTATGCAGAAAACCTTATAACATTATATATTTCCTTTTTGTGTTTTATGATGTTATAGCAAAATCTCTTGCAGGTTATATTTTACAACAGCTGTCCCGTTCGATCAGGTGGTGAGGAACAATGATCTTGGTTGCAAGGAGATTTGGATTTTCTATGTGGTTGATGATCTGGGAGGCGGCTTCACTTCCGAGTTGGCCTGCTCCGATGTCGATTGATGTTAACTGTGGTGAGGTCAGTCTTGCGAACAAAGAGTTATTGAAGGAGATGATCGACAGATCTTCCGGGATTGCAAGATGGTTTTCCAGACAGACTCTTTCTAAAGAGACGGCGAGGATATCGTCGCTGACCAGGATTGCTGTCGGGCGGTCTTTCTGCATAAGGAGCCCGCGTATGGCTTCTTCGTTATTCTCTGATACATTCTTTACTTCCACGCAATATTCCGGACGAACCGGGAGCTGGTGGCTTGCAAGCGCAAGCTGGTAACCGGCTTTGCGATCGGCAGAGAACATCAGGGAGCTGTCGGAACCAAGGTAGGCAATCCGGCGGTGTCCAAGCTGATAAAGATATTCAGCCGCTTCTCTTCCGGCAAGCAGGTTATCATTATCAATATAGATAGTCTGGTTGGTATACTGTGTTGCTTTTCCAATCAGAATATATAAAAGACCTTCGTTAAAAAGGTAATCGATGACGGGATCATCTTTCTTGGAATACAGTATGATGAAACCGTCTACTTTGCCACTTCTGGACATAGAGCGAACGGCGTCAAGGATCTCTGCTTCATCCTGCCCGGTTACAATTGTTGTCATATACTGTCTGCCATTACAATAATGGCTGATTCCCTGGATTGCTTCCAGATAGAAGGAGTTCTCATAGACTTCTTTTGCGGAAGCGGGGAGAATGATGCCAATGGTACGCGAATTCTGAGAGGCAAGATTGCTTGCCTGGAAATTCGGCTCATACCCCAGTTCCGCCATAGCCTTTCTGACACGTTCTTTCGTTTCTTCGCTGATGGATGGATTATTTTTACAGGTTCTGGACACGGTGGAAGGAGAGACTCCTGCCAGCGCAGCCACGTCCTTGATCGTTACTGCCATAAAGATAACCTCCGTTTGTTTTGTAGTTCTGATATTCTTGTTTTATACGTTCCGATATCATAGATTTTTCATATATTTTTATTTTACAGCAAAGAAAAACAACATTGCAATGCATTTGCATGAAATATTGCGCAAACGCACGCATGAGAAAACATAGGAAAGTGCACAAAAACAATAATGCAAAATTGTACAAAAAGTAGAAATCAGAGCAAAAAGTAAAATACTAATTGAAAACAATGCAAAAACTGAATATAATTAATGCAAGCGGTTGCGCAAAACAAATGCAAAAGAAGTGCAGATGAGAAAAACATGAGGAGGTTTCGTTGTGAACGAGAATGAGAGTAAAAGGTTCCAGAAGTAATTCTTGCGCCGTTAACCGGAAAGGCAGTGCCTTTAAGTGAAGTACCGGATCCGGTGTTTTCAGATAAGGTATTAGGAGACGGAGTGGCAATTATTCCGGCAGATGTCCGCTCATCAAATGTTATCTGTAACGGAAAGAATGCACCGGTTGTATCGGATCATTATGGAGTTATGATAACGGTATAATGGATCATTTTATAATAAGACATCTGCAAAAATATAAAGCAAAAAGGAAATCAAAATAAATAGAAAAAGAAGAGGGAAAGAAAGATGAGCGAAAGAGCAGCAGGCATACTCATGCCGATCAGCAGCCTTCCATCTGAATATGGAATCGGCTGTTTCTCAAAAAGTGCATATGAATTTGTAGACTGGCTGAAGAAAGCAGGTCAGAGTTACTGGCAGATCCTGCCACTTGGTCCTACAAGTTACGGGGATTCCCCGTATCAGTCATTTTCTACATTCGCGGGAAACCCATATTTCATCAGTCTGGAGGCACTGGTGGAAGAAGGTGTTCTGACAAAGGCGGAATGTGAGGCCGTAGACTGGGGAAAAGCAAAGGGGAGTATTGATTATAAAAAGATTTACGAAGGGCGTTACCCGCTTCTTCGAAAAGCTTACGAAAGAAGTAAGGTACATGAGAATGCAGAATATCAGAAATTCGTAGCAGAGAACAGCTGGTGGCTGTCAGATTATGCATTATTTATGGCAGTTAAAGACAGATTTGACGGTGTGGAATGGAAGTTGTGGGCAGATGATATCAAGCTGCGCTGGGGACCTGCCATGGATTATTACCGTGAAGAGTTGTATTTTTGATATTGAATTCCAGCAGTATATGCAATTCAAGTTCTATGAACAGTGGATGCAGTTGAAAGCATATGCCAATAAAAAAGGAATTCAGATCATCGGCGATATCCCAATCTATGTAGCAATGGACAGTGCGGATACCTGGGCACATCCGGAATTATCCCAGCTGGATGAGGAAAATGTACCGGTTGCCGTAGCCGGATGCCCGCCGGACGGATTCTCTGCAACCGGACAGTTATGGGGGAAATCCACTGTACCGCTGGGGATATCATAAGGAAACCGGCTATCAGTGGTGGATATCTCGTCTGGCTTATGTATTCCGCCTGTATGATGTGGTAAGAATCGATCATTTCCGTAGATTCGATGAGTATTTCTCTATTCCATACGGGGCAGAGACGGCAGTAGACGGACACTGGGAAAAGGGGCCTGGCATGGATCTGTTCTGGAAAGTACGAGAAGCACTGGGTGAAAAACCGGTTATCGCAGAAGACCTTGGATATGTTACGGACAGCGTACGTAATCTGGTAAGAGACAGCGGATTCCCAGGCATGAAGGTGCTGGAATTTGCATTTGATTCGAGAGATTCGGATCTGCGAACGACTATCTACCGCACAATTATCCGGTGAACAGTGTTGCTTACACAGGAACTCACGACAATGAGACACTTGCCGGCTGGTGGGGAAGCATCAGTAAGGATGAGCAGAAGCTGACCCGCGAATATCTCTGTGATACCTATACACCGGAGGCGGAACTGAATAAGCCTCTGATCAGTCTGATCATGAGAAGCGCAGCAAAATGGTGCGTGATCCCGATGCAAGATTATCTGGGCCTTGATAACAAGTGCCGTATGAATACACCGTCAACTGTCGGAACAAACTGGAAGTGGAGAATCCGCAAGAACCAGTTATCTGTGAAATTACAGAAAGAGATCCATGCGGTGACATTGCGTTATGGAAGAATGAACTGGACGGAAGATGTTGAAGAAGCAGCAGAAGCAGAAAAATAGAATATGTAGTATTAAGAATAAAAATGGCAGATATCATTTGGGGGATATCTGCCATTTTGTCCTTATAAGAAAATTTTGTATGTTCTCTTCAAACTAGATAGGAAGTTCCAGATAAATATCTTTTCCTTCTTTGATAGAGATGACTACTTTACCATGCTTAATTGTAGTAACAGCACCCTGAACGCTTGCAGCAGGTGCAGCCTCAGCAGGAGCTTCCTCTTTGGCAGGAGCCTCTTCTGCTGCTAATTCATCATCAGTCTTGAATCCGTCTACATTGTCTGCTGTCAGTGGACAGAGAGAGAATCACTGGTCTTTGTTAATTTTGCTCCCAGAACCTGTCCGATCTTCAGACATCCATCAAGATTTAAAAGACCTGAATCTACTAATTCATCGAAGATTGCCGGATCCTCTAAGTTTGCTGGTTCAATTGTAATTCCGCCTTCTGCTCTACAACATAATACGGCAGGATCGTTAGCATGAGCTTTCGCTGTTTCCGCTGTAATTGACATACCGAATACCTCCTAAATATTCATATTTATTTTCTATGAATAGTATAGGCTTTTCTAAATGAATTTTCCAATTGGTTTTTCCTATAATGATAAAATGAAATAGAAAATACCTATAATAATAGAAAAAATGAAAAGATTCAATAGAATATGACATATAGAAAATGCCTATAAGTACATGAGAATAACCAATTGGTAATTTAAAGAAAACGGGGATATAATAAATTTAAACGATAATATTGTTAGTGGCAAGGATCAGCCACATTCCTTCTAAGAGCCCTTTTCCTGAAAGTGTCTTCCCAAGACGACATTTCCAGGAAAAGGGCTTTGACGTTGTATAGAGAGATAAGTTATAATAAACCATATGTTCGAAAATAAAATAAGTGAGGAAACAACAGAAAAGACACTTGTTTCCCAAATGGACAATGGAGAAACAGATGGAACATAAAGTAGTGAAAAAAACAGAAGTGAAAGTCGAAGAAGCAAAATCAAAAAAGACAGAGAACTGCAGGAACCGAAGATGTCCTCAGAGGCAGAGCTTAGAAATATTGTAAAGCCGTTGGTGAACTGGTATCGGGAGAATAAACGGGATCTGCCGTGGCGCCATAATCCGGATGCATACAGGGTATGGGTATCCGAGATCATGCTGCAGCAGACACGGGTAGAAGCAGTAAAAGGATATTATGACCGGTTCTTAAAAGCACTTCCGACAGTGAAAGATCTTGCAGAAGCAGAAGAAGACAAACTGCTGAAACTGTGGGAAGGATTAGGATATTATAATCGTGTACGAAATATGCAGAAAGCGGCACAGCAGATCATGGTTGATCATGCGGGAAGATTTCGGATACTTATGAAGAAATATTACAATTGAAAGGAATTGGCAATTACACGGCGGGGGCGATTAGTGCATTTGCCTATGGAATCCCGAAACCGGCAGTGGATGGCAATGTGCTCAGGGTGATTTCCAGAATTACGGGTAGCTATGAAGATATCATGAAACAAAGCGTCCGCAAAAAGATAGAAAGTGCACTGGAACAGGTGATACCTACAGATGCCGCCAGCGATTTTAACCAAGGACTGATTGAACTAGGGGCAATTGTGTGTGTTCCGAACGGGGGACCGAAATGTGAACAATGTCCGGTAAAAAGAGTATTGTATTGCACATGCAGAGAATCTGACAGCGGAGATACCGGTAAAGAAGAAAGCAAAGGCCAGAAAGATCGAAGAAAGAACTGTACTGATCTTCAAAGACGGTAAACAGATTGCAATCCGAAAACGTCCGGCAAAAGGATTGCTGGCCGGATTATATGAATTCCCGAATCTGGAAGGAAAATTTTCAATGGCTGAAGTTACGGAATACAGCAAGAAGATTGGTCTGATGCCGGTCCGCATACAGGAACTTCCGGAGGCGAAACATATCTTCAGTCATATTGAATGGCATATGACAGGTTATGAAGTGACCGTAGATGAACTGGAGAAGACGAATGAGGAAGGTTTTCTGTTCATTCATCCGGAGCAGATAAAAAAAAATATTCGATACCGTCGGCATTTGAGAAGTATACGGAGTATGCAGGAATTCGGAGTAAATAGATAAGGAGGTGTATGTTTTGGATGTACACCTCCTTAATTTATATCGTCATGTGTTCGAAAAAGAAACTGCCAGTGCTAGGTTTTGTAGATCAGAGAGAAAATAAAAAAGCCACAAGAAGAAATGAAAAAATTCTAGGGAGTAATACCAAATGTCAGTTGTTTCAATTGCTGGATGTATTTCTGAATAAGTGTGCGTGTCTGGTTCTCTGGAGTTATGTATTCCGAATCGGCCAATAATTGGAAAAATTCAGAAAATGCATTGCAGATACTACTTTCCTGAATGATGATAAAAAGAAATGTTCGCTTTATCTGCAAGGTTGATAAGGAACAATGAATGATTATTGCGTAATTCAATATATAAAGAATCCGGATAACTGAAAGTAGAATTCAGCATATGGTCCTTCTCATTCGAAAAATGTTCCAGAAAATATTTAAGAGAGGTGATTCTCTCTTCAGGTGAAAATTGAGGCATGACAATACTACTGGTACCTGATGAGATTCCAGATTCACAGTACTTCTGAAAGCCACTGATGGTAAAAAAAGTCCTTCCGGTTGATATGCTTCAGAACATTTAAAAAAGCTCCATATGCTTTTGTAAGTGGAGCATATTCCGGAGAATATTCTTTACCCGATCAAAAAAATATTCATTATCCATGAAATCACTGTCACAAGGAGTGGCGGCCAGACTGGTTGAGTCCTGAATTGTATCAAATGAAGTCATATAAAGTTGGAGCGCTTCATCAAGATCTTTACTTTGCTGTAATAGTGGGGACGAATGCTCCAGACAATTCTGAAATTCTTTTGTATATTCCTGTAAAATCGAAGAATCCGAATGAAGGATTCCTTTTGAAAGATCGGATGCCAATTGTAGTACATATTTTTCCGTAATAATATAGAATGGATATATAAGGTTCGGCTGATCGTTTCGGGAAAGCTTACTATAATAATAAAAGGCATGTAATTGATGCCGGCCGAAAAACACAACGGAATAATCTGGTGCAGTGTCTCCAGATTTTCATAAGCATAGGATGCATTCGTCTGGAAATGGATCAGATGCTTTATCAGAATAGTCTTACCGTATTGCGGGATCAGAAGCTTCAGATAATGTGGAAGCAATGTATCTGTACCTGGAAGATTAGTGTAAAGTTCAGGAGACTCTTGTTCCTGTATAGTCTTCCTGAGAACATATTGCAATAATAGTTCGGTTTCGTATTTATCATTTGAGATAGGTGAAATCAGTTTCATTTCGCCATAATCAACGATTGATCTTTTTTGTTAAATCCTTCATTTTTTTCCAAAGCAGATAGTTTTTCAAAAAGGTGAAGGATTGTGGTTTGGTTCCGGTAAGCAGTTTCACCGATGGCTTCCATTTTATATAATTCCATTATTTCTTTCTTTTCAGGCAGTGAAATCCGAAGCGCCTGACAGAAATGTTCGACAAATTCAGGTCCGGGCAATCTTTTACCAGTAACCATTCTCTGAAGTGTGGTACGTTCCAGAGATGCTGCCTGAGAAAGGCGGTATACGTTGTAACCGTTTTCTATAAGCAACTCTTTACATTTCTCACTGAATTTTGACATGATTTATCCCCTCTTGTATTAGTAAAAGTAAATAATGTGCGCACATATGTGCAGGTCACTTGTTCAGTTTAGTACATTTATCAATCGAAGGTCAAGAAAACGGAACAAAAGGCAGTGAAAGTGCACGAGCACAATTAGGAGCACATATTGAAAGGGGAAGATAGAGTATGACATTATATTACATAAAAGGTATATTGTCGATATTATTGTGTAGAAATATATTATTTATATAAAAAATATTGTTACATATGAAATTTTATTATGCAGTAGAGAGGAGAAATATATGAGCGAGTTTATAAAAGACATTGATAAAGATTTAGGTACTATAATCAGCAAAAAATGCATATGCAACCCGTTCTAGCTGAAAAATGGAGCTGGAAAATTTTAAATGAATATCCGGAAGATTTAAAAAATGTGATTCGTAAGTGGGCAAAAGATGAACAAATACCAGAAATTGAATATAGCAGAATTTCTTTAGAGATGGCTATGCAAGGAATAGGATTGGATATTTTAGAAGCAGTGGATTTACTGTATATAACTTCTAAAGATCCGCTACATGGGTATGAAATATTTACAAGATTTGCGCGTCGATAAAGAAGGAAGTGATATGAATGTTGGGATTTACCAAATATAAGAGAAATCGATTGGGAAACCGGCGCGAACTGTATAGTAATTTTTCATATAATAAGTGGAATCAGTTAGATACAGGTAGTAAATGGAAATGTTTACAACAACTAGAAAATCATTTTGCAGCCGAACAGGGGCGTCCAGCAGTTAAGGTTTTACCGATTTCTTCGAAAGAAGCGAGAGGAGCCTATGGTGGATATGACCCAGACAAGAATGTTATATATATTAATCGTGATTTGGTAGAGTATGGAACACTCGTAGGACCGGTAGATATAAATCATCCTACACAGCTTGACGCTAATATGCAGCTATTTGATACCATTGCACATGAAGGATATCATGCATATCAGGGTTATGCAATAAAGCATCCGGGATTTCATAAAGATATGAAACAAGTAAAAGAGTGGGCCATAAATGATAGAAATGTGAAATATTTTAGAAGAGGTGATGAGTATCTGGTGCAACCTCGAGAGCGTGATGCATGGAAATATGGGAGTGAAAAGACCAGAGAAGCTTTTGATGAAATTGAAAAATATTATGGGACAGAGCCTGGACGTGCAATGTATGAAAAGTCAGTTGAGGATAATTCGTATGAGAATGCGTTGGAGCGACTATGGAATAATAATCCAGATGCTTTGAACCAGATGTATAAAGAAATGATGGATGCATATGAAGAACGGTATCGGGAGAATAATTCTACAGTTAATCTGGATCCGATAACTGTAGATGAGTATGATGCAATATCAAGAGAAGCAGTAAATCGATATTATGAGCATCTAAAAATAATCCATCTTTATCTAATGAAGATGTTATGCGAATGACCGGAGATATGAGTGAAAAATATTTTCTGCGGTAGAAGAATACAAAAATGCTGTTCAACAGAAAGAAAAGAGCGAAGACAGGGAGAAAAAGAAAATAGAACAGAAAAATATGAAGCACAAAATCCGGAGAATCGTTCAATATTTAATCCAGATCGAGTAAGTGTGGAAGAGTACGATAAAACATTACGGGATCAGGTGAATAAATATTATGAGCATTTAAAAATGATCCATCTTTATCCAATGAAGACGTTATGCGAATGACCGAAGAAATGAGTGAAAATATCTTACGGCAGTAGAGGAGTACAGGAATGCTCAGAAACAGGAAGATGAAGGATTCCAGGAAAAGTCAGGGGACAAGGAGAGTACGGAAAAAGCGGTATAAGCGGTATAAAAAAGAAGAAATAGAGAAAGAAAATCCAGAGCATAAAAGAGACGTAGAAAATCAAAGGAAAGAAGAAGTTGAAGAAGAAAATAAATCAGAGAAAAAAGGATAAATTAGAGAATCGGGAAGATGAAAAAAGACTACGAAGAAGAAGGGCAGAAAACAAAGATAAAACAGAAACTCTGAGTGAGGATGAGTTAGAAGAGGAGAGGTGGAACGAGTCAGAAAGTGAAGATGAAGCAGAGTTGTTGAGTGATAAAGCGGAAGCGGGAGAAGAACAGAATGCAGAAGATAAAGCAGTAACAGAAACCGAATCAGAATTGCAGGATAATGCGGCAGATTTATCAAGTGAAGAAAGTTCTGGAGAAACCGAAGACAACTCAGAGACAGAGGACAATGTAGAAGATTTATCAAGTGAAGAAAGTTCTGAAGAAACCGAGGATGAATCAGAGAAAGAAGATAAAGATGAAGATCTGTCAAGTGAAGAAGGCACTGAAGAAACCGAGGATGAATCAGAAGAAGAAGATAAAGCCGAAAATCTGTCAGGTGAAGAAAGTTCTGAAGAAACCGAGGATGAATCAGAGGAAGAAGATGAAGCCGAAGATTTGTCAAGTGGAGAAGGCACTGAAGAAACCGAGGATGAATCAGAGAAAGAGGATAAAGCTGAAGATCTGTCGGGTGAAGAAAGTTCTGAAGAAACCGAGGATGAATCAGAGGAAGAAGATAAAGCTGAAGATTTGTCAAGTGAAAAAAAGTTCTGGAGGAATCGAAGACAATTCAGAGGAAGAAGATAAAGCCGAAGATTTGTCAGGTGAAGAAAGTTCTGGAAAAATCGAGGATGAATCAGAGGAAGAAGATGAAGCCAAAGATTTGTCAAGTGAAGAAAATTCTGGAGAAACCGAAGACAACTCAGAGGAAGAAGATAAAGCTGAAGATTTGTCAAGTGGGGAAGATGATAGTACATCCTATGAAAGTGGGGGTAATGAAGAAGACGAAAATTATTCATATTAACAGAATAGGAGAAAATACAGATGGCAATAAATACAAATGCACAAAAATGTAATTATAGGTGACAGCTTAGTGGATTATTGGACATATCAGGAAAGTGCATCCCGGTATGCAATACCGGGAAAAAATCATATGGGACAACCTATGATGATTCCGATTGGAGAACATATTTTGTCACGACATATGTTGTTATTAGGAGGAATCGGTACAGGAAAATCAAATGCATTTAATCACATTATTCGGAATACCAGGTCGAATCTGACGAATGAGGATGTCATGATTATTTTTGATACAAAAGGTGACTTTTATAAAGAATTTTACAGACCAGGTGATGTAGTAATAAGTAACGATGCGAGAGCAACCGGAGGCAGTGAAGCGGATTACTGGAATATTTTTGAAGAAGTAACAATTGATGATCGTGTAGAGGAAAATATACTGGAGATTGCCAAAGGACTTTTTGCTGAGAAACTGGAACATACAACACAACCATTTTTCCCGAATGCAGCCAAAGATTTGTTCGCAGCATTGATGCTACATCTGGTGCGGAATGATAAATTTGCAGATAAAAGAAATAATAAATCATTACGTTCGTATCTGAATAGTATTACACCACATATTATGGTTGATATATTAAATCAACATTCAGATTTAAAGGCTATGCAGTCGTATATTTATGATGAAAAAATCAGGACAGACACTGGGAGTTATGGCTGAGTTACAGCAGATGATGCGCGAGATTTTTATCGGTAATTTCCAGAAAAAAGGCGGATTGTCAATGAGAAAACTGGTGAGAAGAAAAGGTGGACGAGTTATATTTGTTGAATATGACCTTGGAATCGGTGGAATGTTGATGCCTATTTATCGGCTGTTAATTGATCTGGCGATTAAAGAGGCGTTGTGTCGAACCTCAAATGAGGGAAATGTTTACTTTTTTATTAATGAGTTTAGACTGGTGCCGCATCTGGAGCATATAGATGATGGTGTAAATTTTGGACGTAGTCTAGGAGCAAAATTTTTTGTGGGTATTCAGAATATTGATCAGGTAATGGCAGCTTATGGTGAATATACAGGACGAAGTATTCTGTCAGGATTTGGAACAACTTTTGCATTTCGGGTAAATGATGTTGGTTCAAGGGAATATATAAAAAATTTATTTGGACGGAATATCAAGCAACAGTCTTATATGTCAAAAGTTCAAAACCGAGGAATTGCTGAGCAGTTGAGAGAAGGGTACGTCGTAGAAGATGATGATATTAATAATCTTCCGGTCGGAGAAGCAATTGTAAGTGCACCAAGCGGAGAACCTTTCCGCTTTAAATTTAATTTATATCAATAATACGAAGGAGGAATAAAAGTTATGTATTGTAATGAGTGTGGTAATTCATTACCGGATGGTGTGGAAAGATGTCCGGTCTGTGGAAGTAAGGTAAAAGTACAGTATGCCAATAATGGAATGAATGATTTTAATAATGGTCAGAAGAATGATCCGGTACAGAATCAATATCAAAATGACAGAATGGGATACGTAAACAATAATTATGGAGAGGATTCTTCATTGTCAGGGATTGTTTTATCAGAAAATGAGCAGTTGGTAAGGCAGTATCATTGTAGTAGTGTAAAACAGCCAAGATGTGAGGGATATTTAAGCGTGACAACGAGGCGTATGATTTTTCAGGCAGAAGGAGGTACCTTTTTCAGAAGCCGTATTTCAAAAAGAAATTTCGTTGGATAAAGTCACCGGTGTTGACTGTTATTATGGAGTAAATATGAAAATTACACAGATTATTGTGGGTGTAATTCTGACTATTTTAGGCTTTTATGCATGGGGAATTAGCTCGTCCTATATTGGCAGTGGAAGATTTTATTCTTTTTTGATAATGATACTAGGAATTGTTCTTATTGTTAGTGGAATTAGAAAAAGTTTTAAATTAACTATTTATGCGTCTGAATGTAGTCCATCTCCGATTAACATTGGTGAGGGTGCTCTTTCATTGCAAGGAAACGCAGTTTTTACGCTATTGTCAGCGAGCCGACAAGTGATACTGACCGTATGATGAATGAAGTGGGCGCACTGGTACATGATTTGCAGACAATGGGAGATATGGCAGTATCCAAGTGGAAAAATTAAACGAAAGAAAAATCAATATTTATTTTTAAAGAAAGTTGGTTACAGAGGAATGGACTATGAGATGTAGAGTGTGTGGATCTAATAATGAAGATGGTTCAAAATTTTGCTGGAATTGTGGAAATAAATTAACGGAGCAATCAGAAACGAGAAGCAGTAGTGTTAACCAGCCTGGAATACAGCAAATTCAGGAGACGTACAGCATAATCAAGTAGGAACACCACCAAAACAGGTAAGGATGCCACAGAGACAAGTCCCGCCAGGTGGATTTGACTGGGAAAACGGGAAGAAAATGGCAGAAGAGCGGTTGCAAAAGGCAAAAATATAGCTGATGGCTGTGTAGGACAATTAAAAAGAGTAGCAGAAAATCAGACTATAACAGATAAACTTAAGAAAATTTCAAAAAAGACATGGGGAATCATTGGAGCATGTGTGGCGCTAGTTTTAGTATTGTTAATTGTAATTGCTCTGCATAAACCAACGGTTAATTTGAATGATTATCTGAAAGTTACATATGGAGGATATGATGGAGGCGGTGTGGCTTATACTGAAATTGATTGGAATAGTATGAAAGAGGACTTTGAAAATAAAATTTCTTATAAAAGGGGAATGGCGCAAACAGGAGGTATGACACCGATAGATATCATCATGGAATATACAAATGCTAATATTGAAGGTAAGAATGAAAAATTATCAAATGGAGATAAAGTGTCTTATACTTGGAAGGTAGATAAAGATGCGATTGCAAAGCTTATCAAATGCAAAATAAAGTATAGCGATGGATCAAAGAAAGTATCTGGACTAAAAGAAATGGAATTGTTTGATCCGTTTAAAAATTTGAAAGTAACGTTTTCGGGTGTAGAGCCAAATGGAGAGGCAGATATTGAATATAATGGAGATATGTTGTCTGAGTATGATTTTACCTGTGATAAAACTTCTGGTTTGAAAAATGGTGATAAAATTAAGATTTCTCTTACTGAGGATGCGGGGTATTATGTTGACCAATATAATAAAGCACCGTCTGTGTTAGAAAAGGAATACAAAGTAAAGAATTTAGGAAAGTATCTTTCAAAAATCAAAGAAGTTGATACTGATGGTATGAATTCTGCTCGTGCAAAGGCTCAGAAAAGTATTAGCGATATGGTAGATTACTGGTCTGAGGATGTTACGTTGGATAAAGTGTCATATGCAGTAGATTATCTGCAGGTTGCAAAAGACAGCGACGATTATACTAAAAACTACTATGGTGTGATTTATCAGATTAATGCGCATATTCAGCCAGATGGTGGACAGAGAAAAGATGTAGTTAGTTATTATAGTATGAAATTTGAAAATGTTATTGTAGGTGGGGATGGAAAGTGCGAAATTGATCTGGATGAATATGATGTACCATATGATGATTTTAGTGTAGAAGTAACCAGTGGAGATTTATCTTCTGGTTCATATAGCTTTGATGGATATCAGACACTTGAGGAGTTAAAAAAGAATTATGTAGATGAAGTGGCTGATGAATTTGACTGTGAATGGGATGTTTCAGGGAAACTTGAGGCTGTAGATTTAGGAGTTACCAGTGACTATCTGTGTTCCTATAGCAGTGATCGTTTACTGACAGACAGTGATGTTGAAGGATATTTAAATGCAAATTATTCAGAATATAATTTTCCGGAAGGTATAAATATTATTCAGATGATTATCAACGAAATATACGCAAAACATGGATATGAATTTACAGATTCGAAGTTGTCTGCATATTTTTCAAACAAAACATGGTATAAAAAGTAATACAAATAAAGTGAATGATATGAATGCTGTTTCGGATAGTATGTCGGAAATTGAAAAGAAGAATGTTGATTTTTTGAATAGTTATAGATAATTTTGTATATCGGTCTGTTGATGTGAAATAAGATATCAATGGATCGATATATTAATTTTTGATAATGAAATATGAGGAAAAATATGAAAAAGTTAAAACTGGCAATATATTTGCTGACCCTAGTTTTTGCATTAACTGGTTGTAAAAAGGACGTGCATGTGAAAACGATCAGTGAAATTAAACAGATGAATAAATCTCAAAAAGCAAAAGAGTCAAAAGAACAAAAAAAGAGTTAAGAAGTCAGAGAATACAAAATTAACAGGAACAGAAAGTTCACCTGTACCGGAAGATGAAACAACGGATCACGAACAGGAAAATCAAACAGTAACGGATAAAAAGTGATTGTTCTTGATCCGGGACATTCAGCAGTTGTAGCAACTGGGACAGAACCATTGGGACCCGGATCATCAGAACAAAAGGCAGCAGATGCCAGCGGGACGAGAGGTATTTCAAGTGGTGTGCCAGAATATGAGTTAACATTAAATATATCCGTTCAGTTGAAAGAAGTATTAGAACAACGAGGATATCAGGTGGTTTTAACAAGAGAATCTAATAATGTACCAATCAGTTGTGTACAACGTGCAGAAGTTGCAAATAATCTAAATGCCGATGTATATGTGCGGATTCATGCAAATGGTTCAGAAAACTCTAATGCGAAAGGAGCGATGACAATTTGTACAACACCAAATAATCCATATAATGCATCGATATATGGCGAAAGTAAAGCGTTATCAGAAGCAATTCTTGATAAATACTGTGAAGTTACTGGTTGCAATAAAGAATATGTATGGGAAACAGATACAATGAGCGGAAATAACTGGAGCCAGGTACCGGTAACGATTGTTGAAATGGGATATATGACAAATCCTGAGGAAGATGTTCTGATGCAGACAGCAGAATATCAACAAAAAATGGTGCAGGGATTGCGGATGGAATAGATGCATATATGGAAAAATTATTAAATACATCAATTAAAAATAAAAGTGTATACTAATCATAGCATGAAGGAGGGAGCCAGTGAACAATCAACTCAATTTCCCGGTAGGAATATCCGACTTCAAAAAATCCGGGAAAATGACTACTACATAGATAAAAGCGGACTGATCAAAGAACTGTTAAAAAGAGAGTCTGCAGAAGTTACACTGATCATCCGTCCGAGACGCTTTGGAAAAACAATGGGGATGGGTATGCTTGCCCATTTTTTGATATACGGTCCGATAACAGGAGGTTATTCGATGGTCTTGAAATTATCTACGATGAAGCATTGTGCAGTGCATGGATGAATCAATATCCGGTCGTATTCCTGACGTTAAAAGACATTGATGGGCTGACTTTCGAAGATGCATATGAAAGACTGGCAGTTCAGATATCTAATTTGTACAAAGAACATACATATCTGTTGGAAAGTGAACGTATGGATACGGATGACAGGACGCTTTTTAAAGTGTTAAAAAGTGGAAGTGCGGGAAAGATTCAGATAGGACAGTCCCTGCATACTATGAGTACGGCATTGAAAGATAATACGACACTTCGGTTTGCGGTGATAACAGGTTGTCTGAAGATTGCAAAAGAAAGTATCTTCACAGGAACGAATAATTTTGTGCCTGATAATATTACGGATTCCAGATTCAATGAATATTTTGGATTTACACAGGAAGAAGTAGATTAGATTCTGACCGACGCAAATGTGTCCGGAAAGGCAGAAGAAGTGAAAAGATGGTATGATGGTTATCATTTTGGACGCTTCGATGTATATTGTCCGTGGGATGTCATGAATTATATGCGGGATCTGCAGCAAAATCCGGAAGCAGCACCGGCAAGTAGAAAACGGAACAAAAATAAAAAGATGCAGGTAACTGTCAGTTATATAACAGTTACCTGCATCTTTCTTTTCGTAGCATAATATACAAAAAATTGCCAATAGCTAGTCATTTCTATATTCATGTTACGTCGGCTGCTGAGAAAGCTTCGGCGCTTTTTTTATCCGCTGTCACATACACGAATGGATAAATAATACATGCCATCGTAACAGCTGCAATCACGTCCGTCACGGAATGCTGTTTTAAGAACATTGTAGACAGGATAATGAGCACTGCCAGAATATAGGCACTGATCTGGATCCATCTGTGCTTTTTAAGATCATTACTGTGTGAAATAGCAATACTGACACCGATGGAATTAAATACGTGGATACTAGGAAGCACGTTCGTCGGTGTGTCTGTCTTGTACAGGACTTTTACCATATCTGTAAATACATTATCGCGTGGAAATACAGTTGGTCTCAAATTTAATGCATTTGGGAAAACCGTGCATATGATCAGGAAAATCGTCATACCTGAAAATAAAAAAGCACATAGTCTGTAAAATCCCCATTTATCCTTAATAAGGAAATAAGCTACCGTTACGGCAATGAATACAAACCACACTAAATACGGCACGATAAAATATTCAATAAACGGAATATGATTGTCGATTGGGGAATGTATCATGTAATGACGTACATTCGTGCGCTTCTCCAGATAAACAAACCATGGCATATAGATCAGAAAGTATGATAATACCCATGCATGACGGTACTTCTTCAAAAAACTCTTTGCTTTATCAATGGCTTTCATATGAACTACCCCTTTTTCAAAGCCTTTGTTATTATCTTATCTCGTTTCAAAGCGCATTATAACATGAAAAAATTGAATCAACAATAAAGTTCATGGAATATTAACATTTTTTACAAAGTTAATAGTAAGTGTTCTTTTTCTCGAATATCTGCATATCATAATGCCGTTTTCCCTTTTTAAAGCATCAGGTGTCCGCAGAGTCCACACTGCAACCGGAAGATGCAGAATGTACTTTAAAAACCAGACTTCAAACATCGGAAGGTCTGCAAGCTTATACGAAATAAAATCCGGCCGTCCGAGTACATTACCAAGCAGATGCTTTACAACAAAGGTCAGGATCCATGGCTCCGGAAGACGGTCGGCAGTCAGGTTGGAAGAAAGCTGACCTCTTAAGACATGGGGTACATGACGGCGGAACCACCAGATACCAAGTGTGTTGAAAGACTGTACCATATAAGGTCCGTTATAATTTTAAGAATCTCCCAGGTCTTTTCACAGATGCCAAGAGAAGACTTTGGAATCTTCAGTTCGATCAGAAGCGGAACCTGGCCGCCCACCAGGGATAGTACATCGGTGAAAAGTGGGATAGTCTCATTCGTATTCTGTAACCGGCAGTTTTGTAATTCTTTTTAAAGGGAGTGATTCAATGGTTTCCGGTCGTCCACAGATACGAGACAGGTCGTCATCATGGAATACGACAAGTTTTCCGTCGCTTGTCAGATGGACATCCAGTTCGATCCCATATCCATGGGAGATAGCGGCACGGAAAGAAGGTATGGAATTTTCGGGAATCCCTTTTTCAATACAATGATATCCACGATGGGCGAACATCGTGTGAAGAAATGGACGGATCTGTCGTTTTCTGGACAGTCTCGGCCAGATCAGATAAAAGTAAAATAATATAAGAAATACAATAATTCCGGTAATCAGTAAACGCATAAAAGAACCTCCCCGTGAACAATATGATTAACAAGGTGTAATAATACGTAACTTTTCTTTCTCCAGATGTACGTGGATCTCAGATTGTAAAAAGACGGGCTCGCCGTCTGTATGTACAGGCAGTGGGTGATCGCTTATGACAGTCACTTCTGTGCAGGTATCAAGATGGATTCCATGGAAACGTGTGTGCCATCCTTTGAAGGCCGTTGGCAGCAGACAAAGAACTTTAAGGCTCGGTAATTCTGCTACGGTAAAGATATCTAACCTGTCATCTGTACCACTGGCAGCAGGACAGAAGTTAAAACCGCCACCTTCATATTTCAGATTCATAACAGCTGTGAAATATACTTTTTCATATGTTTTTGTCTCACCATTTTCGGTTGTGACCGTCATAGTGACTGGTTTTAATGTGAACAGTTTATGAAGGGCAACACCAAGATATGTAAGCTTTCCGAGCTTCAGCCGGTTGAGGAAAGCCTTAAGCGGTGTGACCATCACCTGATGGCAGACTGCAGCATCGAAGCCAATTCCGGTACTTACAGCGAATCTTCGGTGCTTATTCTCGTAATCAAGTACACCTACATTCATGGCGGTGTAATGCGTTGGGGCAAGAATCTGCTCCAGGGCACCGTGAATATCCGTTGGAAGACCAAGGCCTCTGGCAAAGTCATTGCCGGATCCAAGCGGAATATATCCGAGTGTTACCTTATCGAGATATGCGATTCCGTCGATCACTTCATTCAAAGTACCATCGCCTCCCAGTACAACGATCGTATGGGATGCGCTATCGGAGGTAAGATCATGAACCAGTCTGGTAGCATGATGCTGATATTTAGTAAATAAAACTTTATATTCAATTTCTTTTTCCTGTAAGATCTTCTCAATCTGTTTCCAGAGAAGAATCCCTCTGCCGGATCTGGCATTAGGATTGGCTATAAATGTGTACATACCGCATTCATCCTTTGTAAGTTTTTGAAATTCGATAAAGTATCTATATGTAATGATCTGTTAGAATAATCCGTTCAGATAAGTAGTAAGGGACCGACGCATATTACCTTCAAAATCAGCATCGCCGCTTTTTAAGCACCATTCGAATACATTTCCGATTACGATCATACGAATGTCAGTTGTAATATCCTCAAGGTCTGCCGACGGGGAAATGATTCCGGATTCGATCACACGCTTCAGATAATCATGAACGGTAACGATCGGGTATGGTCTTTCTGTACGGATCAAAGGGTTCAGTGACTGATTCTTAGGTGTATAATAATTGGCCATGAATTCCACTCCGAGCTCTTCGCAGTAGTGAACATAATTTAAATAAACTGAGATGATTGCTTCTTTTGTCTCAGCAGCACTGGACGGAAGTTCAAGAAGATCCGGATCCATACTTGGCTGTTCTTCTATATAATAAGAAAGAAGATCATCTTTCGTCTTAAAATGGTGATAAAAACTTCCGTTGGAAACGCCTGCTTCTTCGCAGATATTTTTGATTGACAGTTGTTCATAGCCCTGCTTTTGCAGAATGCGTTTGGCTGCTTGGAAGATCTTGGCGCGTGTTTCTCTGGATTTGATTTGTTGTTTTGAGAGTCCCTGTGTTTCCTGATTCATAAGTAAAAGCCCCTTTGAGTATTTATATTTTCTAATAAGTTCAAGCAGTTTCAGTATAACATAGAGAAAATGTATTTTCAAGAAAACAGAGTGAACTCTGTATTGCCGGCGGCATTGCATACGGAAGTGAATTCAGTTATAATTATCCGCGTAATAAAGAAGAGAAAAATCTTCGAAATACAGCAAGAAAGGGACAGACAAAACATATGGATATTAATCAGGTGATTACCGGAGAACTCGGTGTCAAGAGATGGCAGGTAGATGCTGCGGTAAAATTAATTGATGAAGGCAATACGATTCCGTTTATCGCAAGATATAGAAAAGAAGTTACAGGAACATTGGACGATGCACAACTGCGGACGCTGCATGAAAGACTGATGTACCTGCGTAATCTGGAAGAAAAGAAAGAACAGGTTCTGGCAAGTATCGAAGAACAGGGAAAGCTTACCGAAGAACTGAAAAAGCAGATCCTGGCAGCAGAGACAATGGTAGTGGTAGAAGATCTTTACCGCCCATACCGGCCGAAACGCCGGACACGTGCTATGATTGCAAAAGAGAAGTGACTGGAACCGCTTGCAGCACTTATCACACTTCAGAAAGCGGAGAAACCGATAGAAGTGTATGCAGAAGAATATGTGAATCTGGAGAAAGAAGTAAAATCCGTAAAAGAAGCAATTGACGGAGCAAAAGATATCATCGCCGAATCGGTATCGGATGAGGCAGATTACAGAAGCCGGATCCGTAAAGCAACCGTACAGCACGGAAAAGTAATTTCACAGGCAAAAGACGAAAAGCAGAGTCGGTATACGAGATGTACTATGATTTTGAAGAGCCGGTGACAAATCTTGCAGGCCACAGAGTGCTTGCACTGAACCGCGGAGAAAAAGAAAAATTCCTCACTGTGAAGATCGAAGCGCCGCAGGATGACATCTTAAGATATCTGGAAAAGAAGATGATCCACAGTGATAACCCGCATACCACACCGATTTTAAAAAGAAGTAGCAGAAGACAGCTACAAGCGTCTGATCGCACCGGCCATCGAGCGTGAGATCCGAAGCGACCTGACCGAGAAAGCCGAAGACGGGGCAATCAGCGTATTTAAGAAGAACCTGCACCAGCTTCTGATGCAGTCTCCGATTGTAGGACAGACTGTACTTGGCTGGGATCCTGCATTCCGTACCGGATGTAAGCTTGCAGTGGTAGATCCGACCGGAAAAGTGATCGGAACGACAGTGATCTACCCGACAGCGCCGACGACACCGAAGAAAATCCAGGCGTCCAAAGACCTGCTGAAGAAGATTATTGCAAAATATAACATTACACTGATCTCTGTAGGAAATGGTACTGCATCCAGAGAGTCTGAGCAGTTCATTGTAGAACTGTTAAAAGAGATCCCAGCAGAAAGTGCAGTATGTAATCGTAAATGAAGCAGGAGCTTCCGTGTATTCTGCAAGTAAGCTTCGCATCAGAAGAATTTCCGAATTTTGACGTAGGACAACGAAGTGCCGCATCCATTGCCCGGCGACTTCAGGACCCGCTTGCAGAATTGGTAAAAATCGACCCAAAGTCCATTGGTGTCGGACAGTATCAGCATGATATGAACCAGAAGAAATTAAGCGAAGCCTTATCCGGAGTTGTCGAAGATTGTGTAAATAAAGTCGGAGTTGACCTGAATACAGCATCCGCATCGTTACTTTCTTATATTTCAGGTATTTCAAAGCGATTGCTAAGAGCATTGTGGCATACAGAGAAGAAAACGGAAGATTCACAGACAGAAAACAGCTTCTGAAGGTTGCAAAACTTGGACCAAAGGCGTTCGAACAATGTGCCGGATTCATGAGAATACAGAACGGTACTAATCCGTTAGACGGAACCAGTGTACATCCGGAGTCTTATGAAGCTGCAGAAAAACTTCTGAAGAAACAGGGATTTTCACTGGAAGACATCAGCGGAGGAAAGCTTACCGGACTTTCTCTTACAATCAAAGACTATGCAAGACTTGCAAAAGAACTGGAGATCGGAGAGATCACCCTCCGGGATATTGTGAAAGAACTGGAAAAACCGGGACGTGACCCGCGTGATGAGATGCCGAAACCGATCTTAAGAACAGATGTCTTAGATATGAAAGACTTAAAAGAAGGCATGATCCTTAAAGGAACCGTAAGAAATGTCATTGACTTTGGTGTGTTTGTAGATATCGGAGTGCACCAGGACGGACTGGTACACATTTCCGAGATTACGGATAAGAAATTCATTAAGCATCCGCTGGAAGTGGTAAGTGTTGGCGATATCGTGGATGTAAAAGTGATGAGCGTGGATCTTAAGAAGAAGAGAATCCAGCTTACGATGAAAGGAATTTCATAATCTGGAAAATGAAGAAAGAGAATCCACATTATTAATATAAAAATGTGGAAAACATGAGTTTACAGGCAGTTATATGGGGATAACTGTCTGTAACGGGTTATATGTATAATTGCAAAATAAAATACGGAGAGAGGATGGGACATATGAAAAAAGTTGGGGAAAAACAATCAAAACTATTCTGGGTGTGCTGGTCGGTAATCTTGTACTGTCATTTGCTGTGGCTGCGTTTACCGTGCCAAATGGGATCATCATGGGAGGTGCAACCGGTATCGGTCTTACGATCAGCCATTATTTTCCGGTGAACCTGTCGCTGATCATTTTGGCAATCAATGCGGTGCTGTTCGTTCTCGGTGCAGTATTTCTGGGAAAGAAGTTTGCATTGACAACGATCATCAGTTCTTTTATTTATCCAATATTCCTGTCGATGGTACAGTCCATTCCGGGAATAGACAAAGTGACGGAGAATAATGCTATGCTTGCGGCATTATATGGAGGGTCCTTCTTGGAATCGGTATCGGATTGGTGGTAAGAGTAGGTGCATCTACCGGTGGAACCGATATACTGGCACTTGTGTTACATAAATGGTTCCATGTCCCGGTAGCGGTATTCTTGTATATTGTAGATTTTTCGGTGCTGGGACTTCAGATGTTGTTTTCAGATTCGGAACAGATACTGTATGGTATTCTGAATTTATTTTTAAGTACGGTTGTGCTGAACCGAGTGATGCTTCTTGGAAAGTCACAGATCCAGTTATTTATAATTTCGGACAAATACAGAGAAATCCGTCAGAAAGTCTTAACGGATATTGATGCCGGAGTGACAATGGTAGACATCGAGACCGGTTATGGAGAACAGAAGCAGCAGGGCGTATTATGTGTCATCCACAGCAGAAAGCTGTATTCTGTAAAAGAGGCAATTCAGGAGATTGATCCAAAAGCATTTATCACGATCACGCAGATCAATGAGGTAAGAGGACGTGGATTTACAATGGAAAAGCTGCGTTACGACGAATTGAATCATACGAAAAACTAGACTTTGCAGGCATTGTGAGTTAGAATATTTACAAAGATTTAAGGAAGGATGAGGTATCATTTATGGAGATGTATACTGGCAAATCAATATTTAAAGGAATTGCAATTGGAAAGATATTGTTCTACCAGAAGGGAGAACAACCTGTAAAACGTGTGAAAATAGAAGATACTGCAGAGCAGATCAAACGATATGAGGATGCACGTGCAAAGGCAGCAGAGCAGTTACAGGGACTGTATGAAAAAGCGTTAAAAGAAGTCGGCGAAGCAAACGCAGCTGTATTTGAAGTACACCAGATGATGCTGGAGGATGATGATTATATCGATTCTGTTGTAAATATCATCGAGACACAGCAGGTAAATGCTGAATTTGCCGTTGCTACAACAGGCGATAACTTTGCAAAAATGTTTGCGGAGATGGAAGACGATTATTTCAAAGCAAGAGCTGCAGATGTAAAAAGATATTTCCGAACGTATGGTAAATATCTTAAGTGGGAACGAAAGCGGTGGAGCTATCGGTGATGAACCAGTGATCGTTGTGGCAGAAGACCTTGCACCGAGTGAGACTGTCCAGATGGACAAAGAGAAACTTCTTGCATTCGTAACCAGACTTGGATCTGCAAACTCACATACTGCAATCCTTGCAAGAACCATGAACATTCCGGCATTGATCGAAGTAGATATCAAGGAAGAATGGAATGGAAAGATGGCAGTCGTAGACGGCTACACAGGAACATTCTACATTGATCCGGACGAAGATATCTTAAAAGAAAATGCAGGAAAAGAAAGAAGAAGACATCAAAGCAAGAGAACTTCTTCAGGAATTAAAGGGAAAAGAAGACGTAACTGTAGATGGAAAACACATCAAATTATATGCAAATATCGGTGGCGTAAAAGACGTTGCAAGCGTACTTGCCAATGATGCAGCCGGAATCGGTCTGTTCAGAAGTGAGTTCTTATATCTGGAAGCAGATAACTATCCGAATGAAGAAGCACAGTTCCAGGCATACAAGACGGTTGCAGAGAACATGGCAGGAAAGAAAGTAATCGTGCGTACACTGGATATCGGTGCAGACAAGCAGGTAGATTACTTCAACCTTGACCATGAAGAGAACCCAGCTATGGGATACCGTGCGATCCGTATCTGCCTGGACAGAAGAGATATCTTCCGTACACAGCTTCGCGCACTTCTCCGTGCAAGCGCATATGGTAACATCGGAATTATGTACCCGATGATCATCTCTGTAGATGAAGTAAAAGAGATTAAGAAAATCGTAGAGTCTATCAAGACAGAACTGACAGAAAAAGGAATCGAGTACGGTGAAGTTGAACAGGGTATTATGATCGAGACACCGGCAGCAGTGATGATCAGCGATCTTCTGGCAGAGGAAGTTGACTTCTTCAGTATCGGAACAAACGACCTGACTCAGTATACACTGGCAATTGACAGACAGAACAGCAAACTTGACAACATTTATGATTCACATCATCCGGCAGTGCTCCGCATGATCCAGAAGACGATCGAAAACGGACACAAAGCAGGATGCTGGGTTGGTATCTGCGGAGAACTTGGAGCAGATATGACTCTGACAGAGACATTCCTTAAGATGGGAATCGATGAATTGTCTGTATCTCCGACATTTGTTCTTCCGATCAGAAAACTGATCCGTGAGATGAGCACAAAATAATGGTTGCATAGACGGATATGCCGTACTATAATATAAGACGAAAGAAGATTCTTCGGGGCAGGGTGTGATTCCCAACCGGCGGTAAAGTCCGCGAACTGGTCATTTGAAGAATTTCTGGTCAGAGATATCTGAACAGATGTTATCAATGTGATGATCAGCCGATCTGGTGAGATTCCGGAACCGACAGTAAAGTCTGGATGAGAGAAGGATGATACGATATTTACAGGATTATCAGAATGATATGATTGCCCCGTTGCCCTTTGGGTGGCGGGGTTTTTGCTTGCTATGTGAATATTGTATGGTTCAAAATTAAGAAGTTTCTTCCTTTAGAATATAATTCGGTTTAAAGGAGAAAGAAAGATGAGTACAAAAAGTAATGACAAGACAAAATGAAAAGAACAGAAACAAAATCAGGACAATGGCACAGATTGGTATGTTATCGGCAATCGCAACAGTATTGATGTTGTTCGAAATTCCGCTTCCGTTCGCTCCGTCCTTCTATGAGATAGATTTCAGCGAAGTACCGATTCTGATCGGAAGTTTTGCAATGGGACCACTCGCCGGAGCGGCAATAGAACTTATCAAGATCTTACTGAACTTTGCAATCAACGGAACTATGACAGCGGGAGTCGGAGAAATTGCAAACTTCCTGATTGGCTGTTCACTGGTTGTGCCGGCCGCATTGATCTACCATAAGAAACATACCAGAACCGGAGCAGTAGCCGGAATGGCAGCGGGAACCGTATTCATGACAGTAGTCGGATGTTTCCTGAATGCCTTCGTATTACTACCGGCATATGCCAAAGCATTCGGTATGCCGATCGACGGCCTGGTTGGAATGGGAACTGCCGTAAACAAACATATCACAGACCTTAAGACTTTCGTGATACTGGCAGTCGGACCATTCAATCTGCTGAAAGGTATACTGGTATCTTTGATCGTGTTTCTGGTTTATAAAAAAATCAGTCCGATATTGAAGATGAATGCGTAGGGGTGTTTCATTTATTATGGTGGCTTACCCCGGCCTGAAAAAAGTATAGCAGGGATTGTGTGCTGATTCGATCATGGGGAACATCTAAAGCAAAAAAATCGACCTAAAAGCAGCCGGTCAAAATCATAACTCGCTGATCGCTCAGACAAATGATTTTTGACCGGCTAACGGCCGATTTTTTTACTTAAGAAGTTCCAACCATGATTTCATATGCACAGCAATCCCTGCTATACTTTTTTCAGTCACGTTTTTCGCATGCCATAAAAAATAAAACAGAGGAACCGTAACCGTTGTGATGCCGAAAGTTTGCTTACAAAACGAGTGGAGGGTGCGGACATTTTCTTGGACTATCTAAGTGACCAATCCAAGTCTATGTCTGTACTCTATAGGACTCAAATATCCTAATGATTTTTTTATTCTTTTTTCATTATACCAATAAAGATAATCATTAAAAATACCAATAAATTCTGAGATGTTTACCCCAGACCAATCTGCATTATAGAACATCTCATTTTTAATTCTTCCAAATACGCCCTCACAGGCAGAATTATCAGGTGAACAGCCTTTCTTTGACATTGATCGTATGAAACCATTTTTTCCATCCCGTCAATCCAGCCTGGCCAGCGGTAGTGTACGCCTCTGTCTGAATGTATGATTGGTTTTTCTCCTACAGATAGTAATTTAGCTGCATCGTCAAGCATAGAATTGACAAGTAATGCATCTGGAGAAGTGCTTATATTCCAATTGACAAGTAAGCCATCAAAACAATCTACTATAGGCGATAAATAAACCTTTCCTGCCGGAATTGCAAACTCGGTTATATCTGTTAACCACTTTTCGTTAGGTTTAGATGCAGAAAAATTTCTGTTAATTAGATTATCTACTGCTGGAGATATTTCACCTTGATAGGAATTATATTTACGAGTTCGTTTGATTTTTACTACAAGTTGTTCTTCTTTCATAATCCTACGAATAACTTTTTCTGAGACAATTATATTTTCACGCTTAAGTAGGGCGTGAATTCGTCTGTAACCATATCGACCTTTATTCTCTGTAAATAATTCAATGACTCTAACACGTAAAAGTGTATATTTATCTTCTTTTTGTAGGGATTGTTCCTGATAATAATAACTGCTTTTTGATAATTGTAATTTCTGTAATAATAATGGCAGTGAGTATCTATTTTTCAAGACATCGATTATCACCGCCTTCTCTCTGTTGCTGAGAGCACTCTGATCGATGTCTGGGTCTTTTTTTAATACATTTATCGTTTCTTTAAGAATGTCTATTTCTAATTGCATATCTTGCATTTGAGCCTTCAACTGATTTATTTCATCAGAGGAAATATCTGTACTTGAAACAGAACCTTCTACTAATGTTCCCGGAGTAATGTTTTTGTGATTCATAAGACCTAATGTACCTTCTTTTAAATAACGTTTTCGCCATTGATAAATACTAGCTCTGCTATACCCAATGTCTTCTGAAACATATTTTATATTTTCTCCGAGCTCATAGCAACGGTGAATTGCATCTAATTTTACTTCTAATGGAGGATTGCGAGGATGATCAGGAGGATTATTAATTACAGGGTATTCTTTCCTTGTTTTGGGTGGGGTATTTTCCTCAGCAATCCATGTGTACAGATTTCTACGTGTTGGATACCCTAGAATCCTAATAGTTTCAGTTACAGACTCTGTTTGATGATATATCCGTAGTGCAATATCTTTTTGTTCTTTTGAATACATAAAAAGGCTCCTTTCGAAGCCCTATAGTAGTCCAGAATTTTGTCCGCACCCTCCTCTCTACAAAACCCGTTACCAACATAACTTGCAAGCAACAGGTTCTTACGAACATATGGCAACAAAAAAGCCAGAAAACCAAGGGCCTTCACCACAACTTCCCGGTTACACACAAAAGTTACAGTCCCTCTATTGAATTCATTATCATTGGCCAGTCACGACTTTAGAAAGCGTTGGTATTCTGTTTTAGGCGTATATGGAGCGATGTTAGAAGTTGTAAGGGCGTCAAAATTTTCGTTACCCGGAATATGAGTCACTGTTTGAGCCGGATGGCGAGTTTGACTCATATTCCGGGTAACGAAAATTCTGGCGCCCTAACAACTTCTACATCGTGGAATCTTAGCCAAAAACAGAATACCAACGCTTTCTAAAGGACCGAGAGGCCACGATGATGAACTAAATAGAAAACTTATTCAGCCGGACAAATCTCCACCCAATACCCATCCGGATCATTAATAAAATAAATACCCATTTCCGGATTCTCAAAACAGACGCAATTCATCTCTTTATGGAATGCAAGTGCCGCGTCCATATCATCTGTCTGCATTGCCAGATGAATCTCATTGTCCCCGAGATCATAAGGTCTGTCCATATCGCGCAGCCATGTGAGCTCTAATTTGTGCGGGGTGGTATCATCTCCCATGAATACCAGCTTGAAGCTTCCGTCGGCAGCTTCTGTCTCTTTTGTAATCTTAAGTCCAAGTGCTTTCTTGTAGAATTCGATAGACTTGTCAAGATCAGCAACGTTAATGTTATTGTGATAAAATGTGAATTTCATACGTTTTCCTCCATTATTGATAAAAATTAATATATTTAAGCTGTTATCAGAAAGTATATCATGAGTAGCAGAAGAAAAAAAGATGTGTTATACTTAAAGATACTGAATACAGTGATTTCAAAAATGGAAAGGGAGAGCTTATGATAATAGAGACAAACAGTGAGAAAGAGACTTGGGATCTGGGATTTAGTCTGGGTGAAAAAGCCTGTGCAGGACAGGTGTATACATTGGTGGGAGATCTGGGTGTCAGGGAAGACGATATTTACCAAAGGTCTTGCCAAAGGACTGGGGATAGATGAACCGGTCAGCAGTCCTACATTTACCATTGTGCAGATCTATGATGAAGGAAGAATTCCCTTTTATCATTTTGATGTGTACCGAATCGGTGATGTGGAAGAGATGGATGAGATTGGCTATGAAGATTACATTTACGGAGAGGGCGTCAGCCTGATCGAGTGGGCTAATCTGATCGAAGAGATATTACCGGAACATTACACAGAGATTAAGATAGAAAAGGATCTGGAAAAAGGATTCGATTACCGGAGGATTACAATATGCGAATATTAGCATTAGACAGCTCAGGACTGGTCGCCAGTGTAGCTGTAGTAGAAGACGGGGCAGTGGATGACCAGGTCATTGCCGAATATACAGTCAATTATAAGAAGACACATTCTCAGACCCTGCTCCCGATGCTGGACGAGATCGTGAAGATGACAGAACTGGATCTGCATACCGTAGATGCGATAGCGGTAGCCGGGGGCCGGATCATTTACGGGACTTCGTATCGGTTCCGCAACGGCCAAGGGACTTGGACTTGCGCTTGAGAAACCGCTGATCCATATTCCGACACTGGAGGGACTTGCTTACAATCTGTGCGGAATCGCAGATGTTGTATGTCCGATCATGGATGCAAGACGCGGGCAGGTGTATGCGGGAATCTATGAATTTGACGGACAAAAGCTTCACATACTGGAAGACCAGATGGCAGTTCCGATAGAAGAACTGGGAGAAAAGCTGAAAAAATATTTAAAAGAAGGAAGAAGATTAACCTTCCTTGGCGACGGGGTTCCTGTGCACAAGACAAAGATCAAAGAAGAGATCCTGCCGGGAGAAGCTGTTACATTTGCGCCGGCAAATATGAACCGGCAGAGAGCTGCATCCGTAGGAACACTGGGAATGCAGTATTATAAAGAAGGAAAGATCGAAACTGCAATGGAGCATGAACCGGATTATCTCCGTGTGTCTCAGGCAGAAAGAGAACGGAAGGAGAGACTGGGAAATGTATAGATTTCAGTGTGATTATACAGAAGGTGCCCATCCTGCAATTATGCAGCGGATGGTAGAGACAAATATGGAACAGACCGACGGATATGGACTGGATCCATACTGCGACAGTGCAAGACAGAAGATTAAGGATCTGTGTGAACGTCAGGATGCAGATGTGCATTTCCTGGTAGGCGGAACACAGACCAATACAACTGTGATCAGTGCGGCACTCCGTCCTTATCAGGGTGCAGTTGCAGCAATAAGCGGACACATTAATGTGCATGAGACCGGAGCAATTGAAGCAACCGGACATAAAGTACTGCCGCTTCCAAGTGGAGACGGAAAGATCAGTGCCGTACAGGTAGACGAAATGTGTCATGCTCATTTTACAGATGGAAGTCAGGAGCATATGGTGCAGCCGGGAATGGTATATATTTCCCACCCTACAGAGAATGGAACACTGTATACAAAGAAAGAATTAATGGATCTGTATGAAGTGTGCAAGAAATATGACATGTTACTCTTCCTTGATGGAGCACGTCTTGGATATGGACTGATGGCAGAGACCAATGATATTACACTTACAGATCTTGCAAAATATACAGACGTATTCTATATCGGTGGAACCAAGGTAGGAGCATTATTTGGTGAAGCTGTTGTGATCACGAATGAGGCATTAAAGAAGGATTTTCGCTACATGATCAAGCAGAATGGCGGAATGCTGGCAAAGGGCCGTCTTCTTGGCGTCCAGTTTGATACACTGTTTACAGATGACCTTTATTTTAAGATATCTGCACATGCAGATGAACTGGCAATGAAGCTTAAGAAGGCATTTCAGAAAAAAAGGATATGGCCTGCGTTACGATTCCTATACGAATCAGCAGTTCCCGATCCTGCCGGACAGCCATATTGAGAAATTAAAAGAAAAATATGTGTTTGAATTCTGGGAGAAGGTATCGGATGCAGAAAGTGCGGTCAGATTCTGTACAAGCTGGGCAACAAAGCCGGAAGTGGTGGAAGAACTGATCAGAGACATTGAGGCATGTTAGAAAAGATATGTAAGGCAGAACTGTCGGATCTTCAGGATATTGCCGCGTTGGAAAGTGAAATATTCTCCGATGCATGGAGCCTGAAAAGTCTGGAAGAGACATGGAATCAGAAGAATGCAGTGATATTTGCAGCAAAGACAGAGGAGAAAATCGCAGGCTATCTCATTATCTATTACGTATTAGATGAAGGCGAGATCGCAAGGATCGCAACAGCTCCTTCTATGCGCAGACAAGGGGCTGCCGGACAAATGTTCCAGGAACTTGTGGCGTTTTGTGAGGAACAGCAGATAACAAGAATCATGTTGGAAGTAAGAGAAGGCAACGAAGCCGCCAGAAGATTTTATGAGAAATGTGGATTCACAGAAGATGGAATCCGTAAAAACTATTACGAGAATCCACAGGAAAATGCCATTTTGATGTCAAAGAATCTATAGGAAACAATGGTAATTCTTACAGCACTTTCCACTGGTCAGCATACAGATGGAAAGCTATAATATAGGCGTAACCGAGAGAACAAAAAGATAGAGAGTAATGAAAAGAGAACAATGTAACAGCAGAACAGCACCGGCAAAAACGGTGCCGGAATTACAGGAGGAACGGTATGCGCCAGTTTGAAGAACAGACAAAAAAAAGTAAAAAGAAGTTACAAGTATCGTATGTAATAAATGCGGCAGAGTGATTCCGGTGATAGAAGGGGTTCCCCAGGAAGATGTGCTGAGCGTGGACAAGCGATGGGGATATTTTTCTGACAAAGATAACCGGATGGATCATTTTGACCTTTGTGAAGCCTGTTATGATGAACTGACGGGCAGTTTTAAGATTAAACTGGAAGAAGAATAGAGGAAAATTATGTTAGATGTATGTTTGTTAGGAACCGGAGGGATGATGCCATTGCCATACAGGTGGCTTACATCCCTGATGGTGCGCTATAATGGAAGCAGCCTGTTGATCGACTGCGGTGAGGGAACGCAGATTGCGATCAAAGAAAAAGGCTGGAGTTTTAAACCAATTGACGTGATCTGCTTTACGCATTATCACGGGATCATATCAGCGGACTTCCGGCCTGCTTCTTACAATGGGAAATGCAGACCGTACCAAACCGCTTACATTAATCGGGCCAAAAGGGCTGGAACGGGTAGTAAATGCCCTGCGCGTGATCGCACCGGAGTTGCCGTTCCAGATTAAATATATGGAAATTACGGAAACCGAGCAGACATTCGAATTGAATGGATACCGGTTAAAAGCATTTCGTGTGAATCACAACGTAACCTGTTATGGTTATACAATGGAGATCGACCGTGCAGGAAAATTCGATGTGGAAAGGGCGAAAGCGTCAAATATCCCACAGGAATACTGGGGACTTTTGCAAAAAAGGTGAAACAATAGAGACTAAGAGGCACGTATATACACCGAATATGGTACTCGGGCCGGCAAGAAAGGGAATCAAGCTTACGTATACCACAGACACGAGACCGACGGAATCTATTAAGCAGAATGCAAAGCATTCAGATCTCTTCATCTGTGAAGGAATGTATGGCGAAAAGGATAAGCAGAAGAAGGCCAAAGAATATAAGCATATGACATTCTATGAAGCAGCACAGCTTGCAAAAGAAGCAGAAGTAAAAAGAAATGTGGCTGACACATTATAGCCCGTCACTGACAAAACCAGAGGAATATATGGACGATGTCAAGGCAATATTCCCAAATTCAATCGCAGCAAAAGATAAGCGCTCGGTAGAACTGGTATTTGAAGATTAGGAGGGAAAATATGAGCGAGACAAAAGATGTATTAATACTGGCAATCGAAAGCTCCTGTGATGAGACAGCAGCGGCAGTTGTAAAGAATGGAAGAGAAGTACTGTCCAATGTAATTTCTTCTCAGATTGCACTGCATACTCTGTATGGAGGGGTGGTGCCGGAAATCGCATCCAGAAAACATATTGAGAAAATAAATCAGGTCATTGAAGAAGCACTGAAAGAGGCAGAGGTAACACTGGACGATATCGACGCAATCGGTGTAACTTACGGACCGGGACTGGTAGGTGCACTCCTCGTAGGTGTGGCAGAAGCAAAGGCAATCGCATATGCAGCAGGTAAACCGCTGGTCGGAGTACATCATATCGAAGGGCATATCGCAGCCAATTTTATTGAACATAAAGAGTTAGAACCACCATTTTTCTCACTGGTAGTATCCGGAGGACATACCCATCTGGTTCGTGTGAAGGATTATGGAAAATTCGATATCATCGGAAGAACCAGAGATGATGCGGCAGGAGAAGCGTTTGACAAGGTGGCCCGTGCAATCGGACTTGGCTATCCGGGAGGACCGAAGATTGATAAAGTTGCAAAAGAAGGCAATCCGGATGCCATCGCATTTCCACGTGCAAATGTAGAAGACGCACCATATGACTTCAGTTTCAGTGGATTAAAATCCGCCGTTCTGAATTATATTAACGGATGCAAGATGAAGGGCGAAGAATACAACCAGGCAGATATCGCGGCTTCTTTCCAGAAAGCAGTCACCGATGTACTGGTTGCTAAAGCTATGCATGCAGTAGAAGAATATAAAGTAGACAAATTTGCCATCGCAGGCGGCGTAGCATCGAACAGTGCTCTTCGTGCGGCAATGAAAGAAGCATGTGAAAAACGAGGCGTGAAATTCTATTATCCGTCTCCGATTTTCTGTACCGACAATGCAGCAATGATTGGCGTGGCAGCTTACTATGAGTATATCAACGGCACAAGAAGCGGATGGGATCTCAATGCAGTGCCGAATCTGAAAGCTTGGCGAACGTTAAAAAGGAAAAAAGGCAAAATTAAGGCGGGAAAAAGTAAATGAAAAAAGAGATGCGTGGCAATCGTACTTTCGGCAGGGCAGGGGAAAAGAATGGGAACATCTATCCAGAAACAGTATATCGAGCTGTGTGGGAAACCCATCATCTGTTACTGTCTGGAAGCATTTGAAAAGTCAGAAATTATTGATGATGTGATCATGGTAGCCGGAGCCGGGCAGGAAGACTATGTGACAGAAGAAATTGTAAATAAATATCATTTTGGAAAAGTGCGCGCAGTAGTTTCGGGCGGTAAAGAACGCTATGACTCTGTCTGGAATGGATTGAAGGCTGTCCGTGACGGTATGGCGGGAGAAGAAGCGAAAGAAGGATATGTCTATATCCATGACGGCGCCAGACCGTTCGTAGACGAAGAGATTATAAAGAGGGCTTATACATGTGTGGAAGAAAACCGTGCATGTGTTGCCGGTATGCCAAGCAAGGATACGGTAAAGATCGTAGATGAAAATCAGTTTGCAGTTACTACACCTGCACGCAAATACGTATGGAATGTTCAGACCCCGCAGGTATTCGAGACAGCTCTTATTACACAGGCGTATGAGAAGCTGATGCAGCATGACAGGGAAAATGTAACCGATGATGCCATGGTAGTAGAACAGGAGATGCAGATTCCTGTGAAATTATTCGAGGGTTCTTATTGTAATATTAAGATTACGACACCGGAAGATCTGGAAACGGCGAAGGGATTTATTGAACATCAATAATCCTGTGCCGGGATCTGTGAATTGCCATGCATTTGGAAGAATTTGCCGATGGTGGGTTCTGCAGATATCAAAATATGCAATAGAAGCTGCAGATGGCAGGTTCTATGTATAAATTATGAAAAATAAGTGTATTTATAGATGAAAAATACAGGAAAATAAGAAAAAATACAAAAAATAAAAAAAGTTTGAAAAAGGTGTTGACGACAGTGAAAAGCTGTGATAGAATACATCTTGTCGCTGAGGTGATACGGAAGCGGCAGACAAGTAAATAGATGGAGAGGTATCGAAGTGGTCATAACGAGGCGGTCTTGAAAACCGTTTGTCCGAGAGGGCGCGTGGGTTCGAATCCCACCCTCTCCGCTTTATAAAAACTACCAAGTTTATCCTGGTAGTTTTTTATATGCCATAGTATGCAGGAAAAGTTGCTGGTAGCAATTCTGTGTATGCAGGAAAGATATGTTGAGAAAGTGATATGCATAACAACGGGTTATGTATAAAACAATCGAGCAGTTTTATTTGGAGAAATACCCAAGCTGGCCGAAGGGGCTCCCCCCCGGAAAGGAGTAGGTCGTTAATAGCGGCGCGAGGGTTCAAATCCCTCTTTCTCCGTTTGGTTGATATATAAGCAGTATGAATAAAAAAGTTTAGAAAACTTATTGACAAAGTTCGACTACTGTGATATATTAACTGAGTCGTCGTGTTAGACAAGGCCGTGAGGTAACAGAGTCGAAGCAGAAGACGGCGCTAACTGATTGGA
>VOFH01000148.1_pt1:0-2500 | contig 70000 bp, 109 predicted proteins | sample 5384091 | NCBI WGS metagenome assembly VOFH01 (sample SAMN12384727, study PRJNA508395) | human gut metagenome | isolation source: healthy gut G | host: Homo sapiens | reverse complement strand
ACGCTATGCAACGCGAATTGGTTAAGCAAATAAGAGCGCAGGGTGGATGCCTTGGCACTAAGAGCCGACGAAAGACGTGATAAGCTGCGAAAAGCCACGGGGAAGTGCAAATAACCAATGATCCGTGGATATCTGAATGGGGAAACCTAACTGAAAGAACCTCAGTTATCCTAACGCCAATCCATAACGTTAGGAAGGGAACCCGGGGAACTGAAACATCTAAGTACCCGGAGGAAGAGAAAGAAACATCGATTTCTGGGAGTAGCGGCGAGCGAAACCGAAAGAGGCCAAACCGAGACGCGTGCATTTCGGGGTTCGACCGCATTTAGGATTCATCGATTTTAGCAGAATGGTTTTGGGAAAGCCAGCCAGAGAGGGTGAAAGCCCCGTAAGCGAAAAGAGAGATGACATGAGCGGATCCAGAGTACATCGAGACACGAGGAACCTTGATGGAATAAGCGGGGACCACCCCGTAAGCCTAAATACTACTTAGTGACCGATAGAGCAAAGTACTGTGAAGGAAAGGTGAAAAGAACCCCGGGAGGGAGTGAAAGAGAACCTGAAACCCTGTGTTTACAAGCTGTGGAACACCCTTATGTGGTGAACCGCGTACTTTTTGTAGAACGGTCCGGCGAGTTACGCTTACTGGCAAGGTTAAGGACTAAAGGTCTGGAGCCGTAGGGAAACCAAGTCTGAATAGGGCGCAAAGTCAGTAAGAGTAGACCCGAAACCGGGTGATCTATCCATGTCCAGGCTGAAGTTGCCGTAAAGGCAATGGAGGACCGAACCCACATCCGTTGAAAAGGGTGGGGATGAGGTGTGGATAGGGGAGAAATTCAATCGAACCCGGAGATAGCTGGTTCTCCTCAGAAATAGCTTTAGGGCTAGCCTCATATTAGTCTTGTGGAGGTAGAGCACTGAATGTCCGCGGGGGCGTCAAAGCTTACAAAGAATATCAAACTCCGAATGCCATTAAGATGATGTATGGGAGTCAGACTGCACGAGATAAGTTGGATAGTCAAAGGGAAAGAGCCCAGACCACCAGCTAAGGTCCCAAAGTGTGTGTTAAGTGGAAAAGGATGTGGGATTTCATAGAGACAACTAGGATGTTGGCTCAGAAGCAGCCATACATTCAAAGAGTGCGTAACAGCTCACTAGTCGAGAGGTCCTGCGCCGAAAATGTCCGGGGCTAAAACACAACACCGAAGCTGTGGATTTATACTAAAGTATAAGTGGTAGAGGAGCATTCTTAATACCGACGAAGCTGTACCGAAAGGAGCAGTGGAGGGATAAGAAGAGAGAATGCCGGAATGAGTAGCGAGAGTAAGGTGAGAATCCTTACGGCCGAATATCTAAGGTTTCCAGCGTAAAGCTGATCTGCGCTGGGTAAGTCGGGGCCCTAAGGCGAGGTCGAAAGACGTAGCCGATGGACAACAGGTTGAGATTCCTGTACTGTAGTAACAGAACTGTGGGGACGCATGGACAAAGCAACCCGGGAATGGAAAGACCGGTACAAGCGAGGTAGGAGTTTAGTTGGCAAAACCGCTGACAATCCGAAGACGTGATGTGGAGCGAACTAAGAGTAACGAAGCCGGTGAGTCTGTGTCGAGAAAAAGCCGCTATTGTTTGCTGTGTGCCCGTACCGTAAACCGACACAGGTGGATGAGGAGAGAATCCTAAGGCCGACGGAAGAAGCATTGCCAAGGAACTCGGCAAAATGACCCCGTAACTTCGGGAGAAGGGGTGCCCGTGAAAGCGGGCCGCAGAGAATAGGCTCAAGCAACTGTTTAGCAAAAACACAGGTCTATGCAAAACCGTAAGGTGAGGTATATGGGCTGACGCCTGCCCGGTGCTGGAAGGTTAAGAGGAGAGGTTAGCGCAAGCGAAGCTTTGAATTTAAGCCCCAGTAAACGGCGGCCGTAACTATAACGGTCCTAAGGTAGTGAAATTCCTTGTCGGGTAAGTTCCGACCCGCACGAAAGGCGTAATGATTTGAGCGCTGTCTCGACAATGCATCCGGTGAAATTGAAGTACCAGTGAAGATGCTGGTTACCCGCGCCAGGACGGAAAGACCCCATGGGCTTTACTCCAGTTTGGTACTGGGATTCGGTACTGCATGTACAGGATAGGTGGGAGACTAAGAACTTGGGACGCCAGTTTCAAGGGAGTCGCTGTTGGGATACCACCCTTGCAGTATTGGATTTCTAACCAGCCGCCGTGATCCGGTGGTGGGACAATGTCAGGCAGGGGAGTTTGACTGGGGCGGTCGCCTCCGAAAGGGTATCGGAGGCGCCCAAAGGTTCCCTCAGAATGGACGGAAACCATTTGAAGAGTGCAAAGGCAGAAGGGAGCTTGACTGCGACACCGACGGGTGGAGCAGGTACGAAAATAGGACTTAGTGATCCGGTGGTATAAAGTGGGATTGCCATCGCTCAACGGATAAAAAGCTACCCTGGGGATAACAGGCTTATCACTCCCAAGAGTTCACATCGACAGGTGG
>VOFH01001277.1_pt1 | contig 70001 bp, 77 predicted proteins | sample 5384091 | NCBI WGS metagenome assembly VOFH01 (sample SAMN12384727, study PRJNA508395) | human gut metagenome | isolation source: healthy gut G | host: Homo sapiens | reverse complement strand
CAATTGATCTGCTTGTCGATGCCCACGCTCATCATCATCTCTACCCACTTGTCGAACACATCATAATCGAAAGCCCAAGTGCCGTCCACTTTCTTTGTCCAGGTGACCATCGATTCAAAGTAGTCATAAGTCTGTCCGTTCCAGGGTTTATGCATGATGGAAGCCGTAATAATCTTCTGTCCGGCATCCGCCAGCATCTTCATCACAGGACGCATGGCATCTATGTGTGCCTGACTCCAGAGCGGAACCTGATAATAACGTGCCACGGCAAACGGACTCTGCCACAAATCGAGGTGGAAAGCCCACTGAGACGGGGCAGGCAACACGCGTGAAGAGACTTTGATATCCATCTTCAAGGTAGACAGACGGTTATCTCCGTCTTTCACCTCGACCGTACCACGATAGACTCCCGGTGACACAGTCTGGGGAACCTGGCAATTGATCCAGATGGCCTGAGTGCTTTTAGCTTCCATAGGCATCGAAGTCAGCAAGTGGTCAATCGGATCGGCAACCAACAGAGAGTCGTAAATGGAGTGATCGGGACGATAACCACAGCCGCCACGTCCGTCTTTATTCAATTCGTCGGTCATCACATAGCGGACAAAACCTCCGCTGAATGCATCGGCCGGAAGTACATCTCCCTTGGAGTTTTTAAATTCGGAGAGAGAATAGTTCAATCCTTTCAGGTCGGTACCGGTCCAGACAACAGCCTGCGCATGGAGTTTCTCACCGCGCCATCCCTCCAGCGTAATGCTTTTCTGCGGCTGGATCACAGGTACGGCATGTTTCGCATACCGGGTATCGGTATTTCCCCATTGTACCTGAGGGGCTTTGACTGCCGCCCATTCTTTTTCGGAAGGAGCAACCGGATTGGGCAATTCTTTATAAGACTGGATGGGGAACGGGGCCTGTCCGGTCGGTGTTCCACATTGTGTCACTCCTTGCTGGGCAAGAAGCGGGCCTGTACTAACCAGGCAAGAAAGCAAAAGTGTCGTGATTCGCTTCATGGTTTCATTTTTTAAGGGTAATATATTAAGATTGGTTTTCATTACATAGGATCTACATCATAGTAAACAATCAGCGATTTAAACCGTTCGTCTTCTATCATTTCACGTTGTACCCGCAAAAGTAATTCACGGGCACGACTCATCGGCGCATTTTTGTTCTATTTTAACAACTATTTTTCGTATGAACAAAGTTTGAATACGGGCAACGGGCGGTTTATCCGGTCCCAGTATCCGGTTTCCGAACAATGCGCGCAGTTTCTCGGCCATGGTGTGTGCCATCACATCAAGCAACGTCTCGTTCCGGTTCTTTAGGTAGACATACACCATCCGGTAATACGGAGGATAATGAAACATCTGCCGCTCAGCCAGTTGTCCCGCCACCATATCTTCATAATCGTTCGTCATCACCTGACGGATGATGGGATGGTCGATGCTTTTGGTCTGTAGCACCACCCTGCCGCTCTTGTTCTTTCCGTCCGGCGCGCCCTGCCACCTGCGCCATCAGCTGGAAAGCGCGCTCATAGGCGCGAAAGTCCGGATAGTTCAGCATGGTATCGGCATTGAGTATGCCTACAATGCTTACATGGTCGAAGTCCAGCCCTTTGGAAACCATTTGCGTACCGATAAGAATATCCGTCTTTCCCTGTTCAAAGTCTGCAATAATTTTTTCGTATGCCGACCGCGTACGTGTAGTATCGAGATCCATACGTGCTACGGAAGCTTCCGGAAACAAGAGTTTGACGTCGTCTTCTATCTTTTCCGTACCAAATCCTCTGTGCATCAACCGACCCCTTCGCAAGCCGGACACGAACGGGGCAACTGGTAAGTATATCCGCAATAGTGGCAGGTCAGCAGGTTTAGTCCTTTGTGATAGGTCAGGCTGACATCACAGTTCTTACATTTGGGAACCCACCCGCACGTATGGCATTCTATCATCGGAGCAAACCCTCTGCGGTTCTGAAACAGAATGACCTGTTCTTTCCGCTCCAGTGCCTCGCGGACATATTGCAGCAACAAAGGGGAAAACGGCCCGTTCATCCGCTTCTTGCGCTGCAACTCCTTGATGTCTACCGGAATAATCTCCGGCAATTGAATTTCCTTATAGCGTTCTTTCAGTTCCACCCACCCGAATTTGCCGGTAGTGGCATTCTGCCAAGTCTCCACCGAAGGAGTGGCAGTACCCAGCAACGTCTTTGCCCCATACATCGAAGCCAGCACGATGGCAGCATTCCGGGCATGATAGCGCGGTGCGGGATCTTGTTGCTTATACGTATTTTCGTGTTCCTCGTCCACAATGACCAGTCCGAGATTCCGGAACGGGAGGAACACCGAAGAGCGTACCCCCAGAATAATATCGTAACCCTCCTCCGTCAACTGCTTTTGCCAGATCTCTACTCTCTCGGCGTCGGGGAACTTGGAGTGATAGATTCCCAACCGGGAGCCGAACACCCGTTTCAGCCGTTCGGTGATCTGGGTAGTCAATGCTATTTCGGGCAACAGATAAAGCACCTGCCTGCCTTGCCTCAACGTCTCTTCTATCAGGTGGATGTATACTTCGGTCTTTCCGCTGGAAGTCACTCCGTGGAGCAGACAGACATTCTTCTCCTGAAAGCTCTGCATGATTTCATGATAAGCCCGTTGCTGGTGCTCGTTCAGCACGTTCAGTTCTACCGTCTTTCCGACCAAACGGTTCAACCGCCCGATTTCCTGATAATAGACCTCGAATATCTGTTTTTCTACCAATCCGTTGAAAATAGCGGGAGAAGCAGAGGCACGTTGCAGAAGTTCTTTCTTGGACACTTCTTTGGATGCACCGTCCCCCAACACGCCGGAAAGTTCCACATACTTCATCAACAACGCCAACTGTTTCGGAGCGCGCTCCAGCTCGTCAAAGATACGCCGGAGATTCTCTTCACCGGAAGCGTCTGCCGCCAGCCGGACCCGGGCTTCCGTTTTGGGTTTATAGGTGCGGCGGAGCTCTTCTTTTACAAACAGAGCTTCCTTGTCGAGCAGCGACTTGATAACGGTGAGAATGTTTTTCAATCCGCTCTCTTTCTCAAGTTTGGTGACACATTGCTCGGGTTCTTTGGCAAGCAGGTCGAGCACCAGTTGCTCGCGTTCAGAAAGAGGAGCATCCGCCTCGAAGTCGGGATTATACTCCACAATGGTCTCGCTCTCCAACTTCAGGCCGGAAGGCAATGCGGCTTTGTAAACATCACCCTGCGTACAAAGATAATAATCGGCCAGCCATTCCCAGAACCGGAACTGACCGGGCAGCAGTATCGGAGAGGTGTCAAGTACGGTAGAAATCTCTTTGACTTCATATTCGGTCGGTGCATAGTGATGCACATTGCGAACAATGGCTGTATAGTACTTCTTTCGCCCGAAAGGTACAACTACCCGGCAACCTATTTGCACCTCTTCAGCCCCTTCGTCCGGAAGGGAATAGGTAAAGCAACGGGGCAGAGGCAAAGGTAATATGACATCTACATACTTTTTCATTGTGAGGACAAAGATACAAAAAATCCCCGACGCAAGCGCCGGGGATTCGTTTATCATAAAATGATTCTGTCTTCTTAGAAAATGTAAGCTGCGGAAATCTGCCACATTTTAGTCTTATAAGAGAAATCAGCCTCTTTCCATTCTGCCGTTTTATTCAACGGAATGTTATAATTGGCACCTACTTGTAAGTGTCTCAACAGCTTCACACCAGCACCTACATTGATTCCTACCTGAGCATTTTTTTTTATTCAACCGTCCAAGCTCTCCATAGTTTTTATCACCGGAGAAGTTGAAATAGAAATCCGGACCGGCTGCTACATAGATACCCAATGCGCTACCCAAACCGATAGTATACTTTAAGTTGATTGGAATATCAAGCCCATTCTGTCTGATAGACTCATCACCGACTTTTACACCTCTCTGAGCAAATAAAAGGGCACCGTCAACACCCAGACCTACCAATGGAATAGTAACCTCAGCCATCGGACCGATAAAGAATCCGGTGAAGTTGTCTGTTTTTAAATCAGACTTATTAAAATCAGCTTTTGCCAGGTTTACACCACCTTTCACACCAAACTTGATAAGTTGTGCCTGAGCAGGCATAGCCATACCGATACATACAGCTATCATTAAAGCACTAATAATCTTTTTCATAACTAAGTTGTGTTTAAAATTCGGGACAAAGATATAGTTTTAAATTAAAAAAACATTAAATCTGTTTGCATATTTTCAGCAAAGCTTTCTATTCTATAACATTACGCTACCCTATTTTGTTTTTTGATAACGTTCATATAAAGGCACATGCCATCTATCGGAAAGCCCGTGTGAGCATCTTCCTAAGGCAGCATATACCAGTTGTGCAACTCGAGCAGTACCAGTTGTACAACTTGTCATACACCAGTTGCACAACTGGTATCGTCCGGGTTGCCCATCCGGTAGCTTCTCTCCTTAAAAGATACCCTTATCGTCTCAGGATGGAAACATTCAGATGCAGGCAAGAAGAAAAAAATACCTTTTCCGGAACAACGGACCGAAAATCCATGTACCTTTGTGGTACTTCAAGGAAAGATGCCAGAGTGATCGAATGGGCCGGACTCGAAATCCGGTGAACGGCTTGTCCGTTCCGTGGGTTTGAATCCCACTCTTTCCGCAATAATTTTGTTGTTTGTCCGTCTCCCCCACAAGTGGAGTCACCAAAAAAGAAGAGATGCACCGAGAAATAAGAATCTACGGCACATCTCTTTTTTTATGTCAAATGCAAGCGGAAGCTTTCTATGCCGGACGAGAGCATACGACGCGACTTTCTTCTTGTGTCCTCGGCGAGGAAGGCTTCCTTACTTTTTGAAGTGAATCAACATCAATACCGGATTGTCATCGGCTTTCAGGCCGGCTGCTATCTCTTTCAATTCACCGCTCAGCTGACCGGCTTCGTAAGCATCCATCAGGTCTTCGGACTTCAGAACAGCCAAGCCGCAATCTTCGGGATAGCAAAAGAACATGATACCTTCCACACGTTTCGAAGCATCGTCTTTATTCTTTAACAAGTAACGGCAGACTTCCTGCGTGCGACAGTCGTACAGCCACTCTTCACTTTTCAGATCCAATGACTCGATACTGTTCATCGGCACTTCCATAGGTTGCTTAGTCAGAAAGAAATAAGCCCCCGCCGCTCCCCGTAAAAACAAACCATACTTGTTTCCCTCCTCCGAATGTGAAGGAGTACGGACGAGCAATGGCTCTAAGGTGCGGTCCGGATTCATTGCAAACAAGGTATCCGAGTCGGGATTGCCGATATAAAAGCGGGAGCCATTACGAATCAAAGAGGGTTCCAGAAGATAAGCGTATGAATGGTTTTCCGCATTGACAATAAGCTTGACGAGAATATTTCTTTTCTGCACATAGTCCAGTGAATCCAGATGCCCGTCCCGGGTGGAGACCAAAAGATAAGGATAGAAGTTGGCATCCTGATCGTCCGGCACCTTTGACTCCTGTTCCGCTATCAAATAGTCGGGAGAGAACAGGCACATGCGACTCATCCGTTTCCCTTCAGGGAAAGTAAAAGAGTGCTTGAACTTTCCGTCCAGAGAATAGACGTGAATCTGCTGACGGTTCATCTCCTTCAGGTAAAGTTCGCCGTTCGCCGGGTTTACATCCATCGAACCGATATCCTTGTATTCACCCGGGCCGTTACCGACCCTGTGGATGCGGTTGAGTGCTTTTCCCTGCCGGCTGAAGAAGCAGACGTCGTTTCCCCGATGTCCTTTGGTTATCACATATTGATCGGTGACCACTTCAACCGAACCGTCGAACAGAAATTCGTCGTTAGTCTCCAAAGGAATATAGCTTATGTCAGCAATATCCTGCAACACGATCTCCTTTTCGATAATCTCCATTCATATCAATCACAGGCAGAGCCTGATTCACTGCTTCCTTGCCCCCCTGACACGAAGCCAACGCAAGGGATACCCAAAAATAAAACGGGAGTCTTTTCATAGTACAAATTATTAACCGACGGGAAAGATACATATTATTACTGAAACCGATGTACTACTATACCCTAAAAATAAAAAAGAAGGAGATACCCGAACGGTCATCTCCTTCCTCCTACTTACTGAAAATTATACTTCATATTCCTGATATCAATGATTGGGCTTAATATCGAGTTTCACCGGATGAATCATATTTTCCGGTTTAAGGATCGTATCGAGGTCTTCTTTTGAAAGAATGTCATGTTCCAGCACCAGTTCATAGACTCCCTTACCGGTCTCCTGTGCTTCTTTGGCAATCTTGGTAGAGTTTTTATATCCGATAACAGGATTCAGTGCAGTCACCACACCGATACTGTTGTGAACATCTTTCCGGCATTTTTCCTCATTGGCCGTGATGCCGTCTATACACAAGGTACGCAGCGTATCGAAACCATTCATCAGCAAATCGGCAGATTCGAAACAGCACTGGGCCATGACCGGTTCCATCGCATTCAGTTCCATCTGGGCCGCTTCACCACTCATAGCTACACAAAGGTCGTTACCTATTACTTTATAGTCAATCTGATTCATCACTTCGGGAATAACCGGATTGACCTTACCCGGCATAATGGACGAACCGGGCTGCATGGCCGGCAGATTGATTTCGCCCAACCCGCAACGCGGGCCGGATGCCAAAAGGCGCAAGTCATTGCATATCTTATTCATTTTTACAGCTATACGGCGCATAGCAGAAGAGTAACCTACCAGACAAGAAGTGTCGGAAGTAGCTCCTATCAGATCATCGGCCAAACGGATATCCAGTCCGGTAATCTTCCGGAGAGCCGCTATGCATTTGCTTGCATATTCCGGCTCGGCGGTGATTCCGGTTCCGATGGCAGTAGCTCCCATATTGACGGTCAGGAAGTCCTGAGCAGCAAAGTCCAGGTTCTTGACTTCATCCTGAAGGATACTGGCAAAACCATTGAACGTCTGTCCGAGCGTCATCGGCACCGCATCTTCCAGCTGGGTGCGCCCCATCTTGATCACATGTGCAAACTCTTCGCCCTTTCTTCTGAAAGCATCGATCACCTCCTTAAAATGTTTCACCAGTTTGAGGTGCGTATAATACATACCGATATGAATAGCGGTCGGATAAGCGTCATTGGTAGACTGCGAACGGTTAACATGATCATTGGGCGAACAATATTGATATTCCCCACGTTTATGTCCCATCAACTCGAGTGCGCGGTTGGCTATCACCTCGTTGGCATTCATGTTGGTGGTAGTTCCGGCTCCACCCTGGATCATGTCTACCGGGAACTGGTCATGATGTTTCCCTTCCAGAATTTCTTTACATGCACGAAGAATGGCATTTGCCTGCTCTTCGGTCAGCAGTCCAAGTTCAAAGTTAGCCATAGCGGCTCCCATCTTGGTAATGGCCAGTGCATTGATAAATAAGGGATACTCACAAAGATGATATTTGCTAATGCGGAAGTTCTCTATTCCCCGAAGGGTTTGTACGCCATATAAGGCGGTTTCGGGTACTTCACGTTCACCTATTAAATCACTCTCTGTACGAGTTGCTTTCGATAATTCTTCTTTCATAATATATCTTTATTAACAATTACATTCTTAACTGTGTTTACAATAACCAAACTTAAGCAATATTGTTTTGAAAGCATACATATTCGCAATTTAGTTAACATACTTTAAACAAGGAACAGTTTTTATACATGAAGACAAATAGATGTATCATATTGTAAACCTCCCCTCCCAACAGGGATTTTAATAAAATCTCCTTCATAATGAAAAAATATACTAATAGACAAAAACCTATTAACTTCTTTTTTGTTGATTAGCATATCATTTACCGATTCAGAGACAATTTATTCAATTATCTTTGCCAAAAATAAAAAAAAGAAAGATATGATTCTACAATTGGCTTTTGTACTGACAGCTATCATTATCGGTGCCCGTCTGGGAGGTATCGGACTCGGAGTAATGGGTGGCGTAGGTTTAGGAATACTTACTTTTGCCTTCGGATTGCAACCTACAGCTCCTCCAATCGACGTGATGTTGATGATTGCCGCAGTCATCTCGGCCGCCTCCTGCATGCAAGCAGCCGGCGGGCTGGATTATATGGTGAAGCTGGCAGAAAAGTTATTGCGTAAGAACCCGTCACATGTCACCATATTAAGTCCCATTGTGACCTACCTGTTTACTTTTGTTGCGGGAACAGGGCATGTCGCTTACTCCGTATTGCCTGTGATTGCAGAGGTAGCCACCGAAACAAAGATTCGTCCGGAACGTCCCCTCGGCATAGCCGTCATCGCTTCGCAACAAGCCATCACGGCAAGTCCCATCTCGGCAGCCACGGTCGCCTTACTCGGACTGTTGGCCGGTTTCGACATTACCCTGTTCGATATTCTCAAAATAACGATTCCCGCAACCATTATCGGCGTACTGGTAGGTGCACTTTTTTCTATGAAAGTAGGTAAAGAGCTGGTAGACGACCCGGAATACCAGAAACGATTGGCTGAAGGATACTTCAACTCAAAGAAAATAGAGATTAAAGACGTACACAATAGGCGCAATGCAATGATATCGGTGTTGATTTTCATCTTAGCTACCGCCTTTATTGTATTTTTCGGCTCTTTCGACGGCATGCGCCCCACATTTCTGATCGATGGCGAAACAGTCACCCTGGGCATGTCTGCCATTATTGAAATCGTCATGCTTTCGGCAGCTGCGCTTATCCTGCTGATCACGAAGACAGATGGTATCAAAGCGACGCAAGGTTCTGTTTTTCCAGCAGGGATGCAGGCGGTAATCGCTATTTTTGGTATAGCCTGGATGGGCGATACGTTTCTGCAAGGCAACATGGGGCAACTGACCGAATCGATCGAAGGACTGGTCCGCCAGATGCCGTGGTTGTTCGGCATTGCCCTGTTCATAATGTCCATCCTGCTCTACAGCCAGGCTGCTACGGTACGTGCACTGATGCCGTTGGGTATTGCTCTCGGCATTTCACCGTATATGCTGATCGCCATGTTCCCGGCTGTAAACGGATATTTCTTCATCCCGAACTATCCGACAGTAGTGGCCGCCATCAATTTCGACCGGACCGGTACAACAAAAATCGGTAAATACGTATTGAATCATTCGTTTATGATGCCCGGACTGGTATCGACCGTTGTAGCCATCGCGCTCGGATTGCTCTTTATCCAGATATTCTAAAAAGAACGGAACTATCTATTTTTTTAACCTAAATAACAGTTGAGTCATGAAAGAATTAAAAAGACTAAGCTTTGTAGTGGTCACACTACTACTTTCCACGATGATGGCTTTCGCGCAAAAGCCTAATATTCACATCCTTGCTACGGGTGGCACAATTGCCGGTACAGGCGGTTCTGCCACTTCCACCAACTATACGGCCGGCCAGGTAGCAATCAGTACGCTGCTCGATGCAGTACCCGAACTCAAGGATATTGCCAACGTGACCGGTGAGCAAATTGTACGTATCGCATCGCAGGACATGAGCGATGAAGTGTGGCTGATACTCGCCAAGAAGATCAACCAACTCCTGAAACGCCCGGACATCGACGGTATCGTTATCACTCACGGAACAGATACGATGGAAGAGACTGCCTATTTCCTGAACCTGACCGTAAAAAGTAACAAACCCGTGGTACTTGTAGGAGCCATGCGCCCTTCTACCGCGCTGAGTGCCGATGGCCCGCTGAACCTCTACAACGCCGTAGTCACTGCCGGAGCCAAAAAATCTATCGGCAAAGGTGTGCTGATAGCCATGAACGGACTGATTCTCGGAGCTGAAAGCGCAATAAAGATGAATACGATCGACGTACAAACTTTCCAGGCACCCAACTCCGGTGCATTGGGCTATATCTTTAACGGAAAAGTATTCTATAACCAGGCTCCGCTCAAGAAACATACGACCCAATCTGTTTTCGACGTAACCAACCTGAACTCTCTTCCCAAAGTAGGCATTGTCTACAGCTACTCGAACATCGATCCCGATATGGTGACCCCACTGTTGCATCATGACTACAAAGGTATCATCCATGCGGGAGTAGGAAACGGCAACTTCCACAAAAACATTTTACCGGTACTGCTGGAAGCACGCAAGAAAGGAATCCTCGTGGTTCGCTCCTCCCGCGTACCTACCGGTCCTACCACAATGGATGCCGAAGTAGACGATACTCAATATCAGTTTATTGCTTCTCAGGAACTGAATCCGCAGAAGTCACGTGTATTGCTGATTCTCGGACTGACCAAAACCAATGACTGGAAACAGATTCAGCAATATTTTAATGAGTATTAACCGGACATCGGACCGATAAAACCTGAACACTTATGAAAAAATTAATGGCCATGTTGCTCCTTGCGGGCAGCATACAAGGAGTCTATGCCCAAAAGACGGAAAAGAAAGAGATGTTTCTTGAAAATAAATCGTTGTATGAAGAGCTGACCAACGTGCAGAAGAAGACGGATAAGTTCAATCTGTATCTCAATATGCAAGGTAGTTTCGATGCCAACTTCCGCAACGGTTTCGACGAAGGAGTATTCAAGATGCGCCAACTTCGTATCGAAGCCAAGGGCAACCTCAACAGCTGGCTCTCCTATCGTTATCGCCAGCGTCTGAACCGTTCGAATGAGGGAGGAGGAATGATCGACAACATACCGACTTCGATTGACTATGCCGGTATCGGTGTAAAGCTGAACGACCAGTTCTCTTTCTTTGCCGGTAAACAATGCACCGCTTACGGCGGTTTCGAGTTCGACCTGAATCCGATTGACATCTACCAATACAGCGACATGATCGAGAATATGAGCAATTTTATGACCGGATTGAACATCGGTTATAACATTACACCTACCCAGCAGCTCAACTTGCAGATCCTGAACAGTCGCAACAGTTCGTTCGACAAGACGTATGGAATCACCGAAGACTCGGAAGGCAAACTTCCGGACCTCAAGTCGGGCAAGATGCCTTTGGTCTATACCCTGAACTGGAATGGTAACTTTAATGAGGTGTTCAAGACCCGCTGGTCAGCTTCCGTCATGAGTGAAGCCAAAGGCAAGAACCTCTATTATTATGCAGTGGGCAACGAACTGAATCTGGATAAGTTCAATATGTTCGTCGATTTCATGTATTCGCAGGAAGGCATCGACCGTAACGGTACCATCACCGGGATTGTGGGCAATGCCGGCGGACACAATGCTTTCAACGCCGGCTACTTGTCGGTAGTGACCAAGCTCAATTACCGTTTCCTCCCCAAGTGGAATGCTTTCGTGAAAGGCATGTACGAAACGGCCTCCGTCACCAAAGCAGCCGACGGCATTGAAAAAGGTAACTACCGTACTTCCTGGGGCTACCTGGCGGGGGTAGAGTTTTATCCAATGAAGACTAATTTGCACTTCTTCCTGACCTACGTAGGGCGTTCATACGACTTCACACATCGTGCCAAAGTACTGGGACAGGAGAATTACAGTACTAACCGATTGTCTTTAGGCTTCATCTACCAACTGCCGATGTTCTGACCTGAAATAAAATAGTCCCGATAAACCGGATGGTTTATCGGGACTATTTTATTATTTTCAATCAATTCGTTCGTATCAATACTCCTCCTCATTAAAAAAGAAATCCTCTTTGCTCGGATAATCCGGCCAAATATCTTCTATACTTTCATAGATTTCGCCTTCATCTTCCATCTCCTGAAGGTTTTCAATCACTTCAAGAGGAGCACCCGACCGCATGGCATAATCAATCAGTTCATCCTTAGTTGCCGGCCAAGGAGCATCTTCCAGTTTAGATGCTAATTCCAATGTCCAATACATAAGCTTTCGTATTTAAAATGTGAATATTAATCCTACTCTCTATTTTTCGGCAAAAGTATAATAAAATATTTCACTTGCAACTATTATTCCAAAATATTTCGTCTTTTCCTTCATTAAAATTCATTTTACGGGACAAGACAAATAAATAATCCGATAAACGGTTGATATAGGCCAGTAAATCGGCTGAGATTGTACAGCTTTCGGATAATGCAAGAATCCGGCGTTCGGCCCTCCGGCAAACGGTACGGCAAACGTGGCAAACCGCAGAGCCACGACTCCCTCCCGGAATAATAAAAGAATGTAAAGGTGGAAGAATTTCGTCGGCGGCATCGATTTCGCGCTCAATAGCTTCCACCTCAGCGGGAGTAATAATACTGACATCATTCAATTGCACCTTCTCCTGATCAGTGGCCAGATGCGACCCGATGGCAAACAATTTATCCTGCACGGACTGCACAAAATTCAAATCATGCTCGTCCATCAAATAAGTTGCCAGCAAGCCCAGATTCGAATTCAGTTCATCGACCGTTCCATACGCTTCCAGACGGATATGGGTTTTCGGAACACGCGTCCCGCCTATCAGGCCGGTCGTTCCCTTATCACCCGTTTTTGTATATACAAGACTCTTTTTCATAATGATAGTATGTTTATTATTTCTGTAAAGGTTAACACATCAAAGGATTCAGAAGTTGACGAGATAGTGCTGTTTTATCTTGGTACGGTCGAAAAAGACGATTCCCAAATCATACAAATCGAATGTAATGCCTGTCCGGTCGTCCTGCTGTATCTTTTTCCAGAGTGCTTTCATCTTCTTCGTATAGCGGATGCCCTCAATAACAAAGAGTCCTCGTCCGGTGGTTCTCGATGCACAAAGATCAAACACCTGCTCCACAAACTCCTCATTCCGATAATGGTGCAAATACAAAAAATCGACAGGCGTATCTTTCTCCAGAAAGAGCTCCGACAAATCGGAAGCACCCACATAATCGGCTTTAGCATGTCCGGCCTGCAAATACAAAGACGATGCCGATAATGTTCCGGCATCCACAATCGTATCGGGCTGAATATAGTTAACCAGCCGAAACAGCAACCGGTTCACCTTCTTCGATTCATGCTTCCATTTCCTACCGGAGTTTGCCGACATTTTTTTCTGTTCGGCTTCCAACGAACTGTAGGCATAGTAAGGGGTACGCTCATAAATGACGTTGGTTATCAAGTCGAAAGCAAATGGTGAATGAACCCCATATCCACAACGGTGGCGAAAGCGGGCCAACCAGATAAAAGGACGTTTCAAAAGAAAAAATCCGTTCATAATAAATTGAAATATATCGCGTTCAACGCACAAAGATATATAAAACCATTTGAGAAGTAAAGTGTTATATGCAAGTAATTAAAAACCTAAACCTGGAGATTTATGAAGAAGTTAATGTTACTGACCCTTTTGAGTACCTTTATATTTTACAGTTGCTCGGATGATGATTCATGCACAACCTGTAAGGAAGATAATGGAAATTTGGTCACCCCCGATTTGAGCGTTACCCTATCCGATACACAGAGTCCGATGACGGGTGTATTAGAAGCCTACCCTTGCCAGGCAGGAGGTGCCATTTATTACGGCAATTATATCGAAGGCAAACTGACCTCCTTTCCGGGAATGTATTACCTCCAGAACGGAGAGATCTATGGAGATAAGAACAGGGAAATATCTCTCCCGGTGGGCACTTACAACATGATATACTGGGGTACCCCGAAATATGAAGAGCCGATTTACAGCAACCCGGTCGTCGTCGACCCCCAAATCACTATCGGAGGAGACCTTTCACAACAGTATTTCGGGCTCCGGAAAGTTTCGGCGGATACGACCTATTATCCGGTATTCGACTTAGTGTATACAGTGAAACCGGCACATATCGGCACGGAAGAACTGAGTGCAGCCATGCAGCGTGTTGTTGCCGGTCTGAAAGTAATCGTCAAAAACAAAAACAACGGTATCCTAAGTTCCAGTATTGCCGGCATGGAAGTACATGTAGGAGGCATTGCCGAGAAGCTGAACATGTATACAGCCGCTCCGGTCAACCAAACCAAAACAGTATCTTTCCCGCTTGTACTGTCGGCAGACGGTACACAGATGAGCAATGCCACGGTCATGCTTTTTCCATCATCCGCCAAACCAATGTTCAAGCTGATCATCAAGCTTAAAAACGGAAATACCAAAGTCTACCAGCAACCACTCAATGCTCCGTTAAAAGCTAATAACAAGTTGACTCTGACATTAACCTTGGGTGATATCTTCTCGGAAGAAACTTCCGGGGGATTCACCATCGATAACTGGCAAGAAGAGAACGAAACAATAGATATACCGACACTGGAATAACCATCAGACTGGCTTCACCGGCATCCGGACTCCACCCGATTGGAGATCAGACTGATCGCTCTTTTAGCGTACATTCATGCCGGAAATACCAAAAAACCGGAAACCTCCTCACGGAGCCTTCCGGTGTAACACTAAAAAGTACCGGACAGGCAGAGAACTAGGTAAAACTCCCGCCTGCATGTGTTCCGGTATGTCTTCCCTAACCGATGCCGAGCGTTTTCCGTGCCTCGGTCTGTTGATTTTCGCTTAGTTTGTTCTGATAGGCTTCGTACAGATAGTTTCCTACGGGACTGCCGGCATGTTTCACAATCTGTTCCAGCACGAATCCGCCGAAAGCCTCTTTAATTTCATTTATCTCTTTCCCGGTAAAGTGCCGCCCTCTGAATTCGTCGAGAGCCATCAAGGTTTGCATCATCTCCTCGTTCAGTCCGGTTCCTTCCACCAGTACGATATCTCCTATTTTTGCGTTGATCTCTCCCGGTTCCAAAACCACGGGCAGAGTAACGGGAAAGCGGTCACTGTCAGTCTCCTGAATAAAGAGCTCCCTCACTTGCGGGGCAGTCACTTTCCCATTAAACATAAAGCGTCCTTCACTGACTGTAGTGCTGTCATATCTCAATGTGCCCACCGCTGCATTTTTCACCGCATCTTGCAGATAAATGGTTCTGCCTTCCAGTTTCGGGTTGGTCACCATCCCTCTGAGGTGGTAAGTTCCCTCTTGGGGTGCATGATTACAAGCCCCCATCATCAAGACCGTCAGCAATACTCCTGTCAAATTCCTTTTCATCTTCTTTATCATCCTACTATGGGTTATAAAAAAATCACCCCATGCGTACCCGAGGGCAGAACGGGGTGATTTTCGTAGTATTCTGGACTTATTTAAAATCTAAATCCGAGCTTCAGGTTGGGCAATGCAAACAAGTTGATGTTGTGATGCCCCACCTTGTAGACCGGGGTTCCTTTCGGGATAATCTGAATCATGTCATAGCGGTAAGCTACCGGCTGAACTTCAAATCCCAGAATCAGTCCCTTGCCTATACTGTACTCGATGCCTGCGACGGTTGCCGCACGCAAACCGAATATCTGTCCGGCTCTGCTGTTGGGGATATAAACCTCCAGAGGTGTACCAGTGACGTCGTTATCGTCCACGACCGGACCATTGTCCTGGCCGTTCTCATCGGGAGTCGGCTGTAAATCGGTATCCGTCCCATCTGTGTTCATATCCTTATCAGATACCATGATTCCAGTATACGGAAGCGTGGTTTCTATTCTTCCCATTTGCCAGCCCAACAGGCCGCCTACATACAGATTGATGCGTTCGTTCTTCGTATTGAAGTAATAGTTTGAGCCAATATTAACCGACCAGTTGTTTTTGATTCTGCCTTCCAGATATTGAAGGGCCGGAATCTGCATATCGGTAACCGTCTTGTCTCCCTCGATATAATCCTTTTTGGGCGTTACGCCGATATTCATGCTGAACATCAGGTTGACATCCCAACGGTCTGTCAGGAAATATTTTCCCTGTATACCGATGATATTGACCAAATTATTAGAATTCAAATCTCCCAGTTGAAGGTAAGTAGCCGGATCGGAGGATTGGTTTCCGGACGTATTATTGCCCAATCCCACATTCGGAAAGCTAAAGTTTCGTCCGTTCCAGTAGGTAGGCAATAGATAGTTCTCCGTATTGTTGTTGAACATTTGCGAACTACCCATTACCATGGATACTTGCCACTGACCTTTTTAGGAGCAAACGACGCATCATCACTGCTGCTGTATTGTTGCGCCATGACAGGCGCAACAGTACATACAGACAGAAGGATTATGCATAGTTTCTTTATCATACTATATTCTTCTTTAGTTTTTTATTATTCAGCTGCATAAGCATCCAAGAGTTTCTTCAAGGTAGCGTTCAAACCGTCCACTGCTGCTTGCTTTTCATCTACAGTTCTTTGGGCTTTCTCGATATCCTGGTCAAGCAGGTCAAGATACTCTTCCTGACCTTCAATATTAGTGTATCCGTATTTATCGAACAAGGCGATTTTGTTGTCGATATCTTCTACGGTTTTCTTAGCGTCGGTAATAGCTTCTTCCTGAGTCTCAAGTAAACTTGTCAAATTAAGGCTCTTCTCGCTTACCTTATAGGTATGGCTGTTGGCATCATAATACGTATAGTAGAAGTATCCATCTTCCATAGCTCTTTGAACGAGGGCGATTTCTGCTTCAAGTTTAGAATATTCAGTTACGACATTACCCAAAAGTGGTTCTTGCTCGTTAGAAGTATAGTAGTTTTTGTAAGGGTTGCTTTCTGAGAAGATCTCGTTTTGGCGTTTCGACTTATCGCCTTTAATCAGATAACAAGCCAATTCTGCCTGCCACAATGCTGCGTTTTCATCTTTAATTTGCGATTCCAAAGTAGCGATTTTCTCGTTGATAGCATCCACTTCTGCAAGTACAGGATCTGCTTCCGCCTTGATCTTGGCATACAAAGCCTGCCATTTGTCGAGGTTAACCAGATAATTAGATTCCTGAGCCAAATAGGTATATTTAACAAATGAACCTGAATTATTTTCGGGATTATCAATCAACTGAGAAACATTTTTGGGCATATCATATTTATTTGCTGATATTTCTTTAGGTTCGATACTCTTTTCAAGATTGAGTTCTGAACCACCGAACAATGCTTGATTAGCCTCCAAGAAGGCAAAGAGTGTGCTACCTTCAACTTTATCATTGAATGATGTTGCAAGAGTTTCATTGCCGATTAATGAACTTATACCGTCACTTACTGCAGTTGCAATTGCTTCATTGAAAGTAGCCAGATTAGCGTCAGTTAAAGCGTCTTTATAAGTAGTAGCGAATTCTGCGTTAAAGCCGTCCACCGCTTTTCTCTTTCCAAGGTATCCCAATATGGAGGTACGCAATGCGTTGGCTGTTTCCAACTTCTTATCTTCAGCTTTTAAGCTGTTATAAGTTGTGACCTCTTTCGTAATCGCTTGGTAGGTGTTGGTTCCTTTATAGTTATTATAAGCCTTCAGGGCTGCTACATAAGCAACGTATGCATTAATCCAAGCGGTAGAGTCCGATTTGAACTGGTCGTAAGCTGGTTTCTTATCAATTTCCAAACGCTTAAGTTCATTCTCAAATTTTGTTTTGTATGCATCTAATAATTTTCCGCTTGCGTCGAATGCTTCGCTATTCTCCCCTTGATAATATGCTTTGATAGCATCGGCAATAGCTCCTATTTTAGTTGCTTTGTTATTGAGGCTAAGATCATTAATCACCACATCTTTCTTCATGGTGTATTGGTAATTCAGCAATTCTGCGTTCCAGCTATCCTGGACAAAGATTTTATCAAGATCCTCAACGAGTTTCTCTTCATCTTCTCCGGTTGACAATGCACTGTATAATCCGTTTACTAAAGCAGGATCTACATCTGCTTTGGCCAATGTATAAGCAGAGGATGTTGCGTCCAACTTTATTTTCTCTTCAATAATTTGCTGATTAATCGGGAAGATGGGCTTTCTCATTTCTTCGATTTTAGTATAGGCCTCGTCTTCTTTAGCGTCAAGGGCTTGCAAATCGGTTTTATAGCCTTTCAGCTTATCTGCCAAAGCCTTGCTATCAGTGCCTGTCGCATCCAATGCTTTGTATTCTTCCATCAGAGCCATCTGGATTTCCAACGTTTTGGCAGCATGCGTTCTCTCCAGCTGCAATTCTTCCGGATAGTATTTGTTCTTAGATAAGAAATTAATTCTGGCAACCTCGGCCTTCATTAAACTTGATTTCGCTTCGGCTAAATCAGCCAATGCGCCATAACTAGAATTCGTCGTAATAGTTGTCTCTCCATTAGTGGTAGACTCTGACTTAAATGTATAACCAACCAACGCAGCCCGATATTTATTGATTTCAGCAGTATATGCGTCATCCTTCATGGTGAGTAGAGCCACTTCAATGTCCATTAAAGCTTTTTTATTGTTATACTCAGCCTGTGCAGTAAGTGTCTGTAGATCGAGTATTTTTGCTTTGAACTCTTCAGTTCTCTTTTGAGCTTCAGCTTCCCAAAAAGCTTTTTGTTCTGCTGTTTTAGCTTGTTCTACTTCCAAACTGCATTTTTTTAGTTCCAAGTTAACCTGATCTTTTTCAAGTTTAACTTTCTCTCTTTCTACCTTGACTAATTGGATTTGGGTCAGTGCGTCTTCATAGGCAGCCTTTGCCTTAATGAATTCCGCTTTCGCTCCGCGAAGTTGTTCGATTCCCGCCGGTTCATCGTTATCGATACATCCGGTGAATGTTGTAGTTGCTCCTCCCACTAAGAGCGCAGCTACGAGATAAGTCCATTTTCTCATACCTCTGTTTTTAAGTGTTAATAAAAAAAATGTTATGTAAGTAAATCAATGTTTTCTCTTGCCGATGACGGCCTTGCCTCTATCTTATGTAATACCTCTATCTACAGTTACTTTGTAGGTAACCCCAAACAGACTATTGAAGGATGCAAATGGCGTTTTGCCAAAAGGAATAGCAGTAAAAGGGAATCCTTATTTATAATAAGGTATAAAAAAGAATAGTTCTTTGTTTCTGTGTGAAGCAAGGAAGGGAGAAGTATGCAATTCTCTGGATAACTTCCCAACAAACCGAAGTCTGTAGAAGCTATTATCTGTCTATGAATGAATTATTTTCTCTCTGTCTTTGAAAAAGATGTTTTTTAATTTGCTTTTTTGTGAAAAATGGTTTATGTTTGTCGGACACTTACAATAAAGTTACCTACAAAGTAACTCCACAAAAATCAGCACTTTATCCCTCAAAAGATCGTTTGGCATAACCGATAATACTTAAATTTGTTTCATCCAGTTTCTTTATATTGAATGGTTTCAGATAAGTCTCTGTTACTTTGATAGACGAGTGCCCCATCGCCTCCCGGATAATACCCGGGTGCACTTCCAAATAATAGGCTAAAGTGGCCCAGGTATGGCGGGCTGTATATGAAGTCAATTCGGTAGTCAGTCCCAACAGTTCTCCCAATTTTGTCAGTTGATAATTGAAGATGCGCAATGCCTGCTGATACTCCCGATAGATGGTATCCTCTCCTCCCTCTGCACTCAGAATAGGGAATAAATAGGGAGACTCCGTAGTAGTATCCATATATTCCCGAATGATATTCATGGCATCTTTAGTAACTGTAATGGTGATCTGACGTCCGGTTTTCCTGCGATGATAGGTCAGGATATTCCCATTCAGGTCCTTCTTTTGTATATAAGCCAAGTCAACAAAAGGAAGCCCCCTTAAAAGAAACATCAGCACGAACAGGTGATGAGTTTTCTGCAATAGTTCCGATTGCTTCCGGGTGCACTTCGTGTCGAGCAACTGCCCCATTTCTTCGGCTTTCAAAGCTCGTTTGATATCGGCCTGAGTACCGGTATATACAGCTTTGAACAGATGTGGCACGTGAGGTGCCAGACGCCTGTCGACCGCCCGGTTATAGACAGCCCTGAGCACCCGCATATAAGTAGACACCGTGTTCCAGCTGTTTCCCCGCCGTCTGAGAAACCGTTCGAACTGCTTCAATAACTCAGGCCTTACTCTTTTGAACGGAATGTCGTGTGCTTTCAGAAAAGCAGAAAGGGCATTTCTGCTCGCTTGATAAATGTGAGCCGTACCTAATGCATATTCCGCTTTTCGCTCTTCAATCATGCGATCCATAAAACGGATTAAATCTTTTTCTTTCATCTTATTTTTGTTTTACCTAGTTTATCCGATCAAGATATTGATTTTCGTACACAAAGAAAAATTATCCGCAGGGTTTGTATGTAACCACAGTACTACGATTGAGTACGTTTTATTATAGTCTCATTCGATATACTTTCCTAATATTGCCATCACGAATCATTAATCGAATTATGGCATGAACACAAAATCAAAACGCCCCTTACTATCGTTCCCGAAACCCAAGTTTACAACAGGAATGATAAGGTTGAGCATCACCTTGCTCTTTTCCACTCTATGCATTGGTTCATTTGGACAGAAGAAGTCACCGATCACCGTAGAAACCCTCTTGGAAGAGATGACTTCATACGATGAAATGACCCGCTATCCCGCCCTGCCCTACCGCAGCATGCAGCAGAGCAGTTACGATCGCAGATCCGTTTCTCCCGATCGGCCCGGCTGGTTTGCCAATGACGATGGCGAAGGATTTATCCGCCTTGAAGAACACAACGGACGGAAAGAAAAGTTCTTTTCGAAGACGAAGGTCCCGGCGCCATTACCCGTATATGGCTCACGACCTTTGGCAGCATACATACAATCTTGCGTTTCTACTTTGACGGAAAAGACGAACCAGGCTGGGTGGTACCCTCTTATGATCTCCAGAAGTTCGGTGTACGAGGACTCAAGAAAGGATTGATCGAACCGGACGATAAATGGATCAGGGGCAGCCTGATTTATCTACCTATCACTTATGCCGACGGTTGCAAAGTAACCATGGAGGAACTCACTCCCGAACGGACAAACAGACATTTTCTATTCAACTACCGCAAATATCCCACAGGCACTCCGGTCAAAACCTTCTCCCGGAAAGTTGCAGAACGTATCCCTCAATCGGTCGAAAAGACATCGGCTACATTGTATAGAAATATAGATAAGGGGTTTGATCCACAGGCCCGCTATGGAAAAGGTGCACTGATCCACTGGCAAAACCTGTCATTAAACAAAGGAGAAAAGCAGCAACTAAACCTCCACAAAGGGAAAAGAGCGATCAGCCTTCTCCAATTCAACGTGAAAACGGATCCGGATCTGAAACCCGGAACAGATGATTTCGCCCGGTTGATGCGCAGTCTGATCATATCCATAAGCTTCGACGGACAGCAAACCGTATGGGCACCATTATCCGATTTTGCAGGCTCCGGTATGGGAGCATTTGCATCCCGGAGTTTTTTCTTCTATTCTGATGGTAAAGGAATCGTTTGCAGTAAATGGCTGATGCCCTATCGACAGAATTGTGAGATCTCTGTTTTAAACCTCTCACCCTACAAAACCGATGTACATATCGATATTGTATCACAACCTTACAAGTGGGACAACCGTTCCCTCTATTTCCATACAGCCTGGAAACAAGAACGCAGACTGCCCGTTGTCACTTGGATGGAACATGAAAAATGCATGGACTGGAATTTCACCACTATCTCCGGCAGAGGAGTCTATCGAGGAGACCTGCTGTCTCTTTTCAATCATACGACAGAGTGGTATGGAGAAGGCGATGAAAAAATAACAATAGATCACGAAGCGTTTCCCTCCCATTTCGGGACAGGTACCGAAGACTATTACAGCTTCGACGGATACTTTAAAAGCCAGACTCCATTTGCCGGACAGCCCCGACAAGATATGAAGGACTTTTATGGTTATAACAGTTTCTTCAGAGTCAGATGTTTGGACGGCATACCTTTCAACCAGCAACTAAAATTCGATTTTGAATTACTAGGTTGGGAAAATGGCACAGTAGACTATTCCTCGACTGTATTCTGGTATGGAGACTTAAACTCTCAGGCAGCGGGTTCTTCCGGTATAGAAGAAATAGAAGCAGGTTTGCTACCCACCCCCACCCAGTCCCCCGTCTGTAGCATAGCCAATGCTATCGACTTCTGCCAAATCCAACCAACCTCCAAATCTGAAAGGCTGCGTTATGACAGACAAAGGCTCAGCGGACATCCGGGCAAGTGGAATTTAAAAGACCATCTGGTGTGTCATGGCGGTAAAAAAGGTGACTACATCGAATTCGAATTCTCCGGTTTTGAGGACCGTGAATACAGTTTGAATCTATTCTGTACCAAAGCAGCCGATTATGGTAATATAAAGTTTTACGTAAATCGTCAGGAAAACGGTAAACAGCTGGACTGTTACAGCCAGGAAGTCGAGGCCACAGGTGCCATAAACCTCGGAATGCACAAACCCATAGATGGTAAGTTTATCCTAAGGATAGAATTGACCGGACAAAATGCATTATCTACAGGTACTTTATTCGGACTGGATTGTATACAGATTGAATAAATATCAATGCAGTTATAATGCACAAATACGTTCAGCCGATAACTAAAAACAACGACCGGACGAGTAAATCAGTATACCATATTTCCCACTATGTGGGAGCTGAATGTGGGAGGATTTGCGGCGTGCCTTTCGGTATATCCCGAAAAAGCACGCCGCAAGAAAAATAAATTTAAAACGGTATGTAACCAAATACGCAACGCAATGAACAGGACTGAAACCTACAACTCCACCACACAATAGAAATTCCCATTTTTCATTTTCTTGCAAGGCACTCCCAATTTACGAAGTATCCTGCCCAAATGCACAATTTTCGTAGCCGACAGTTTAAAACCACTTTTCTTTTGTATGCGCCCCAAAATATCGACAGCGAGCAGCGTTTCGCACTTTTCCCCCTCATCGGCAGAGAAAATACTGTTGAAAAGGTGTCCAACTTTTCTTTTGTATGCGGCCCTTCGGGAAAATATCGACAGCGAAAGTTCAAGGGTTACTCATGGAATCTAATTCAGTTTTCAGAAGTGTAAACCCTCTTTTATAGTTGACAAAAAAGCAAGTATCCCGGCTTTCACCCGAAGAGTCCATCCGTGAAGTGAAGAAGCGAATCTTAGACTAAACCATCTGAAAATCAATGTCTTTAAAAAGTAAGATTTCTCTCCTCAAAAGCTTTGTTTTAACACAGAGTTAAAGCTTGTTCTTTGGATGTGAATAAGAAGTTCTTTAAATGCAAAAGACTTGTTATTTGCGCACAAGAACCTGACGAACCTGCAAAAGGCGTTAACAATGTTAATTGAAGAAAGGTATAAGGATGAAGACACCGGTTCAGGCGGCGTAAACTCACTTCCGAAACTTGAGCTATCTTATTCAGCCGGTGTCTGTTTTTTCTTATTAAAGCAAGCCAAAAGGACAATTATCAACTTGAAAATAAAGAAATAAAGAATTTACCACCAAATTTGAAGAAGAAACAAAACCTTTTAAACGAGACATGAAGTCCTCTATTCACAAGAATCATTTACCACAAACTGCCTGATCTGACAGGACGTACCCTTACTCTGCGGATGATGGTCTTTCGACATCCGAAGAGTCAGACGAATCATTTACTACAAACTGGTCTTTCGACATCCGAAGAGTCAGACGATGTTTTCCCATCGGTAACTCCGTATCGAACATATACACCCAAGGGATATACAGTCCGCCACTCCAGGCTGTAAACGTATCCAACTTTTTGAATGGGGCACCATCGACACTATATTCCAGTATCCCGGCAGCCGGACCACTCACACAAAAGATACCGACAGCAGTCCCTTCAAAGTCAAGTGTTAACTTCGCTCCGGGACGATTGGTCTCAAGCATAGGTACGTCGACAAAACCCGGACGCGTTTCGGCAGCAAGCCGGGGAGTCCATGGAGCAACCAACCGCCAACCTTTACCTATATGGGCTTGCCGGATATCGACCAATCTGCCATTTGTATAACTATATGCATCCAGTGGCACGGCAGGAAGAGCATGAGGCTTGGTAGCATCTTTGGCAGTAGCGCAAGGGGCATACATTTCATCGAGTACCTTGTTTATGGTAGCTGCATAATAGGCATGTCCCAAAGGATTAGGATGTGTGCCGCCAAACTGTTCCCATGTGAATTCACCACTCCGCATCCGGGCAGCAATCTCAGAAGCAAGATTAACAGAAGGAAGCAGGTAATGATTGGCCACCCGCTCATGGTTCAGAATTACATCAGGCATCTGCCCTTTGTCCAACTTCGGAATAAAAGGATCGTAAATGAAATGTAACATCATGATATCCATTGACGGATTGGAGACCAAGGCATGCCGGACAATGCCTTCCATGCCTCTTACCTGCTCAATGGCACTAAATCCATTGGTGTCATCGTTCACCGCAGCCTCTACAAAAAGCAGATCGACTTTGCCTTTGGACAACACATCATCCGTCAGGCGGAATGCCCCGGGAGTACTGCCGGTCGAAGGAATTCCGGCTGCAACAAAAGTGAACTTTGTATAAGGAAAACGCTGTTTCAAGTCTTCGCAAATCATATCCCGCCATCCCTTCATTTCGGTGATGGAGCCTCCCAGGAAAGCAACCGTACCCACCCGTTCTTTCTCAAACTTCCGATATGAATTCTGATAATTGCCTCTCAGCGTATAACATTGTCCGGCTTCATAGCCTGCCTGATGGCGAACAATAAAATCGACTACCGGAGTGGGATTCTCCAGACTGTGGGGATGATGATCCACCCCGGGTTTCAGAATAAGTTCGAACGGAGCTCCCATTGCTGTATAACGTTGACGAACCACTGCCGAATTTTCGGAAAACGGCACTACCCTGTCACTATCGCCACATACACAAATCACCGGAATACGGGCATCCGCCAGAGGTTTCAACCGGTCGATCGGATTACCGGGAAATGTATTCATCCGGGCTTCTGTCAATCCCCATTCGTCCAACATTCCTTTCCATAATCCGGCATTTCCGGACGAACGTCCCGGCCAGCTGAACACATCACAAACCGGAGCATCGACATAGATACAAGCCACTTTATCCGGATGATCGGCTGCCCAATTATAAGCAAACAATCCTCCCCGACTAAAGCCTTCGAGTGTCACACGGGGAGAGAGACCGTACATCTGTACCATATTCCAATAGAAATCGGTACCTGACTTCCGGGCACGCGGACTTCCGTAAAGGTGGGTCAAGTCATAATAAACCACATGAAAACCCCGCTTCAGCAAAGCCTCATCTACCGAAGCAAAAGCACCGAAAAAAGCAGGACGCCAAATCCAGGGATTACCTGCCGCCGCCCGTTCGGGGCAAACAACAATCGCCTGACGATCCTGATAGGTAAAAGTATATTGATCGAATCCCTGCCACTTGCTTTTATGACCGGGGAAAGGCTGGGAGACGTGTTCAGGTGCTTCTTTACCCGTCAGTTGCCGATAAATGACCCGGGCAATGCAGGCAGCGGCCTTTTCATTGGGATGCACATGATCGGCAAAACACTCTTTCATACCTGTCAGCGGAGTATGCAGATCGATTACTTTCAATCGATATTTAGCAGCCAGCTGATCGATAACAGGCATCACGCCGTGTACAATCGTACTGTCATTAATCCCCCACTGTACAGCATAGGCGGGAATAGGGTAACACAGGTAGATTTCAGGTTTTGAGGGTAAAGCGCGAATCGTCCGTATCATCGTTTCCATATCCTTCTTAAAATCCGATTTGTACCGCCAGTTCTGCGGTTTCGTATCATTGGTTCCAAGTTTGATGGTCACAATATCGGGATTATAAGCCAATGCCTGCCGATAGCGTTCCTCCTTCATATAAGGACGGTCACCTTTCATCAACATGGTACGGGCACTGACTCCAAAGTTCCGGACTTCATAACCGTCGCCCAGCATCTGCCCCAGCACAGCGGGATAACTGTCTTTCGCAGGATTGCGCGTACCTACACCATACGTTATACTATTGCCGATACAGGCTATCTTAATCACTTTTTCTGTGCTGTCACATACTGGGTGACCATCAAAAGCAGGAGTAAGGAAACAATTGCGTTTTTCATTTTTCTATTTGTTTATTCGCCCCCAAAGATACACAACGATTCTCAATAAACGGACGCAATCCTCCTCAAATATCACCTTGATAGAAGAGCCCAATCCGACCATACATTTTACAGAAAGGGAGTCCATGCCGATATCTCTACATGTACTCCCTCTCTTAGAATAGTGTTTAATCCGTGATAGCCACCTGGCTATCTCCTCAATAAATTCCCTCGTAACGAAGGTTTTGTTGCATAATACCTCTCCAAAAATAACTTATGTTTATAGATTTGCATTGCCAGATCCATAATCGATTCGCGTAAATTGAGTAAAGCCTGTTTGTATTGGGGTGAAATAGTATGCACAGAGTTAATCAGGCTATCAGCCCGCAAAGTCAACTCCTCTGAAACTTCAATCATCCGACGTACTTGAGCCTCCGCTTTTCGGGGACGAAAACCCGCTTTCCGGTAACGAATAAAAACATTGATAGAATCAACCGCCCGATTTTGCAGATCGGTAGCGGCCGCATAAACATCAATGGCTTCCGAATCTTTCCCTACCTGTGTATTAGCCTGATTTAGCTGCAAAAAATAATCAACTAAATCATTACCTTTTCCATTCGCCAGGATTCTACTCCGAGCCGCCTCCAGTTGTTCCACCCAACTCTGCCGATCGTACACTTTCAGGGAGTCTTGCCAACAGAAAAACGGCACATTCCGTCCGGATTCCAAAACTCCCTTTTCAAATTCACTATACGAATAAGGACGTTTCAGGAATTGCCACAAGGGGTCAAAAGGCATATGAGTCTGAATGAAGCGTTCCGGCAACTGTTTAAAGTATACATCATCCGGCGCCGATACAAACCGATAGTCCTCAATATATCCCGTATCATAAGTGGGATCAAAGAAATACCATTCTCCATTCACCTGCGCAACGCACCACTCGTGCACTTCTGGAAGCACCACATTGCCACTCTTCCCGTAACCGTCAATCAGATATGCCTTTATCCCGACTTTACCGGCTAAAGTTTTAAAAAGCAGGGCGAACTGCCGGCATACTCCTTTTCGGGTCGAAAGTGTCTCCTGCACCTCCTTTTCCTCGCTATAAACCTCGTTCCGGGAGGTAAAAGTAGTGAAAACATTATAGGCCATACGGTGGGTCATCCACACATAAATAGCACGCATTTTTGCTTCATCTCCCTTAAATTTCCGGTTAATATACTCCGCAAAAGTATCTACCTTCTTCGTATATTCATCCGGAATACTTAAAATAGCGGCATCTACCCGTGCATATCTGTTAGAGGAAGGCTGAGCCTCTCCATAAAAAGGCATGCAAATTGCCATAAGTGACAGAAACCAAAACCGTTTTAACTTCATATCTATCTTTCAATAAAGAAATGATCAAAACATGATGCCTATACCTATATTAGCTTCGACTTGCTTAAATTGGTTGGTCTGTACCCCAAGCGAAACAGCCACTCCGCCAAAACGAGCGACAGCGCCCAGTTCCGCCTCAACACCTTTGTAACAGTCACTGTTAATCTTAACATATGGATTTTGTATCCCATCGACTTCCCCGTCTACCTCTTTCGCATAATTGCGGGATCCATATCCGACACCCGCATAGAGATAAAGCGTCTTCCAGTCACGTTGAAAAACCCGTTGAAGAACACCCGCAGTAATGGCAAAACGACTTTGTTGTTCTCCACCGGTATACCATCCGGAGGCCTTGTCCACCGGATCTAAATCAGAAGAGACACTGCCAAAGTCAGTCTTTACTTTCAAATATCCTCCAGTCTTTTTCACTACGCCCACCATCAGTCCGTAAGAAGTCTGCTCAAACGAACCGTAACTAAACACCGGCATCACCAAGGTTCTGATTTTGTTGTTTTTATCTTCAACCAACTTGATAGACAGTTCATATACCACTTGCTTCTCTATTTTTTCCGGAAACTCGTACCGTAACACACCATACTTTTCGTGCTTCAACGTCAGTCGGCGACAGCCTTGAGTGACATACACCTGCACTTCACCTTTTCGGTAAAGAGGAGCACCTATCACATTTCCTTCAAATTCAAAGTCCCTACCTGTAGTCTCTATTTTAATAAGCGCGCACGGATTATCATTCAAATCCAGTCTCGGTCTGGTACGGGCCGTTAAATCACGTTCCAACTTCTGAAAGCTCTTTACTTGTATCTCCTGAGCCGCTACATCGGCGAACAACAGTGCCGAAAAGAGTATCGTAAACAAACAAAATTTCTTCATAATCATCATTCTTTATCAAAATTACATATCCGTAACAGAAGGTTTTGAGCCTAGCGGATGACCGGCACGGGTAGAAGCATGCGAACCGACAATGCCGATAAAGCCGCGCGTCGATGCCGACGGGTTATTATTCTGCAGATAACATTCAAAAGGAGCGACATCACGCAATGATGGGACAAACACACTGCCTTTTTCGTAGTAAACGCTACTACCACTACCATCCGACCATTTATCCAGATTCAAAGCATACACCTTTCGGGTACCTGTTACCCAGTCATAAGTGCCATACATGGAATATGCACCGCCATCCGTGGGAACTATTTATATATTTTAGAAACATATTTTTCCGTTCTCGTCAAACAAATATAAATAATATAAACATGGAAAAAACAGAAAAAAAAAAACAAATCGTAGTTTTGAGTATAGCTTTAGTTTGCATTTTCATCTTGGTATTTTCATTGTTCCATAAATCAGCGACAAAAGATAGCGCAAATCCTCCTTTAACAAATGTTTTGACTGATAGCATTTCTCAAATTGTCTCAGCTTGTCCTGGCGAAATTGGTGTGGCGGTTATTGTTAATAACAGAGATACGGTTAAGGTCAATAATAAGAGTGTTTATCCTATGATGAGTGTGTTTAAGGTTCATCAGGCATTAGCTCTTTGTAATGACTTTGACAATAAAGGAATTTCACTTGATACCTTAGTAAATATAAATAGGGATAAACTTGACCCAAAGACTTGGAGTCCTATGCTGAAAGATTAGTCAGGGCCAGTCATATCATTGACAGTGAGAGATTTGCTGCGTTATACTCTTACCAGAGTGACAACAATGCAAGCAACCTTATGTTTAAGGATATGGTTAATGTCGCTCAAACAGATAGTTTTATAGCCACACTCATTCCTCGTTCAAGTTTTCAGATAGCTTATACGGAAGAGGAAATGTCGGCTGACCATAACAAGGCTTACTCTAACTATACATCTCCTCTTGGTGCTGCAATGTTGATGAATCGTTTGTTTACTGAAGGTCTTATCGATGATGAGAAACAAAGTTTCATTAAGAATACGTTAAAAGAATGCAAAACAGGTGTAGATAGGATAGCAGCTCCACTTCTTGATAAAGAAGGGGTTGTTATAGCGCATAAGACAGGTTCAGGTTATGTTAATGAAAATGGTGTTCTTGCAGCTCACAATGATGTTGCCTATATATGTCTGCCTAATAATATCAGTTATACCTTAGCGGTATTTGTTAAGGATTTCAAGGGAAATGAATCACAAGCGTCACAATATGTTGCGCATATATCAGCTGTAGTATATTCTTTATTAATGCAAACTTCAGTAAAATCTTAAACTGCACTTGCTTTGATAATTAATGATAAACAATCTAAAAGCACTCTAATCGTTATCGGAGTGCTTTTAGATTACTAATCAAATTGCTTCTATTATAATTTGAATCCTCTACTTTTTCTTTCTTCCTGTTGCGGCACTCTTGCTCCATATCTAAGCCTGTGCCATTGCTCCCTGAACCAGTCGGCAATCGGCTTCCTGTTTATTGTCAGGTTCAGCCTGCTTTCATCGTCAGGGTCATTTTCCACCCTTAAAATATCATCCTTTATATCAAAGTTCCGCCTGTGTTGCTCGGAATAGATTTTACCGCTACATTTCAGGGCTTCTTTTTTTGACTATAAGACTTTCAGTCATTTCTTTAGAGAATCCCAGCATGGCACAAAACTTTTCCATGCGCAGCATTTCCCTGAACATCGGAAACCACCTGAAAGCCTTGTCTATGATTCTGGCGAGCCGTGACAGTTCTCTTTTTCTTTCATGTCAAGTTCCTGCCTGTGCATTTCTCTGAGATTGTGGATTTGCGTATCATGCTGTTTCTGCATCTGCTGTACTTGGCTCTGCAATTTTTCAATATTGGTGTTCCGTTTTGAAACCTCGTCTTGCAGTTTTTCGTTGGCACGTTCCAGTTCTTTCAGTTTTCCACTCCCGAAAAGAGAAGCAACTCCACTAGTTATGGCTGTCGCTGCCGTGGTGGCTGTCTTCTTTAACTTGTCAGTGCGTATTTCTGATTTCACCTGTTTCAGTTCCTGCTCGGCAAGATTTATCTGTTCTTCTTTGTGCCGTTTGGCTGCATCCATGCGTTGCAGTTCAGCTTTCTGCTTCTCAATGATAAAGTCGTTCCGTTCCAGATGCTCCTTACCAGTGACAGCCTTTGACTGCCCGCGTTCCATCAGCAGGATGTCGGATGCAAGGGTCTGCATCTGCATCATGTCATCGTCATTGAGCTTTCGGCTCTTTCCTGTTTCGTGGTTCATCCAGTCGAAAACGATATGGGCATGATAGTTCGGCTTGAACCATCTGTCCCCGACTTTGAAGCTTTCCCTGTCTTCCGCTTCCGGCTGACCGTTCAGCCAATGCCCTTCATCCTTGTGCAGGAAGATTTGCAGCGGTGTGATTCCCCAGCGTCTTTGACACTCCTCACCGAATTTACGCACGTCTGCCAGTGTGGTGTCCGACCTGACAAGCAGCACTCCTTCACGTATGGGGGAGCATCCCGCAATCTTGACTATTTTACCGTTCTTGCCTTTGCGTTCACGCTCCTTTTCCTGCATGGCACGTCCGGTCTTTTCCTTTACCATCTGTCTGATATTGTCATAATGCATCCGCAAATCCGGACTGCCGAAGTCGGGATTTATCCACTGTTCGTTATCGGTGGATAGTTCAGGAACGACATAGATTCTGGACTCTCCGATGTGGCGCATGTATTCGGCAGTCCTCCTGTTGTGAGCCTCGCTCGATGCGATGTTGCAGGGCTTGTTATGTATGCTTGATTTTGTTGCCATAGATACTTGTTTTTTGGTTTGTACTTTATTGTTTGCTTTTCCGCTGTCCGTAAACGCATGGGGTTCTTAGGGGTGCAACCCATAAGCGGAGATTGCAAAGAGAGGGTCACTCTTTGCTCTGGGTTCTCAGGGGAGAAACGCCCTGAGTGGGTCATTAGGGTAAAACCCTAATCCCCTCGGGAGAGCCCACAACTACGAAAGCGGAGCGTGTAGTTATAGTGGGCTATATCAATGGCAAGCCATTGTCTGCAAACTCCAGCCTACGGCTTCCGCTCTCCTCCGTCAGGGAGGTTTTTCATCATCGTTGCCGATTGGAGATGCACCGACCAGCACAAGGTCTAAATCGTCTATCAGTTTTTGCAGGACGGGATTCTTCTCTATCATCCGCTGGAGGATTCTCTCAGCCTCGACCAAGTGGTTGGCTGTACTCATCACCTTGCCCTCCCGTATCTGAAAGATAATCCAATCGGCTATGTCGATATGGGCTTCTTTTTGTTTCGGGGTGGCATTCCTTTCGATGATGTCCGAAACCACCACCTTACAAAAGTACATGCTCTCGGCTCGCTGTTTCCACTCGGCATAAGCATCGGCATCGGGAAAGAGAAGCACGGTTCGCCCTGACAGTACACGGAGTTTCTCTTCTCTCATCTGACTCTTACCACCCGTAGCCAGCCATACATAATCGGGGAAGATAGCAGAACCGATAACGGCACTCTTCTCGGATTCCACCAAGACCACCACCTTGTCGGGATGCGTTTTCAACAAGTGTTCCCCGAAAAGGCATTGGGATAGTTGCCAATCCTCTGCCAACACACGCTGCTTTTTCAATATGCTGTGTATCCAGTTCACTGCCGATGTCTGTCCTCCCTTGATACGGTGTCCGTCTTCGGGATTGTACTGCATCACCTTTCCCGTGCGTACCTTGCCCGTCCTGTCTATCTGCCAAAAGATAACAGAGCCGTCACGGGTAGCCCCCAAACGGTATTCCTCCAACAACCGCTTCAACACCTCTTTCGCCTTGTCGCCATAGTAGGAAGTAAGGAGTGTGAAGAGGAAACGGAAGAAATTGCTACGCTCGCTTTGCGACTTCTCCACATAGTGAGGGGGAATATAGCCGATGGCTGTCGGCTTACTTTGCTGCTTCACTTTCTTCTGCTCTGCTCTTTGCCTGTCAAAAGAGAAATCATTGGTAGTTCTGTGTTCAGGATGCTCTTGAAAATACTCTTTCGGAGTGTAGTGATACCCACAACCGCTTTCGTGGTTACATCTGCCGACCGATGGATGCAACGGCACATTATTTTCGTCCACGTAATAGACGAAAGAATGCCTGTCTCCGCATTTGGGGCAGGTATGCCGTGTTGCCGTTCCTTTATACTTCTGTAATGAATAATTGCCCATAGCTTAGTCCGTTTTTGATGGTTGATTGTCGGCTGTCCCATCCTGTCCCATTGTCCCACACTCTAAGGGTTGGGACAGTGGGACACTTGGGACACCTGCGTTTTTACTCTCTTTGCTGCGCTGGATGATACGGTTTACGGTGGACTTGCCACAATTCACCTGTGAGGCTATCTCCCTGACGGACTTGCCCGATTGGGAGAGTTGCAGAATTTGGCAATCCCTTTGGCTTGATTCATTGTCGCCCAATTTTTTCAAGTGTTCCTTTTCCGTGGAATAGCCCCTGAACACGAACTGCAAGAAAGCATCCACCTTGTCAATCTCGTAAACGATTACATTATCCGCATCATGAGAGAACGTGCCATAGCGCACTTTAAGCTGCTTCACATAGCGAAGCCCTCCGTCTTGGGCACTTTTTCCAATGGTGAACACGCTGTCAAAGAAATTGTAGAGCCGTTTGCTTCCGGCAAGGTCGTTGGATGTGATGGGACAATCCAAAGAGCGTTTGGGCGTATGTGCTAGGACAAGGATAGACAGCTCGTATCTATTTTTGAGATTATTGAGGTGTATCATCAGCCGTCCTGCCGCATCGCCTTTTTCCATGGCACAGCACAGGTAAGTAAGATTGTCAATGATGAAAATCTTGCAGTCGGTCTGCACAGCCATCTGTTCAATGCCGCCTATGATAGCTTCCTCAAAGTTGGCATCCAAAAGCTGGTTGCAGTCAATAGACACCCGATAGAGTTTGTCGGGAAAGGTGTAGAGCTCTCCATGCTCGTTGGTATAGCGGAGCTGGAACTGCTTTTCGGACAGTTCAAAGTCCAGATACAGCACATTGTCGGTTCGGGCGATGCGGTCGGCTATCTGCACGGCAAGGATGGACTTGCCCACGTTGGAATCGGCAAACAAGCAGGAGAGTTCCCCCTCGTACCAAAAGCTGTCCCACAGCGCACGGGGCGTAGGCAATAACGATGCTTCAAGAATGGTTTGGTTTGCCGTCTTGATATTCATCATGCCTACACTGTCGGGCATACCGTTATGCGCTTGGGATGCTTTTGTGAGGTCGCCACGTATCAGGTTGATATAGTTCTTATCCTCTTCCATATCATTCACCAGTTACGTGGGTTGGGCTTGCGACGGTGGGAAGAGGATAAGGACTTGTTCAGTTCCTCGTCTGACAACGGTATGGGATTCTTTCGGGCGGTTTCCAGCCACTTGTCCAGTTCGTCACGGTAAAGGCAATAGCGTTTGCCGGGCTTGGTGGCAGGGATTGTCCCTTCTGACAGTTTCATGTAGAGCGTACCCTTAGGGATACCTAAATACTCTGCTGCCTCGTCCACAGACATGGGCACGTGGGTGTCCACCGTTTTGGCATTGTTCACACTGCGCTGCTCGGCGAGCAGGCTTTTCAGGCTCATCACTTCGTCTCGAAGCTGAGCCACAACCTCGGGGAGGTCGTTGAAGGTAAGAATTGATTTTTCCATTCGCGTACTCGTCTCTTTTGTAAGACTTGGCGCAAAGGACTGAAATGATATATCCGTGAATATCTCCACGACACGTCATTGCAAAATAATTCCCGAATAATTAAGCCCAGCCATAAATGACGGGTAAAATTACTCGGGAAACGATGTAAAACAGGCGGTTATGAGTTACCGGATGGTTGTCGTTGGTGTCGTGATTATCCTAATTCCGCACATAATCCTCGGGATAGTGGAAATCAAGTTTGCCGTTTTCGGGTTCATCAATGGGAATTTCCGTCTTTAACGGCTCTACCTTGAAATTCTTGATGGTTGATAAGTCTGTATCAGCAAACGATTTCGGGAAAAGGGCTTTGATGAACTTGGCACGGTTATCCCCATTGTAGTATCTCTTGTACAGGAAACGCTCAGAGATATTCCATACGAAGTGACGGAGTGGAATGTTGTTGATGTCTTTGGTAAACGGTCTTTGTATGGGCTTCGGGGTATAAGTGTTAAGATTCATCCATTTGTCCACCTCAGTACAGATGTGGTTCACGGTTTCTTGGTCGGCAATGCGAGGCAGGTAATAATGGCAATACTCCATGACCATGCGGATGCGCTCTTCCTTTTCCCGTTGCTCTCTGCTTGCGTAATTGGCACGGTTCTTTTCGTGAAGATCCGGGGCGATAGTAAGCTCTATCGGTTGTGTTTGGATAAGTGTCTCTTCTTTTGTCGGGGATGATTCGGGTACAGGCTCAGGGACTGATGTAGGTCCAGGCACAGATGTGGCTTCTTCAAGTGTATTTTGTGACAGTTCTTCCTGCACCTCTATGGCTTCGGCAATCGTTTCTTTCTTGCCGAACTTGATTTTGTAGATTTCGTATGTATCAAAGATAAGTGTCTGAAAGGAGAGATAGAGCAACCATCCCAACAGGTTACAGCATACGAATACTATCCACCTGACAAAGTTGTCTTGGTTGAAGCTGTCCGCTATTACCAGCGTGGCAATGGAAGATATTAGGACGATGGCGAAGCCGACAAAGCCCAAGATGATGTATTTGTCCTTGATTGATGATTCCATATTTCGTTGAGAGATTGAATGTTCCTGTATTATTTTGTGCAAAGTTAATGCTATTTTTCCCAATTACTGCCCGTTATTTGCGGTTAGAACGGTCTTTTTCAATGTATTTCACGAAATGTCATCATATCATACTCTGTTTCATACTCTGAGGGGCTTATAAATCGTGGCATCAAGCCAAAAACATAGAGGGGCGATTATAGCCTTGTAGCCATAACCGCCCCTCTGAATACCTGTCAATGTGAGACATTTATGCCTCCTTGCGCTTCAAGGTTATCTTGTCCACCACCTGACACATCTGCTGCGCTGCTATCTTGGAATAGATTTGTGTGGTGGTAATGTTCTTATGACCAAGATAGGCTTGGATGACAGCCATGTCCGTTCCCATTTCCACGTGCAGGCTTCCGAAGCTGTGGCGGGTACAGTGAAAGGTGATTTTCTTGGTTATCCCTGCTGCCGTGAGCCACCGTTGGAGTGGTCCTTGCAGCATCTTGTCCTTGAAATCCTCAAAGATAAGTCCCTCGCCCCGTTCTCCCAGCAGTCCATAGGCTTCATCACTGATGGGGTTATGCACTATTTCTTTGGTTTTCTGCATACGGGTGGTAACGAACATCCTGCCGTTGGTGTATGGTTGTATCTGCTGCCACGTGAGCTGTCTGATGTCGCTCTTTCTCAGTCCCGTAAGACAGGCGAAAAGAAAAGCTTTTTTCAAGACCTCCTCCTCACAGGGTGTTTCGGCAAGCCGTATCAGTTCCTCTTGGCTCAAATGCTCCCTGATGGTGGGAATGCACTCGATGCGGTCTAAGAAGCCGTTTGGGTTCTCCTTTATCTTCCTGTCACGGTAAGCGGTGTGCAGCACGGCACGGAAAGTTGACCAATAGCCTGCTGCGGAGTTGATGTGCAGCTTTTGGTTGGTGTGGATGGATTGGGGTGCATCAAGCAGGTATTCCATGAACTTGCGGCACAAATCCACATCCACCTCCTCAAAGGTGCATTTGCCGTTCACGAACCGCTGGAAATGCTTGTATACGTGCTGCCACTTGATATTCTTGCGGTCAGCCAGTCCTTTGAAATAGGCAAGGAAATCGCCCTTCATCTTGGTCTTGTCAAAAAAGCCGTTGTTTTCATTGAAAATGGCTTCGTAGCGCTGGTTGCGCAGGATGACCGCTTTCTTCATCATGCGTGCGTTGAAGTCCCGTTCCTGCTGGTTTGCAGGTTTGGCGAAGATGTAAATTCCTAAGGCTTCACGTGTAATCACTCTCATGGTGACATTGTCACGGTAGCCGGGATAGTAGTCAAGGCATAGTGAATACTGTGTCCCGTTCTTAATCTTGCGCTTACGCAAGGTAACTGTTTTGCATTTACTCATAATAATTATGTTTTAATTGGTTGTATACATTTTGGAGTTGTATCCATGTTTCCGATGGCAAAGGAACAACGTGAAATATCCGTGAATACCTCCACGATACATCATTTTGAAATAATTTTCGATAATCCCGATTTTTCACGGTTATTTGTTCCTTTCAGCCATGACACGCTCCACATCTGAGCGCAAAAGCAGGTTTTTCACACCCACCTTTATCTTTTCGATGTGCTTCACCTTGACGATATGGCAGATGTTGGCTGACGAAAGACCATAGATTTGCTGCACCTGCTCAACGGTATAGTAGCGTTCATCGTTCACAAGGTCAGTTCTGCGGAGTTCGTTCAAATGTGATTTGGAGTAATAGGTACGCCCGTACTCTCTTTTAGTGGGTATCTTATGGCGATAGGTGTAGGCACGGAGTGCGGTCGGCTTCATGCCGAACAGTTCCTCCACCTCCTCGGTCAGTAGCCAGTCGGTAATTTCGCTAATATCAACTGCCACACCGAAAAACTCGTCAATATGCTTCTTGCTGTAATAGTTCTTTCCTGCGATACGGCAGATGGGGATATGGTTACGCTTGGCGGAAGTGTAAAGCCATGACTGCTTTACCTTAAAAAGGGACATCACCTCCTCGCCCGAATAGAAGTCCAACACTTCTTCGCTTTCCTTTTCCCTTTTTCTCTTTTGGCAGGTAAGGAAGATGAAGATGATTTCCTTGGTGTGGAGGTGTTGCCGGGCAGGATGCGGTGATAGGGATTGCCCTCCAACATCTGCTCGATGTCGGCTCTGCGGATGAATGCCATGCGGTTGCTGATGCGTGAGGCTTTCAGCTTGCCGATGGCTACAAGTTTGTAAATGTACTGTCGGGAACAGCCCATGAGGATGGCTGCTTTGGAAAAGGTGAGATACTCCTGATGCTGTATCTCCATCAAGGGTTGGGCGACTTTGAAGAGGTTGTTCTTCTGCATCACTCTGGCTCGTTTGGCTTCTGCCTGACAAGCCTCACTGCAATATCTTTGCATACCGCTTCGGGTTACAAAGGACTTGCCGCAAAAACTGCATTTTCTGGTTGCTTTCATACCGTTTTATCGTTTAATGGTTCATTTCTTCAATCCTATATCTCTGAAATGGTAAACGGATGTGAACGGAAGTCAACCATTGTCGCTTTTCTACACAGTGTGACTGTTTCCGCATATCGGGGCGGTTATTGTCGCTTGTCGTAAACGGTTGTAAACCCTTGTCAACTGTCTGCACGGTGTGACAAAAAACAAGCCCCGCAAATTCTCCACGTCAGAAATACGTCTCAAAAATATGTGGAAATTTGGGAAGCGACAAATGGCAACCGAAAAGTGTTAAATTTTAGAATATGCTGGTAATTTTCCTCCACATCACCCTGGCATGCGGAGAAGCTTCCTATAGCTGTTGCTAACAGCAAAATAAGCAATGATAAATTATTTCGTTTCATCTTTTCTAATTTTTACTTGGATTGTCAATGTCGCCCGGCTCCGGCGCTCTTTTCGTTGAGTATTGTTTCACAGGACCATAACTTAGTCCATGTTCATTCTTTGCATAGGCCCGGATATAATAGGTGGTACCTAACTTCAACCCCGAAATGGTAGTTTTTATCTCATTTCCTGCCGCTGCCGTAACAGAACCTCCTTCCGCGTTCGACTCAGTCGTTACCACAGGCTCTTGGCTGGAAGTGCTATAACAGAATCCCTGACCGGAGATGATTCCTTTGCCGGACTCTCCCACCGCATTGGTTCCATTATTATTTATATAGGTACTGGCGGTAATTGAGCTGCCGGTGCTGCTAAAATTAATATCATTCCGTAAAGTAGGTTTCATCCATGGAGTTAATTCCGTCACACTTCCAAAGCAACCATTGTCCATGAACTGACTTTGAGCGAATGCTTTCACACGATACGTTACTCCCACTTCCAATTGGATGGTTGCTGTAAACCCGCCATCGCCACCGGTTCCCTCTAAGAAAACACTGCTTGCGGAAGGCTCACCGGTGGTACTGTAATAAAAACCTTTGCGAGCCAAAGATCCGTACCCTGTATTGGTCACCTTCGCTTTCAGCGTCATAATCCCATTTACCACACTGGTGGTCACTTGCGAAAGGACCGGATCATTGATCACCCACTGATCTTTGTCAAATACTTTCACTTTACTATATCCTGTCATATTACCCAAGTTTACCACATAGGCATATAGGTAATAGGTCGTGTTCGGTTTAATGGTGACACCAGCGGTGAAGCCTTTCTCCGTATCTGCTCCGGACACCTTAGTCATATAGTTAATATCATTCCTGGTTCCCCAATAGAAACCTTTCTCACTAATTTCTACATTGCCGGAACTCACTACGGAAGAAGATAGTGTGAGTACGTCCGGAGTAGCTTTGTCCCATGTGTAAGAAAGTTCTCCAACCACAGGAACAACCGCCTTGGTCGGTTCAAACGAGTAACAATAATAACTATACCCTTTTCCGCCTTCATTAACCGCATACGCGTACACGTAATACACCGTGTTTGCCTTAATGTCTTTTACCAAAGCGCTGAAAGTCGCATCAGTACCTTCCGCCACAACTTTATTCATTTTAGGGATGTCCGTTTCCGGGTATCCTGAGACCGAAGCCGTGCTCCAATAAAATCCCCTTTCGCTCACCGTTCCTCCTCCGGCATCAGTCACCTTAGAGCTCAGTTTCATCTCTTTCCCTTGGGTTGAAGAAGTTATCTCACCCAAAGCAGGTACACTGACAGGAGCAGAAGTTACTTTCAAAACCTCTCCAAACCCTATTTGCTCAGCATCATTCACCGCAAAAGGACGGATATAATACACTTGATTCTTCGCTAAATCTTTTATCACTGCAGTGAACACATCTCCTTCTATCTTTCCTTCCAAATGAGTATCCTCCTGATCCGGAGTCTGGTGGGTGGTACTATAATAAAATCCTGCCCGACTGATCGTCCCGTTTCCTGTATCCGTGATGCGGGCGGAAACAGTCAGAGTCATCTTATCAACGTCCATGTCATAGGTCGGCTCACTCACAACCGGCGCCTTCAATGACTGAGTTGTAAATTCTTTCCGCCCGCCAAAAGCCAGTTTGGTTACCTCGCTTCCAACCCTGTTCTTCGCATAAGCCCTCACCGAGTAGGTCGTATTAGGAACCAAACCCGACACTTTATAACTATATATATTGTCGTCCGATTTCTCTTCGACTTTATAAGTCGTCTCTTTATCCGGACTGTTCTTCTCACTCAGATAGAACCCTTTTTCAATCATTTCTCCTTTACCCGGATCTTCGATAACCGCCATCAAGGTTACCCAATTGGCTCCTACCTCACTTATCTCCTGTGTAGTGAGCCGAGCAGCTTCCTGAGAACTGGTCGCTTGGTAGATCACACTGCTCTTTCCCTCGTCCTTAGTGTTGATGGCATAAGCATAAATCTCATACGTTGTTTCAGCCGACAGACCTTCAATCGTAATCTCAAAAGTATCATTGGTTCCATCCTTGAATTTAGAGGTTGCTTTTCGAGTGGGCTCTCCGACCTCCCCTTTCACCTTATAAGCAATTCCGAATTGCTGAAGCTTAGAGCTACCCGAATCCTTTATCTTACACTCGATCGTCAAGCTATTTTCCCCAATCCCGATAGCCAAAGGCTCTTCCAGTTCTGGGGCCGAATTAGACAAGGTTCTGAACTCCTTAATCGGTGCGCTTCGAATAATAGCGGAACCATTACTGGCATACATACAATAATAATATTTAGTATCGGGCTCCAGATTGGTCAAAGCTACTTCGCAAAGCCCACCCGTATCAGGAGTGGCAGAAACTCGTATCGCATCTTTTGTAGGCACTGTGGAAGCAGTGGAATACATAAATCCGCATTCAAAAGAACCCAATCCATCGGGAATGACGATACGCCCCCTTAAAACGACCTCCGAACGCCCTACATTGTTATGCTCTATCTCCCCGTTGTCAAACTCGGGCTTAAACACCGAATTATCTCGATCATCACTGCTGCACGCTCCCAGTACAACAAAGACAATCACATTCAACCAATTCCATATTTTTTTCATATTTATATTCAATTATTATATTTCACATTTAGCCCATTACTCCACTTCAAAATCATCACACGTAAATATCTCCTCTTCGGGCAGCTTCGTTGTAGCATTCAGCATTTCGGGTTGCCAGGTACGAACATGAATTTTAGGTGCATCCTCGTTTGTGAAATCCCACAACAAAAACAGATAGCCTTCGTCGTGATAGCTGTCTGATGTGTATCCCTGCTTCAAAGTCACTCCATAAAAGCCCTCTTTGGCGGGATGTTTCACCACATTTATTTCATCAAATATCACATGAATCCGTTTATTAGCTCCAAAAATCGTTTTCAACCGTGAGAGGTATTCTTTCTTTGACTGTTTATTATAGACCACCTTCTCAGAGGCTACAAAATGATTCATCTCAGAAGGTACAGAACGGATCACCTTACCGGTAATGATCAGAGCATCATCACTGAATATCTGATTCAAGAAAATAAGATCTTTCGTATTGTAAGCTGTACGAAACTGTTCGACGTAATCCAGAATCAACTGACGGTAACGAAAATCCGCCACCTCTTTCCCTGCCACTAGAACTTTAGTATACAGATTAGTGCTAATAGCCAAATGAAAATCAGTAATCTTAGCTTGAGAGTCAAAACCAATCACTCCCTCTTGATATTCGTCTTTCGAACCGTCAGGCTGCGATAAGAAAAGAGGAATATTACGTACCTGATAAGTTCCGTTCATATTCAGACAACGTTCTATCACTTCTGTTTCGGCACAACGAAAAGGAGTATTTTCCCATAGCATGCGAATGCTATTCTGCACCTCCATCGCCATGCTGATCTTTGAAAAATCAGGCAAACGCTTTTCAACGTAAGCACTATTTATTTCCGTTAATAAATTCGTGATATTAACTTGTACAGCTTCTTTTAAATTTGCATTATCCATATCTGTCAAATGAAAATCAGTAGCATATTGTGCTTTAGCAAAGACAGATAATTGAAGAAAAGCAATTAATAAGATAAATTTGATTTGTATCGTTTTCATGACTATATTCTTTTTATTTATGATCCATTCATTTAAAAAACTTGAAACCAAATGACTCCATGCCCTTTATAATTTTTCAAAGCATCAGCCGTATTTGTTTTAAGATTCGTACGCTCTTTAGCCCCTTTATTCAAAACTGTTATCAACCGCTTATCTTTAATGATAACCAGATAAGAGGCTTGAGGATTCTTTATGGTTTTCACATTACCGTATATTAATTTACCTTCTCTTTGCCCTTTCTCCAAGAATGAAAGCACTTCATCGAAAGAGTTCAGAGCCAATAAGTTCATAACAAGAAGCCGGTCTGTGTCAGGCAAAGATTCTACTGCAGATGGAAGCTCTTCTATTTCAATCGGTGACTCCGCACTTGAGGTCTTGCCAGTAGTAGCTACCGGAGTTATCACTTTGGAAGGCGCTTCGGGCGTAGTCATAACAACTGTAGTTGGAGCAGATGAATATAGGGTAGGAACCGTATCAGCCACCACCTGCTCCGGCTTATTTACTACCGAACCATCTTCCGTCTCAACTCCTACTTGATTCAGCAGACTGACTATACCACCTACTTTACGTGTATCATCAGCCGTCAACTTAAGTTCCGATTCCGCATTATCCTGCTTTAAAGAGTCTTGTTGCACGCGTTCAGCCTCCGCTCTCTTCCATTTCTCCAGTGCCTTGCCCGGATTTTTATGAAAAGCAAAAGCATCTTTCAGAATATAAGTACATACTCTAAATAAATCCCCATTCTTAATCACTACATTCTGACATTTGTCCTCAATCACATCCCAAATCTCCTCTACATCTTTTGGGTCCATCTTAAACCGTTGAGAAAAAATCCCAATCACATGCACATGAAGTAAGTCCAACGAATATTGCTGAGCCTCTGACATCCCTACTGGAGTAGTAGCTTCTGCATATACATACTTCTCGCTTAACTTGATATCTCTCACTTTTTCGCGAAGAGAATCCTGAGAAACAGTAATTCCCTGTGAATACACAAGGAGTGGCACTAGGCCCATAGCTAAAAATAGTGTAATACCTCTGACCATAATTATCTTATATTTATTAATTTTGTCCACCAAATAAATTACGCAAATTGTGTATAGGAACAAATCCGTACAATTGCATATTCATTTTATATCTATCGGGATACAGCAAAATACGAATATCCGTATCAAAATAGAGCAAATGATTATACCCCAAAGAGCGATTTACCATAAAAGCTATTCCCCAAAAATGATTTCCAACGGAACGTTCCATACCTACGTATACATCGCAACCACTATTTTTACAATAATCAACCAGCTCACACAACGGTAATTCAAAGCTGTTTTTCCGATTACCGTACATACATTGGGTCACCTGTACTTTACATCTTTCATCCGCACTAATCGTAAATAAATTAGAGATAGATTCTACAGGTGAATGAATATCTAAAATCGGAGTAAATTTACCGTCAGTTCCTTTTTTATAATATTGACTGGAAGAAATAGCTTCAATGCCATAAAAGTCTTCCCCCGTCACATAGCAAGAGTCGTTTAAAGCTTTCAATGATTGGGGTATGCATGCCGGAGAGGGCCTCCGACCAAGGCGATAATTTTCCAAATTCATGTAAAACAGATTTTCCGCTTCAACTTTATTCATTCCCCAAATTAATTCATATTGAATAGGGAAACGCAAAGAAAAAAGCATTTCTTTATCATGATACCATACCATAGTATAACGACTATTATCAGTAGTAATAATAAAAGAATGGGCTGAATTCATTTCCCTTAACACTGACAATAATCTGGCATGAGTTAGCAAACGATTATTTTGTCCCAAACGAGCCATCACTTTACTTTCTTCTAAGAGATGCCGCATCCCTTCATCATTATCTGTTAACAATAACTCCAGTAAATAACGTTCAACAAATGTATATACAGGGAAGGATTCTGTTCCATAACCGTACGATCGAATAGTTCGAACCCGATATGATTAACCGTACGATACAAGTCAGTAGTAACAATAATTTGTTTATCCGGGCATAAAGGCTTTAATAAGATACGTTGTTTTACCGAACAATCAGCCTGATATTGTGAAGAAAGCTGGAAAGCTATATTTTCAAGTTTTTTAGATACAAATTTTCCCTGTTCTTGCGAAAGCAAAAATGTTATATCACAAAAACAAAATAAAATGACCCAAGAAATTCTACAAGTCATTTGTTTCTTATCGATACTACCATACATGTGTGTTTTCCAATTCAAATTTAACACAAAAAGCGCAAGCTTCATCAGTCATTTTGTCTCTCAGGTATCGCCAAACACCTCTGCACTCAATGACCAACTTTGCTTGCGCCTATTTTACTATAAAACAGATTTGCATTTTACTTCCAAAGCAAAATACAAACACAGATACGGTAATATAAGGTAAACAATCGTTGAAGCATTTTTTCTTGTGCAGTCTCAAAATTTGGCGATTTCAGAGACAAGAATCAGCTCACGCTCGTTAACTAACACAACTAAGTTTCACTTAACTTAGCAATATTCGCAAAAATAGATAAAAAAAAGCAAGTTGCAAAAAATTCCCTCAAAATAAAAACAGCACGCATCTCGCCCACGTAAAAACATGTGACGAGATGCAATGCTGCTAAAAACGTCCCTGTACAGTCTTTAATATTTGGCGATTCGGAGAGACAAGAACTTTTAATTATATTATATATCTATTACCCACAAACATTATCACAAATATACAATAATTAAACAAGCAACAAAGATATAAAAAAGGAAAAGAAGAATAAATGGTAATAAAAAGGGGATATAGTAAAAAAATAGAGATTATTTAGCAATATTTTAAGTTGTGAACTTATCACATCGTCATTTTTCTTCGATATTTTATTAATGATTCTGCACCCGTCAAAGAATTAACACTATATTTGCCCTACTTTAAATCATTATCTAATATCCCAATAATGGAAAAAAAAGACGAAGTCTGGCAGGTAGTCAGCAGTAAATATCTATTTCGTCGCCCATGGTTAACCGTACGTTGTGACGACATGCTTTTGCCCAACGGCAATCATATTCCGGAGTATTACATCCTTGAGTATCCCGACTGGGTGAACACCATCGCCATCACCAAAGAAGGAAAGTTTGTATTCGTCCGCCAATTCCGTCCGGGAATAGGTAAACAGCTATACGAACTCTGTGCCGGCGTATGTGAGAAAGAAGACGCTTCACCACTTGTTTCGGCGCAACGGGAGCTACTTGAAGAGACCGGATACGGCAAAGGCAACTGGAAAGAGTATATGGTAATTTCGGCCAATCCGAGTACTCATACCAATCTGACACACTGCTTTCTGGCTACTGATGTGGAGCAAATCGACACACAACACCTGGAAGACACGGAGGCGCTTACAGTACATCTGCTCAGCCTTGAAGAGGTAAAAGAACTACTGGAAAACGGACAGATCATGCAGTCACTGCATGCAGCCCCACTTTGGAAATACATGGCAGAACATAAACAGATCTAAATAAAAAGCCTTGGAGCGTAGGGAGTTTCTCATCGGGTGTTGTCTTTATAGGAAAGAACCTATAAAACCAACAAACATTATGAAAGAATTTATGCTGATCGCTTCTCTCGTCTTGTCATTCTGCATTCTTATTTTATGTAGAGACTATATCGTATTTATGCTGAAAAAATGAAAAAGTTTCGCTTTTATGCTTCTTTTTTCGTTTTGACATGACATTACAAAATAAGGAATCATTATTTTGCTTTTCTTTGCAGTGAGAAAGAAGAGCATCATGGATTCCTTTGATAAATATATATCCCGAAACCTTCCGCTGGTCAGCCTGATCAGTGCGGTTTTCATCATATATCCCAATATAGCCTGCACCCCGTGGGAGCTAAACTCTTTGGAACCATCGGAATACCTTGGTTTCTTTTCTTACTTCATATACCGTTTCCTCTTCTTTTGGGGGATGATCGGTTTCCTGATAAACTACAATCTGCGGCAGATCCCGACAGCGCTGTTCAGGAAACGCCTGACTCACAACTTCCTGTTTGCACTGACCGGTTATCTGTTCTTCGCATCCGTTTCGTACACCATCTCTTCGCATGGTTTCCATACGGATTTTCTGGGAAGCACTTTAATCTCCCAGTTCTTCACGCTCTGCTTTTTATGCACTTTGGTAGGATACATCTCCATGCTTTATACCCGGCAAAGAGAAAAAAGAACAGGAAATAGAACGTCTCCGTTTTGAAAACTTGCAAAGCCGTTGTGATGCACTGGCCAACCAGGTAAACCCGCACTTCTTCTTCAACTCACTGAACGGAATATCTTCACTGATCCGAAAGAAGAACGATGAAAACACGCTGACGTATGTCAACCAGCTATCCGATATTTTCCGGTATATCTTGCAGAGCGACCGCAAAGGAGTGGTTACACTGAGAGAAGAACTGGAGTTCATCCAGTCCTTCCGATACGTAATGGAGGTACGCTTTGCCAATAAACTGAGTTTTACTATCGACGTGGATGAAGCACAGAAGGATGTACTGACACTGCCTGTACTCTCACTCCTGCCATTAGTAGACAACGTCACGGTACACAACAGGATAGACAGTGAACATAAAATGGATATCTCCATCCGGCTGAACGAACAATACGAACTGGTGGTATCCAATCCCATTTACCCCAAACTGTCACCTCCCGACACCAACGGAACGGGATTAAGCAACCTTGAAAACCGCTTCAACTTATTAATGAATAAACAAATCCGGATAGAAACTGATGAAAAAGTGTTCCGGGTATATTTACCTCTAATATAGTGGCTGTTATGAAAGTATTGATTGTAGAAGACGAAACTGCTGCCTATGAAAATTTAATGGATATTCTCACAGAGATAACTCCCGATATCCGGATCATGGCAAATACGGAAAGTGTCACACAAACCGTCGGGTGGTTACAATCTAATCCGGCTCCGGATCTGATATTCATGGATATTCATTTATCGGACGGATCGGCTTTTGCTATTTTCGACAGAATAGAACTGGAGACTCCCATCATATTCACAACCGCTTATGACCGATATGCCATCGAAGCTTTTAAGGTGAACAGCATAGATTATTTATTAAAGCCGGTCAAAGTGGAAGATGTAGAACACGCATTGGAGAAATACAGTAAGCTGACCCGGCAGGACTTATTACAATATTTGTCACAACTGACTCTATTGAAACCTGCACCCAGATACAAAGACAAGTTACTGATTGCACACAAAGACAAGCTGTTACCGGTAAATATAAAAAATATTTCTTATTTTTACGCAACCGGCAAAAATACGTATGTATGCTTAAAAGACGGCAATCGTTATTCATACTCCAAGACTTTGGAACAAATTGCTTCCTCACTGAACCCGGAAGACTTCATCCGGGCCAATAAGCAATTTATCGTAGCGAGGGATAGCGTAACGGATATAACCATCTGGTTCGACAACCGTCTACTTATCACGCTCGATACAGAAGTACCGGAACGTATTTATGTCAGCAAAAACAAAGCATCGGAATTTAAAACATGGCTTGTAAACGATAAATAACAAACTCAATAAAAACAAACGCAATGTTACGAAAAATCAGATTAACATGTGGCATCATCTGCCTGACACTGATCACCTTGCTATTCCTTGACTTTACCGGAACCCTTCACGGTTGGTTCGGCTGGCTGGCAAAGATCCAGTTCCTCCCTGCAGTACTGGCATTGAACGTAGGAGTAGTAGTCCTTTTAATCATCCTGACAGGAGTATTCGGCCGAATCTATTGCTCGGTGATTTGTCCGTTGGGGGTATTTCAAGATGTAGCAGCCTGGATTGGCAAAAAGCGGAAAAAGTTACCCTACTCCTATTCTCCCGCTCTCTCCCTCCTACGCTACGGGGCATTGGCAATATTCATCATCACCCTGGTGGCAGGAGTAAGTTTCATCGCAACTCTATTTGCTCCCTACAGTGCTTACGGGCGTATCGCAAACAACCTGTTCCAACCCATTTGGCTGTGGGGAAACAACCTGTTCGCCCATTTAGCCGAACGGGCCGGCAGCTATGCATTTTATGAAGTAGACATCTGGATAAAAAGTCTGCCTACTTTCATTGTAGCCGCAGCTACTTTTGTCATCCTGATATTATTGGCATGGCGGAACGGACGCACTTACTGCAATACAATCTGCCCGGTAGGGACGGTACTGGGATTTCTTTCACGTTACTCCTTGTTCCGCATCACAATAGATACGGAAAAATGCAATAAGTGCGGACTTTGTGCACGTCATTGTAAAGCGGCCTGCATCAATGCTAAAGAACATACGATCGATTACAGCCGATGCGTGGTTTGCATGGATTGCCTCGGTAAATGCAAGCAGAAAGCACTCAGTTACCAATTGCGGACAACCAAGGCCCGGCCAGCAAAAACAGAAGAAAATGCTCATGCAGCCTCATCCAAGGAAGTCAATGAAGCACGTCGCAATTTCCTTACCGTAACGGCAATGGCCGCTACGGCATCAGCCCTAAAAGCACAAGAGAAAAAAGTAGACGGAGGACTGGCGGCCATAGAAGATAAAAAGATCCCGAACCGCCAGACTCCCATTACACCTCCCGGTTCGTTGAGTGCACAAAACATGGCAGCACATTGCACAGCTTGCCAATTGTGCGTATCAGCTTGTTCCAACCAAGTATTGCGTCCTTCCACTAATCTGATGAACCTGATGCAACCTGAAATATCATATGAACGCGGATACTGCCGTCCGGAATGTAATGACTGTTCACAGGTATGTCCGACAGGAGCCATACACCCCATTACAGCAGCCGACAAATCTTCCACTCAAATCGGACATGCTGTCTGGATCAAAGCAAATTGCGTGTCGCTGACCGATGGAGTGAAATGTGACAACTGTGCCCGTCATTGTCCGACAGGAGCTATTCAGATGATTGTCGCCGAACCGGAAAAGAGACTTCTCCCCAAATTCCGGCGATCAACACCGAGCGTTGCATCGGCTGTGGAGCATGCGAGAATCTTTGTCCGGCACGTCCGTTCAGTGCCATCTACGTCGAGGGGCACGAAAGGCATCGTATCATATAACACATCTCAAAAATAAAGACATATCATATGGAAAAACAGAATAATCATATAGACCGAAGAGGATTCCTGAAAATTGTGGGCATCAGTGCCGCTACAACGACAGCAGCTCTTTATGGCTGCGGCTCCGGAACTAAAAGCAGCCAGGGACGGAATGCCTCCTCTCCTGTTCCGACAGACCAGATGACTTACCGCTCAGTAGGCGGAATCAAAGATAAAGTATCCCTCCTGGGATATGGCTGTATGCGTTGGCCTACCGTTCCTTCACCGGAAGGAAAAGGAGACCTTATCAATCAGGAAGCTGTCAACGAATTGGTAGACTATGCCATTGCTCATGGAGTGAATTATTTCGATACATCACCTGTATACGTACAGGGCTGGTCGGAAAAAGCAACCGGTATCGCTCTCAAGAGGCATCCGCGCGAAAAACTTTATATAGCCACCAAGCTATCGAATTTCTCTAACTTCTCACGCGAAAACTCACTTGCGATGTATCATCAATCATTCAAGGATATGCAAGTGGAGTATTTTGATTACTATCTGCTGCACGCCATTGGCGGAGGCGGGATGAAGGTATTCAACGAGCGTTATATCGATAATGGTATGCTGGATTTTCTTCTCAAGGAACGAGAGGCCGGACGCATACGTCATCTCGGCTGGTCATTCCATGGTGACGTTGAGGTTTTCGACCAGGTACTTGCCATGCACGATACGGTGAAATGGGATTTTGTACAGATTCAGCTCAACTATGTGGACTGGCGCCACGCAACCGGAAACAATGTAAATGCGGAATACCTGTACGGCGAACTGGCCAAACGAAATATTGCCGCTGTGATCATGGAACCACTATTGGGCGGACGGTTATCGAATGTACCGGAGCACATCGTGGGACGGCTAAAACAACGACGTCCCGAAGACAGTGTGGCATCGTGGGCATTCCGCTTCGCCGGTTCACCGGAATTGGTACTGACCGTATTGAGCGGTATGACTTATATGGAGCACTTACAGGATAACATCCGCACTTATTCACCACTGGTTCCGCTGACCGATGACGACAAAGAGTATCTGGAAGAAACCGCGCAATTGATGATGCAATACCCTACCATCCCATGCAATGACTGCAAATATTGCATGCCCTGCCCATACGGCATCGATATTCCTGCCATTCTCGTACATTACAACAAGTGTGTCAACGAAGGGAATATTCCGCAAAGCCAGACAAGTGAAAACTACAAAGAAGCACGACGCGCTTTCCTTGTAGGCTACGACCGCAGTGTACCTAAATTGCGACAAGCCAGTCATTGCATCGGATGCAACCAATGTACCCCGCATTGTCCGCAATCCATCCACATACCGGAAGAACTGCATCGCATCGATCGTTTTGTAGAACAGCTCAAGCAGGGGACACTATGATGGAAAAGATAATTGATCTTCTACACTCCGGAGGATATTCCTGTGTCATCGGAAACGGAACAGAGATACGAACCTTCACCCAACGGGGCGTCGCCGATTTATATGACTTATTTCGGCAAGACCCGTCCTTTATGAAAGGAGCCGGCATCGCCGACAAGGTAATTGGAAAAGCAGCAGCAAGTCTAATGGTATTGGGAGGAATCCGGCAGGTATATACAGATGTCATCAGCCAACCTGCACTTGCACTCCTGTGCAATGCCAATATAGAAGTGAGTTATGTACGGCTGGTGCCTTTCATCGAAAACCGGGATAAAAGCGGATGGTGTCCGTTGGAAACAGCTTGCTATGGAATAGAATCCATACAGGAAATATTCCGGATCATCGAAAACTTCCTTTCCAAGATCAGGATGAAGAAAAACCTGCTCGGCATTCTATTGGTATGCGCTTTTCTCAGTTCATCTTTACAAGCACAAGTCCGGAAAGATACGACACAAACAGGGCATAATTATGAAATAGACGGCGTGGTAGTGACCGGCACGAGGAATGAAACCGATATCCGTCACCTGCCAATGACAATCTCCGTGGTGAACCGTGAAACCATCAGGCAACGCTCCGAACCTTCCCTGCTCCCCACATTGACAGAACAGGTTCCCGGATTGTTCACCACCAGTCGTGGCGTGATGGGATATGGAGTGTCAAACGGTGCGGCAGGCGGTATCAGCCTGCGTGGTATAGGTGGCAGCCCCACTACAGGATTATTGGTATTGATTGACGGGCATCCCCAATACATGGGATTGATGGGACATCCCATTGCTGATGCTTACCAATCGATGCTGGCCGAGAAAGTGGAAGTTGTGCGCGGCCCCGCATCCGTACTTTATGGCTCGAATGCCATGGGTGGAGTAATCAACATCGTAACCCGCCGGCAACGGGAAGACGGAGTGAGAACCGGAGTCCGACTGGGATATGGTTCGTATGACACATGGATGACCGAAGCTACCAACCAAGTAAAAAAAGGACGTTTCAACAGCATTATCACCGGATCTTATAACCGGACAAACGGTCATCGTCCCGATATGGAATTTGACCAATATGGGGGATATACGAGGTTGGGTTATGAACTGGATCACAGCTGGAACGTATCGGCCGATCTGAACCTGACACATTTCAATGCTTCCAATCCGGGAACTGTCAGTACACCGGTTTTTGATAATGACTCGCGCATTACACGCGGCATGGCTTCTTTTGCTCTGGAAAACAGATACGAACGTACATCGGGGGCACTCAAATTTTTCTATAATTGGGGCAAACATCACATTAATGACGGATATGGTACGGGAGAAGAACCGTTAGACTACCGCTTCAATTCCAAGGACCGGATGATGGGAATCTCCTGGTATCAGAGTGCCTCTTTATTTTCCGGCAACCGACTGACTGCAGGAATAGATTATATGCAATTCGGCGGTGAAGCCTGGAACCGTTTCATTGCGGACAAACATAAAGAAGGCATCTCGGATAAATCGGAAAATGAGATTGCCGGATATCTCGATTTCCGCCAGGCAATCGGCAGTTACCTGACAATGGATGCAGGGCTCCGTATAGATCACCACACCGTCACCGGAACGGAATGGATACCACAAGTCGGTTTGTCGGTACAATTGCCACAAGACGCAAGCCTGAAAGCAATGGCCAGTAAAGGATTCCGTAACCCAACGATTCGTGAACTGTATATGTTCCGACCGGCCAATCCTGACTTGTTGCCGGAACGGCTGTGGAATTACGAACTATCTTATTCACAACGCTTACTCAAAGGTACTTTTTATTACGGAGTCAACCTTTTTTACATCAACGGGGACAATATGATTCAGACCATTCGCACAGACGGACGCCCACTGAACGTAAACACAGGCAAAGTCGAGAATTGGGGAGCAGAAGCCGACATAGCATATCACATTCACCCCATGTGGAGACTGACAGCTAACTACAGTTGGCTTCATATGGAGCATCCCCTGATAGCCGCACCCGAACATAAACTATATACAGGCATCGATTTCACACAGAAGAAATGGAGTTTCTCCACCGGAATACAATATGTGACAGGACTCTATACGGCAGTCGATCCTCAGGAAAAGAAAGAAAACTTCCTCCTGTGGAATCTTCGCGGCAGTTATCGCATTTGCTCTATTGCCGACCTGTTTGTAAAAGGGGAGAATCTGCTGGCACAACGTTATGAAATAAACGCAGGTTACCCCATGCCGAAGGCTACATGTATGGGAGGAATTAATATTAACTTTTAATTATTACATCATAATTATGGAAACAACATCTATCAAGCTTTATTCATTGAATTACAATGATACGAAAACGTATCTGGCAACACTGCTATTCGTAGTGGGCAATATGGCACTCCCCCAACTTTTCCATCTCATTCCGCAAGGTGGTATCACTTGGTTACCCATCTATTTTTTTACTCTGATCGGAGCTTATAAATACGGATGGAAAGTAGGGTTACTGACAGCACTTCTATCGCCTGTTTTAAACTCATTATTGTTCGGCATGCCCCAACCGGTGATCTTACCCGCCATACTCTTAAAATCGACACTTCTAGCGATAGCTGCCGGTTATGCAGCCCACCGTTACAAACGCATTTCCATCCCTATCCTCCTCCTGGTCGTGTTATCCTATCAGGTGGTCGGCACTTTAGGCGAATGGATCCTTGTCAACGATTTTTTCAGTGCCGTACAGGATTTCCGTATCGGTCTGCCGGGAATGGCTCTGCAAATATTCGGAGGCTATCTGTTTATAAGTCGTTTGATTTATAAATAAATGCGATAACAGACAATCTGCTTGATATAGCCCAACCACAAAAAAATGGAAGATATGACTTTCCGAACCGTCTATCTTCCATTCTGCTTATTTATTCTGCATTCTTCTTCAGCCATTCCACTCTGCGCTGGTCCGGCAGATGCTTCACCTGGAAGTATTCAAACTTAGCATTGAATCCACTACCATCGGGACAAGCCGCCATCAGTCCAACTTTCACAGGAATATGATCCTGCAACCAGGCATTACGCATCAGCGTGTAAGTTTTATCATCAAATGAATAGAAAATCTCTACTGCATCCAGCCGCCTGACAGCCTTTATCCAGATATAAGATACCGTTTTATCTAACGTTATCACACTCCAGTCACTCGTTTTATGAGTAACAACGGTACTTAAATTAAATTTCCCATCGACAAACTCAATACCCGCTTTAATGTAATTTTCATGATCGATACGGAGCATCAGGCCGGCCTGATCGAAACGTTCTTTATACTCTCCGACAACCTTGACTTTCGCTTCAAATTCACCGCCATAAGTGGCATAATAGAAAGGTGCGTCATCTACTGTAAAACCGTAGTGAGAAATACGCCAGTAATCACTTTGCGGAGTAACGGACATGGACAATACATTATTTTTTATCTCCCATTGTTCCGGTTCGTTGAACCATTGCATTTTTTCCAGTGTCTGCCCAAAGGTCATTTGTACCATCAGTCCCATAAGCAGGCTTAAACATACTTTTTTCATTTCTACTTTTTGATTATGTTTATTCTATAATAAATATTTTGTTTTATCTTCTTCCGTAATTTCCCGAATTACGCGACAAGGATTACCCGCAGCAATCACATTGGCAGGAATATCTCTATTTACTACACTTCCCGCACCTATCACTGTGTTGTCACCAATCGTCACGCCCGGTAATACGCACACTTGTGCCCCAATCCACACATTATTTCCGACACGAATGGGACGGGCATATTCCAACCCTCGATTTCTCTGTTCCACATCCAAAGGATGACCCGCGGTATAGAAGCCACAGGATGGAGCGATAAAGACATTATCACCGAACGTTACTTTAGCCTCATCCAGAATGACACAGTTCATATTGGCATAGAAATTTTCACCAATCTCAATGTTATAGCCATAGTCACAATAAAAAGGCTGTTCCAACAGAAAACGTTCTTTCGTCTTGCAAAACAACCGACGGATAATGGCCTCCCGTTCAGCTATCTGCGAGGGAGGCAAATGATTTAAGGTATAACACAACTCTTTGCAAGCCTGGCGTTCGGCTATCAATTCTGTATCATAATTAGCATCGTAAAGCCTGCCTGTACCCATTTTTTCTTTTTCACTTTCCATAAATAACTATGTTTTATGATTACCTTTGCAAAGGTAAAAGCTTGTATCTAAGTACACAATGCTTATTAATAACCATTTCTTTTCCCGATATGGACATTGTTGACAAACTGAACAAAGAGTTCCTGACTCAACCCTTCTGCAAAAACGAACAGCTGCCGGAAGAACTGAATGAATATAAACGAATCGCATACAACTATGCACGAATAGAAAATTCAATCGCCGTTCTAAGTGATATGCATACCAATATCAGCTATATCTATTATGGAGGAACAGCTGAGACATTGGGCATAGCCCGAAAAGGAGACAATCAAAATCTTGAATCAATCTGGGAAAAAGAAGTCTTTAAATATATCCATCCGGATGACTTGGTGGAAAAGTATGTACAGGAACTTCGTTTCTACCATTTTCTGAAACAGATTCCACACAAAAAACGTGCAGATTACTTTCTTATGAGTAAACTCCGTATGCGTGATCCTTCCGGGAAATATATCCCTATCCTACACAGGATGTTCTATGTAGCTACCCACTCAAACGACAGTATGTGGCTGGCTCTGTGTCTTTACAATTTGTCGGTCGACCCTACTATGAGTTGTAGAGTGATCAACTCGACAAACGGACAGGTCATAGAACTGGAAAAGCAAGATTGCAGCAGATTGCTATCCGATAGGGAGAAAACAATATTACAGTTGATCAATATGGGGAAAACAAGTCATGAGATCGCCCGGGAACTGTTTATAAGCAAAAATACCGTCAGCCGACACCGACAAAATATATTGGAAAAGCTTCAGGTAAAGAACTCCATTGAAGCTTGCAGAATTGCCAAAGAACTTAAGTTACTCTTCTAATCAGTTTAGACTGCCTTTCATTAATAATGCGGTCAGTCGTTCATAAGCCTGAACAGTTAGAATAACCTATCGGAAGACTCCAAGTCAAGCAAGATCTTCTTAGCAGGCAGCCCACCGCCATACCCTACTAATTTACGGTCACTGCCGATCACACGATGACAAGGAACAAGTATCGAGATAGGGTTCGCTCCGTTGGCGGAAGCTATGGCACGGATAGCTTTAGGATTCCCCAACTTTTGAGACAACCCTGCATAAGAGATTGTTTTTCCATAAGGAATGTTCAACAGTTCATTCCAAACAGTTTTCTGAAAATCAGTACCTACAAGAAGCAAAGGAATATCGAATGTAGTTCTTCGTCCGGCAAAATATTCATCCAGTTGACCGATCGTTCGTGTGATTACTTCAGATATGCCCTCCTTATAAGAAGCTTGCAACTCTTTTTGTATTCTTCTGTCGATGATGATCCTGCGTTCTTCTATCTTCCAATCACATAAGCAAAGTTTTTCCCGATATGCCCCCAATATCAGTTCTCCACATGGCGATTGATAATATTGTATCTGAATAACATTTTCCATATTTTTTCCTTTCTGTTTAATAAGAAATTAATGATCACCTATACATACCACATACCCGCAATCTATGCCCTACACAGCAAATGTACAGAATTTCCGGATGAAACCAGCCGGAGAGTTACTAAAATTACTTTCTATTTTTTGTTTTTACCTAAAGATCTTACCACAGCTAAAAATATTAATATCCGAATTTTCTCTACTGCCATAGACTTCCATTATATCCAATCCCTACAGTTGCTCACGTTTCGGAGCCATACTCCGTAAAATATCTAAAAAGGCTGTGCCATCATGACTCTTCATCATGGACACAGCCCTTCATTTTACCGGTTTTATCAACTATTTTTTATTGTACGACTCCATCAGTCATGGTATAACCTTCCAAGGAGCCTGCTTTCACCTGAATACAAATAAAACCGATAGGACTGTCAGATGCAGCAGAAATCTGACGTTTTCCATCCGGAGCAATACGGAGCCAATCCCCAGCCTGCAATTCTATCTTTTCGCCATCAATAGTGATAAAGCCCTTCCCCGAAAGGATGCCGTAAATTTCTTCATTCTGTTTATGTGAATGAACAAAAGGGACTCCGGCACCGGCCGGAAGATGATTGATAGATACTTCGGCACCCGTCAGGGCAAGACTGTCATGCAACTCTACACGTGCATCTTGTGCTACGCTCATTTTTTGATAATTCTTCATAACTCCTTTATTTATTAATCAATAATAGTATTAAAAAGATCTCCTTTTCTGTGTTTGAGAGATGATACAAAGGTAAGTAGTTTATAATCATCTAGCAATAAGGTACTTCTATGTCAGTCACTTACCTCTGTGTTACTAATATTGTTTATTAAGTTGTTCAGAAAAGCAGATTTAACCCTCATTAACAGAAAAGATTCCAAAAGCAATCTATCGTAGCATTCCACTTTTATCCCAATGATAGCAAATTATGGCAAGACATACCTCTTCTTACACAAATTACAGATATCATAACCTTGATTACGGATATCAGTGACAAGGAAGAACAATATTGGCCGGAACATCCTATCTTCGCAGGAAATAAGTGACTCCTATGAAAGAAAGAATATTAAATATAGAGACCGTCCATCAATGCAACTGCTGCCTGGGCTGCAAAACACTCCATCCGCTGGTAAGTGTAATCGACCTGTCAAAGAGCAATCTGGAACAGCAAATTATTAAATTTGATTTTTATACCATCCTGATGATGGAAGGGGAGATCGATGATGTTTTATATGGGCGCAAGTACTATGATTATTCCAATGCATCATTGGTATTCCTCACGCCGGGAGAATCTATCAAAATAAACAAAAGCAAAGCACTTCCCTCAAAAGGGTGGCTGCTGGCATTTCATCCGGACTTGATTTCTCAAACCTCTTTGGGAGAACATATAAAAGATTACTCCTTCTTTTTTTTACAATCCGGAGGAGGCACTCCACCTATCTCAACGGGAGAAGGCCAAGGCTGTAGAATGCATATGCAACATCGAAGAGGAACTTCGTCATGCGATAGACTGCCACAGCCAAATTCTGATTTCACGGTACATAGAATTGTTATTAGACCATTGCAACCGTTTCTACGAACGTCAGTTTATCACACGTTGCGAAGCTAACAAAAAGATTATGAAGAAAACAGATGTATTGTTGAAAGATTATATTCTATCCGGAAAATTAAAATACAATACATCGCCTTCATTGGGATACTGTGCAAAAATACTTCAACTGTCATCTCATTATTTCAATGACCTGCTAAAATTTGAAAGTGGAAAAAATATCGATGAATATTTCGAGTCAAAACGTTTGGAAATGGCTAAAAGCATGCTGCTCGACTCTAATAATACGGTAAGTGTAGTTACGGAAAAACTGGGATACCCCAATATACGATACTTTAGCCGTTTATTTAAAAGAATTACCGGAGTGGCTCCGAATAATTACAGACTCTCACAGAATTAGAAACTTTTTCTGATAATAATGGAGGAACTACATCACGTAACTCCTCCATTGTTTCTACGACAACAGCCTATGCTGGATATAAAGCCAGCATCGCACCCAAATTCTTTTTCATAATATCTCTTTTATTCTGAATTTTCATCCTTTTTACTTATTCCACAGATTGTGAGTGTTCTCACATAACGTGCTCTCTGCATACGGATTTTATATCCTCTACTATTTGCTCTACGGATAATCCATTCTCTCTCATCAGTTCTTCAGGCCGAAAATCTGTGGGGAATGATTTCTTTATTCCATAATTTTTAACCTTCATATCCGATAAACCATAAAAACTTGCAATTGTTTGCCCGAATCCTCCTTCCACTATGCCGTCTTCAAGAGTAAGCACAAGTTTATGGTCCGTTTTTAAGCACTCCAGCAGTTCTTCATCAATACCTGTGATGAATTTAGGATTTATCAGTGTTACATCATTACCCGTCAGGATTTTATATTTATCGGCAATTTGTACACCCAGTTCAAAGAAATCTCCAAGTGCAATAATCGCAACACCTGAACCTTTTCGTACGACCTGATATTTATTTAGTAAAGAGTAATCCGTGGTATCCTCAATTCCCGTCTCAGGCATCATCATTGGAATTCTGATAGCAATGGGATGCGCTTTCTGTGTAGTGGCATACTTAAACATGGCAAGATACTCCTCCTTGCTCGTCGGAGCAAGATATACCAGATTGGGTATATGTGAAATCATCGGAATATCATAGATCCCCAAATGAGTATTACTGTTCATCCCATATACTGAAGCCATAAACACCATGATTACAGCCGGATTATTATTTAAACACAAGTCTGACGAAAGTTGGTCATACGTTCTCTGCAAGAACGGACTGAAAACTCCAAAAATCGGTGTTCCTCCATTCCTGGCAATACCACTTGCCATTGCAACAGCATGTTCTTCCGCAATACCTACATCAACAAACTGTTTGCCGGCACGCTTCCGATAGTCTTCCGTAAATCCTATTACAGACGGTGTTCCCGCAGTAATTGCAACTACATCCGACCTCTTTTCAATCAAGTCTAAAACAGACTCCCTGACAGTTTCATTCACCGGCCATCCGGGTCCTTTGGGAGAACCGTCTTCGATGTGAAAAGGACCTCCTGCATGCCAGTATTCTTTATTTTCTTCTGCATATTTCAATCCCTTACCTTTGATCGTATGGATATGCAATACTACTGCACGGTCTATATCTTTGACTGACGTAAATAATTTTATGAGTGCTGACACGTCATGCCCATCTCCAAGGTAATAATACTCCAGCCCCATAGCCTTAAAAATATTATCAGGACTCTCCCCATTCGTGTCTCTAAGCTCTTTCAACCCTTTATAAAGTCCTCCATGATTCTCAGCAATGGACTGATCATTGTCATTGACTATAATAATCATGTTAGACCCAAGCATTGCCGCATTGTTGAGTCCTTCCAAAGCCTCTCCCCACTCAACGAACCGTCACCGATTACAGCGATGATGTTTTCTTTGCCACCTGTGAGATCACGTCCTTTTGCAAGTCCCATTGCCAGTGAAACAGATGTTGAGGTGTGTCCTATCGTAAAGAAATCATGCTCGCTTTCATCCGGATTAGTATATCCGGTGACATCATCATATTTAGCCGGATCAAGAAATGCAGCCATTCTTCCGGTAAGCATTTTATGAACATAGCTCTGATGGGATACGTCAAAAACTATTTTATCAATGGGAGAATTAAAAACATAATGCAGTGCAATTGTAGTTTCCACCATACCAAGATTCGGGCCGATATGACCACCGTGTTCACTTAATTTCCTGATTAACGCAGTTCTTACTTCCTCAGCCAGCACACTTAGTTGTTCAACTGACAATTCTTTTATGTCCTTCGGCGAATTAATTTTTTCTATATACATTTTTTATACCTCCATTTAATTTACAACCTAATTTTTTCAAACCATTCCGTAACCAGATCCCGCGTTATCTGTCCATTTAAAAGTTTTCCATCTTTCCACACGATATCCGGATATGCTTTATGAAGATTCTTTTCACAATTTCCTATGCCGCTACCTCCCGATGTAGCGAACGGAACAACTATTTTACCGGCAAAGTCATAACTTTCCAAAAATGTATTAATTATAGTAGGGGCAATATACCACCAGACCGGAAAGCCTACAAACAGAACTTCGTACTCTTCCGGATGAAACAACGTACCGGAAATGGCAGGACGCGAGAGAGCATCTCTCATCTCCACCGAGCTACGGCTTTTCTTATCATTCCAGTCCAGGTCAGCCTCCGTATAAGGAACCTCCGGCTTAATTTCATACAGATCTGCTCCAGTAATTGCAGCCAATTTCTCTGCCACAGCTTTAGTTACGCCGCTGCATGAAAAGTACGCCACTAAAATCTTTCTGTCATTCATAACTCTTTCTCCTTGATCTAATTCTAATAATATTTATTACTCTACATTCACTATGCAAAAGTATGCCGTTACAACAAAATCTACCGTATACAAATTACGGATAAGTGTAACACGATTACGGATTTTGCAAAATATCCGGACGGAGCTTGAACAACAGACCTTTCGACAAATTCCCGATAGAAGAATGTACATACGGTACACCTTATTACATAACACTTGAAGAAAAGGACAGAATTATCAATGCCGGCCTATCAGCCACTCCGCAACTGACAAAACAGAGGATATATTTATATTCCAAACACTGATAGGCTGTCGAGTGAGCGACCTATACCGCATGACGCAGAGCCGACCCACGCACGCTACCCGAACTTCTGATAGAAAGGCATGACATTCTAATTGAAAAAATTGGCACACGGTTGAAAACCCATGCCACAGAAACAGATATAGCACGGTTGTTTATCGCATTAGTGGAATACCGTTTCATGCGGAAGTGTCCCATCAAGACTTTCAGAAATGCCTGTACAACCAGTTTAATAAACAAGAAATCGTTCATGAAAGAGGTATTCAGAAAGCATACAAAAATCTCATTTCGCCACTTGGAAACGGCAAAAAGTTGATAAAAGACGTTGGCGAAGACCATGATGCCATCGAAAAATTGAAAGCCTATCTATCCGATTAAAACTCGTTTAATTCGCTTTTGGATTTCACAAATCTAGCTCACTGAATATCATTGTTTTACGATTAATTTTCATTATATATTTGCGCCACTATCCTAATCGGGGTAGTGGCTTTTCGTTTATAATACTGCCAGAACGAGAAGCCTTACAACCGGCAGTTTTAAGAAGGCTATGACAGACTTATTGGCAATTATCCAAAACGGAAACGGCAACATCAAGCTGGAAATCAATGACGAGGATATGGCAGCAATGCAGACTTTGGCTTACGACAGTCTGCGGAAGAACCCAGAAAAAGTAGAGGATTCAAGTTATAATTCCGTTCTATATAATACAAAAGATCAATTAAATAGCTAATTTTGTATTCGGATAAAGGCAACTCTTTCCAAGACATTAGAGAAAAAGAAGAAACGTTATGTTTATCTTGTAGGTGAAAACGTAGGAAATTTTCAGACTGATGTAAGAGATAGCATAGTGGTTCTCACGCATATAGCGTGGACCGTTCTTGTTACATCTGCATCAAAGGTTTCCTATGAACTTCACTTAGACGTGGCATAGGTGGCTCACGTTCTTTCATTATAAATTTAATAACCCAATAGAGCCATAGGGATTATTACGAATATGAATAAATTGCTTATGCCATTTATGACGCTTGTTTGCTTGCTTTTTACGGCTTGCAACAAGGATGATATTTTACCCGGTGGACCGATGCTCTGGACGTATGAGATTCTGACACCGGAAAGTGTAGAGTATGAAGGTGGCACCGTAGGTTGGATACCTAAAGAATGTTTCAAGGCAAACGGTAATGAGGGATATATCGTGATGACTTGCGAGAATTTCGATATGCTCAATCCTATTTCGGGCGGTTCTTACACATACGATTGTGGATGGGCAACGCTCAAGGTGGAAGCCAATCAGTTGAAGATTCATTTTCCCCGTCAGGTTTCGGAAGCCCCGGATGCATACGAGGAGATTACAATCTCGACAAATGATGGAAAGAGAACAGCAAGTACAATTATCTGTTTGTCTAGAACCTTTAAGGACGAAGGGCAACCCGATCCAGAGCCGGAACCTCTGCCCGAAGAAGCCAAGTTCAAGATGAAAAAGGCATACTTCACTCCGTTTATGCACCTTGACACCCAATTCCCGGCACCGCTCGATCTGGTGACGTTCAGAATCACGGATATAAACGACAATTACACCCCGCTGGGCTTTCCTGAGTTTACACAATATTACGACTCTATTGTTTGGAGTGCCGAGGGTTTCCCTCATACGTTCAGAGTCTATGAAAGCAATACAACGGAGGGAGGGACGGAAACACATCTTGCTACGGAATGGAGTTCGCACTTCTTCAAAAGCGGTACCATCAAAAATTACCTGAAAGGCTATCGCAAAGGAAAGGTTGAATATGAGACCTCGCTCGCTGTGAGACTGTACGAACGTGATTTCTTGGGGATTGAATGGGGGACAATCGTGTTGCAGAGCCCACAGAACCTTACAACCTATTGCCTGCTGGACACAGATTATGAGTATCAGGTGTATGACATCGTGGCAAAGGATTATAACCCCTTTTCTAAAATAATCCCGGTGAACCATAAGCAACTCTCGGATTCAGACTTCCCGGCAGCAGCGCAAAAAGCCATCAAAACACTGATGGAGAATAACATTGGTGAAGGGCAAAATGCTGGTGGAAAAGAGAACCTGTTCAAATGCCTGCCCGAAGAGGGTGTGAAAGCTGAATTGTATTGGGAAAACAAGACTACCCGTATACTGATGTTGCATCAACGCTCCACTGCCCCCGATGACCTGACACAAGAGAAGTATTATCTACACGTTGAACCTAAACAATAAAAAAATGAATAAAGTAATAGTCACATTCCTCCTTTTAATTGGTATAGTAGCATCATCTTGTACAACCTCTAAAAGTGTAATATCACAAAAGGCGGACTTGTCGAGGTATGAATATGCCTCAATTATCAACAACGACACTTATCATATTCCGGCTCAACTGATGGAATATGAAATACAACTATTTGATGCCATAGAGAGTTCCCGTCTTAAACTTGTCAATGATATACGTATTGGCGAACTTTCTCCGAATCAACAATCAAAGTTGCTTATGGTAAAATATGGAGTAGATATTTTAGAAGAAGAATCTGTCGTAACTGTAAATTTCATAGATTATCTCACTGGTCGCCCGATAGCTTCATGCCGTGGCGCATATACAACCTTAGGATTCAGCGTATCAGCAGACATTAGAGGTGCTATAAAACGTGTTGCTAAACAAATAACAGAAACATTTCCTAAGTAATTTATTTCATACAGCGAATTTATAATGGTAAATGAATTGAATAAAGAAATGGATGTGGATAAATACAAAATAAGAAGTTGGTCTAAAGACGATTTTTCCACTTTAGCTAAATATCTTAATAATAAAAAGATATGGGATAATTGCCGTGATAGCCTACCATATCCTTATTCTGAAAACGATGCGCAACAATTCATCCTGTCCGTTTCAAGTCAAAACGAACAAAATAATTATTGTATCGAAGTAAATCAGGAAGCAGCTGGTAATATAAGTTTTGCTCGTGGTATAGATGTAGAGCGCTACAATGCAGAATTAGGTTATTGGCTTGCTGAACCATATTGGGGTAAAGGGATTATGACCCAAATGTTAGCATTGGCTATTAGCTGCTATTTTCATCATACAGATGTGATGCGCATTTGTGCAAATGTTTATGCTGGCAACATAGCATCGATGAGAGTATTAGAGAAAATAGGTTTTCGTAAATGTGGCATACATCGTAATGCCTGTTTCAAGAATGGAGTATTTACAGATTGCCATTATTTTGAATTGCTAAAAGAGGAATTTAGGAATTTGGTTAAATAGTACAAAAACACCCGGCTTTACATTATTGGGTATAAAACTGGGTGTTTATTTGCAAATTACTAATTTTCAGCGTTTATTGCGGAAAGATAGGCTCTCAGACCTCTAAAACATAAAACTGAACCCTCTCTTTTGTGAAGCATTGAAATGTTCAATCTCCAAAGAGAGGGATTTCTTTAATTGCCTTGCCATAAAGTCCAAGAAAACCTGATTGGTTTCTTCATCCTGACATTGGCGTAGGGAAAGAATATATTCTTCTCTATCTTCTTTAAATATTTTGGTCGGAAAAAGGTGATAGCAAAATTGGATATAGTTCATCAGCAAGCGAGCCGTTCTGCCGTTGCCATCCACCCACGGATGTATGGTTACTAAATTCAGGTGGGCATTGAAACTCAATTCATATCGTTCCCGAAGTGTCCCCACTGTCTTTTGCTTCTCTTGCAGTATAGCGCAAAGTTCATCTACCTTAGCAGGAACTTTCAGATAGTTCATATAAGAATGTCCACCGACACCAGCCGTAACACCACATAGAGGAAAATCCCCATTCGAAGAATCGAAAGAACCGCCCATTACACTGCGTACACTGCCTGTAGTGCGCATCAGTGTTGCATTCAACCTTTGTAGCAAGGCAGGAGTTATCTGTACAAGGCTACTGGATTCGGTTTTGGCAAGTTCATACGCTTGCTTCAAATCCTCATTCATCAGATGATGCACAAGCGGTTTCCCTTTCGCTGTTACTCCCTCGTCAAAAAGAAGCTGCGTATCAAGTTCCGTAAGCGTTGAGCCTTCAATGGCTGTGGAATGGGTAATAAGAGAAACAGGTAGTACTTATCATAGTCCACCGCTTCATTGATACCAAGTTTCTGAAACTTTTGGTATAACTGTTCTATCTCTTGCCAAACGCCTTGTTCCATTGCTTTTTTTATTTAATAGGCTTTATTCTTTTCAAAGGTAGTGTATTTACTATGTTCAGCCAAAGAAAAACATTCATTTAATATCGTATTTTTTGCACGTGTGGGGAAAATGTGAGGAAAATTCAGATAAAAGAAAAAGCTAAGTAATTGACTATTCAATACTTAGCTTTTTTCTTCGTACCCCTAAGCGTTCTTTTCTCGAACCAATTCTTACATGATTTGGACTTAATTTGGGAACTACGGGAATGGATACCATTGTAAAAGCCAACCTTTTATATTGGGATTACCCTACTTCAATCCTCCTTTTTTGTACTGACAAAGACAGAATATTTAATGAAAATAGGCAAGTACAGTAAATAATATATTAGATTCAAAATGAGTTTGTATTTACTTCTTATCTAGTTAATAAATAGAAGATAACACCGTAACTCGGCTCTCAGAATACCCCTTTTTTAGTAGGTATGATTGATTAAAACAAACGGTTCTGTGAATAAAATTTTCTGGTCCAGATATTTTTTCTGTGAAATCAACCTACTATTCTTTACATTCTTACTTCATTTGACTATTTATCTAGTATAAAATCAATTAATATGGATAATATAGGAAAGAAGAATGTATCGCAATCTTGGAGACGATACCAAAGCGAAAATCAGTCAATCATTAAGAGGTAGAAGTAAGTCAGCTTCGCATATCCAAGCAATATCACAAGGTATGACTAATTACTGGAAGACTATACCAGTCAAACAGATGATAACCCAAGTGATAAAACAAAAAAAGAGAGGCAGTAACCCCCTCTCTTTTCATAACCCTTTGATTACTTCATTATCAAAGGGGGAAATTGTAGCCTACAGAGTACATTTCCCACAAGAATAAAAGAATAACTTTAATTTTTTAATGAAATCGCAATATGAAAAGAAACGATTAATCACTTTTGATAGAATTAAAATCAAATCCAACTATAAATATCTTCTCAACACAAAAGTGAAGTTCAATGAAATGTTTCATTCACGTAGTGGGGAGAAGAATAGGTATATTTTACAGCTCAAAAGATGATATAAATATACCTTATAACCTCTATATAGCTGTCAGCTATGTAAAACAAACCTTAACTCTTGAATTTTCCAGTAAGATTTTGAAAGAAAAATATCCAGACTTAATTTCAAGAGATACTATCAAAGAATGTCTAACCAATATAAACCAACTACATATTTGTGAGATTGATGTAGATAGTATCTTATCCAATGGAGCAATTACATCAGTAGATGTAACTTATGATGCAAACCTTATTCTAAGTGATAATCTTCTGAACATTCTTAATTCACAAGTAACCAACTATAGACGCTTCAAGTGGGCACATTACGATAAAGAGGGCATCACTTTTACTAAAGATGTGAAATCCAAAGACTGTACGGAAACAATCACCTTGTACAATAAGGAAAAAGAAATATGCACCAGCCACAATAAAGACTTTTTGAATAGCCTATCACAACCACAATCAGTAATAGACTATTTCAAAGGGAAAACCAGATTTGAAATCACATTAAACACAGTTAAAAAGATAATGAACTATTTGAATTTGACCGATACCAAAATATTCAGTGTATTAAATTCCGATACAAACCCTATCCTTACTCAATTTGACAAGGTTTTCGGTAATTCTACAGCCAATATGCCAAACACAACATTTGATGATTACGAAAATTGGGCAATGAAAATCATTCTCGAAAGGTACAATGGTGATTTAAAACTACTGGAGCAAGATATTAGAAGCAAGTTCAACTCACGTAGTGGTGCTAGTAAGCGAATGAAAAAGTTTGAAACGGTTTATCATGCAATGACATCAGCCTCAACCAGTGAAAACCCTATTGAAAAGATACGTAATCTGTTACTTTGATGAGGCTTATGTATCAAAACAAAAAGTGTATCAATATAATCTATCAAAAGACCTATTGATACACTTTTTTTTGTGTCACTCTAATCTAAAAGATTATTGTGATTAATTCTTATGATAAAGAACTCTACCTTTTATCGTATATTCACCACCATTTTTTGTAAACTTAAAATCATCATAACGAAGCGTTATACTTTCAGAGGTAACATTATCCACAACGACTTTTCCACCTACCGTAGTATAAGTATAGCTAGAGCCTAAATCTGTATTTTTTACAAATTCTTTAACTTTAGCATTAAGTTCCATTCCGTTGGTTAGCTTATCTACACTAGCAGCATCATTACTTGCAATCGTAAAGTAACTTATATCCATAAGACTTTCTGGATTACTAAAGCCTGCCTCAAAACTAATAGACTGGCTATAAGAGTTGTACGACACAGATGCAGATTCATCATTAAGATACTCTTTACCATTGATAATAATGGTATTTTCAACTTTTCCATTGTCATTGTCATCGTCACTGGAACAAGACATAAACACACTAGTAGTTAAAAGAACTACAAACAAAATAAATACATTCTTTTTCATCTTATAAGAGTTTAATTAATTAAGAATTTATCAGTTATCATATATGATAACCAGTCTGCAAAGATAAGCCCTTTCCTTTGTTATCACAAATGATAACTATAGAAAAAATGAATGAACAGCAACTTTTTATTAAAATAGGAGATAAAATAAAGGAAATAAGGCTTGAAAAAGGAATAAGCCAACAAGACTTGGCAGCTAAATGCAACTTTGAGAAAGCTAATATGTCACGGATTGAAGCAGGGCGCACCAATCTAACAATAAAAAACGCATATAAAATAAGTCTTGCTTTAGGAGTTAGACTAAAAGACCTATTGGATGTAGAATAGCTATTTTACTTTTTAGGCATCGTTATCAAAAAACCTTTTCTTATAGTACACAGAGAGTTCTGGTACGGCTTTTCTTCTTTCAATCCATAATTTCTTAATGTCCCCAATGCGATACCCAAGTCTTTAGGACTGAATTTCGTATAAATTGCAGAGAGTGAGCCAAAATAGTAATGCTGTCCGTTGTATTCAACGTGAACAACTGTTCTTTCTTGTTTATTATCCATATTGTGCATATTTTACTCCACAAAGAAATGATAAATATTTAATATTTACCATATCTCTAGCCTTATTTAACACCAGAAATGATTTATATTAAATATACATCACTATCTTTGCATCATAAACAAGTAACACCATGAAAAAAGTAGTAATATTTGCAAGAGTATCGAGCACCAACGGAACACAAGACTATGAACGTCAAATAAATGATTTGCAGACATTAGCCTCAGCAAACAACTGGACTGTTGAGGCTGTATTTGCAGAAAAGGTATCTGGAGCGAAAAAGAATACTGAACGCATAGAATTAATGAATATGATAAACTATATCAATTCACACAACATACATAAGGTACTAGTAACCGAATTGTCCAGACTTGGACGTGATACTTTACAAGTTTTGCAAGCTATAGAGATACTCAATCAAAACAAAGTATCAGTATTCATTCAAAATTATAATATTGAAACGCTTACTCCAGAGGGAGAAATCAATCCTATGAGCCAGTTTCTTATTACTATACTTGCCGAAGTAGCACGAATGGAACGCAAGACTATTAGTGAACGTGTTGCAAGTGGTTACCAGAACTTTCGTAGCAGTGGCGGTAAGGTAGGACGGAAAGTTGGATATACGAAAAGCGATGAGGTTATGAGAAGAGTATGCAGAAGAATTAAGATTACTGAAAAGAGGGTACTCACTGCGAAATACCTCAAAACTGACGGGAACAAGTATCAACACCCTGCGGAAATTAACTAATTAACATAATTTAATTATCAAAAGTGGTAATCGTATCTATAGGTCGTATATTTGCAACGTTGGTACATCAATTCACTTAAAGAAAAATATCTTTTACTTCAAACAATGATATATGGGGCAAGAAGCACATTCATGCCTAAGCACTTACTTGCCTTGTGGATTGATTGAATGTGTAAGAATAAGTTGCATCATACATTGCAACACAATAATACCAGTATCTAATGATACCATTGGAACAATGCGCAGCGATACTCAATAAAGGTAAAGAGAAATACGATAATGAGAAGTAAAAATAATTAGACAGTATCTATACCTATTAGCAGAATTACAGATAGAGAATGAAAAAATAGAATTAACTAAAAAACAAGAATTATGAATGTAATAATATATTGCAGAGTAAGTTCGGACGAACAAACATTAGGAGCCAGCTTAGACGTACAAGAAGAACGCCTACGGAAGTATTGTAACCAAATGGGATATAATATCATTGACAATATCCCATACAGAGAGGATGAGAGTGCTAAAACATTTGAAAAACGCCCTGTCATACAAGGAATAATGAGCTACATACGTAAGAAACAAAGGCAGAGTAAACAAGTTGCTATTCTTGCGGTGGGATAGATATTCACGAGACATTATCAGTGCCAGTGAGAACCTAAAAGAATTACTTAAATCGGGAGTTGAACCAAATGCAATTGAAGCACCTTTAGACTTCAATTCTGACACTTGGCCCCTATTATTGGGAGTACACATAGGCTCGGCACAATGCGACAACATCAAGAGGTCAAAAGCCACAATGGACGGTATTCATGGAACATTGGCAAAAGGGAAATGTGCTAATAAAACACCAAGAAGGATATAAGAATGTACGTATTAGCAAACATGAAACCCATGTAGAAATAGATACCAATACAGCACCATTTATACAAGCCATGTTTAAAGAAGTGGCTAAAGATATTGAAACACCTTGCTATATCCGTAGGAAGTTTGCTAGAAAAGGATATAATATACCTGAAAGTTCATTTCTTGAAATGCTACGTAACAAATTCTATATCGGTAAAATTCGTGTGCCAGCCTACAAAGGAGAACCCGAATATTATGTAAACGGTGAACATGAAGCAATTATAGACGAAGAAACATTCTATAAAGTTCAAGCATGTTTGACTTCTCAAATGCGGTGCAAAGATACAGCTTTTTTCTAAACCTGCAATACTTTTCCTAAAAAAAGGCGAAAAAAACGATAAAACCTGCTTGAATCATTCCTTGTTTGTAAAATATACAGTACTTTAGCAGAAACTTTTAAAACATTTAATATGATAACCAATAAGGATAATTTCTGTGTAATCATGGGTGGCGGTATCGGTAGCCGTTTCTGGCCTTTCAGCCGCAAAACTCTTCCGAAACAATTTCTGGATTTCTTCGGTACAGGACGTTCCTTGCTGCAGCAAACCTTCGACCGCTTCAAGCAGGTAATCCCCATGGAAAATATACTTATCGTAACAAATGACTTGTATGCCGACCTTGTAAAAGAACAGCTTCCCGAACTTAAATCCGAACAGATTCTACTGGAGCCGACACGCAGGAATACAGCCCCCTGCATTGCGTGGGCTTCCTATCATATCCGCGCCTTGAATCCGAACGCCAATATAGTGGTAGCTCCTTCGGACCACTTAATCCTGAAGGAAGGCGAATTTCTGGCAGCTATCGAAAAAGGGCTGGACTTCGTTTCCCAATCGGACAATCTGCTGACACTCGGCATCAAGCCCAACCGTCCGGAAACCGGATATGGCTATATACAAATAGCCGAAGCCGCCGGTGATAATTTCTACAAGGTAAAAACCTTCACTGAAAAGCCCGAACTGGAACTGGCAAAAGTATTCGTGGAAAGTGGAGAATTCTATTGGAACTCTGGTCTGTTCATGTGGAACGTAAATACCATCATC